>Ga0209807_1000147_pt1 | contig 29897 bp, 25 predicted proteins | sample GraSoiAngelo_154_FD_186168 | JGI IMG/M metagenome (GOLD analysis project Ga0209807, IMG submission 186168) | Grasslands soil microbial communities from the Angelo Coastal Reserve, California, USA - 14_1009_13_20cm (SPAdes) (version 2) | ecosystem: Environmental > Terrestrial > Soil > Grasslands ... | reverse complement strand
GCGCTGGCTCTCCGCCGCCTCGGTGGTGTACGCTTTCGTTTCCCGCCCAAGCGCAAAGACCCTGTCCGGAGGAGAGTATGGCCGACTTCACATTGCGGGTGAACGGAGCGACGCGAAAAGTGTCTTCCGTCGCGCCCGACACGCCGCTTCTGTACGTTCTGCGCAACGACCTGGAGCTGAACGGCCCGAAGTTCGGCTGCGGGCTCGCCCAATGCGGCGCGTGCACCGTGCTGATCGACGGCAAGTCGGTGCGCTCCTGCTCGGTGCCGGTGTCGGCCGCGGCGAAGGGAGCGATCACCACGCTCGAGGGGCTCGGCACCATCGAGAAGCTCCACCCGCTGCAGCGCGCCTTCATCGAGGAGCAGGCGTGCCAGTGCGGCTACTGCAGCAACGGCATGATCATGGCCGCCAAGGCGCTGCTAGCCGGCAATCCACGCCCGAGCGAAGTCGAGATCAAGCAGGCCTTGAACGGCCACCTGTGCCGCTGCGCCTCGCACAACCGCATCGTTCGCGCCGTGCAGCGCGCGGCGAAGGAGATGGCATGAAACCCTCTCTCTCGCGCCGCAATTTCCTGAAGACCGGCAGCGCGCTGGTGATCTCGTTCTCGCTCGCCCCCGACGCGTTCGGCCAGGCGAAGCCCGCCCCGCTTCCCGGGAGCCTCAACAACAACCGCATGCTCGACTCGTGGCTGCGCGTCGACGCCGACGGCACGGTCACGATCTTCACCGGAAAGATCGAGCTCGGGCAGGGCATCGGCACCGCGCTCGCGCAGATCGCCGCCGACGAGCTCGACGTCGATCTGAAGCGCATCAAGATCGTTCACGGCGACACCGCGCTCACCCCCAACGAGGGCCAGACCGCGGGCAGCCAGTCGGTCGAGAGTAGCGGCACCGCGCTGCGCTTCGCCTGCGCCGAGGCGCGCGACATTCTCGTGAACGCCGCGGCTGCGAAGCTCGGCGTCGCGGCGACCGCTCTCGCCGTGAGCGACGGCACTTGCACGGCGGGCGGAAAGTCGGTCGCCTACTGGGACCTCGTAGGCGACGTGAACCTGAAGCGCGAGGCGCAGGCCATGGTCAAGCCCAAGCTAGCGTCCGAGCACAAGTGGGTCGGCAAGAGCGTGCTTCGCCGCGACATCCCGAAGAAGATGACCGGCGGCGCCGCCTATGTCCAGGACGTGCGCCTGCCCGGGATGGTGTTCGGGCGCGTGGTGCGCCCGCCTTCACCCGGCGCGCGGCTCGTCGCCTTCGACGAAGCCGCCGTGAAGCGCATGCCCGGGGTGATCGCAGTCGTGCGCGACGGCGATTTCCTCGGCCTGGCTGCAGAGCGCGAGGAGCAGGCGATCAAGGCGCGCGAGCTGCTCAAGAAATCCGCGCGATGGAAAGAGAGCGAATCGCTGCCGCCGTCGGGCGACGCTCTGTACGAGCACCTGATGACGAAGGCGAAGTCGGTGGACTCGGTAGTGAATGAAAAGACTTCCGTGACCGTGGCCGCGCCGGCGAAGACGCTGAATGCGACCTACACGCGCCCGTTCCAGGTCCACGGCTCGATCGGCCCCTCGTGCGCGGTCGCGCAGTGGCGCGAGGGCAGGCTCACGGTGTGGACGCACAGCCAGGGCGTGTTTCCGCTGCGCGGCGATCTCGCCAAGGTCTTCGCGACCGATCCCGCGAACGTGCACTGCATCCACGCCGAAGGCGCCGGCTGCTACGGTCACAACGGCGCCGACGACGTGGCGCTCGACGCGGCGCTGGTCGCGCGCGCAACGGGCGGCCGCCCGGTCAAGCTGCAGTGGATGCGCGACGATGAGTTCCAGTGGGAGCCGTACGGCTCGGCGATGGTGATGAAGCTCTCGGGCGGGCTCGACGCTCAGGGGAACGTCGTCAACTGGACCCACGAGGTCTGGAGCCATCCGCACAACAACCGGCCCGGCGCGGCGGGCGGCGTCAACCTTCTCGCGAGCTGGCACCTGGAGAAGCCCTCCAGGGCGCCGTTCCCGGTCGACCCGCCGCAGCCGACCGGGGGCGGCGACCGCAACTCGATCCCGCTCTACGATTTCCCGAACCAGAAAGTGGTGAAGCACTTCCTGCCGGAGATGCCGCTGCGCACCTCGGCCTTGCGCACGCTCGGGGGCTACTCCAACGTGTTCGCGCTCGAATCGTTTATCGACGAGCTGGCGCTGGCGGCGGGCGCCGATCCGGTCGAATTCCGCCTTCGGCACTTGAAAGATCCTCGCGCGCGCGCCGCGATCGAGGCCGCGGCGCAGCGCTCCGGTTGGCGGCCGAACGCGAAGGGGGACGGCGCGCGCGGTCGCGGCTTCGCGTTCGCCAAGTACAAGAATCTCGCCTGCTACGTGGCGGTGGTCGCCGACGTCGAAGTCGATCGCGCGAGCGGCAAGGTGCGCGTCACGCGCGCGGTCGCGGCGGTCGATGCCGGGCAGATCGTCAACCCGGACGGCGTCGTCAACCAGATCGAGGGCGGCATCATCCAGTCGGCGAGCTGGACGCTGATGGAAGCGGTGCGCTACGACCGCACGCGCGTCAGCACGCGGTCCTGGGCGGACTACCCCATCATCCACTTCGGGGACGTGCCGCAAGTCGAGGTCGTTCTTCTCGACCATCCGGAGGATCGCTTTCACGGCGTGGGCGAAGGCTCGCAGGGTCCGGCCGCCGCGGCGATCGCCAATGCCATCGCGAACGCCACCGGCAAGCGCCTGCGCGCGCTGCCTTTTGCGCCGGAGCGGGTCAGGCAGGCGCTGGCGTAACTCGTCCGGCTATGGAATCAAAATTTTTTTGATCTCCACCCCTAGACCAGAGACTTGGATCAGATAAGATACGTACGAACAATGATCGCAATTGCGCATTATGCCTCTCATCCCGATCAAGCCTAGTCACATTCAACTCGTTGTCTCGTTGGCCGCTCTGACCAGCTTCGCCCTCATCCGCGAGTTGGTCAAAGATGGAGCGCGTGCGGCGTTGATCAGGATGCGGAAGGGCGCGTGGATTTTCATCCACCCGCGCATTTGCTTCGAGGTTGCTAAAGTACTAGCGTCGGCCGAAACGCGACCTGTCGTGCGCGCCGAACCACGGTTGTTGTTCAAGTACCTGAGCGATTATTTGGCAGCGGATCTGTCGCGCAAAGAGCGTGCGTCGATCTTAATCGATCACTACGCGTTCCTCACGGATCGTGTCCAGGGAAAGTTCTTCCGGATGATCGTCGATTGTCGGGTCGAACTGTGGCAGCAGATCATACGCGAGCATATGTATCGTATCCGCCTGACTTTTCCACGCACGCCGACAGCGCACTACGAGGGCGATCTATCGCTGATCTTCGAGGCGGATGGCGTCGATATCTACGTCCTGTCCTTCGCGATCGGTCCTGGAAGCATCGCCGGTCTGGCTGCGTCCCGCGCCATCTATATCGCCCGCGTGCAGGGCAAGGGTAAAGGACTGCATCTGATCAGAACTGCGACGAAGATGTGCGTCGACATTTCGCCTCAGGCACTGTTGCTCGCAGCGGCAGAGGGAGTCGCGACGGCGCTGGGCCTCAGCCACATCATCGGAATCGGCGCAGACAACCACGTCTCCGCCGGCACTGATTTTCGAACGAACGACATAGGCCGGGCGTACGACGAATTCTGGCTCGCTGCGGGTGGCTTGCGCCTGGAGCGCAACATGTACTATCTGCCCGTGCCGTTGCCGCACAAACCGATCCAATCTATTAAGCGCAATCACCGCTCAAGAGCGCTGCGCAAGCGCGAATACAAGCTCATCGTCAAAGAACAGGTCTGCCGCGCGTTTCGCGACGTTGCCTTTAGTCGCCCGCCGAAGCCCGTGGTAGACCGCCTTTCGCGCCGGTGCGGGTGAAGCAGACGCTGGCGTAGTTGCACTCAGGGAGGAAGAAATCATGAACTGCATGAAATCGTCATTACTGGCGCTCGGCGCGCTACTTCTGGCCACGGCCCAGGCGGGAGAGGGTCCGTCCAATTTCGAGATCGTGTCGCTGTCGAACCGCGCCGATCTCGTGAGCGGAGGCGACGCGCTGCTCGAGGTGCGCGTGCCGAAGAACGTGCCGCTGAACCAGGTTAGCTTGCGGCTCAACGGCCGGGACGTCACCGCTGCGTTCAGGGGCAATGCCGCCGCTCGCACCCTGCGAGGCGTGGTGACGGATCTCGTTGACGGCGACAACGAGTTTGCCGCCGAAGCCAGGGGCGACGGGCACGGCGGGCCGCACGCACGGCTGACAATCACCAACCACCCGATCGGCGGACCGGTGTTACTGGGCTCGCAGACCCAGCCCTGGATCTGCGCGACGCCCGCGCCGACGGCCGCATCGGGTAACACGCCGGCGACGAACGCGAGCGGCCTGACGACCTTCGCCGTCGATGCGCAGTGCAACATCGCGACCGAGTACAAGCTGTTCTACCGCACGACGACCGCGGGTTGCTCGACCGCGCTGCCGGATCCGAGCCCACCGACCCCCGCGCCGACTAATAACTGCTTCAAGCCGTACACTTCCGGCACCGCGCCGGCGGATCTTGCGACCACGACGACTACGGCGGGCGTCACGGTGCCGTACATCGTGCGCGTCGAGCGCGGAACCTTGAATCGCGGCATCTACGACATCGCGGTGCTGTTCGACCCGACCCGCGCAACGCCCTGGACGGCGCTGACGCCCCAGCCCCAATGGAACGGCAAGGTTGTCTACACCTTCGGCGCCTCGACCGGCCAGCCGCGGCTGCAGTTCCGCAGTGAGCAGAACTGGGCCGATGACTCGGCCTTGTCGCGCGGCTTCATGGTCGCGGACAACAGCCTCACCGATTCGCTGTTCAACTCGAACCGGGTCCTGAACGCCGAGACGCTGATGATGATGAAGGAGCACATCGTCGACACCTACGGCGAGATCGGGTACACGCTCGGGAACGGCTGCTCGGGCGGCTCGATCCAGCAGAACACCGCCGCCTCGATCTTCCCCGGCCTGCTCGACGGCATCCAGCCGAGCTGCGATTACCCCGACTCGATCACCACCGGCCTCGAGGTCACCGACTGCGTGCTGCTGGTGAACTTCTACGCCGGGGCGGAGTGGACGTCTTTGATGGCGGGCCTGACGCAGGCTCAGATCAACGCGAAGAAGACCGCGATCAACGGCCATCTCGACCACAGCGGCTGCCATGGGTGGAACAACTCGTTCGGGTTCAACAACAAGTCCGGAAACTACGCCCGCACGCTGGTCATCGACAACACCACCGGCGCGTTGGCCACTCTGGTCGAGTCGCGCAACAACTGCCTGCTCCCGGCCGCACTGGTCTACAACCCGGTGACCAATCCGAACGGCACGCGTTGCGGCGACCCCGACCTGGCCGCCGCCGTCTGGGGCACCACCGACAACGCCAACGCACCCGGCAGCTTGCGCGCGCGACAGACCGGCGACAACGTCGGCATCCAGTATGGCCTGAAGGCCCTGCTCGCGCGCGCGATCACGCCCGAGGAGTTCGTCACGCTGAACGAGAAGATCGGCGGTTTCGATGCTGATTCGAACCGCAGGGCGGCGCGCACCACGGCCGACCTGCCGGCCCTAGCCATCGCCTACAGGGCGGGGATCGTATCGAGCGGCGCGAACCTCGGCAAGCTGCCGATCATCGATTCGCGCGGCTTCGACGAGGCTCCCCCGCCAATCGGGCCCTTCGGCATCCACTACATCTGGCGCAGCTTCGCGGAACGCGCCCGCATCGACGCGGCCAACGACGGCAATCACGGCAATCAGCTGATGTGGCGCTATGGGACGGGGCTCCTGCCCGCCACGGCGGCACAGTTCGCCGCGGTCACGCTGAAGTCGTTCTTGACCATGGACACCTGGCTGTCGAACCTGAACGTCAGCGCCCCCAAGGAGACGCTCAACTCCGTGCGCAGGCAGGCGGAGGTGATCGCCGCGAAACCAGTGGGCGCGGCCGATTTCTGCTTCTTGACTGGCGACACGACCTTCTCCACTCCGGTCCCCGACATGGCGCGGTGCGATGCCGACCCGCGGCTTCAGAAACACTCGTCGCCTCGCCAGGTCGCCGGGGGCCCGCTGGCGGAGAACATCCTCAAGTGCCAGCTGAAGCCGCTCAACTCCGCCGACTATGCGCCGCTGGTCCTCTCGTCCGCGCAATTGGACAGGCTGCACGCCGTTTTCCCGGACGGCGTGTGCGACTGGGACCGGCCCGGCGTCGGCCAGCGGCGCGCGGCTTCTCCGCTGACGTTCGCCGACGGTCCGGGCGGCAAACGGCTCCCCCCGGCGCCCGTCTCGCATCCGCGCTCCGGCCTCGGTCGGGACCACGGTGACGATGACCATGACAATGGGCGCGACCATCACGATCGGGACGAGGACTGACCTGGCCGCCCGACCGGAGCGGGTGATTGAAGTCGTAGTTGGGCCGCGAGGCGGAATCCACGACTCTTTACGGAGAAATCGGGCTTCAGCGACAGACACCCTGAGCCCCTGCCTCCTATAGTACTTCGCGTAAGAACCGATAGGAGGAGTCAACCATGTCAGAAAGACTTCCGGGTTCACGCGAAGAAGACGCCTGGTTGAGCGACGCGCAGCTCGAACGCTGCGCTCCGGCGGAGAGCGAGCCCTTTCAGTCCCCCGTTCCGACTCGCATGATCTCCAACGGCGAGTACATGCCTTTCCCGCAGACGCAGAAGCAGAAGCAGGTCGAATCTCGGGTGAAGGAGCTCGCCGGCAAGGCCTCGAAAAAGCTCGGGATGACGCGGCGGCAGTTCCTCGAAGGCACGGGCGGCTTGGCTGCCTCCTTCCTCGCGATGAACGAGGTGTACGGCAACGCGTTCTTCAAGGTCGACGAGGTCGAGATGTTCGAGAAGGCGGCGTTCGCGGAGAACGCAACGCCCCGCAACCTGTTCGTCTTCGACGATCAAACCCACATCGTTCGCTCGAGCACGAACACCCCTCAAGGCTTGAGGGCTCTTGCACAGGGACCGGGTTCGGTCTCCACGGCTGCGGGATTCAGCCCCGCTACGACGCCACCGCACGGCAATCCCAACAACGGCCGCGGCGGAAACCCGGCGGGTGTCGATGAGCTCGGCGCAACGTGGACACCTTGGAACCCGACGCAGCTCCATCCCGATTTTCCTCCGAATCCCGGTCCGGCGACCACGGTGGCGGGCGAATTCCATCTCGGCCAGTACATCAACCGGATGTATCTGGAAGCGCAGACGAGCGTCTCCATCATCAGCAACGCGAACATCGCGCTTTTCACGCCGCCCGGCGGAGGTACGCCCGGGCCGGCGACCAACATCCACGACAGCCTGGTGAGCGAAATCCTGACCGGCTGGCAAACCGCGCAATGCAGGGATTACATCAATCAGCTCGCCGGCTCGACGCGCGCCCTTGCGCATGGGCAGCTCTATCCCGGTCCCGGAAATCTCGCCGACCCGCTCTTCGGCGATTACACGCAGTGGCAGATCGAGAACATGCAGCCGGACTCGTGGAAGGGCTACAACGTCGCGTTCGCGGCCAGCGCGGCTCCCGGGACCGCGTTTGCGCGCTGGCGCCTCGATGACGAGGCGATCGCCTACCCGACGTACCAAGTCATCGCCAGGAACAAGGATCAGCTCAAGAAGCACCCCGGCTTCTTCAACATCTGCATCCACAAAGGCCTGTCGGCCAACGCCACGCAACCCGGCGGCGCCAACAACCTGCCGAATTTCGGGAACCCCGACGACATCGTGAAGGTGGCCACGGACTGGCCGCAATTCAACTGGATCATGTATCACTCCTGCATCCGGCCGAGCTTCTGGGTGTTGCAAGCCCTGATGGACATCGAGAATCTGCCGGGAGCCATGCCGCCGACGCTGCTCACGGACAGCCATGGGCACAGCGTTCCCAACATCCGGTGGTCCACGCAGTTCGCGCAGATCGCCGGAGGCAGGTACGTGGCCGGGGCGGAACCGACGTCCGCGTCGCCCTCGAGCTTGCACCGGCTCCCCAACGTGTACGCCGAGCTCGGCACGACGATGGCGTCGATGATCGTGACGTTCCCCACGGTGTGGGCGCACTTCATCGGCCAGCTCCTGCACTACATGGGGCCAACCAACATCGTCTTCGGCTCGGACTCGCTCTGGTACGGCGGCCCGCAATGGCAGATCGAGGCGCTGTGGCGCTCGCAGATCCCCGAGGATATCGCAAGCCGGTGGGGCTATCCGCCGCTGACGGAAGGGGCGAAGCGGCACATTCTCGGCCTCAACTCGGCCCGGCTTTACGGGCTTCCCGCTGCAGCGGTCCGCTACACCGATGGCGGTTTGCCGGGCTATGCCACCGCGCCGGAGCTCCAGCCCGGCGGCAGCATGGATGCGGTGCTCCGCGGGGTCGGTTATCCGGAACCCGTGACGCCCGCCCGCCTCATGCCCGAGGACCGGTTCGCGAAGTTGAAGAGATGGACCGACAGCATCGGCCTGGGGCGGAGCAATACCCGCAACGGCTGGATGCGAACGCGAGCGTAGTCTCCGCGACCCGGCGTCGCGGATCGATGGCGGGATCGCTCTAGTCCACTGTCGCGCCGGTCGCGCGGATCAGCGGCGCCCAGCGCGCGATCTCGCTTTTCATGTAGGCGGCGAATTCCGCCGAGCCCGAGCCGACGGCGATCAAGCCGTTCGCGGCGTACTGCTCGCGCACTTCCGCGGAGTTGAGGACGCCGCGCAGGTCGGTCTCGAGCTTCTTCAGGATCGCTGCGGGCGTGCCTTTAGGCGCGAGCACACCGGAACCCCCGCCGACTTCGTACCCGGAGAGCCCCGACTCGTCGAGCGTGGGAACGTCGGGGGCGAGCGCGAGCCGGGTCTTCGTCGTGACGGCGAGCGCGCGCAGCCTGCCTGCCTTGATGAAGGGCAGGACGAGCGGCGCGTTGTTGAACGAGAGCTCGAACTGTCCGCTCACCAATTCGGTGGTCATCTGCGCGACCGACTTGTAGGGAACATGCTGCATGTCGACCCCGGTCATTTTCTTGAACAGCTCGCCCGAGAGATGCTGGGAGCTGCCGCTGCCCGGCGAGCCGAAGCGCAACTTGCCCGGGTTGGCCCTCGCGTAGGCTATCAGCTCTTTCACCGAGCGAAGCGGGACGCTCGGGTGCACCGCGAGGATGTTGGGCACATTCGACACCTGCGTGATCGGCTCGAAGTCGCGCTGGATGTCGTAGGGAAGCTTCGTATACAGAGTCGGATTGAAATACAGCGGCCCTGCGGAGGCCATAAGCAGCGTGTAGCCGTCGGGGGGCGCCTTCGCGACGCGCTCGGGCGCGATGTTGGCTCCGGCCCCCGGCAGGTTCTCGATCACCCAGATGTAGCCGTGGAGCTGCGTCATGCGCCGGGTGTAGATCCTCGCCTGCAGGTCGGGCGATCCTCCGGCGGCGGAGGACACGACGAGCTTCACCGGCTTCGAAGGATAAGGCTGCGCGGAGGCCGGAATCGCCGCGGCGGTGAGGAGCGCGAGCGCCGCGCGGAGGAACAGGAGATCGCCGAGCTTCACTTTCCCAGCCCGGGCAGCAGCACCACGATGCCGCTCGCAAAAATTTCCACCGCCACGGCGGCGAGCAGCAATCCCATGATCCGGATCACGACGTTGATGCCGATCTTTCCGAGCCGGCGTCCGATCTGGGTCGCCGCCCTGAGCGCGATCCAGGTCGTGAGCGCGACCAGCAGGCAGCAAGCGACCACGGCGGCCAAGTGGGCGAGCGAGGGACGCTGCGCCGCGTAGATGATCGTCGTCGAGATCGCTCCCGGCCCGGCGAGCAGCGGAAGGGCGAGCGGCACGACGGCGACGCTCTCCTTGTCCTCGGCCTCCTTCGCTTCTTCGGGGGTCTGCCGCTCGCCGCTGGCCGCGGCGTGCATCATCGATATGGCGAGCAACAGTATGAGGATCGCCCCGCCGACCCTGAACGAGGCGATGGTGATGCCGAAGAACCCGAGAAGGTGCTCGCCCACGATGGCCGAGGCGGTCAGGACGACGGCCACCGAGATGCTCGCCACGCGCGCAATGCGCTTCTTCTCGGCGACCGTATGCCTGTGAGTCAGGCCGAGGAACATCGGCATCGTCCCGATGGGATTGACGATCACCAGCAGCGCCACGAAGATCTTTACGTACCCGGCGAAATCGAGCATGGGGGGCTGTTCCTCGATGTGAGCGCTATTGTATGCTTGAGCGAACCCGCAACACCGCGTCGGAGGAAAAGCTCGTGCTGCGATCGATAGTGCTGACGACGGTTCTCGCGCTCGTCGCGGCCCATGCAGGCTTTGCGCAGAACCCTTCGACAAGCTCGGGGCAAGCTTTCCCGTCCCGGCCGGTGCGGCTGGTCGTGCCCTTCGCCGCCGGCGGCGTCACCGACACCAGCGCGCGCGCGGTCGCCGACCCGCTCGGAGCGCGCCTCGGACAGCCGGTGGTGGTCGAGAACCGCCCGGGCGCCTCGGGCAACATCGGTACCGAGCAGGTCGCAAGGAGTGCGCCCGACGGCCATACGCTGGTGCTCGGCTTCGACGGCACGATGGTGATCAATCCGCACGTGTTCGCGAAGATTCCATTCGACACCTTGCGCGATTTCGCGCCCGTCACCAAGCTCGGCGATGCAACGCTGATCCTGGTCGCGCATCCTTCGGTCCCGGCGAATTCGCTGCAGGAGCTGATCGCTCAGGCGAAGGCAAGGCCCTTCGCCTTCGGCACCTCGGGCACCGGCGGCACGCCCCACCTCGCCGGGGAGATGCTCGCACAGCGCACCGGCGCGCAGTTGACACACGTGCCCTACAAGGGAGGCGGCCAGGCGATCATCGATGCGGTCGGCGGACAGATCCCGCTCGTCTTTACCGCCGTCGCCTCATCGCAGCAATTCGTGAAATCGGGGAAACTGAAGGCGATCGGCGTGTCTTCCGCCAGGCGCTCGTCTTCGCTGCCCGATGTCCCGACCTTCGCGGAGAGCGGTCTCCCGGGGTTCGTCGTGGATTCCTGGGTCGGCGTGCTCGCACCCGCCAAGACGCCGCTGCCGGTGATCGAGCGCCTGCAGCGCGAAATCGCCTCGGTTCTCGCCGACCCGGTCGTGAAGGAGCGCTACGGTGTGCTCGGCATCGAGCCGGTGGGCAACACTCCGGAGCAGTTTGCGGCGCAGATCCGCGAAGATCTGGCGCGCTGGGAAAAAGTGGTCAGGCAGGCCGGCATCAAGCTCGAGTAGCGCGGACGATTCCCAGGAAAAACCGGGGCGGCCGGAGCCGCCCCGCGTGCTTGCGACGGAAACGCTATTGCTTGCCGAAAGGCCCGCGCAGGTCGGCCGGGATGTTGGCCGCGTTGAAGATGAAGTCGCGCGAGTTCTCGAGCTGCCGGCGCAAGTTGTTGAGGTCGACGTCGAGCAGCTTGCCTTTCCACTTGCGCACCTTGCCGGCGACGATCACCGTCTCGACGTTGGTGCGGTCCATCAGCGATACGACCGCCCCGGGCACGTTGTTGACCGGGGCCACGTTAATCGCGGTCGCGTCGAGGATGACGATGTCTGCCTCCTTGCCCGGGGTGAGCGTGCCGGTCTTGCCCTCGAGCCGCAGGGCTTTCGCTCCGTTAATGGTGGCGTAGCGCAGCACGTCGCGCGTCGTCAGCGGGGCCGGGACGCCGGCGGGCGGCGTCGGCCAGAACGGGAACGGCCCGGGGACCTGGACCGCGGTTTGCGGGAGCTCCCAGTTCCGGGGATCCGGAAGGTTCTGATTCCCGTTCGGGCTGTCGAGGATCATCTGATTCACCACCACGCGCTGCAGGTTCATGGCGACGCGCATCTGGGTGAAGAAGTCCGCCGTCATCGTGACTTCCACATCCGTGGAGAGCGAGGGCTCCATCCCCATCATCTGCATCCTGACGATCGGCGGCATGCCGTGGCGCATGTTCATCTCGATCGGGAAGGCGATCGACACCTGCGCGCCGACGTCCTTGACCCTCTGCCATGCCGTGTCGGACATCCCGGTCATGTGGATGAACAGGTTGTCCCCTCTCATTCCGGTGTTGCCGTTGCCGCCCGTTCCGGCGGCGAGCGAGTCGAAAATCGGACGGATGCCGAAGGGCGAGAGAATGTGCGCCGCGACCTGTAGGCCGAGGTCGCGCCCTATCCTCCACGAGTCGTCGGTGCTCTGATTGCCGAGATAAACCTCGCCGCCCATGATCATGTGGACGAGCTGGTCGCTTGAGGAGAACCACTGCTTCTTGATGCGGGGCGCGTCAAACGGATATTGATTGCCGGCGACCCCGCCCGCGCTTTCGAAATAGCCGAAGGCGGCGCGGCGCCCGGTGTCGAACAGCGCCTGGATGGCGGCGTCCGAGTGCTGCGGAGAGTGGTGGATCTGCGAGACGTCGTGCACCGTGGTGACGCCATCGTCCAGCTGCGCCAGTCCCCCGAACAGCTCGCTGATGTAGACATCGTGCGGCCGGTACTTCGGCGCGAAGGTGAGCAGGATGAATTCGAAGTAGGTCGTGCTCCCGGCCACCGAACCGGACCCGTCGTTGATGAGCACGCCGTCGGCAAGGAAGCTGCGCAGCGCCGTCTCGAACTGGTGGTGGTGAGTGTCGATGAAGCCCGGCATCACGATCTTGCCGCGCGCGTCGATTTCGGCCGCGCCGCCCGCGTGCAGGTTCGGACCGACGGCGACGATCTTCTTGCCCTCGACCAGCACGTCCGCCTGGGCGAACTCGCCCTTGTTGGGCATGCTCGGGTCCATCGTCATCACCGCGCCGCCGCGGATGATATAGCGCCGGCCACGCCCGCCGCTGTCTTCCGGCGCGTCGTCGCCTTGAGCTGCGGCAGGGCGCGCCGCGAACAGACCCAGGCCCGCGGCGGCTCCGCCTGCGGCCGTCGTCTTCAGGAAATCGCGGCGCCCGAGTTGCGAGCCCGCATGGCTCTGCGGAAATCCTTTATCGCACAGTATGCACATCTTGGTTCCCCTCCGAAGTGAAAGTTGCGATACCGCGGCGCGCCGCGGGACTTCTTGCGACCAGCATGGATGCAGATCAGGCTCCGGCCCGACTCTTCGGACAGGCTCGGTTTCGATTCAAGTGTAGCAAACTGTCTTCGGGAAGTCGTCCACAAAACGAGGCGCTCACTCTTGCCCATCCGCGCAAAGTGGGCAGGCAGTACGCCCAAGCTTCGCCCGGGGAGCGGTTCGGCCCTGAACCCCTATAATCGCGCATGCGCGTCGTCAGGATATTCACGAAGAACTCGGGGGAATCGGCGATCGAGATCCGCGAGGTGCCGATGACCGGGGCCGAGAGGCCGGCGTCGGGAACCTTCGGATGCGACTCGATTTTCTTCCGCGAGACGCCCGAAGGCCACGTCCAGGATTTTCACAACGCTCCCCGGCGCCAGCTGATTTTCCTCACTTCGGGCATCCTCGAGCTCGAGGCGAGCGACGGCCATCGCACCCTGTGTATGCCGGGAGATCTCATCTTTGCCGAGGACGTGCGGGGCAAGGGCCACATTACGCGGTCGCTTCGCGGCGTGCGCGGCTTCGTGCACGTGGCCGTGCCCGACGGTTTCGACGTCAGCGGCTGGCCGCTCGTGGAGGCTTGATGTGAAGACATTGCGCAATCGAGTCCTCGCCCTCGCCCTGGCATCCTTGAGCTTCGCGGCGTCGGCTCAGACCGCGCCGCGCGCCTTGCGCATCCTCGTGCCCTTCTCGGCGGGCGGCGCGAGCGACACCTACACCCGCATCGCGACGCTGAAGATCAGCGAGCAGACGGGCAAGACCTTCGTCGTCGAGAACCGCACCGGCGCAGGGGGCAGGATCGCCTGGGAGGCGGCGGCGAAGTCGGCGCCCGACGGCACGACCGCGGCGCTCATCGACGCCACCTATCCCATGCTCCCCGGGCTGTACGACAAGCTGCCCTGGGACGTCGCAGGCGACCTGGTTCCCGCCGCGATGATCGCGCAGACGCCTTTCGTCATCGTCGTCAACGCCGGGTCGAAGCTGGAGAGCCTCGCCGCGCTCATCGCCGATGCCCGCGCGCGGCCGGGGAAGCTCAACTTCGGCTCGGCCGGAGTAGGCAGCGTCATCCACGTCGTGAGCGAGCTCTTCAACGCGAACGCGCACGTGAACCTCACGCACATTCCCTACAAGGGCATGAGCGACGCGAGCGTCGCCCTGCAGGCGCGGCAGATCGACCTCATCATCGCCGCTTCGCCGACGGCGCTCGGACCCATCCGGGGCGGCAAGGCGAGGGGCCTCGCGGTGAGCACGGAGCGGCGCTCGGCGGCCTTTCCCGGCGTGCCGACGGCGCTCGAGCAAGGCGTCGATTACCTCGTCACCAACTGGTTCGGGTTCGCGTTCCCCAAGGGGACGCCGAAGGAAGCCATCGACACCCTGCGCGAGGACGTCGTCAGGGCGCTCGCGGCTCCCGACGTCAGGGAAAAGCTCGCCGCGCAGGGAGCCGAGCCGTCGAACTTCACCCCCGGCGAATTCGCCCGGTTCCTCAAGGAAGACACGCGCAGGTGGACCGAGCTCATCCGCGCGAGCGGGATCAAGGTGGAGCCCTGAGCGCTCGCGCGCTAAACTGACGCAGTCGACAAGAGGGGAGACAATCATGCGACATCGCGCGCGGAAATTCATCGGAGTCGGATTCATCGGAGTCGGGCTTGCGGCTCTCGCAGGGGCGTTCGCCGCAGAGTACCAGATGACCGTCAACAGGGACCGCCTGGTCAACGCGCAGAACGAGCCGCACAACTGGCTGCTGATGAACGGCGACTACGGCGCCACGCGCTATTCGAAGCTCACCCAGATCAACCGCGACAACGTCAGGAACCTGCGACTCGTATGGGCGATGGCGCTCGGCGGGATGCAGGACGTCGGACAGAACGGCCCTGAAAACGAGGTCAATCCGCTCATCGACAACGGTTTCATGTACACGACCGACGGCTGGGGCACGGTGTACAAGATCGACGCGCGCAATCCCAACAAGGGCGAGTTCGTATGGATTGCCGACCCCGGCGTCAAGCACCAGGGCAACGCACCGCGCACGCGCGGCATCGCGCTGTGGGAAGACCTCGTGATCGCCAACCTTCCCGACGGCCGGGTCATCGCGATCGACCGCGACAAGGGCGAGATCGTGTGGGACAAGCAGGTCGCGGGAAAGACCGAATTCGGCAGGCAGGAGAAATTCCTGACGGCGCCGCTGGTCGCCGACGGCAAGGTCATCGTGCAGAACGGCGCGGGCGACGGCGGAACGCGCGGATGGATTGCGGCGCTCGAGGTGAGGACGGGCAAGGAATTGTGGCGCTGGTACGTCGTGCCCAAGCCCGGCGACCCGGGCAGCGAAACCTGGAAAGACGACCACAACGCCTGGAAAACCGGCGGCGGCGGAATCTGGCAAACAGGGTCCTACGACCCGGCGACCCGTCTCTACATCGTCGGAACGGGCAACCCGTTCCCGATCTACGACCCGCAAGCCAGGCCGGGCGACAACCTCTACACCGACTCGGCGGTGGCGCTCAACGTCGATACCGGCAAGCCCGTCTGGCATTTCCAGTACACGCCCAACGACTCCTGGGACTACGACGAAGTCGGCGTCCACATGCTCTACGACGCGACGATCAACGGCGAGCAGCGCAAGATCGTCGGCCACTTCGCGCGCAACGGCTTCTACTACACGCTCGACCGCACCAACGGAAAATTCATCAAGGCCGACCAGTACGTGAACGATCTCAACTGGACCAAGGGGATCAATCCCAAGACCGGCAGGCCGCTCGATTACGATCCGAAGGTCGACGTACAGATCTACAACCCGGTAGCGCGGGCGCTGCGCGGCGACGGAAAGAAGCGCGCCTGCCCGACCTGGCACGGCGGCGTCGCTCACCAGCCGACGGCCTACCATCCCGTGAAGAAAATCGCCTACGGAGTCGGCATCGAAGGCTGCTTCACACAGAACGGCGCGGCCGTCGTGTTCAAATCCAAGGACGGCGACGTCGACGTGAAAGCGAGCGAGAAACGCGAGTATTCGAGCGACCTCTATTACGGCTCGGTCACGGCTTTCGACACCACCCGCCACAAAGTCATCGCGAAGGCGATCACCGATATCGAGATCCGCTCGGGCGCGATCGTCACGGCGGGGGGTCTCGTATTCACCGCGCTGCAGGACGGCTGGGTGATCGCGTATCACGACGAGACGCTCGAGGAGCTGTGGCGCTTCAACCTCGGCACGCCGCTCAAAGGCGCGCCCGTCACCTACGCGATCGGGCCGAAGCAGTATCTCGCCGTGCAGTCGGGCGGGCGTCACCTGCACCCGGTGAAGTTCGACAAGCTGGAGAACTCCAGCTACCTGTTCGTCTTCGCGCTGAACTGAGCTATTTCGGGAACTCGCCGCAGGCCTCGACCTCGGCGCCCCAGTATTCGGCGCACCGCGCGCGGTTCATCGCACCTTTGCCGATGATCTTCGCGTACAGGAAGTCGGCGAGCAATTCGATCTCGCGCGGCTGAAGCGTCGCCGGCGGATCGGGCAGACCCAAGCCACGCGACTTGAGGTCCGCCTGCTTCATGCCGTAGCAGCGCCCGTCGCTGTAGGCGAGCCTGTCGAAGGCGGGCATGCTCCTCCCGGGGCGCCCGCACTTGATCGCCACGATCAGATCGCCGCGCTCGAGCTTGGTCTCGCGCAGATTCGCGCCGTCGGGCATCTGGTTGTCCATCTTGCGGCCGTCCGCGGCCCAGCCGTGACACGCCTGGCAATTTCCCTTCTGCAGGAAAATCCTCATGCCCTCGGCGATGTCGGCGGCGTCGGGAGCTTGTGCCTGCACAGTCGCGGAGACGAGCAGCCAGGCAACGAACACCGGCGAGCCTCTGGACTTCGACCTGGTTCGACCCATGCGTTAGTTCTTGGCCAGAAACTCCTTTGCCCGCGCGAGTTCGGAGCGCTGGCCGTCGGATTTCGCGGTAAGTCTCAGCAGGTCGGCGTAGTAGCCCTTTGCCTTGGCCTTATCTCCGGATAGTTCAGCGGCGCGCGCCGCGCCGAGAAGTCCGCGAAAGCGGCCGGGCTCGATCTTGTGCGACGCTTCGAATTCCTTCAGCGCCAGCGCCGGCTGATTGAGTTCCAGGAGCATGTCACCCAGCAACTCGCGTGCCGGAACGACATGCCCGGGAGTCACCGGGTGTTTCTCGCTCGCATCCTCCATGTCGGCACCTTCGCGCATCATCCTCTGCGCTTCCTCCCTGTTTCCTTCGGCCAACGTGGCCCAAGCGGAAGCGACCTTGATCTGAATATCCGCTTGCTGCGCCCAGTAGGGAATCTTCGCTTCTATCATGTCTTGGCGCAGGGACTGCAGCTTATCGATCGCCCTGCGAACGGCAGGGGCGTCCCCGCTGCGTGCAGAGCCAAGAGCACGTGCATAGACCATCACGGCGGCGGCCTGCGGAAACTTCTCCCACTGAAAGTCCCGTTCGCCGGGCTGCGGGGAAACCTTGGCCGCCTCCGCCCAGCGCCCGCGCTCCAGTGCGTAACGCGAAGGAATCGCCGCCAGCGCATAGGCGGTGACGAAATGCTCCGGGCTTACCGTCTTGAGGACGTCGATTTCGTCCCGCACGTGTTTGGCGTCGCTGTCCCGGCCTTGCTGCAGGTACGCGTACTCCAGATAGTCCAAGGCGTGCAGGCTGTCGAAATGGTTCTTTGATGTCGCCACGGAACGAAGATTCGTCTCGATCGACTCGTCCCACAACCCGCGCCGGGTGAAGATGTGCCCCGGCATATGCAGCGCATGCGCCGCCGACGGCGCAACGCTGGCATAGCGTCGCGCCGCAGGCAGGCCTTGCGCGGCGATCGGCGGATAATCATAGCTGTGGATCAGATAGTGAGCCACGCCGGGATGATCGGGTTGCGCGGCGGAAACCTTCTCCAGAATCGCTGCGGCCTTCAACTGATTCGCGAAGGTCTTGTCGCTGGGCAGCGCGGTCACATCGAGGACGAGCGCATAGAACACGGAGGCTTCCGAGTCCTCGGGATAGCGCCGCGCGAGCTGCTCCATCGCGTTCGCGTACGCGAGCGCGCGGGTGCGATGATCCACCTTGTCCCAGTCTTTGTAGAACGCCTCGATCGTGCCGATGTAGTCGCGTTCGCGCTGGCTCTTGGCCTGCGCAGCCTTGGCTCTTTCCACCGCGGCCCCGCCATCGGCCAGTGCCTTGGGAGAAGGCGGCCAAGCGAAGGGATTTCCATACATGAGCATCGCGCTTCCCCAGTGGGCCATTGCGCAACCTGGGTCTGCCTGCGCGATGGCGCCGAATGCCTTGAGCCCCTCATCGAACCAGAAAGAATGCAGCAGCGCCACCGCGCGCTCAAATTGCGGCTGCACCGCCGGGCTGCATGAAGTCGAGAAATGCACGGTGCCGAGTTTTTCGGCGCCGTCGTCATGCGCTAGCACGGCAGTCGCGAGGAACGCAGGGGCAACTAGCGCCGAAATCCAATTCGCTTTCACGGTGAACTCCTTGTCAGGTGTTCCTTATGGGGTCTGGATTTGCCGCGGCGATGCGCGCCCCCGTAGCTTCGCCGCGCGCCAGTATCGCAGCTTCCTTGTGTGAAATAAATATCGCAATCGGTAATAGACTCTTCCAGAAATCGGAGTAATAATTCCTGCCGTGGACAAGCTTCTGGCCATGACGGTCTTCGTACGCATCGTGGACAAGGGGAGCCTGACTGCGGCCGCGAACGCTCTCGATACGTCCCTGCCGACCGTGGTCCGGACCCTGGCGGCACTCGAGCGCCAGCTGGGCGTGTCGCTGCTGAACCGCACCACGCGCCGGATCCATCTGACCGACGCAGGCGCTCGATATCTCGAGTGCTGTCGCATCATTCTTTCCGAGGTGCAGGACGCCGAGGCGAAACTGAACTCCAGTCAGGCCGAGCCGCAAGGCAGGCTGACGGTGACTGCGTCGGTGTTATTCGGCCGGCGCTACGTCGCGCCGATCGTGAGCGAATTCATCCGGCGCCACCGGGACGTCAACGTGGAAATGTTGTTCGTTGATCGCGTCGTGAACGTGGTCGAGGAAGGCCTGGATGTCGCAGTCCGTATCGGACATCTTCGGGATTCGTCGTTGGTGGCGATCAGGATCGGCGAGGTTCGCCGCGTGGTCTGCGCGAGCCCGCAATACCTTCGCCGCCACGGCGTCCCGCGCAATCCGGAGGAGGTTCGGTCGCATCGCTGCGTCAGGCACGCGGGCACGTCGCCGCGAAACGAATGGAACTTCCGCGTCGGCCGACGCGCCGTGGCCATTCCGATCACCTGTGCGCTCGTCAGCAACGAGATCGACAGCACGTTGAACGCGTGCGTGAACGGCCTGGGTCTGGGCATGTTCCTGTCCTATCAGACCGCGCCGTACCGGAAGTCGAACAAGATCCGGTACGTCCTGGAAGAGTTTGAAATCGAGCCGATGCCGGTGCAGGTCGTTTATCCGCACACCCGGCGGCTGTCGACCACCGTGCGCGCCTTCGTCGACGAATGCGTCAGAAAACTTCGACAGGTGGGACTGGACTGACGAGCAGCTGTCGGCGACAGGGAACAAATGGCTCGGCCTAGCCCTGGCCTGTCTGTTCACGCGCGCTGACCTATCGCTCAAAACGCGTAAAGTTTCGCGGGATTGTCCACGAGGATCTTCTTTCGAATCACGGCATCGGGTGCCCACGCCGGCAGCAAGTTCAGCACGAGGCCGTCGTCGACCTGGAACAGCGGCGTCAGCTCGGTCGCCTTGCGTCCGGAGCCCGAATTGGGATGCGGCCAGTTCGTTCCCCAGAGGATGCGCTCGGGGTTCGCCGCGATCAGCATTCTGGCGAGCGGCGCGAAGGGGGCATAGTCGGCTCGCGGGCCGGCCGTAACCGAGATCTTGACGTAGGCCTTGCCCGACCGGACGAGATCCACCAGGTCCGCGAAGCCGGGCTGCTGCACGCCGAGCTCCTCCCGGGCGTTGGCGAAATGATCGAACACCACCGGCACGGGCGAGGCGGCCACGAGGTCCCGGATCGCTGCGACCATGGCGAGGTTCGTGTTCATCTGAACGTGCCAGTTGCGGCTCTTCACGCGCTCGATCGCCCTCTGGAGCCGCTGGCGGCCGAGCGCCGGGTCGTTGGTGCCGCCGGTCGAGAGATTGAGCCGGATGCCGCACACACCCTCGCGGCCCATGGCGTCGAGCTCGCTCTCGCGAGTCTTGTCGTCGATGACGGCGACACCGCGCGCGTCCGCGCCGCGCGCGGCCATCCCCCAGAGCGTTGCCGAGTTGTCGGTGCCGTAGACGCTGGGCGTGACGATCACCACGCGCTGCAGGCGAAGCGCGCGGTGCAGCGCCGCCATCTCCTCGGGCAGCGCCGTCTCGGGCGTGTACACGCGTCCCGGGAAGAACGGAAATTTCTCCGGGTCGCCGTGGATATGCGTGTGGCAATCGCAGGCGCCGGCCGGCACGTCGAAATTCACCGGCGTCGCCGGCTGGGACGCCTTGGCAAAACCGGTTCGAAGGTGCATGGTCGCTCCGGCGGCAATCGCTCCGATCAGGACATCGCGTCGCGTCAGCATGGGGTTCTCCTTCGGCGGAATCTTATCCGTTGCGAGCCGATTTCGGTATATCGTATCGCCGCAGACAGAAGGAGGCTTCATGCACCTCTTCGCGCGTCGCACCCTGGCCGCGGCCCTGCTCGTGTTCGCTTCGACGTCGGCGTGGGCTCAAGGCTACCCGGACCGGCCGCTGCGGCTCGTGGTCGGATTTCCGCCCGGGGGCAGCGGCGATTTTCTCGCGCGCATCATCGCCGACGAGCTGACGCGGGAAATCGGCCAGCCGGTGGTGGTGGACAACAAGCCCGGCGCAGGCTCCAACATCGCGGCGGAGCACGTCGCGCGCGCCGCATCCGACGGCTACACTATTCTGCTCGCCGGCAATTTCACGCACGCGATCAATCCCTGGCTGTACAAGAACCTCTCCTGGGATCCCCACCGCGACTTCACGCCGATCACCGAGGTCGCCCTGATGAGCATCATCGTGTGCGTCACGCCCGAGCGCGGGATCCGTTCGATGAAGGAGCTGATCGCCAGGGTCAGGAGCGAGCCCGGCAAGTGGTTCTACGCCTCGCCCGGCAACGGCACATCCCAGCACCTCGCGGGCGCGGAGTTGAACCGCATCACGGGCACCGACATGCAGCACGTGCCCTTCAAGGGCGGCGCGCCCTCGCTGCAGGCGGTGCTCGCGGGCGACGTGCAGGTGATGATCGGCACTACGCCGGTGGTGCTCCCGCAGATCCGCGCGGGGAAGCTCGTGCCGCTCGCGCTGATCACGCGCGCGCCCTCGAGGATGGTTCCCGGCGTGCCCGGGATGGAGGAAGCGGGCGTGCCGGGGTTGGACCTTGGAAGCTGGTGGGGCATCTGGGCGCCGCCCGGGATCCCGTCCGAGGTGAAGCAGCGCCTGTATGCGAGCATCACCAAGGTCATGCGCCTGCCGCAGGTCGCGGAGAAGCTCGCGCGCGAGGCGATGGAGCCGGAGGTCTCCGCCTCACCGGAGGAATTCGCCGCGTTCGTGCGCAGAGACCATGCTTCGTACGAGGCCATCGTCAAGTCTTCGGGCGCAAAGGCGGATTGAGTCGGCAAAGGCCGCGGTGCTGCAATTGAAAAAACTGAGCCGGGATTTCGCGCTGGAGGCGAGCGGCGTCGATCTCGCCCGGCCCCTCTCCGACCGTGCTTTTCGTGAAATCGAGGAAGCGTTCTTCACCGGCCAGGTGCTCGTGTTCCGCGCTCAGAAATTGACGGCGCGCGAGTTTCTGGAATTCGCGCGCCGCTTCGGGCCGCCCGAGCCGCACGTGGTCGACCAGTTCCACCATCCCGAGTACGCCGACATCCTGATCCTGTCTAACGTGGTGCGCGACGGCAAGCCGGCCGGCCTCGCCGACGCCGGGACCTATTTCCACACCGACTATTCGTATCTGGAGATGCCGGCGCGGGCGACGATGCTGTACTCGATCGAGGTGCCGCGCGCGGGCGGCGATACGCTGTTCGCGAACCAGTACGCCGCGTACGCCGATCTACCCGGCGCGACGAAGAAGCGCCTGGAAGGGCTCGTCGGCCTGCATCATTACGGTAACCGCGACGATCTCGAGGAGACTTCACGCACGGCGGCCTCGCGGCTGACCGAGGAGCAGAAGGCGAGGCTGCGCTGGGTCAGGCATCCGGTCGCGCGGCGCCACCCCGTCACCGGCCGCACGGCGCTGTACGCGGTCTCGGGCAGCTCGTTCGGCATCGAGGGCATGCCCGAAGGCGAGGCGCGCGCCCTGCTCGACGAGCTCAAGCGCCACGCCACGCTCGAGAAGTACCGGCTTCGCCTGACGTACGGCGTCGGCGACGTGGTAATCTGGGACAACGCGTCGCTGCTGCACTCGGCGACGCTGACCGATCCGAACGATGCGCGCACACTGTGGCGCATCACCATCAAGGAGACGAGGAGGCAAGCATGATACGCAGACAGGTTCTGGCTTGGGCGGCCGCGGCCATGACGGCGGGCATCGCGGCGAGCGCGACCGCGCAGACCATCACCCTGCACGGCGCGGTGCAGTTCAACGACGACCACGCCTTCAACAAGTCGCTGCTCAGGTTCGAGGAGCTGGTGAAGAAGTATTACGGAAAGCCGGTCAACTTCGTGCTTCACCGCAACAGCGAGCTCGGGCTGGAGAAGGACTACTTCGCCTACATGAACCAGGGCAAGGGCGTGGACTACGGGATCGTGTCGCCCGCGCACATGTCCACGTTCTCGAAGGCCGCGCCGTTCATCGACGCGCCGTTCCTGTTCCGGGACCTCGACCACTGGAACAAGGTGCTGGACGCGGACCTGTTGAAGCCGATCGCGGACGAGATCGCGCAGAAGGCCGACGTCATGCTGATCGGCTACGCCGGCGGCGGCACCCGCAACATCTTCGTCAACAAGCCGGTGCGCAACTTAGCCGAGATGAAGAACCTCAAAGTGCGCGTGCAGGGCGCTCCGATCTGGAGCCGCACCTTCGCGGCGATCGGCATGTCGCCCACGGTGATCGCTTACAACGAGGTGTACAACGCCATCCAGAACGGCGTCATCTCGGCGGGCGAGAACGAAGCCGCCGGCGTGGAGTCGATGAAGTTCTACGAGGTCGGCCCCAACCTTTCCATGACCGAGCACGCGATCACGATCCGGCCGATCTGCTTTTCCGGGAAGACTTTCCGCGGCCTGCCTGCCGACCTGCAGGCGGCGATCCTGCGCGCGGGCAAGGAGGCGGGCGCCTACGGCCGCCAGGTCGAGTCCTCCGAGGACACCGCCAAGCTGGTGGCTCTGGAAAGGGCCGGCAAATTGAAGCGCATCACCTTCACAGACCGCGCGCAGATGAAGAAGCTCGTGGATCCGGTGATGGAGGCGTACGCGAAGGAGATCGGCGCCGACAAGATCTTCGCCGCGATCAACAATACGAAATAGCTTGAAGAAGCTCCTCGACGGCACCCATCGGCTGCTCACGCGGCTGATGGCGGCCACCGTGGCGATCCTGATCGTCCCCGTCACGCTGCAGGTCGTCTCGCGCTATACCGCGCTCATCCCGGCGTGGATCTGGACCGAGGAGCTGTCGCGGTTCCTCTTCATCTGGATGATCATGCTCGGGGCGATGATCGGCGTTCGCGAGGGGTCGCATTTCGTGGTCGACGTCCTGCCGGACCTCCCGCCGCGTCCTAACGCGTTCCTCCAGATCGTCAGCAACTTATTCGTCCTCGTGTTCGCGCTGGTGTTCATCGGGTGGGGAATCGAGTTCGTGCGCTTCGGTTGGGACCAGAGCTCCGAGCTCGCCGAGCTGCCGATGGTGTTCATCTTCGTGGCGTGGCCGGTGGCGGGCCTGACTTGGGTGCTTTTCCTCGGTGAGGCGTTCGTCGCGAGCTTCCGCGTTCTCCTGGGGAAATCCGAGCGATGATGTCCGCGGCGCTGTCTCCCGGCGCGGCGGCGATCGTCCTCTTCGGCACCTTCCTCGCGCTCTTCGTATTGCGCGTGCCGGTGGCGTTCGCCTTGGGCCTCGCGTGCCTGCCGAGCCTCGTGCTCGAGCCGCGCCTGTCGCCCATGATGCTCTTCAACGAGACCTTCAAGGCCTACAACTCCTTCATCCTGCTCGCGGTGCCTTTCTATCTGCTCACCGCGAACCTGATGAACGTGGGCGGGGTCACCGACCGGCTGGTGCGCCTGTCGCGCTCGATGGTGGGTCATTTTCCCGGCGCGCTCGCCCAGATCAACGTGCTGCTCTCGGTGTTCTTCGCAGGAATCTCGGGCTCCTCGACTGCGGACGCGGCGAGCCAGAGCAAGATATTCATCGACGCGCAGGTGAAGGAGGGCTACGGCTTGTCTTTTTCGATTGCGATCACCGCGGTCTCGGCGGTGTTGGCGGTGATCATCCCGCCCTCGATCCTGATGATCGTGTGGGGCGGAGTGATCTCGACCTCGATCGGGGCCATGTACCTCGCGGGCTTCCTCCCCGGCTTGCTGATCGCCGCGGCGCAGATGGCGACGGTGCACGTCTACGCGAAGATCTACCACTACCCGGTCTATCCGCGCGCGACGATGAAGGAGTTCTTCTACTCCGCGTGGATCTCGATCCCGGCCCTGCTCACCGCCTTCATCATCGTCGGCGGCGTGCTCCTCGGCTGGTTCACGCCGACGGAATCCGCGTGCGTGGCGGTGCTATACACGGTCGCGCTCTCGGTCTTCGTGTACCGCGAGATGAACCTGAAGCACCTCTACGATTCGTTCGTCGAGACCGGGCGCCTCTCCTCCGTCGCGCTCTTCTGCGTGGGCACGGCGTCCGCGTTCGGCTGGCTGCTCGCCTACTACCAGATTCCGCGGGCGCTGCTCGAGAACGTTTCCACCTGGGGAATGGGCATCACCGCGGCGGGCTTCTTCATCGCCTTCGTGTTCCTGGTGGTCGGATGCTTCCTCGACGCGATTCCCGCGATCATCATCTTCGGCACCATCCTGCAGCCGCTCGCGCATTCGGTCGGAATGAATCCGATCCACTTCGCCATCATCGGCATCGTCTCGCTCGCCTTCGGGTTGGTCACCCCGCCCTATGGGCTGTGCCTGATGATCTCCTGCGCGGTCGCCAAGGTGCCGATCCGGTTCGCGCTCAAGGACACGCTGATCATGCTGGTGCCGATGCTCCTCATGCTCGCGGCGATCATCGTCTGGCCCGACATTCCCCTGATCCTTCCCAGGCTGATCGCGCCGGAGCTTCTGAAGTAGTCACGCCCCGAGGGCGATGCGATCGCCGCGCTCCCGCGGGATCGCGGTGGAGCCGCTTGTCCGAATGCCGCTTTCGGACAGGTACCGCGCGACGGCGCCCGGCTCCAGGCGAGTCCCGGCGAGCCCGACGTGGCCGTCCGGACGCAGCAAGTAAAACGCCTGCCCGGGGATTCGCACCCGGGCGAGCTCAAGCGCGTTGTGCGCGTCGTCGGAAATCAGCTGAGTGCACAGCAAGTCGCCGAGTCCCGCTGCTTCCTCCGAGGGCGCGGGCTGCCCGATGACGATGAGGTTGTAGCGCGTGTCGTCGAGCTTCTGGAACAGGTCCTCGACCGGGCCGTTCGCTCGGAACTTGAGCTGCAGCCACGGGAAACGATCGCCTGCGCGCGGCGCGCCGCCGGGCAGGCCCGGCAAGGATTTCGACAGCGGGCTTTCCCGGTACGCGATGCCGGTCTGGGAGAGAGTCCGGAACGCGAGCTGCTTCGGGCGCTCGAAAGTCATCGCAAAAGCCGCGATCTTCGCGAGGATGCGCGTGCGGAACAGCCCCGCGAGCCAGGTGTTCGAAACCGCCAGCACGAATGCCCGGTCGGTCGTGGCGAGCAGGCGCCGTGCGACCGGGATGCGCTCGGCGGCGTAGCTGTCGAGCAGGGCCGGGTCCGCGCGGCCATTGACCACGAGCGCGAGCTTCCACGCGAGGTTGTACGCGTCCTGCAGCCCGGTGTTCATGCCCTGCCCGCCCATCGGGCTGTGCACGTGCGCTGCGTCGCCGAGCAGGAAGCAGCGCCGGTCGCGGAACTTTTCCGCGGCGCGGTGATGGATGCGGTAGGTGGAGAACCAGCTGCACTGCTTGAATGCGAGGTTCGCTCCCGCCTCCCGCCGTATATCGGGACTCAGCTCATCGAAGGTGACATCGTCCTTCTCCCGCAGTTTCTTGGGGAGGATGCCGATCACCCGCCAGCGGTCCTTGCCGCGCATCGGGAAGAACAGGTGAAATCCGTCGCGCCACAGGTAGACGTTCAGCTCGTCGGCCACCATGGGACCGGTCGCCTCGGTATCGGCGACGAAGAACACGTGCTCGTACGGCGCGCCGGGAAACGTGATGCCGCAGAGCTCGCGCACCGCGCTGTGCCCGCCGTCGCAGCCTGCGACATACGCCGCCTGGATCTTGCGGGTGGAGCCGTCGGGCCGCTTGAGCGTTGCGGTTACCTGACCGGGTTCCTGGCCGAGGCCGGTGAGCTCGGTGTTCCACTGCACCGTCATTCCCCAGTTGCGGAGGTGATCGCCCATGATCCGCTCGTTGTCGTCCTGGCCCAGCATCAGGACAAAGGGAAACGGGCTCACGCTCTTACCGATTTCTCCCAGGGGGATGCGCGCCGCCCACTTTCCTTCCGCCCACATGTTGGCGCCGTTGCCGCGGCGGCCGAGCTCGAGCGCGCGCTCCGCGATCCCGAGCTTGGAGTAGATCTCTAGAGTGCGCGCATGCACCGCCATCGCGCGCGTCTGCTGCGCCGGCCCGGAATGCCGGTCTATGATCATCGCGCGCACGCCGCGGCGTCCGAGCTGGTTGGCGAGCATCAATCCGGTGGGGCCGCCTCCCACGATCAGCACATCCGCATCCATACGACTAGAACAGCGGCTTGGAGCGGTCCACGGACGCGCCGCGCAGGATCACCTGCGAGATGCGCCGCGTGTTGCTGATGTCGTCCAGAGGGTTCGCGTCGAGCACGATGAAGTCGCCGCTCTTGCCCGCCTGCAAGGTCCCCGCGTCGGCGATGCGCAGGAACTCGGCGCCGTTGCGCGTCGCCGCGACGATCACCTGCGCGGGCGTCATGCCGGCGACCACCATGTCCTGCATCTCGTCGTGCGGGCCCCAGGGCTTGTTGCCGTCGGTCCCGAGCACGATCCGCGCCCCCGTCGCGTTCAGCCTCGCGAGGTTGCGCGCCTGAATCCCGTAGAAGGCCTGCGCCTTCGGATTGTCGACGTTCGCCTTCTCGAGCTTCGCGAACTCCTCCGGCGACAGGCCCGGCCGCAGCCAGCCCAGGTCGACCTTGACGCCGCGGTCGGGGAGGTTCGGGGTGAGCACCAGATTGGGATGCGCCTTCCATAGGGCGACGAACTCGTCGTCGATGTCCTTGTCGCGCACGCCGTGGGCGAACGCGTCGATGCGGGCACGGACGAGACCCTTCGCGTCCTCGAGGTCGAACAGGTGCGCGATGACCCTCAGGCCCCGCTTGTGCGCCTCGTCGATGATCGCGCCGTAGATCTCGGGGCTGAGCTTCTGGTACTTGCCGTCGCGCGTGTCGACCCAGATCTTGACGATGTCGACCTTGTGCGCGGCGTCCTCGTCGACCGCCTTGCGCCCTTCGGCCGCGCTGGTGACCCAGAAAGGCGCGGTCGTTCGTCCCGGCTCCGGCATCGTGATGCCGCGCCCGGCGCTGAAGAAGCGCGCAGCGCCGGGCAGCGCCTGCTTGCGCACGTCGAGCAGCGCGAAGCCGTCCAGGCCGAGGCTCAGCGCGGCGCTCACGCCGAAGTAGGCGCGCGCCCGGAGGTCCCGCAGCAGGTCCTCGCGCTTGCTGCTGAGGTGCGTGTGCGTGTCGATGATCATCGGCATTAGGGTCTTGCCGGAGAGATTCACGCGGGCCGCGCCGGCGGGCACGCGCACCTCGCCGGCGGCGCCCGCCTGCGCGATCTTCGCGCCGTCCACGACGAGCGTCGCGTTCTCGATCACGCGGCCGTCGCCCACAATGAGCCGCGCGCCCTCGTACGCGACGACTTTGGCGGACGCCGGGACCGCGGATCCGGCGAGGAGGACGACTGCTGCGAATGCGGCGATGCGGCGCATGGGAACCCCCGGGTGATGTCGAGCGTGTGCGGGAGTATAGCGGCTAGGGTACCACCCGATTACATTTGAAACAGTATTCGTGTTGCCGCTAGGGCCGAACGGCGGGTGTTTCCATCCGCATCCCGTTCGCGCGCCACATCAGGTAGAGCTCGAGGTTCACGAGCTCGGGTGCCCCGTAGGGGTAGGACTCTGCGCGCACACCGGTGAGACAGCCGCGCAAGCGGCGCTCGAGGGAGCCCAGGCCCTGCCACTCGAGCCGGTACAGCGGATATCCGGTCGGATGGGCCTGCGTGATCGGGCTGCCGGCGAGCTTTCCGCTCCAGTGGTCGTCGTGGCACTGGGAGCAGGCGAGGTTGAGCTGGCCCTGGCGGCGATGGAAGGCTTCGCTGCCCGCGTCGAGAAACGGTCTGCTGCGCGCGTCAATCGCGATCTCGATCGGCAGGCCGCGCGATTGCCGCGCGACGTAGGCGGCGAGCGCCAGCAGCTCCCGGCTCTCGAAAGCGAGCGGCGGCGCCTTCTGCCGCTTGCTGCGGCACATGTTGATGCGCTGCTCCAGGTTGACCGGGCGTCCGAGCGCAGCGTCGAAGGCCGGATAGCGCGCCGCGACTGCCTTCATGCTTTCTCTCGCATCACCGTGGCAATCGGAGCACGCGCGATCCGCGGCGCCCGCCTTCCTGTTCCACAGCGTCTCGCCGTCGAGCACCCACAGCATGCCTGGATTGGTGGCGTCGTCGTCCTGCATGGCGCGCGTCTCGCGGCTCATGAGATCGTAGCCCGAGCGGCGCTCCGAAGGCGGGATCTCGCCCGCGCCGGCACGCGCGCAAAGCAGGGACGCGGCGAACAGCAGGGCGGTGCGCAAGCTCACTCGACGCTGATCGACGCGGTCTCGGTCACGCTGTAGCCGTTATCGCCGACCCACTGGAACGCGAGCGTGCCTGTCTCGGCCGCGATGGTGGAGAACGCAATCAGCGGATTCGCGGACATCGCAGGATGCAGCTCGACGCGATAGACTTCCGTGCCGTTGTAGGTGCAAGTGAAGCGCCTGATGATGTCGCGCGGGATCAGCTCGCCGGTCTGCGTGCGGCGAAACCCGGTCTCCATGGGGTGCTGGGCGAGCGTCTTGACCTCGACGATCTCGCCGCGCTTCGCCCGCGCGGGCACGGTGACGACCGCGCGCGCCATTCTAGATCAAGCCTTCCTCGAGGCAGGCCGAGAGCGTGACCACGACCTCGGCGCTGTCGGACCAGAACGAGCCGTCGCTCATCTGGGCGATCGCGGTCACGCTCTGCGTGTCGGCGAGGCGCACGCGCGTCGCGAGCGTCGCGCGCCCGGCGCGCGGGCCCAGGCGGACGCTTACCACGTCGGGCAGCGGGTTCTTCTCGGTGAGGACGTGAATCGCCCTGACGTGGTCTGCTTGCGTCATCGGGCTCTCGACCGCGACCGCGAGCGGGACCGAGTTGCCGTTGTCGATGAGGGGCGGGAGCCGGAGCTTCACGCGCCCGCGACGGACCTGCGCGTCACCTACGATCCTGCGCAGCGCTTCCTGGAACGCGGCCTTGCGGTTCGCCGCCAGGTTGGGATCGAGCTGAGCTCTCGCCGCTTCCGGGACGGCGAGGGAAATTGCGGCAAGAATCAGGAATTCGCGGCGCGTGGTCCCCATTTTCGTCACCTGAGCGTAGCTAGATAGGCAACGACGTCCTCGATTTGTTCCGCGCTGAGGATCGTCTTGCCGCGATAGGCGGGCGCCACGCGCACGAAGCCTTCGCTCTCGTAGTACGCGGGCATGATGGTTTGCGGATTCCCTTTCCGGG
>Ga0209807_1000146_pt1 | contig 30069 bp, 32 predicted proteins | sample GraSoiAngelo_154_FD_186168 | JGI IMG/M metagenome (GOLD analysis project Ga0209807, IMG submission 186168) | Grasslands soil microbial communities from the Angelo Coastal Reserve, California, USA - 14_1009_13_20cm (SPAdes) (version 2) | ecosystem: Environmental > Terrestrial > Soil > Grasslands ... | reverse complement strand
ATCCGCAGAGCAGCAGCACGAGCAGCGCGAGGAGCGCCACCGCGGCGCGCTCCACAAGCGCCGGTCTGGCGCGCAACGTGCTCGAGCTGACGGCCATCTTTTCCACCGTGCTCCGCAGTGTACCCCGCGCCCAATATACGGTCTGGAGCCGTCCGGATTTCACCGCCGCCGCGGCGGCCACACTGCCCTACCCGTCATCCAACTCCAGTGGCTGATCCGAGGATTCGGGCAGGTCGACTTCGCGAAATGGCTCGGCTTCCGCGGTATCCGACGCGGCGCCAGGGGGCGGCAGGTCTGCGCGAGGCGATCCGGATGCAACCCACGCCGCGACAGCCTTGCCCAGCTCCGGCAGCCCGCGCCGGAACGAGTGGTCTGCGTCCGCGATGACCTCGAGGTGCGCGCCTGGAGGCAGTCGCAAGCGAGTACGATCGCAGCGAGCGTCGTCTTCCGCGCACAGCACGAGCAGCGGCTTGCGGATCGACTCGAGCGCGGCAAGATCCGCTGCTCCCGTGGCCGGCGCGATCAGCACGAGCTTTTCCACCCGCGCATCACCCGCCGCACCGACCGCGACCACGGCGCCGAACGAGTGCCCGACGAGACAAACGCCGTTCGCGCCGGTCGAGTGAAGGAGTTGATCGATGGCGGAGCGGAGGTCCTGCAGCTCGTCGGAGATGTCGCCGATGCGGTCGCCGCCGGGCGCCTGGCGGCTCTTCCCCTGCGACGCGCCGACGCCTCGATAGTCGAAGCGCAGCGTGGGAAATCCCGCGCGAGTCAACGTCCAGGCCAGCTCGTTGATGACCGGCACCGTCATCGATCCACCGAGCGCCGGGTGCGGCGAGGCGATGACGCAAGGCGGAGCGCGGCGGCCGCGATGGTACAGGGCGTCGAGCGACAGATCGCCGCTCTTCACGACCACGCTCCGCTCGAGGAACTGGTCGCGCTGGACCATCAAACCTCGCCTTTCCTCAGCACCAGGAATTTCAGATAACGCCCCTCGGGGAACGAGAGCCGGATCGGGTGATCCGGAGGTTGCCTGCGTTCCTCGAGCAACGAAAGATTCGTGCGCGTCTTCACCGCCGCTTCGCGGATCGCGCCGGCGAATTGTTCCGGCGTCACGCGCGCCGAGCAGCTCGCGGTGGCGAGGATTCCTCCCCGAGCGAGCGCGCCCAAGGCTGCGCGATGGAGCGAAGCGTATCCGTCGAGCGCCGCCGGAACCAGATCGAAACCGACGACCTCATGACCGGCCTTGAGCAGGTTGGCGGACATCGGTCCGCCCATATTGCCAAGGCCGATGAATCCGATCTTGCTCATGGGTACCCTCCCTGTCTTCAGTCGAATACGAGCTCACGCTCGCCGAGGCTCTCGAAATATCGGGCGACCTCTTGCTCGCCGATCTCGGCGACCGACGCGTACTCCCAGCGCGGCTTCTGGTCCTTGTCGACGACGACGGCGCGCACGCCTTCATAGAAATCATGGCCGGCCATGACATGCTGGGTCAGCCGGTATTCGAGCGCGAGCGCGTCTTCGATCGCATAGCCGCGGCCGGTGACGAGTTGGCGCAACGTGATCTTGAGGCTGGTCGGCGATTTCGTCAGCAGGCCCGCGCGGGTGTCGGCCGCCCACTCGGCATCGGGCCCGCCACCCGCCGCTTCGTGCTGCAGCGCGTCGAGGATCGTCCCGACATTATCGGCGGCGAAGCAGCGGTTGATGGCGGCTTGTCGCTTCGCGAGCGGCGCCGCGCCAGGCCGGACCTGGCCGAACACGCCGGATTTGACGCTCACGCGCCGCTGCAAGTTCCGCACGCCGCGCACCGCCCGAGCGCGCCACGGGGCGTCCAACACGCCGCCGCACTGACTGTGATCAATTGTTAAGGTGCTCCGCACCTCCACACTCGGATGGAGTGTAACTCCTTCAAGGACTCCGCCGGGTCAAGAGCGCCGTGACACGTTCGAGATCTGCGAGCGTATTCACGTCGGGACCGGGCGGCTCGAGGGCCTCGGCGACATGGAGCGCCAGGCCGTGCTCGAGCGCACGCAGCTGCTCGAGCTTCTCGCGCAGCTCGAGCGCCCCGGCGGGGAGCTCCGCGAGCTCGAGCAGCGCACCGACGCGATAGGCGTAGATGCCGACGTGCCGCCGCGCACCGCGGAAGTCGCGCTGGCTCGCGAGGCCCGCCGGCGCACCGTCGCGATTCCAGGGAATCGGCGCGCGGCTGAAGTAGAGCGCCCGGCCGGCCGCATCGGTCACGACCTTCACCGCGTTGGGATCGAGCAGCTCCTCCACCGAGAGGATCGGGGTCGCGAGCGTGCCGATGGCCGCCTCGGGGCGCGCCTCGAGGAGCGAGGCGACCTGCGAGATGAGCGCCGGGGGAATGAGCGGCTCATCGCCCTGGACATTGACCACGATGTCCTCGCGCGGCCAGCGGCGTGCGCGGGCGACCTCGGCGATGCGATCGGTGCCGGAGGCGTGACTCGCGGCGGTGAGCACCGCCTCGGCGCCGAAGGAGCGCGCGGCGCGGACGATCCGCTCATCGTCGGTGGCGATCAGCACCTCGCTCGCTCCCGAACGTTGGGCACGCTCGTGCACCCACTGCACCATGGGCTTGCCCGCGATCGGCCGCAGCACCTTTCCGGCGAGCCTGGAGGAGGCATGACGCGCCGGAATGACGACCCGGAACACGTGGCGCCTTCAGCGCTCGAGCAGCGGATCGTCGGCGGCCAGCTGGCGCGCTTCTTCCTCGAGCATCACCGGCACCGCGTCGCGGATCGGATAGGCGAGCCGATCCATGCGGCACACGAGCACCTGCGCCTCGCGCTGGAACTTGAGCGGTCCCTTGCACACCGGGCAGGCGAGTATCTCGAGCAGGCGCGCATCCATCGGTCTGACCTCCGCCCCTACAGGCCGCCGCCCGCCTTCGCGAGCACACGCCTCAGTAATTCGTTGCCTTCGCGCTCGGCGAACTGCGCGGCGACCGGCACGTACCATAGCCGCGGGTCGGCGAATGCCGCGCATCTTACGGCATCCTTCTCGGTCATGAGCACCGGAGCCGAGTCGGCGAAGTCGAGCTCGCGCGCGGCGAAGCGATGGTGGTCGGGAAAGGCGTGCTCGACGACCTCGATGCCTGCCGCGCGCAGCTCCCGGAAGAAGCGCGCCGGGTTGCCGATTCCGGCGACCGCGTGCACGCGGCTGCCGCCGAACTCGCGGAGCGGGCGCGGCGTCCCCTGCCCATCGAGCCGCAGCGCCCCCTGAGGCACGAGCCGCATGGCGAACGGCGGGCCCGCCGAGCGCAGTGCGGCGGACTCGAGCGCCGCCCTGAGCGAGCCGTGCTCGGCCGCCCCGTTCACCACCACCGCATCGGGCGGCGGCCGAGACCGAAGCGGCTCGCGCAGTGGACCCGCAGGCAGCAGCTGCCCGTTGCCGAGCCCGCGGGCGCCGTCGAGCACCACGATCTCACAATCGCGCCCGAGCCGCAGATGCTGCAGCCCGTCGTCCGCGAGGATCAGGTCCGAGCCGCCCGCGGCCAGCGCGCGCGCGCCGGCGACCCGATCCTTCGCGACCACGACGGCACAGGCGCTATGCCGTGCGAGCAGCAGCGGCTCGTCGCCCACCTGCCGCCAGTCGGACTCCGGCCGCACTTCCAGCGGCCGCACCGCCTGCCCCCCGTAGCCGCGCGAGACGATGCCGACCCGGAGCCCCCGGGCGGAGATCTGCCGCGCGAGCCAGATGGTGAGCGGCGTCTTGCCGGTGCCGCCCACCGTGAGATTGCCGACCACCACCACCGGGCGGCCGGCGCGCTCGGTGCGCACCCAGCCCGAGGCGTAGGCGCGGTGCCGCGCGCGCATCAGCGCGCCGTAGCTCCAGGCGAGCGGCGCGAGGAGCGATGAGCCGGCGCGCTCGCGATACCAGAGCCCCGTGAGCCGTGGCTCGATCGGCTGCCGGCCGCTCACGCGGAGAACTGCAGGCGGTGGAGCTGGGCGTACAGGCCGCCGCGGGCCAGGAGCTCCACGTGCGTACCGCTCTCGACGATCGCGCCCGCATCCAGCACGATGATGCGGTCGGCCTGCTCCACAGTCGACAGCCGGTGGGCGATGATGAAAGTGGTGCGGTGGAGCAGGAGCTGCGCCAGCGCCGCCTGGATGTGCCGCTCGGCCTCGGTGTCGAGCGCCGAGGTCGCCTCGTCGAGGATCAGGATCGGCGCGTCCTTGAGGAGCGCGCGCGCGATGGCGATACGCTGGCGCTGGCCGCCGGAGAGCAGCACGCCGCGCTCGCCCACCAGCGCATCCAGCCCGCCGGGCTGATCGCGCACGAATTCGAGCACGTGCGCGGCCTCCGCCGCGCGCTCGATGTCGGCGTGCGGCACCTGGCGGCCGAAGGCGATGTTGTTGCGGATGGTGTCATCGAACAGCACCACGTCCTGCGTGACGACGGCGATCTGCGCGCGCAGATTCGCGAGCTCGTAGTCGCGCACGTCGCGACCGTCGATGCGTACGCTTCCCGCGCTCGCGTCATAGAAGCGCGGCAGGAGATTCACCAGCGTCGATTTGCCGCTGCCGGAGCGGCCGACGATCGCGAGACTCTCGCCGGCGGCGACTTCGAGCGACACGTCGATGAGCGCCGCTGCCCGCCGGGTGGCCGCGCCCGCCGCCGCGGCCGCCCCGCCCCCACCGTAGGCGAACGACACACGATCGAACTCGACTGCACCGCGGGCGCGCGCCACCCGCAAGGAGCCGCCCTGCGGCTCGGTCGGCTCATCGAGCAGCTCGAACAGGCTCTGCGCCGCCGCGATGCCCTGCTGCAGGGGGCCCGCCACCCCGACCAGCTCGCGCAGCGGCTGCGCGATGCTCACCAGCGCGGTGAGGAAGCCGAGCAGATCGCCCATGCTCATGCGGGCGTGGATGGCGTCGGCGATCGCGATCGAGAGCACGAAGGCAAATCCCGTCACGGTCACCAGCTGCACCGTGGGGTTGGAGATCCCCTTGGTCAGGATCAGCTTCATGTTCGAGCGCGCGTTTCGAGCGTTCACGGCGTCGAACTGGCGGGCGAGGTGCTCCTCGGCGTTGTAGACCTTGATGAGGCGCGGAGCCTCGAGGCTCTCCTTGGCGACCCGCGTGATGTCGCCCATCGACTCCTGGATGCGGCGGCTGTAGCGGCGGAAGCGCCGGTTGATGACCGACACCAGCCAGCCGACCAGCGGGCCCATGGTGAGCGCGACGAGCGTGAGCCGCACGTTGAGCCAGAGCAGGAAGCCGATCGAGCCGATGATGGTGAGCGCCGTGCGCACCACGACGATCACCGAGTCGGTGGCTGCCTGGCCGATCTGCTCGGTGTTGAAGGTGAGGCGTGAGAGCAGCGCAGCCGAGGAGCCGCGGTCGAAGAACCCGATCGGCAGCTGCAGGACGCGCCGGAACACCTGGCGCCGCAGCGCGCTCACGATCTGCCGGCCGACGTAGCCCATGAAGTAGGTCTGGGTGAAGTCGCCCAAGCCCCGCAGAACGAACAGCGCGACGAGGGCGAGCGGCACCCACACGATGGTGCGCGCGTCCTGGTGGGTGAAGGTGCCGTCGCCGAACTTCTTGGCGAGCAGCGCGAAGCTCGCCATCGTGGCGGAAAACAACACTCCGCCGAGGATCCCGAGAAGGAAGCGCCCCCGATGCGGCCGCAGGTAGCCGAGCAGGCGGCGGTAGGCCCGGAGCGCGCCCCCACCGAGCGGCGCGGCGCGCCGCGCTCCGGTCGCCGGGCGCGCCGTGTCGTTCAAGGTCGGCCCGCCGGCTGTTCCTTGAGCGTCGCGATGTTGACCTCGGAGAAGCCGAGGCGCCCGAGCACGTCCATGGCGGTGATGACGGCTTGATGAGAGGCGCGGGCGTCCGCGCGCAGCGTGACCCGGATCTTGCGCTCGGTGCCGGCCTCCTTGAGGAGCGCCGCGCGCAGCGTCTCCGGACTCGAGTTGATGAGCTCGCGTCCGTTCACCAGGTAGCCGCCCTGCTGGGTCACACTCACGACCAGCGGCTCGCCGCTCACCTTGTCGATGGGCACCGCACTGGCATGCGGCAGGTGCACGTGCAGCCGCCCCTCGTCGGCGAACCGGGTCGAGAGGATGAAGAACACCACGAGCAGCAGCACCACGTCGATCAGCGACACCACGTTGATCTCCGGCTCCTCGTGGCGACGCGATGACTTCAAGTTCATCCGACCGCCCCCGGCCTCAAGGTCTCGTAACCGATGGTCGCAGGAGGCGCCGGACGCTCCCGCCCGCGCGCGGCCTCGAGCGCATCCGCCATGCGGATCGCGTGCTTCTCCATCTGCACCACGATGCCCTCGACCCGCCCGCGCAGATAGCGATAGAAGATGAGCGCCGGGATGGCGACGCAAAGGCCCGCCACGGTGCAGATCAGGGCCTCGGCGATGCCGCCCGAGAGCGCGCGCGGATCGCCCATGCCGCCCGCTTCGATGGCGTTGAAGGAGCGGATGATTCCGGTGACCGTGCCGAGCAGTCCCAGGAGCGGCGAGACTCCGGCGATGGTGCCGAGTGTATTAAGGAAGCGCTCGAGCTCGTGCACCACGTGCCGCCCGGCGTCCTCGAGACGCTCCATCAGCATGTCGCGCGGCCGGTGGCGGTTGGCGAGACCGGTCGCGAGGAGTCTGCCGAGGGGAGAGTTCTGCTCGAGCGCCGCGATCACCTGGTCGCTGATATGGTTCGATTCGATCAGCTGCCACACGCGCTGCGGCAGCTCCTGCGGCAGCACGCGCCTGTCCTGCAACGTCCACAGGCGCTCCAGAATGATGGCCGCCGCGGTGATCGAGCACAGAATGATCGGCCACATCAGCGGGCCGCCGGCCCGCACTATTTCCCACATCCTACGCGACCTTAGGCTGCAAAGGTCGCATCATACCGGAGGGGCGGGGGCGCTCAAGGCGCTCCCCGCCCATGCGGCGTGCGACACATCCCCTCCGGGGGCCTTCTGATACAGTCCCTCGATCGATGCCACGGCGGCTCCTGAAACGTATCTTCCCTGCCCCGCACACGCTCCGGGGGCGCTGGTTCCTGCGCCCCTTCGGCGCGCGGCTCGCGGACCCGCAGCTGTGGACGCTGCATCGGCGCGGCGTGACGTACGCCTTCGGGGCGGGACTGGCGATCTGCTTCGTGCCGCTCCCGGTGCACGTGATCCTGGCGACCACCATCGCGGTCATCTGGCGGCTCAACATCCCGGTGATCGTCGGCACCACCTTCCTCCTGAATCCCTTCACCGTGGTGCCCGCGTATTACGTCGCCTACCGCCTCGGCGCGGCGCTGCTGCACGTGCCGCGCCAACATTTCCACTTCGTCGCGAGCTGGGACTGGTTCCACGACAGCCTGGCGCCCGTCTGGGAGCCGTTCATCGCCGGCTGCATCTGCTGCGCGCTGCTCGCGGGCCTCATCGGCTGGCTGTCGCTCGAGATTCTGTGGCGCTGGCAGGTGACCAACCGCTACCGCACCCGGCATCTGACACCCGCCGGCGCGAGCGACTGAGCTCAACCCCGCTTGGATCAGCTGCGCTCGCCGAGTGCGCCGCGCTCGAGCTCGTAGACCCGATCCAGGCGCTCGGCGAGCTTGAGGTCGTGGGTCACCACCACGAGGCTCGTGCCGTGCTCGCGATTGAGCTCCAGCATGAGCGCCAGCACGCCCGCCGCGTTCGCCCCATCGAGATTGCCGGTCGGCTCGTCCGCGAGCACGACGCGGGGCTCCGTCACGAGCGCGCGCGCCACCGCCGCGCGCTGCCGCTCGCCGCCCGAGAGCTGGTGGGGCCGGTGCGTGAGCCGCTCGCCGAGGCCCACGCGCTCGAGCAGCCGCCGCGCCGCGGCGCGCGCGACACCGACCGGGGCGCGCCGCACCATGAGCGGCATCGCCACGTTCTCCAGCGCCGAGAACTCCGGCAGCAGGTGATGAAACTGGTACACGAAGCCGAGTGAGCGGTTGCGCAGCGTGCCGCGCTCGCTCTCGCTGAGCGAGTGAATCTCCCGCCCCGCGACCAGCACCTCGCCCGCCGTGGGGCGGTCGAGACCGCCGAGGATCTGCAGCAGCGTGGTCTTGCCCGAGCCCGAGGCGCCGACGATCGCCACCCGCTCGCCGGGAGAGATCGCGAGCGCCACGCCCTGCAGCACCGGCAGCAGCACCGGCCCCTGGCGGAAGCTCTTGTGAATGCCGCGCGCCTCGAGGACCGGCTCACTCATGCCGCAGAGCCTGCGCCGGCGCGGTGCGGGCGGCGCGCCACGCCGGATAGACGGTCGCGAGCGCGCACAGCGCGAAGGCCACGCCGCACACCTTGAGCACGTCGACGGCCTCGACGTACGCGGGCAGATCGCTCATGTAGTACACGCGCGCGTCGAGGAACTGCGTGCCGAGCAGACGCTCGAGCGCGCCCACGAGCGACTCGAGGTTGTCCGCGAGCAGCGTGCCGAGTCCCGCACCGAGCACCGTGCCCGCCAGCCCGATCAGCACGCCCTGCACGGCGAAGGTCAGCAGTACGTTGCGCGGTCCGGCGCCCAAGGTGCGCAGGATCGCGATGTCGGTCTGCTTCTCCTTCACGATCATGACCAGCGTGGCGACGATGTTGAAGGCGGCCACCGCGACGATCATCAGCAGGATGACGAACATCATCGACTTCGTGATCTCGATGGAGCGGAAGAAGTTGGCATGATCCTGGGTCCAGTCGGTGACGTAGAAGCCGGGGCCGCCGAGCGCGAGCGCGACGCGGCGCACGGTGGCGGGGGCCTTGAGCGGATCGGTGAGCGCGAGCCGCAGGCCCGTGACGCCCGCGCCGAGCTGGAACAGGCGCGCCGCGTCCGCCATGTGAGTGAGCGCGAGGCCCCGATCGAACTCGTACATGCCGGAGTGAATGAGGCCCACCACCCGGAAGCGGCGCATGCGCGGCACGACCCCGGTGGGCGTGGCCGTGCCCTGGGGCGCGATCAGCACCACCGTATCGCCGACGCGCGCGTCGAGCTCGTGCGCCAGCGCGCTGCCGAGTATCGCGGCGTAGGAGCCGTCCCTGAGATCGTCGAGGCTGCCGGAGATGACGCGCTGCGCGAGTCCCGTGGCGCTGCGCTCCTCCTCGGGCAGCACGCCGCGCACCTTCGCGGCGGCGAGCCGCCGCCCATTGGCGAGCACGCACAAGCTCTCGACGTAGGGGACCGCGGCCTCGACGCCGCTCTGCCGCCGGATCTGCTGCTGCAGGGCGCGCCAGTCGGGGAGCGCGCCGGAGAGGCCCATGAGCGTGGCGTGCGAGGTGACCGCGAGAATGCGGCTGCGGAGCTCCCGCTCGAAGCCGTTCATGACCGACAGCACGACGATGAGCGTCGCCACCCCGAGCGTCAGCCCGCACACCGAGATCAGCGCGACGAAGGATACGAAGCCGCGCCGGTGGGTCGAGCGCAGATAGCGCGTGCCGATGAGCCATTCGTAGGCGCTCATCGCTACTCGTAGCGCAGCGCTTCGGCCGGCGCGGTGCGCGCCGCGCGCACCGCCGGGTACACGGTCGCGAGCCCCGTGAGCGCCAGCGCCAGCGCCGCGATGACGACGACGTTGCCCCAGTGCACCTCGGCGGGGATGGCGGTGATGTAGTACACGTCGGCGTCCAGGATCTGGAAGCGGAAGGTGCGCTCGAGGAAGGGCACGATGGTCTCGACGTGCAGCGCCAGCTCGAGTCCCAATCCCACCCCGAGGGCGACGCCCAGCCAGCCGATCACCAGGCCCTGGGTGATGAAGATGCCCATCACGCGCGCGGGCGCGGCGCCGAAGGTGCGCATGATGGCGATGTCGGTGCGCTTGTCGGTGACCACCATCACCAGCATGGCGACGATGTTGAAGGCGGCCACCGCGACGATCAGCAGCAGGATGAGCGACATCATGGTCTTCTCGATGCGGATCGCGCGGAAGTAGTTGGCGTTGTCCTGCGTCCAGTCGCTGACCTCGAGCCCGCCGGGCAGCAGCGCCCGCAGCCGCGCGGCAACCGCGGGGGCCTCGAGCACGTCCTGCACCCGCACCCGCAGCCCCCCGCTCACCGTCCCGGACGGGGCGAGCGCGCGCACGTCGTCGAGGTGTGCGAAGACGAGCGTCGCGTCGTGATCCTGCAGTCCCACCTCGAACACGCCCGCCACGGAGAATTCGCGCAGCTTCGGCGCCGGCGTGCCATCGGCGCCCACGGTCGGAATGAGCATCGTCAGGGAATCGCCGGCGGTGACCCCGAGCCGCTCGGCGATCACCGCCCCGACGATGATCCGCCCGGAGCCCGCGGTCAGCTGCGCCAGGGCGCCCTGGGTGATCGCATGGGCGAGCTCGCGGACGCTGTCGGGGGCTTGCGGATCGATGCCTCGCAGCACCACCGGCCACATCTCGGGCTGGCGGACCGCGAGCGCCTGCAGCTCCGCGTAGGGAGCGACGCCGACCACTCCCGCGGCGCCGCGCACCAGGCGCATCGCGCTGTGCCAGTCGGGCTCGGGCGGCGCGCGCGCCGCCCCGCCGGAAGCGGCGGCGGCCTCGGTCACGCGCACCTGGGCGCCGAGGGACAGCAACCGGTCGCGCAGCTCGCTCTCGAAGCCGTTCATCACCGAGAGAATGACGATCAGGGCGGCGACGCCCACGCCGACCCCGAGGAGCGAGGCCCAGGTGATGAAGGAGACGAAGAACGAATGCGAGCGGGCGCGCACGTAACGCAGCCCCACGTACAACGGCAGCGGATGAAACATCGTCGCGATTTAACCACAGTTGCGCGCTTTTCAGACGTGCGTCACAGAATCGACGCGCGCGCTGCCTTGCTGCCGCTTTGACAGATTCACCCCGGTGCTATAGTCGGAAAGCTGTTGGAGGTAAGGTTCCCATGAAGACCCGAATGATGCTCGCGGCGCTCGCCGCCGCGTGCGCCGCGGCGGGTGCCGCGGTCGCCGAGACCATCGTCGTGAACGACCAGGTGCAGGTGCGTGAGTCGCAGGTCGATCGTCCGAAGCGCGGCAGCACCATGGGTGAAGTCGAGAAGCACTTCGGCGCGCCGGTATCCCGCCATCCCACGGTGGGCGGCGCTCCGCACCAGCCGCCGATCACGCGCTGGGACTACAACGGGTTCTCGGTGTTCTTCGAGCACGATCGCGTGATACACGCGGTCGCCACCGGCGGCTGAAGCGGCCATCGCGGCGTCGGTTCCGCCGCTCCCGCCACCACGCCCCCGACACTGGCTCGTCCGGTTCCGAGCCGTGCCGATTCGGCGCGTCCCGTAATCCACTCGACTCAAGTACCTTGAGCGTGTCCTTTCGTGGGGCTTGGGCAGCGCTCCGTCGCCAACTCCCGACATTAAGGAGGATGTGTTACTCTCGTGTTTAACAGAATAATTTCCTTAATTTCCTTAGGGAGTCGCGTGTCCACGGACGAGCCGCTTCGGGCACAGATTGAGGCTTTGGTGCGCGCCGGAGCGCTCCGGCGCAAGACAGCCGGCGCGCGGCTGGAAGCGGAGATTCGCCGCCGCGAAGAAGTGCTGCGCCAGACGTTCCGCCGCTATGTCTCCCCTCGCGTCGCGGACAAGATCCTCGAGGATGCGCAGTTGCGGGACACGCTGCTCGCCACCGCCGAGTTGCGAGCGCACGCGGTGGTGCTGTTCGCGGACCTCCGTGGCTTCACCAGCATCTCCGAGCAGCTCGATCCGCGCCGCGTGGTGCCGCTGCTGAATGAGTACTTCTCGCTCCTCACCGACATCACCTTCCGCCACGAGGGCACCGTGTTTCACATGGCCGGGGACTGCCTGATGCTCGGTTTCGGCGTGCCGCTCGAGCAGCCCGACAGTCCCGAGCGCTCGGTGCGCGCCGCGCAGGAGATGCTCAAGAGCTTCAGCGGTCTCGCCCGCTCCTGGAAAGAGCGCCACGACATCGATGCCGGACTCGGCATCGGCATCAACGAGGGGGACGTGGTCGCCGGTAACGTCGGCTCCTCTTCCTATATGAGTTACACGATCATCGGCGACACCGTGAACATCGCCGCGCGGCTGTGCCAGAGGGCCCGCGCCGGCGAGATACTCTTCTCGGGGTCGCTCAAGCAATCCCTCGATGCGCACGGCATGGATGTCGGCGCGACACCGCTCCCGCCCCTGCAGCTGCGCGGACGCTCCCACCCCATCGATATCTTCTGCGTGCCGCTCGAGATACGCATGCAGGTGAGTGCCCCGCCCACCGCCGCCTGACCTGAGCCTCAGGCGCGCGACCTCGCGCCTCGAGCGCCCCGCTCCCCCTTGAGACAGACCCGCGCCGGGTGCGGACCTTGAGCTAAGCTCGCGCCTCTTTCGCGTCGAAGCGCGCCTTGTCATGTCCTCATTGCTCAATCCGCCGCTCCCGGACGGGGACCGCCGCCGGCTGCGCTGGCATCAGCTCTACGGCAGCGCCGCGGCGCTGGCGCTGGCCGAGGCGACGCGCGCCGACCGGCGGTTGTATGTGGTGATCGCGGATTCGGTGCACGAGCTCGAGCGGCTCACCGCCGAGCTGCGCTTCTTCGCGGACGGCGCGCTGCCGCTGCTGCGACTGCCGGACTGGGAGGTGCTGCCTTACGAGCTGTTCTCGCCGCACCCGGACACCATCTCCGAGCGCCTGAAGACGCTCTTCGAGCTGCCGCAGCTCACCGATGGCTGCCTCATCGTATCCGCGGACACGCTCATGCAGCGCCTGCCGCCCCGCAGTTACGTCGAGGGCCGCGCGTTCGAGCTCAAGAAGGGTCAGCCGCTCGCCATCGAGCCCTTCCGCCAGCGCCTCGCGGAAGCCGGCTACGCGAGCGTCAGCCAGGTCGTGAGTCCCGGGGAGTTCGCGGTGCGCGGGTCGCTCCTCGACGTCTTTCCCATGGGCAGCGCCACGCCGCTGCGCATCGACCTGTTCGACGACGAGATCGAGGCCATCCGGCGCTTCGACCCGGAGACCCAGCGCTCCCTCGATGCGCTGCCGGCCGTGCAGCTGCTCCCCGCTCGCGAAGTACCGCTCGATCCGGCCGCGGTCAGGGAGTTCCGCCGCCGCTATCGCACACGCTTCGAAGGGGATCCGACGCGCTCCAGCATCTATCGCGGCGTGAGCGAGGGGCTGGCGCCGGCGGGGATCGAGTTCTACCAGCCGCTGTTCTTCGATTCGACGGCGACGCTCTTCGACTACCTGCCGCGGGACGCGGTGATCGTGCAGGACGCGGCGCTGCCGGCGACTCTCGCCAAGGGGTGGCAGGACGTCGAGGCGCGCCACGAGGACCGCCGCCACGATATCGAGCGCCCGGTGCTTTCGCCCGCGGAGTTGTTTCTTCCGCCCGCCGAGCTCGAGGCGGCCCTCGGTGCCTTCGCATCGATCACCCTCGACGCCTTCAAGGCCGAGACCGAGCTCTCGGGCGGCGGCGCCGCGGTGCGCAACTTCCCCACGACCGCCCCGCGCGAGCTGCGCATCGACGTGCGTGCCGAGCAGCCGTTCGCGCCGCTCGATACCTTCCTCAAGGGTTTCGCGGGCCGGGTGCTGCTCGCGGCCGACTCGGCCGGGCGGCGCGAGGTGCTGCACGAGATGCTCCGGGCCCACGGTCACGAGGTGACGGTGGTCTCCGGATGGGACGCTTTCGCTCGAGGCGAGGCGCGGCTCGGGCTCACGGTGGCGCCCGATCTCAAGGGCCTGCAGCTCACCACGCCGGCGATCGCCGTGGTCGCGGAGGCGCAGCTCTTCGGGGCGCGGGCCCGCCAGGAGCGGCGGCGCAAGCGCGCCGCCGCCGATCCCGAGGCGATCCTGCGCGACCTGAAGGATCTCAATCCCGGCGCCCCCGTGGTGCACGAGGAGTACGGCGTCGGCCGCTACGCGGGGCTGATCCCGCTCGAGATCGGCGGGCAGCCGGGAGAATTCCTGGTGCTCGAGTACCTGGACGGGGACCGCATCTACGTCCCGGTGCACGCGCTGCACCTCGTCAGCCGTTACACCGGTGCCGCCCCCGAGAGCGCCCCGCTCCACAAGCTCGGCACCGATCAGTGGGCGCGCGCCAGGAAGCGCGCCGCCGAGCAGATCCGCGACGTGGCCGCGGAGCTCCTCGACCTCAACGCGCGGCGCAAGGCCCAGCCGGGGCTCGCGCTCGCCGTGAGCGAGCTCGACTACCAGTCCTTCGCCAACGCCTTCCCGTTCGAGGAGACCGAGGATCAGGCGCAGGCGATCGAGCAGGTGCTCGAAGACTTGAAGAGCGAGCGGCCCATGGACCGGATCGTCTGCGGCGACGTCGGCTTCGGCAAGACCGAGGTCGCGATGCGCGCGGCCTTCGTGGCCGCGCACGCCGGCAAGCAGGTGGCGGTGCTCGCGCCGACGACGCTCCTCGTGCAGCAGCACCTCGCGAATTTCCGCGACCGCTTCGCCGACTGGCCGGTGCGCGTCGAGGCGCTGTCGCGCTTCGGCACGGGAGCCGAGACCCGCATCGTGCTCGAGGGACTCGAGCAGGGCAAGGTCGACATCGTCATCGCCACGCACCGCCTGCTGCACTCGCACGCGCGCTTCAGGGACCTCGGCCTCCTCATCATCGACGAGGAGCATCGCTTCGGCGTGCGCGACAAGCAGCGCCTGCAGGCGCTGCGCGCCAACGTGCACGTGCTCACCCTCACCGCGACGCCGATTCCGCGCACGCTCAACATGGCGCTCGGCGGGCTGCGCGACCTGTCGCTGATCACGACCGCCCCGGCCGCGCGGCTCGCCATCAAGACCTTCCTCATCGAGTGGCATGCGCCGACGCTGCGCGAGGCGGCGCTGCGCGAGCTGCGCCGCGGCGGGCAGGTCTATTTCGTGCACAACGAGGTGCGCACCATCGGCAAGATCGCGGCAGAACTGCAGTCCCTCGTGCCGGAAGCGAGCCTGCGCATCGGCCACGGGCAGATGCGCGAGCGCGAGCTCGAGCAGCTGATGGTCGATTTCTATCACCGCCGCTTCAGCGTGCTGGTGTGCACCACCATCATCGAGAGCGGCATCGACGTGCCCACCGCCAACACCATCATCATCAATCGCGCCGACACCTTCGGCCTCGCGCAGCTGCACCAGCTGCGCGGCCGCGTCGGGCGCTCGCACCATCGCGCCTACGCCTATCTGGTCGCGCCGCCGCGCCAGGCGCTGGCGCGCGATGCGGCCAAGCGACTCGAGGCGATCGAGTCGATGGAGGAGCTCGGCGCCGGCTTCGTGCTCGCCACCCACGACCTCGAGATCCGCGGCGCCGGGGAGCTCCTCGGCGAGCAGCAGAGCGGCCAGGTGACCGAGATCGGCCTGTCGCTGTATCTCGATATGCTCGAGCACGCCGTGCGGGCCCTCAAGGCCGGCCGCGAGCCGCTGCTCGATCGGCCGCTCGCCGCCGCCACCGAGGTCGAGCTGCGACTGCCCGCGTTTCTGCCCGAGGCCTATGTCGGCGACGTCCACGTGCGGCTGTCGCTCTACAAGCGCATCGCCGCCGCCGAGAGCGACGCGGCGCTCGATGATCTCGCCGCCGAGATCCAGGATCGTTTCGGCCCGCCGCCGCCCGCCGCGCAGAGCCTCCTGCGCATCGCCCGGCTCAAGCTCGCCGCGCGCGCTCTCGGGGTGCGCCGGCTCGATCTCGGGCCGCAGGGCGGCACGGTGCTGTTCGAGGAGCAGTCCCGCATCGATCCCGCGACCGTCGTGCACATGATCCAGAGAGGCTCGCGCGAGTACCGCCTCGACGGGCCGCTGCGGCTGCGCGTTGCGCGAGCGCTGCCCACAGAGAGCGCCCGTTTCGAGTTTGCTGCCGATCTTCTCGGGCGTCTCGGTGAACCGCCCCGCGTCCATTGAACGACCCCGCGCTAGAATGGCGCACATGAAGGAGCGCCCCAGACGGCTGCGCACGCGGAGCCTCCCCGCGATCATGCTGCTCGGCGGGACGCTCCCTGCCGCCTCGCAGGAGCCGGCCGCGCCGCCCGCGGCGGCGAGCGGCACGGTCTACAACATCGAGCTCATCGTCTTCCGCGCGACCACCGCCTCGAGCGCCGCCGAGAACTGGAGCGCGGAGGCGGGCGAGCGCACCATCGCGGGCGACGAATCGACGAGTGACTCGGCCCAGGTCGGGCGCTTCGTGGCGCAGCTGCCGATGAGCGCCTGGCAGCTCACCGAGCTCGAGAACCGCCTGCGCGCGGACGGTAACTATGTCCCGCTGGCTCACGCCGCCTGGTCGCAGACGGCGAGCTCCTGGGGAACGCGGGCCGGCTTCCCCGTAAAGCGCCTCGGCCTCAACGTACCGGGCTTGAGTGGCACGGTCTTTCTCGAGCGCGGCCAGTTCCTGCACCTCGGGCTGTCGCTGACCTATGCCATGCCCTCGCCTCCCGAAGGACTTGGCGCGGCGCCCGACACGCCCTTCACCCTCAACCAGAGCCGCCGCGTGCGCTTCTACGAGCGCGACTACTACGACCATCCGGCATTCGGCGTGATAGCGCTGGTGACGCCCTCCCAGGGCGCGCGTCCCCCCGGCCGCTAGTCACGCTCACCCGCCGAGAAGCTGCGAGCGGCCGAACTCCCAGGTCTGCCCGGTGCGCTCCTCCTTCGCGCAACGCACCCGCTCGCGCGAGGCCGCGATGAACCAGGTCTCGAGCGCGCGCGGCTTGCCGCGGCCGAAGACCGCCGGGTCGAGCGCCGCCACACAAGCCGCGTGCTCGGGGTCGCGCACGGATTCGTAGCGGATGATCTGGATGCGCGCCTCGCGCGCCAGCCGCGCAAACGCCTGGGTGCCCTCGTAGCTCGTGCGGTGGGTCCACACCGCGCGCTCGCGCTTGAGCGGCGGGAGCGTCAGGTCGAGGGCGGCCGCAGTGCGCACGCCGGCGCGGAACGCGGTGTGCGGCACGGCTTTCAGGTCCGGCGTCCCCGGCGAGTCGAGCAGAAAGCGCAACCGCCAGTAGCTCTTCTCCGCGAGCGCCGTGCGCAGCGCTTCGGCGCCGTACCAGACTCCGGCGTCGAACGCCGCGCGGAAGCGCGAGCCGAGGTGCGGCCGGTAGCGAAAGGGCGTGGCGAGAAGATAGTGGAGACGGCGCACCGCAGGCGGCAGCGGTGGCTTGCTCGCCTCGAGAATCAGCTCGAGTGCCGATTGCTCCTCGAGCGAGTCGGCGAGGCGCATGGTCGAGGCGGTGTGCTGCGCCTCGACCACGCGCCACAGCTCGCGGCCGTAGCGACGCGCCTCAGATGCGAGCGCGGGCGGCGTCCAGGTAGTCAACCGTGCGCACCAGGCCCGCGGGATCGCTGATCAGCGCGAGCGGCACGCCGCCGAGCGCGCTGTTGGCGCTGCGCAGCCAGGCGCGCGCCGCGGCATCGTCCGAGCCGACGATGGCATCGAGCGAGCGGAACAGCCGCACGAACAGCGCCGCCAGCTGCCAGGGCTTGGAGCCGGGCTCGAGGTGCCTCTGGCCGTTCGCGAGCCGCGACAGCGTCGCCCCGCTCACGCCGATCACCTCCGCCAGCTCGCCCTGGGTCACGGCCAGGAAGCGCGCCGCGCGCACCGTGGCGCGCGACAGGATGACGCCGGGATCGGGCGCCGGGCGGGTCTTCAGTGCACGGGCAGTAGCCATTTCTGTGGAAATAATATCACTAGTCTATTTCCACAGCAAAAGAGCGATCTTCGCCGGCGTCGAGGTGGCCGCGGCGCCGCACGGCCACGAGCGCGGTCGGGTCAGTGAAAATCCCCGGCTTCCGCGGTGACGACGCCGTCCTTGCCGTTCTGCTTCGCGCGCTTGAGCGCCGCCCCGCAGGCCTTCACCAGCCCCTCGAGCGCGAGCGAGCGCGGCGGCACGAGGTTCGCGATCCCGGCGCTCAGGGTGACGTAGCGGCCGGCGCCGGCCGTGGGGTGGTGCATCAGCAGATCGCGCACGCGCTGCGATACCACCTGGGCGTACTGCGCCGCCTTGTCGGCGGCCTCGCCCTGGGTGAGCACCGCGAAGGTTCCGCCCTCCCAGCGGCCGACCAGGTCGCCGCGGCGGCGGTAGGCGCTGCCGACGACCCGCGCCACACGGCGGATGCAGGCATCGCCCGCCGAGCGATCGAATTTTTCGTTATAGGCCCCGAGATCGTCGATGTCGAAGAGCGTCAGGCCGATCTCGTGCGAATCCCGCTGCGCGAGCACCCAGTCCCGCTGCAGCAGCTCCTCGAAGTATTCGCGCGAGTGCAGCCCCGTGAGGCGGTCCTCGCGCAGCCAGGAGGGGAGCCCCGCGGATGAGCGCTCGGCGCCCTTCAGGCGATCGCTGGCGTCGCGGTGATAGCCGAGGAAGTGCGTGAGCTGGCCGGCGGAGCTGCGCACCGGCTGCACCACGGTCTCGTTCCAGAAGAGCGAGCCGTCGGGACGATAGTTGCGCACCAGCACGCGCGCGGGCTCGCCCTTCTCGAGCGCCTCGCGCAGCCGAGCGCGCGCTTCCTGATCGCGATCGGTGCCCTGGAGGATGCGCAGGTTGGTGCCGAGCAGCGCCGACACCGGATAGCCGCACATCTCGGCGAAGGCGCCGTTGACGAACAGCACCGGGCAGTCGCGGGCCTGCGCATCGCAGATCACGATGCCTTCGGGCGCGCTCTCGACTACGCGGCGCCAGGCCTCCGCGGACCAGTTGTTCATATGTCCCGTCCGGCTTCCAGCGTCAGGGACGGTGCCGCGGTCGCGCGCGCCAGCAGCTCCCGCGCCCGCATCCATTCGGGCGAGGCCTCGAGCGCCGCCCGCGCCGGACTCGCCCGCCCGTGCAGGCGCACCAGGCGCAGGCTCGACGCCGGCTGGGGCTCGACATCCAGGTGCTCGAGCAGCTCGATGACGCTCGCGCGGTTGTTACAGACGGGTAGCATGTCGCAACCTGCCGACAGGGCCTGCTGCGCCCGCGTGACGACGTCGCCGTACGCGGCAGCGGCCCCTCCCATGGACAGATCATCACTGAACACTACCCCCTGAAACACCAGCTCTCCGCGCAGCACGTCGCGAATCCAGCGGCTGGAGAGGCTTGCCGGGGCCGGATCCACCGCCGGAAACAGCACATGGGCCGCCATGACGGCCGGCAGCCCGTTGGCGATCAGCCGCCGGTAGGGGGTGAGATCCCCGGCGAGGTCCGGCAGGGGGCGCCGGTCGACCGGGAGCGTCAGGTGGGAGTCCGCCACCACCGCCCCGTGACCGGGAAAGTGCTTGGCGGTGGCCGCCATGCCGGCATCGCGCATTCCGAGCATCCAGGCGAGCGAGAGCTGCGCGACCGCCTCGGGCTCGGCGTGGAAGGCCCGGTCCCCGATGACGCTCACGCCATGATCGAGGTCCACGCACGGGGCGAAGGAGATGTCGACTCCGTGGGCACGCAGCTCCGCCGCCATCAGCCATCCCATGGCCCGCGAGAGCGCAAGTCCCGCGCGCGCATCGAGGTCGAACTCGTGACCCGAGCGGCGCGCGGGCGGCAGCACCGAGAAGCCCTCCCGGAAGCGCTGCACCCGCCCGCCCTCGTGATCGACGGCCACGATGAGCGGCGGGGTGCGCTCGGCGTGGATTGCGCTCGCGAGAGCGGTGAGCTGCGCGGGATCGGTGTAATTGCGCGTGAAGAGGATGACGCCGCCGACCAGCGGATGATGCAGGAGCTCCCGATCCTCGGCCGTGACGCTGGTCCCCGCCAGATCGATCATCAGGGGACCGAGACTCATGCGGCGGGTCTCCCGGCCGCGGTGCGCCGGCCGCCGGGAACGAGCAGCGCGAGCGATTCCACGTGCGCCGTGTGCGGAAACATGTCGACCACGCCGGCCTTCTCGAGCTCGAAGCCGTGCTCGTGCACCAAGATCGAGAGATCCCGCGCAAGGCTCCCCGGCTGGCAGGAGACATACAGCACGCGCCGCGGTGCCAGCGCCGCCACCGCCGCGAGCACCGCGCGCGCCCCGGTGCGCGGCGGGTCGAGCAGCACGTGGGTGTAGGACTCGCGCATCCAGGGGAGCGCCGGATCGGGCGGAGAGCCGAGATCGGCGCGGTGGAACTCGGCGTTGGCGATGCGGTTGCGCGCGGCGTTGCCGCGGGCGCGCTCGATGAGGGCGCCCTCCCCCTCCACTCCCACCACGCGTCCGGCCGAGCGCGCGAGCGCCAGCGTGAAGTTACCGAGCCCGCAGTACAGGTCGAGGAGGCTCGATGAGCCATCGAGCTCGAGGAGCGTCCCGGCGCGCGCGATCAGCGCGTCGTTCACCGCGCCGTTCACCTGGATGAAGTCGGTCGGCGCGAACTCGAGCTCGACGCCCGCACCCGCGAGCACATAGCGCAGCGGCTCCCCGGGAGGCTCGAGCTCGCGCACCGAATCGAGTCCCCCGGGCTGCAGGTACAGCCGCAGGCGGTGGGCTGCCGCGAATTCGCGCAGCCGCGCCAGATCCGCTTCCGAGGGTGTGGCGAGCACCCGCAGCACCAGAGCCGTCGCGTTGTCGGCGACCGCGACCTCGATCTGCGGCAGCTGCTCGCGGATGCTGAGCTCGCCGAGCATGACGGCGAGCGGGGCGATCAGCTCCCCCACGGGGGCGGTGAGCACCTCGCAGCGCGAGAGCTGCGCCACGTAGGGCGCGGCGCGCTCGCGGAATCCCACCACCACGCAGCCCTTCTTGTGCACGAACTTCACACCGAGGCGCGCGCGGCGGCGGTAGCCCCACTCAGGTCCGGCGAGCGGCTCGAGCCAGCTCGCGGGCTCGACGCGCCCGACTCGCGCGAGAGTGTCCTTCAGCTCGGTCTCTTTCGCCGCGAGCTGTGCGGCACCCGAGAGGTGCTGCAGGGCGCAGCCCCCGCACACCCCGAAGTGCGCGCAGCGCGGCGCCACTCGCTCGGGCGAGGCGCTCAAGAGCTCGAGCAGCTCGCCGTCGTCGTGCTGGCGGTGTCGGCGGGTGCGGCGGAAGCGGATCCGCTCCCCGGGCAGCGCACCCGCCACGAACACCGTCTTGCCTGCCCGCACCACGCCTTCGCCATCGCGGGTGAGTCCGCTCACGGTGGCGGTCTCGGCCGGAGCCTCCGCCGAGCGCGCCTCGGCGGGCGAGGGCGCCGAGCGCGCGGCGGGGCTCACGGGGCCGTCTCCCAGGCGGCGAGGAACTCGGCGAGGTGGGGCTCGCGCGAGGCGCGCAGCAGCGCTTTCACGCGCTCGATCTCCTCCAGGTGCTGCGCGCGGGTGACGAGGCCGCGCAGCTGCGCAAAGCGGAGGTAGATCAGCCAGGTGTTGAGCACGTCGGTCTCGCAGTAGCGGCGAATCCCCTCGAGGTTGCCGCTCTGCCAGGCCTCCCAGACCTGACTGCCCTCGAAGCCGAGCTTGCCCGGGAGCCCGAGCAGGCACGCCATGTGGGCGAGCGACACGCGGCCGCGCCGCTGGAAGCCCGACAGCACGTCCATGAGATCGGTGTGCCGCCAGTGATAGCGGCTCAGGTAGTTGTTGTAGCGGAAAGCCGGATCCTGCTCGCCGCTCTCCCAGAAGCGCGCCGCTTGCACCCCCCGGAGGAGCGCCCGGTAGGTGAGCACCGGCAGATCGAACGACGAGCCGTTCCAGGACACGAGCTCGGGGGAGAATTTCTCGATGCCGTCGAAGAAGCGCTGCACCAGCTCCCCTTCCCCCGTGCCGGCCTCGCCGAGACTCCAGAGCTTCAGGCCCTCCTGGGTGCGCAGCGCACAGGCGATCGCAACCACCCGGTGCTGCTCGAGCGACAGGAAGTCCCCGCCCGTGTCCTGGCGGCGCAGCGCAAACATCGCCTTCGCGACCTCGCCGTCCGCGAGGTCCCCGAGCCCGTAGAGCCGCCTGCCGAGCTCGACGTCCGGCACGGTCTCGACGTCGAACACGAGGGTGTTCACGAGTGTCCTCATCCGGCCTTCATGAGCACGGCCACCGCCACCACGAGTCCCGCCTCGTCGGTCAGCGTGACGTGCGCCTCCCCGATCCCGAGCGCGCGGCGCACCCGCTCTCCGCGCGCCGAGAACACCACCTCGGGCTTGCCCCAGGAGTTCTGCACCACCCCGACGTCGCGGATCCACATCCCGTGCGAGAAGCCCGTGCCCATCGCCTTGACGACCGCCTCCTTGGCGGCGAAGCGCATCGCCACGAAGCGCTCGCGGCGTTGGGTGCGCGCGAGCTGCGCCTGCTCCTCGGGCATGAGCAGATGCTCGAGGAAGCGCGTGCCGAAACGCTCGAGCGTGCGCGCGATGCGCCCGCTCTCGAGGACATCGACGCCGATGCCGAAGATCATGCGCGCGCCGCCACCATCAGGGCCTTCATCTCGCGCACCGCGGCGGCGAGACCTACGAACAGCGCCTGCCCGATCACGGCGTGCCCGATGTTGAGCTCGACGATCTCGCGCACCGCCGCGACTGGCTGCACGTTGTGGTAGTTGAGGCCGTGGCCGGCGTGCACCTCGAGGCCGAGACGCGCGCCGAGGCGCGCCGCGGCGTGCAGCCGCTCGAGCTCGGCGGCGCGCCGGGCGCCCGCCGCTTCGGCGTAGGCCCCGGTGTGCAGCTCGATGACCGGCGCTGCGGCCTGCGCGGCGGCCTCGACCTGCCGCGGCTCCGGATCGATGAAGAGCGCCACCCGCACGCCCGCCTGATGAAGCTGCGCGCACGCCTCGCGGATGCGCGAGAGCTGGGCGGCGACGTCGAGCCCCCCTTCGGTGGTGATCTCCTGGCGCCGCTCGGGCACCAGGCAGCCGTCCTCGGGGCGCAGCTCCGCGGCGATACGCAGCATCTCATCGGTCACCGCGAGCTCGAGGTTCATGCGCGTCTGCAGCAGCCCCCGGAGCGCGCGCACGTCGCGATCCTGGATGTGACGGCGGTCCTCGCGCAGATGCAGCGTGATGCTGTCGGCGCCGGCGCTCTCGGCGGCGAGCGCGGCGTGCACGGGGTCGGGAAAGCGGCCGCGCCGCGCCTGGCGCAGTGTCGCCACGTGATCGATGTTGACCCCTAGAGCAATGCTGCCGCTCGTCATCGCGCCGCCTTTCGCATCATCGATTTCGCCACCGTGCGCGCCACCCCACGCGTGGCGAGCGGCCGGCCCTCGAGGCAGGCGGCGAGCGCCGCCTGCAATACTCGCCGCGCGTCGTCCAGCGCGCGGGCGCCGGTGAGGCTCTCGCCCGCCAGGTCGAGGAGCGAGCGCCCGGCGAGCGCGCTGCCCGCCCCGGCGCGCGCGGGCATAAGCCCCTTCCCGGCCCGGAAATGATAGTACTCGTCGGCTTCGATGCGCTTGCCGGAGCGCGCCTCGGTGGTGAGATCCAGCCCGTAGCCGAGGCCCTGCAGCAGCCGCTTCTCGAAGATGCGCAGCACCGGCTCGAGCGGCGCCCCGGCGCGCAGTCGCGCCAGCGCCTCGTGATAGTGATCGAAGAGCTCCGGGTGCGGATCATGGCGCGTCGTGAGCCGGATCAGCAGCTCGTTCAGGTAGAAAGCGGCCAGGAGACACGCCGGCGGGAGCGGCGCGCAGTGCTCCGCGCGCTCGGCTCCCGTGAGGGTCGGCGCCTCGCCCCGCCCGCTCCATGACAGGAGCAGCGGCTGAAACGGCTGCAGCACCGGAGCGAGCTTCGCGCCCGGGCCCCGCACACCGCGCGCGAACAGCGTGAACCGGCCGTGCTCGCGGGTGAGCACTTCGAGAATGCGGCTGGTATCGCGCCACGGGCGGTGGTGCAGCAGGTAGCCGCAAGCGAGATCGATGCGGTGGCGGCCCGGGCTCATTCCACTCCGAGCTCCCTCAAGGCGCGGGCGTTGTCGGCCCAGTTCTGCCGCACCTTGACCCAGAGGTTCAGGTGGAGCCTCCTGCCGAGCACCCCGTTCAGCGCGAGCCGTGCCGAGCGCCCCACGCGCTTCAAGCGCTCGCCGCGGGCGCCGATGACGATGGGCTTCTGGCCGGGGCGGTCCACCCAGACCGCGGCATCGACGGTGAGCTGCCCCTCCTCCTCGGCGAGCCGCTCGACCTCCACCGCGATACCGTAGGGCACCTCCTGGTTCAGCTCGAGGGTGAGCTTCTCGCGGATCATTTCCGCGATCCGGAACGCGAGGCCCCGATCGGTGAGCTCCTCCGGAGGGTAGAGCGCCGGGGAGCGCGGCAGATGCGCCGCGATCGTGTCGCGCAGATCCCCGACGTTGTCGGCCTTGAGCGCCGAGAGCGGTACGATGGCGAGAAAGTCGTGCCGTGCGCCGAGCTCGGCCAGATACGGGAGCAGTCGCGCGCGCGGGCGCACGCGATCGATCTTGTTCGCTGCCGCGATGGCCGGGCGCGCGGTGCGGACGATGCGCTTGAGCACCAGCTCATCCTCGCGCGTCCATTGCAGCGCTTCCACCACCAGCACCGCCAGGTCCGCGTCCGCGAGCGCCGCGCTGGCGGTGCGATTCATCGCGCGATTCAGTGCGCGGCTCGCCTTCTCGTGCAGCCCGGGCGTATCGACGAAGGCGATCTGCGCCCCGGGCAACGTGCACACCCCGAGGATGCGATGGCGGGTCGTCTGCGGGCGGGGCGTGACGATGCTGAGCTTCTCTCCGACCAGGGCGTTCAGCAGCGTCGACTTGCCGACGTTCGGCCGCCCGACGAGCGCTGCGAAGCCGCAGCGGAACTCCGGCGCGGGAGCGGCGCCCGTCATGCGGGCCGGTCCGCGCGCGCATCGGTCTCGATCTCGGCGAGCATGCGCTCGGCGGCCTCCTGCTCCGCGCGGCGGCGGCTCGAGCCCCGTCCCTGCACACGGCGCCCGAGCTCGGGCACCTCGCAGCTCACCTCGAAGGTCTGCGCGTGCTGCTCGCCCTGAGCGCTGAGAATGGCGTAGCGCGGCAGAGTAAGACTGCGCGACTGCAGGTACTCCTGCAAGCGCGTCTTGGCGTCTTTGAGCTCGCCGACCTCGGGAAGCGCGGCGATCCGCCCGGCAAACAGCCGCGCGATCACCGGCTGCGCGGCGGCGAGTCCGCCGTCGAGAAAGATCGCACCGCAGAGCGCTTCCAGCGCATCGGCCAGAATCGACTGGCGGCGAAAGCCGCCGCTCGAGAGCTCGCCCGACCCGAGCTGCAGCGACTCCCCGAGTCCCAGCGCGCGCGCCACTTCGGCGAGCGGCTCGCGACTCACGAGCCGGGCGCGCAGCCGACTCAGGTCCCCTTCGGACGCCTGCGGAAAGGCCTCGTAGAGCCGTTGCGCGATGGCGAGGTTCAGCACCGCATCCCCGAGGAACTCGAGCCGCTCGTTGTTGGGACCCGAGGCGCTGCGGTGGGTCAGCGCGGCGCGAAACAGCGACAGGTCGCGCGGCTCGTAGCCCACCCGCTCGCGCACCCAGCGTCCTGGCCAGTCGGCGCTCGTCATGTCCTGCGCTTCGGCGCCTCCTCGAGGCCCACCGGCCGCGCCGCTATTCGCCGCCGCTCCCGGCGGTGCGAACCTTCTTATCGAAAGTCACGTGCAGCGACACGTTCGCGAACAGCGGCACCTCATCGTCGTAGGCGGCCTCGATCTGCCAGGCCCCGCCGTCGCGCTTGATCGTGATGTCCTTGATGGTCGGGAACTCGACCATGTCGATCTCGAAGTGCCGGTCGATCGCGGTACGGATCGGCTGGGCGTCGCTCGCGCTGCGGTTGTCGCTGGCCGCCTGCTCGATGGCCCGCACCACCTTCATGTAGTTGAGGTACACCGGCGTCAGACGGATGCCGGCGTAGGCCAGGATCGCGATCGGCGTGAGCAGGAACAGCCAGCCGATCGCGGTGACACCCTTTTCCCTCTTGCGCATTGATGCAACCCCCAAGGACCTGTTGCGGTGCAGCGCCCGCTCCCCTCATGGAATGGCGGAGCCGATGCGGCTCCACAAGGGGCCGCCCGAGCGGCGCAGATCCCAATTGAACCAGATCCGGGTGGCCCGGCCGACCAGATTCTCCTCGGGCACGTAACCCCAGTCGCGCCCGTCGTCGCTGTTGTCGCGGTTATCGCCCATCATCAGATAATGCCCCGGCGGCACGTCGCCGACAAACGGGGCCATCTTGCCGCTGCCGGGCGCGTCCTCGTCCCCGCAGACGTAGCCGCGCACGCCGCGCCGGTTGCACCCCGGCAGCACCGGCTGGCGATCGAGCGCCACCGGGCAGAATATCGCCTCGTGCTCGTGCCTGCCGAGGCGCTCCATCGCGAGCGCCAGGTTCACGTAGCAGCCGTCGTCGTACTTGCGGGGCTCGACCCGGAACTGAAGCGGCTTGCCGTTGATCACGATGCGATTGTCGCGCACCTCGACGTGGTCGCCGGGCAAGCCGACCAGGCGCTTGATGAAGTTGGTCGAGGGATCGACCGGCCAGCGGAATACCACCACATCGCCGCGCTGGGGCTCGCCGACGTCGAGGATCTTGCGGTTGATCACCGGCAGGCGCAGCCCGTAGGCGTACTTGTTGACGATGATGAAGTCGCCGTCGAGCAGCGTCGGCATCATCGAGTCGGAGGGAATCCGGAACGGCTCGAAGACGAACGAGCGCAGCAGCAGCACCACCAGAGCCACCGGGAAGAAGCTGCGCGCGTAGTCGACGGTTCCGGGCTCCGGCGTCAGCGTCGGGTCGCGGCCCGCAGCGCGCGCCGCGGCGCTGCGCCGCGGCGCGATAGCCAAGGCGTCCAGCGCCCACACCAGTCCCGTCGCCACGGTGATCGCCAGCAGCACCGCGCTGAAGTCCAGCCGCTCGGCGAGCAGCAGCCGCAGCACCGCGGCGACGATCAGCACCGGCAGCGCCCCGTACAACAGCCGCATCAGCGGCGCATCGCGTGCTGTCCGGGCGCTCGCGGCGATCGAGCGCTGCGGGCGCAGCAGCCAGTCGTCGACGATGCAGACCACCGTCACGGGCAGCGCCAGCCAGGACAGCAGAACGATGAGCGGCATCAGCGTCTGTAACATGGCAGCCCTTATGGTCAATCTCAGTGTTTGCGGCCGACCTGCAGCACCGCGAGAAACGCCTCCTGCGGAATCTCGACGTGTCCGAGCTGCTTCATGCGCTTCTTGCCCGCTTTCTGCTTCTCGAGGAGCTTGCGCTTGCGGGTCACGTCGCCGCCGTAGCATTTCGCGAGCACGTTCTTGCGCAGCGCCTTGACCGTGGCGCGCGCGATGACCGCGCTGCCGATGGCCGCCTGCACCGCCACCTCGAACATCTGCCGCGGGATCAGCTCCTGCATCTTGTCCACCAGCTCGCGGCCGCGCTGATAGGCGCTGTCGCGGTGCACGATGATCGACAGCGCATCGACCGTGTCGCCGTTGATGAGGATATCCAGCTTCACCAGCGGTGCGGCCTGAAAGTGGCTGAACTCGTAATCGAAGGAGGCGTAGCCGCGGCTCGCGGACTTCAGGCGGTCGAAGAAGTCGAGCACCACTTCCGCGAGCGGCAGCTGGTATTGCAGCGACACCTGGGTGCCGAGGTACTGCATCTTGTTCTGCGTACCGCGCTTCTCGGTGCACAGCTTCAGCACCGCGCCGACGTGATCGGGCGGCACCAGGATGTTGGCCACGATGATCGGCTCGCGGATCTCGTCGATGTCGCCGGTCGAGGGAAGCTTGGCGGGATTGTCGACGTACTCGATCGCCCCGCCGGCGCGCGCCACCTCGTATACCACCGTGGGCGCACCCGTCACCAGCGTGAGCTCGTACTCGCGCTCGAGCCGCTCCTGGACGATGTCCATGTGCAGGAGCCCCAGGAACCCGCAGCGAAACCCGAACCCGAGCGCCCCCGACACCTCCGGCTCGTAGTGCAGCGCCGAGTCGTTGAGGCGCAGCTTCGAGAGCGCGTCGCGAAATTTCTCGTAATCCTCCGAGTTGATCGGGAAGAGCCCGGCGAACACCCGCGGCTTGATCTGCTTGAACCCGGGGAGCGGCGCGGCTGCCGGCCGGTTCTCGAGCGTGATGGTGTCGCCGACCGGCGCCCCGTCGATCTCCTTGATGCCCGCCACGACGAACCCCACATCGCCCGCCGAGAGCTCGCGCGCCACCACCGGCTTCGGCGTGAAGCGCCCCAGGCGATCGACGAGGTGACTGCGGCCGGTGGACACGACGCGGATCTTGTCGCCGCTCTTCAGGCTCCCGTTCATCACCCGCACCAGCGACACGACGCCGACGTAGTTGTCGAACCAGGAGTCGATGATCAGCGCCTGGAGCGGCGCCGCGGCCGAGCCGCGCGGCGGCGGAATGCGCCGGATGAGGGTCTCGAGAAGCTCGGGCACCCCCTCGCCCGTCTTGGCGCTGACCGGCGCCGCATCGGTCGCCTGGATGCCGATGATCTCCTCGATCTCGCGGGTCACGCGCTCGGGATCGGCCGAGGGCAGGTCAATCTTGTTTATGACCGGCAGCACCTCCAGGCCCTGCTCGATGGCGGTGTTGCAGTTGGCGACACTCTGCGCCTCGACGCCCTGGGAGGCGTCCACCACCAGCAGCGCCCCGTCGCAGGCGGCCAGCGAGCGCGACACTTCATAGGAAAAATCCACGTGCCCGGGCGTATCGATCATGTTCAGCTGGTAGCGCTCGCCGTCGCGCGCGGTGTAGTAGAGCGTCACGCTCTGCGCCTTGATGGTGATCCCGCGTTCGCGCTCGAGCTCCATCGAATCGAGCACCTGTTCGTGCATCTCGCGTTCCGCGAGTCCCCCGCACAGCTGGATGAACCGGTCGGCGAGGGTCGATTTGCCGTGGTCAACGTGTGCGATGATGGAGAAATTACGTATGTGCCGCATGAATCCGCGAGGTACTGCCGCATGCTGCCGCGCCCGAAAGCCCAAGCGGCCGGCGGATTATAGGGAAGTTTGGCCCCGGAAGGAGTGTGCGGGGCCGCGGGGCGAGGCGTGCGGATGCTCAGCCGGCCGCGCCCGGGGGCTGCCGCAGCGCCCGGGCGAGCTCGCCCGGGTCGAGCCGGTGGCGACACACCACCGTGCCGTCGACCAACAGCACCGGAACGTCGAGTCCGTGACGGCGCCGTAGCTGCGGGTCGGCGTCGACGTCGACCACGTCGACCGGGGGGAGGGCGAAGCTGCGTCCGAGCTTATCGAGCTCCGCCAACATCTCCTCGCACAGCGCGCAATCGCGGCGATGCACGACGGTCAGGCGCGGCGCCGGCATGTGTCGTCAGTGCCGGCGCGGGCCGACGGACGCGGGCTCCTGGGCCTTCACTTGGCTTGCGATGAACCGAACGGTGTCCGGCGGAACCTCGCCCACGGCCGTGATCTTGTGACCGTCGACCACGGTCGAGAACGCGGACGAGGAGCCGACCTCGGCGGTCTCGGCCACCGGGGACTCCCCTGCCTTCGCCGCACGTTGCGGCTCGACGAACACCGACACCGAGGCGAGCCCGTCGGTGAACACCAGGTGGTCGACGGGGTCGGTCGAGCCCGGAAGCGTCTGGGCGGAGCGGCCGGTCATCTTGAACCCGGGCGGCAGCCGCATCGCACTCCAGGCCATCGCCCCACCCGCCTGCGCGGGCGGCGGGGTGTCGTTGCGCAACCACTGGAAGCCTTCGGTCGAGACTTCGGTCTTGAAGGCCGAGTCGGGGATGCGCGAGGGGAGCGTGAGGCTCGCGAACACGATCTGCTCGATCACGTGCCCGTGCGTGTCGCACAGCTGGGTCTTGAGCGGCATGGCGGTGGAATCATCGATCCACAGGCGGTAGCCGTAGCGATACTCGTCCTTGGGCGAGACCGTGATGATGTGGGTGTCGCGACGGTTGAGGCGCGTACGGCCGACCTCGCGGATGTCGTAGAAGCTCGCGGTCTGATCGGTGACGGCGGGAAAGTCCACCAGGGATTTCTCGGGCGGGCGCCGCTCGACCACGACGGTGCGCTTGTCGGGCAGGTAGCAGCTCAGGCTCGCTCCGGTGCGGACGAACTCCCGGCCCGAGCCGTCGAGGGAGGCCAGCCGCTCGGAGACCGTGCCGTCCTGCACCCGGTGGATGATGCGCAGCATCTCCACGTGACCGCCGTGCCAGTGCGAGAAGGTACCGTCGTAGTTGCGCGTCGTGAGCGCCTGGTTCATGCGCTCGAGCCAATGCGTCGGCGCTTGCTCCTCGGCCGGCGCCACCCCCGTGGCCGTCCAGGCGAGCGCCAGGGCGGCGAAGTGCTCGTTACGGAATGTTGGCCTGGACATCGTGCGGTTCCTCGCCGGCGGTGATCGACTCGCTCG
>Ga0209807_1000145_pt1 | contig 30272 bp, 29 predicted proteins | sample GraSoiAngelo_154_FD_186168 | JGI IMG/M metagenome (GOLD analysis project Ga0209807, IMG submission 186168) | Grasslands soil microbial communities from the Angelo Coastal Reserve, California, USA - 14_1009_13_20cm (SPAdes) (version 2) | ecosystem: Environmental > Terrestrial > Soil > Grasslands ... | reverse complement strand
CGAGGATGCGTTCAGGCTTGAGCGGAAAGTCATCGAGGCGGCCGCGTTCGGCGGTTTCGTCCCAGATCGTCCTGCGCGCCTTGGCGATCTCATCACGCAGGCCGCCGTGTTCCCGAGCCGGCACAGCGTCGGCTGCGGTCGCCAGTTGCGGCGCGGCGTGGCGCAAGTCAGCCACCGCGCCGATGGCCACAGGGAAGTTGCGGCCGATCTCGGCTGGATCGATGTCGATCTGAATGAGTTCGGTCGTCTGGACATTCCACGTGAAGCGCTGGTCCCACGAACTCGAGTCGGTCTCGGCGAAGCGAGTCCCCAGAGCAAGGATCACATCTGCCTCGCTCGCGTAGGAGTTGGCGAGTGGCGTCCCCCAAAACCCGGTCATGCCCGTGAGGAGTGGATGACTGTCCGGCAGGGCACCCTTCGCCATCAGTGAGTGCGCGATCGGCAGTCCGAGCCGTTCCGCGAAGCGAAGCACGGCCGTGCGGACCTCGGGCCGTCGAACACCGCCGCCGACGTAGAGGAGCGGTTGCTTCGCCGCCGCCAGGCGCGCCACGATCTGCTCGGCGACGCCCGCCTGCAGCGCGGGACCAAAGAACTGCGCCGGGAGTGGATAGCGCGCGGCCAATGAAGCATCGAGAGGACGTGACCACATGTCCATGGGCACGCTCAGAAGAACGGTGCCGGGACGGCCGCTCTGCGCCGTCCAAAATGCGCGTTCAGTAAATCGTGGGAGATCCTCGGCACGATCGACGCGCCACGTGCGCTTGCTGAACGGCCGGTAGAGCTCCCACTGATCTCCGTCGACATGGAGATTCAGCTCTTGATGCGGACCCCGACCGCGGTAGTAGGACGGCACGTCCCCGGAAATCACGACCAGGGGAATGGAGTCCAGAGCGGCGGTCGCCGCACCGGTGATCGCGTTCATCATTCCGGGGCCGGCGTGCGTGAGCACGACACCGGGCTTCCCGGTCATGCGCGCATAGCCGTCGGCCATGTGGGCCGTTCCCTGCTCGTGCCGTGTGGTGACGAAGCGGATCCGGCTGCGCGACAACGCATCGAGGACCGTGATGTTGGTGTGGCCGCATAGGCCGAACACCACATCGACGCCGTAGTACTCGAGTTGCTTGACGAGGACCTCGGCCCCGGAGGAGGAGGACGACTGGCTGGCTGACCGCCGCTGATTACGCGTCATGGCTGATGTCATCGGGTCCTCCCTCTTGGGGTCACAACGATCCAGGACTTGCCGGGCAGGGTTGGAGCGATGCGTAGCGCCTCATCGGTTTCACTAAGTGCGAAGGCACGTTGGAGGACGCGCCCCGGATGAAGGGATCCGGTGCTTACGAGTTCGACGGTGGCGCCGAAGTCCACGGGATGCTCGTAGACGATCGAACCGAGAACGCGCAGTCGCTGGCGGACGATCCGGACGGTATCGACGAGGACCGGCTGATGGCTAAGACCGACCAGCACGACCGTCCCGCCCGGGGCGGTCGCGGCGATCGCGGCTGTCAACGCCGGTGCGGCACCCGACGTTTCGAAGATCACCTCAGAGGGCGGTCCCTCGGGTATCTCCACCGATGTGGCGCGAGCGCCAAGCCCGCGCGCGATCTCTAAGCGCTTCGCTTGGGGATCGATCACCTGCGGAGCAACGCCGCGTGCCGCCAAGGCAAATGTGATCAGCAGCCCCTGAGAACCCGCACCGAAAATTGTGACGCGATCAGCCGGTTCTGGCGCGCCTCTTCGGATCGCGGCGAGCGCTACGGCGAGCGGCTCTATACACACCGCGTCCTCAGGCGGGATGGCGTCAGGCAGAGGCCAGGTGAACTCGGCTGGCACCGCAGCGAACTCGGCACAGAGGCCGTCAGTGCCAACTCCAAGCGAGCGCTTTCGTGGGCACAGCGACGAGGCACCGCTTGTACACAGGTCGCACGCGCCGCAGACGATGTTCGGTTCGACAACGACGAGCGAGCCGAGTGCCCGATCCCGGACGGCGGCGCCGACTTTGACGATGCGCCCGTAGCCCTCATGACCGATGACAAAGCGGCGCGGGAAGGTCCAATGGCCGTCGTACATCGTGAAGTCGCTGCCACAGAGACCGATGCCCTGGATCTGGATCAGCACATCGTCGGGCCCGCATTGGGGGATGGGCAGTTCCATGACGTCGAGCTGGCGTGGCCCGGTGAGCACGGCGGCGTTCATTAACGTCACGCTCACACCGGCATGCCGCGGAAGTGGACGGTCTTGAGATAGGTGAAGTCCTCGATCATCCAACGCGGGCTCTCTCGTCCTATCCCCGAGTCCTTGATGCCACCGAACGGCACATGATCGAGACGCTGATTGGACGACCCGTTCACTACCAGGCCGCCCACTTCGAAGTCGCGGATCGCCTGGAACACGCGTCGCATGTCGTAGGTGAACAGACCGCCTTGCAACCCGTACCGCGTCGAGTTCGCCTCGCGGATCGCGTCCGCGAAGTCATCAAATGGCAGCACTGAGACGAGCGCGCCGAACACCTCGTCGGTCACGACCTTCGCCGTGCGGGGCGGCTCCGCAACGACCGCAGGCGTCAGGGTCGCACCGCGCACGGCGCCGCCCGTCTCGAGTCGCGCCCCCGCCGATACGGCTTCCTGTATCCAACCCGCGACTCGCTGCGCGGCCTCGGCGTCCACCATCGTCCCCACGTCGGTCGCGGGATCTAATGGGTCACCGACTCGAAGTGTGGCAACCTGCTCCCGGAACTTATCGACGAAATCCTCGAAGCTCGACGACTCGACGTATACGCGCTGCACGGAGATGCAGCTCTGCCCGGAGTTGCTGTAGCCGGTACGCGCACATACGCGCGCCGCCTCGGCCACGTCAGCATCAGCACAGACGATCGTCGCGGCGTTTCCACCAAGCTCGAGAACAAGTCGTTTGCCCGCCGCGATGCTCGCGACCTTGTGACCAGCAGTCGCGCTTCCGGTGAAGGCCACTGCAATGACCTCCGGTGCAGCGACCAGCGACGCACCGAGCGCAGCTCCGCCGTGGAGGACCTGCACTGCCGCGGCGGGCATCCCGGCGTCCAAGAGGATTCGCACGAACAGGGTCGTCGCACCGGCCGCTTGTGGCGGGGACTTGACGATCGTTGTGTTGCCGGCGGCGAACGAAGCTGCGATCTTGTGGGCGAGCAGATTCACCGGTGCATTGAATGGCGTGATTGCGAGTACGACACCGACCGGCAAGCGAATCGCAATGGCACTCGAGCCGTGGCCGCTTGGCCAACCTTCGGTCGGGAGAACCTCGCCGCCAATCTGGCGGGCCTCCGCCGCGGCGATTTGGAGCGTCTCCGCAGCCCGCGTGACCTCAAGGGTCGTGTCCTTGATCGGCTTGCCCAGTTCGTTCGTCTCCAGCCGAGCGAGATCCTCCCGTCGCTCGGAGAGCATCGAGGCCGCGCGTTCCAATATTTCGGCTCGGCGGTACGCGGGCTGAGTTCGTATCTCGCGAGCCGACGCCGCCGCGTGCCGGCGGGCTGCGACGACTTCCTCATCTCCGCAGAGGGCGGCCAACGAGACCTCGAGACCCGTGTGAGGCGAGAGCCGCCTACCCACGCCACCGGACGTGTCGCGACGCCACGACCCGCCCACGAAGGCGTCCGCGAAGAAGGCTCCCCCTCTGTCCATCTCCGCTGCGGACGATAGCGGATAAGTCCATCACGTGGACGGATTGGTCCACGCAGTGGTTTACTACGGCGATGGGGCGGCAGGCGACGGGACAGCTAGGTGGTCTGCGAGTCCTCGAACTGGGCTCGCTCATCGCCGGCCCCTTCTCCACCCGATTGCTCGCCGATATGGGGGCACGCGTAATCAAGGTCGAACCGCCGGGGGGCGATCCGCTTCGTAACTGGGGCATGGTCACTGAGGAAGGTTCCCTGTGGTCGATGGTGCAGTCGCGGAACAAGGAGTCCGTGGTCATTGATCTGCGCAGGCCAGAGGGACAGCGGCTTGCGAGGAAGCTCGCGGCCTCGGTCGACATCATCGTCGAGAATTTCCGGCCCGGCCGGCTGGAGTCGTGGAATCTTGACCCGAGCGCGCTACGCGAGGACAACCCGCGGCTGATCGTGGTTCGCATATCCGGGTTCGGTCAGAGCGGTCCGTACCGAGACCGACCCGGATACGGCAGCACGGGTGAGGCGATGGGAGGCTTGCGCTTCATCACCGGATTCGACGACCGTCCGCCTCTGAAGGTCGGGGTCAGCCTCGGCGATGCGGTCGCGGCTCTCTTCGCGACGATCGGTGCGCTCGCAGCACTTCATCGTCGCGACGTGACCGGACACGGCGAGATCGTTGACGTCGCGCTCTACGAATCCGTCTTCTCGCTGCTCGAGGCAATCCTCCCCGAATATGGCTATGCGCGATCCATCCGCCAGCGTCGAGGGAACGCACTGCTCGGCTCGGCTCCATCGAACGTGTATCCGACCGGCGACGATCGCTGGATAACGATTGGCGCGAATGGCGACTCGATCTTCCGCCGGTTCTGTGCCGCCATCGAGCAGCCCGGGCTCGCGGATGACCCTCGGTTTGCCGACAACCAAAGCCGACGCGCGAACGTCGCGGCGCTGGATCAGCTGATCGTGTCTTGGACACGCCAACACGAGCTGCGTGAGTTGTGGGAAATTCTCGTACGGGCCGAGGTGCCGGCCGCCCCCGTCTACAGCATCGCGGATGTCGTCGCTGACCCCCAGTACCACGCGCGGGAGATGATCCTTCGGTTGATGGGCCCGGAGGGCGTTGGCGAGCTCCTCGTCCCTGGCGTCGTCCCGAAGTTTGTCGACGCGCCAAGCAGCGTGCGGTGGTTGGGGCGAGCCGCCGGGGCTGACACCACGGCCGTGTTGAAGGAGATAGGCCTCGACGAAGCGGAGCTCGAACGGCTCGCACGCGGCTCGATCATCGACATCGCGGGTGCACGAGGACCCATGACGGCGACCGCGGTGGCGATGGAGTGAAGAGGCTGGCGACCGACAACCAGGACGGCGTACGGAGTGTCCACCGCGCGCTCTCCCTTCTTACGCTCTTCGACGGAGAGCATCCGGCGCGAACGGTACGGGAGCTCGTCGAGCTAGCCGAGCTCCCTAAGACCACAGTGCTGCGACTGATCCAGACCCTCGAAGGATCCGGCTACCTCTACGGTCGGCCGGACGGTCGCCTCTGTCTGGGCCCGAAACTCATTCGGCTTTCGCGCGCCGTGGATCTCGTGTGGCGGTTGCCCGTGGCCGTCGATGCGACGATGGAACAGCTCTGCGAGCGCAGCCGCGAGACCGTGAACCTGTACGTGCTCGAGGGACATTGGCGCGTTTGCGCTGCTCAGAAGCAGGGAACGCAGAGCATCCGCTACGTCGTCGCGGTGGGAATGCAGCTGCCGCTTTGGGGGGGCGCCGCGTCGAAGATCCTCTTGGCCGACGCTTCGACCGAGCTGATGGACCTCGCCCTCGCTCAGGGAGGCAAGGACGCGAGCTATCGCGCGCGACTGCTCCACGAGCTCCAGCGTGTCCGCGAGGCGGGAGTTGCGACCAGCCATGGAGAGCGCGAACGGGGCTCGTCGTCCGTCGCTGCGCCGATCCGCGCCGGCGATCGCACGGTGGCGGCGCTCGCGATCTCCGGGCCGACGATGCGATTTACCGACACGCGGGTACATGAATTCGCTGAATTGCTGAAGAAGGCTACGCACGACATGGAGCGTTCGTTCACGAGGGACATGGACAGGGACGCTCTTGGAACGGTATGGGTCGGCGCGAGCGCAGCGCGCTGAGCCGGTTCCGCGAAGGCGGCCACGCGTGGTGGGAGACGGCCATCAGCGATGTGCAGCCTGGGCGGATCCTCATCCGGGGCGAGCGCATCGAGGAGCTCATCGAGTCGATGTCGTATGCGGCGGTCGTCGGTCTCGTCGTCGGCAATCTGCGGCTCTCGAACGTGCAGTCGCGATTGCTCGAAGCGGCGCTGGTGGCCGGGATCGATCATGGGGTGCGCGCCCCGTCGATCGCCGCTGCTCGGATGGCTGCGACTTGCGGTGTGCCGCTCAATTGCGCCGTTGCGACTGGAGTCAACCTGCTCGGTGACGACCATGGCGGCGCTGGCGAGCAGTGCATGGAACTTCTGTACGAGACCGTGTCCCGCGCCACGGCTGACCCCACGTCCTTGGAATCAGTCGCGACGACGCTGGTCGCCGAGCGGCTGCGGTCAGACGAGAGGATCCCCGGATTCGGCCACCAACTACACAAGGATGGAGATCCAAGACGGCGTCCGATGCTTCGGCTCCTCGACAGTGCGACCGGGGCGGGTGCGATCAACGGATCCTTCGCACGCGCGGCGCTTGCCCTGGAAACGGCGCTCGCTCAAGCGAAGGGCCGCAACCTCGGACTGAACGTGGACGGCGTGACTGCCATCGTGTACTGCGAGTTGGGCCTGCCGGCTGCGGCGGCAAAGGGGCTGTTCTGTCTATCGCGCGGCGTCGGCATCGTCGCACACGCACTCGAAGAGATGCAATCAGGTTCCCGAATCAAAGGTCCGTGCCCGCCTGGCGAGGACCTTGTGAAGTACGTCGGTCCCACCGACACCGCCTGAGGTCCAAGTCGGCGCAGGCGTCTGGCAACCGCGATCGGTGGCGCCCGGCTGCGCCGATCCCGATGTGTCCCGGCCCGTCCTCGGACGAATTCTTGCAGGGACGGCAGGCGTGCGGATCTTGCGCGGCGCTCTCGCCGGCGCGATCGCCGGCCTCGTCGGCGCGTATGCCATGGAACGGTTCCAGGCGCTTTGGTCAGGCACGGCGCAGCGCGCCCGACCGAAGCAGATCGCGAGCGCGGCGAAGGACGAGCCGACGACCGTCAAAGCCGCTGAGCGCCTCACCGAGACCGTCTTTCATGCGGAGCTTCCGGATGAGATCAAGCCGATCGCCGGAGAAGCGGTCCACTACGGGATGGGCATGCTGTCGGGCGCGATCTACGGCGCCGTCGCAGAAGTCCTGCCGATCGTCCGCGCCGGCAACGGGTTGCTCTTCGGCACGATCCTCTGGTGGGTCGCCGACAACACGGCAGTTCCCGCGGTCGGTCTGTCGGAGAGGCCATCCGCGTATCCGCCATCGACGCACGCGTACGCGCTGTCCTCGCACCTGGCCTACGGGTTCGTCACCGAGACCGTGCGTCGAGTTCTTCGACTCGTTCCCTAAGTCGACGAGGGGACGCCATGCATACCCGTCTCTCGCAGAAGGAAAAGCGGTATCTCGAGCGCGCTCGCGTTTGCAGGGTGGCCTCGGCCGATGGAAGGGGCACGCCGCACGTCGCACCGCTCTGCCATGCCTTCGATGCCGCGCGGCGAACCGCATACATTGCCACGGAGGGTCGGACCGCTTTGAATTTGAAGAAGCGTCCAACCGCGTCGCTCGCGTGTGACGATTACTTCGAGAACTGGGGCCGACTCCAGGGACTCGTCGCGCACGTTCGAGCGCGCATCGTCCGGCGCGGGCCGGAGCTCGATCGGGCGGTGCGGCTGCTCAAGAAGAAGTACAAGCAATACCGGGACTACGAGTTCGATGAGGTGATCGCGCTCCGCATCGAGAGCGTTTCGTCCTGGGGACTCTGACGCGCTAGACGCTCGTCGCGGTCGGTCGAAGTGACTGGGCGATCGCGATGCCGACGAGCACGACGACGCCGCCCGCGATCTGCACCGGGTCGAGATGCTCGCCGAGTGCGATCCACGCGGCAATCGCAGCGACGACCGGCTCGAACGTCGCCGCGAGGCCGACGCGCGCGGCCGGAATGAGCCGCACCGCGGCGAGCGTGAGCGCGAAAGGGATGACCGTCGCAATCACCACCACCGCCGCGATCTGGATGTAGCCGTCCGCGGTCGTGTCGGCCCAGGGGAGGAGCCAGGGGGGATGCACGACGCTCCACCCGACGAGCGCAAAGCCGAAACCCCACACGAGGAGCGTCGGGGTGCTGTAGGTCTTGCCGAGACGCTCGCCGAGCGCGAAGTACAGAGCGAAGATGAACGCATCCATCGCGGCCAGCGCGAGGCCGAGCGCGTTGAGCTCGCGAAGGCGGGCGTCGTACGCGCCGGCCGCGAAGAAGCACCCGACCACGGCGAGCGCCGCGGCGATCCACAGGCGACGGCCCACCGACCGTCCGCGGAGCCGCGCGTACATCAGGAGCAGGACCGGCCCGGTGTATTCGATGACGAGCGCGACCCCGACCGGGATGCGCTTGATCGCCTCGTAATAAATGAGAGATACGCCCGCTAGGCCCACGACTCCGAAGACAGCGAAGAGGGGCAAGTCGGCGCGGCGAATCCGCAAATCAAAGCGCAGGCCCGCGAAGATCGAGATGAATACGAGAAACGCAAAGAGGACACGCCACTCCGCGAGGATGGACGGCTGAACGCCAGAGTTGAATGCCGCCTTGGCGATGATGCCTCCGACTCCGAAGAACGCGGCCGCTGTCAGCGCGAACGTGTAGCCGAGGCCGACGCGGAGCGAAGCTGGCGCGGGCTCGACCGAGGGGTCCGTCGCCGGCCCGACCGAGGGCCCCCGCGCGGCGGAGGGGTCCCCGGCCCATTGGGGCTGGGGAGACCGCCGCGTAGAGAGGGTTTCGGTCGGGCCGGCCGTCGATCCCGTGGGATCCGGCTCGGCGCCGCCGGCGTCGACCGTCAGTCGGCTTCCCAATCCCGCGGATAGAGGAAGTCGTGTCCGATGGTGCGGAGGCTGAGCTTCGCTATGAGCGGCATGACGCGCTTGTAGTGGTTGCGGCGGACCATTTCGCGGATTCGCGTGACCAGCTGACCGTTGAAGCCGTGGTCGACGAGCTCCGCGGGCCGCAGGCGGCGATCGACCATGTGATAAAGGATTAGGTCCGCGTCGGCGTACGTGAAGCCAAGCTCACCCTCATCGGTCTGCCCCTCCCAGAGCTCCGCGGTCGGCGGCTTACGCACGATCGCTTCGGGGATGCCGATGGAGAGAGCGAGCTCGCGAAGCTGCGTCTTGTAGAGATCGCCGACGGGATTGATGCCGCATGCCATATCCCCGAACTGCGTGCCGTACCCCAGCAGAAGCTCCGTCTTGTTGCTGGTCCCGAGGACGATCCCGTCGGGCCACGAGCGGTCGTACTCGATGCTCTTCCGCTCGCGCGCCATCTTGTTACCGATCCGGACTCTGTCGACCTTCTCCTTGCGCGCATGGAAGTACGCGTCGACCTGCTCCGTGATCGGCACCTCTTCCAACGTGAACCCGAATTTCTGGGCGAGCTGCTGGGCGTGGTCGCGCGACTCCGCGGATGAAACGCGGTATGGCGTGAACAATCCGAGCACGTTCTCCGGACCGAGCGCCTCGGTCGCGAGCGCGACCGTGACCGCGCTGTCGACGCCGCCCGAGACCCCCACGACCGCACGTCGCAGGCGCGCCTTCGCGGTCTCGTCGCGGATAAAGAGGACGAGCATCTTGCGAACGAGGACCTCGTCGATCCGGAGGGGAGACGGGTCCTTCGGGTCCGGCCGGATCACCCCCGTCCGCGCGAGGGCGCTAGTCACGGCGATCGAACGGCAGCCCGAGACGTCCGGCGATGTTTCGAAGAACGATGTCCTCGCGCTCGTCGCGGAGCAACGGGTTGCGCGCGCGCTCGCGGGCGACGAGATCAGGATCGATCTCCCCAACAAGCAGATGCTCGTCGAACTCAGGGGCGCGCGCGGCTACGGTCCCGTCGGGGGCCACGATCTCCGATCCACCCCAAAACGCGATCCCGTCTTCGTGCCCGACACGATTCACATAGACGACATACACCGTGAGGTACGACGCGTAGAAGCGGTCCATGAGCCGGCACGATTCGGCGGTGCCGAGGTCGCCCCCTTCGGCGACGCCGCGGCCAGGGCTCGCCGACGGAGCGAGCACGATCATCGCGCCGGCGGCCGCGTAGAGGTAGGGCGTCGAGACGTGCCACAGGTCCTCGCAGATGGCGATGCCGGTCGTGCCGCCGGCCCAGCGGTACGTGTCGAAGCGATCGCCCGGACCGAAGTAGCGACCGTCGTCGAAGATCCCGTAGGTCGGCAGATAGACCTTCCGATGCACATGGATGAGCTTGCCGCCGGACCAATGGCCTTGCGCGATGTGCAGCTTCGCGTCGGCCGAGCGCTCGACGAACCCGGCACTGATGTCGAGATCCATCGATGCTTTGGCGATCGGAGCGAGCTGCGGATCGTCGGCGGGGCAGGCCACATCGGCAGCAAGGTCCTTGAGGTAATACCCGGTCAGCGACAGCTCGGGAAAAATCACGAGACGCGCGCCGGCCGCTTTCGCGCGAGCGATCCAGCTCATATGCATGTCCACGTTCCGTTTGATCGCGCCGAGCGCCGGCGCGCACTGCGCGATGGCGATGCGGATGCTCAAGGAGCGCGCATCCGCTCGAGCTTGTCGGCGTACTCGTGGACGAGCATCCACGCGCGATCGTCGTCCTTCGCCTCGGCGTACACGTTGAACAGAGGCCGATCGGCGTCAGGCAACACGAGGATCCACTCGCCGGATTCGCCGTCAGTCTGGTGCTTGACACCGTCGATCTGGCGCGTGCGCTCCGTCTTGGGATCCTGCGCGAGCATCCGCATGACGCGGCCCTTCTGCTCCCAGGGACACACGACCTGGAGCCGTGCGAGGTGCACGGGCGGGGTCTCGTCAATGACTTCGCTGAGCGACTGCTTCGCGGCCACGAGGAGCTCGATGAGCCGGACCGTGGCGAAGAGCCCGTCGAACGACGGGTGGAAGCGCGGAAAGATGAACCCGCCGACGCCGTCGCCGACGAGGAGCGGGTGCTCTCGCGCAGCCAGGCTCATCTGCGCTTCGGCCGACGCACGGACGCGTTGCACGCGTCCGCCGTGCGACGCCACGATCTCCTCGATCGACGAGGGTGCGTAGACCGGAACGGCGATGACGCCGGGGGCCTGCCGCACCATGAGACTCACGAACGCTGTCAGGAAGTGCATGTCATCGACGATGCGGCCGCGGTCGTCCACGACGAACACCTTCTCGCCGCCCGCGTCGATGATGACGCCGAGCCAGGCCCCGAGCGCAGGCACCAAGACGGCCAGCTGCCGCTGCTCCTCCTGGAATTCTTCGAACGAGCGCGAGCCGATGTTCTCGGACACGATCCCGTTCACGGCAACGACGTCGATGTCGAGCGCGTTCAGAAGCTGCGGCAGGAACTGCGCGGCGGTGCCGTGTGAGTAGTTGACGACGATCTTTGGCTTGGCCTCGGCTATCTCCTTGCGCCGCGCCACTTCCGCGAGAAACGCGTCGCTGTATGCGGCGCCGACCCGGGGCGACTCGTAGATGCGGCCCACATCGTCGTATGAGACCCGCCGGAGGTCTTCGCGGAAGAAGATCGTCTCGACCTTCCGCTCCTGCGCCTTGTCCATGTCCAGAGCTTGCCGATCGAAGAACTTGACGTCGCAGACGCGCGCATCGAACGGCGATACGCGCACGTGGACTCCGCCCGCCGCGCTGATGCGTCGCGTGTGAAAACGACCGATGGGAAGTGGTGCCTGGAGGAGGTCGGCGACATGGACGCCGGCGCTCAGGATGCCGCTCATGAGACCGCGCTTCAGCATGCGACTCGAGCGGTGCTGGTCTCGGTTCATGGTGATGGTCGCCCCCTCCGGGAGCGTCGATGCGTACGCCGCACCCAGGCGCGACACGAACTCGGGCGTGAGGTCGATGTTGACCATGCCGGTCACGCCGAAGCGCCCGAAGAGCGCGCGGCGTCCCTGCGCTCCCCAGATGAGGCTCGACCCGACGACGGCGCCGGACTCGACCTGCTTGTCGGGCCACACTTTCACTTGCGCGCGAACGCGCGCGTGATCGCCGACCACCGAGTGATCGCCTATGACGCTTCCCTCCTCCAGGATCACGCGGGACTTCAGCGCGCACTGGCGCCCCACGATCGCGCCGTGCAGCTCGGCGCGTTCGCCGACGTACGAGTTTCGCCAAACGATCGAGCTATCGACGACCGCGCCGACGTCGACCGACACGTAATCGCGCAGCACCGTCGGGCCGATGATCTCGACGTGGGGCCCGATCTTCACGCCCTCGCCCAGGAAGATCGGCCCGGTGAGACGCGCAGACTCGTTGATGTCGACGTCGCCCGCCGTCCAGACACCCGGCATGAGCTCGTTGCCCAACCCTTCAACCTTGACCTTGCCGCGAAGCAGGTCGGCGTTCGCGCGCGCGTACTCGGTGATCGAGCCGACGTCGGTCCAGTAGCCATCGGCGATATAGCCGAACAGGGGCTCGCCTTCGCTGAGGAGGCGCGGGAAGAGGTCCTTGCTGAAATCGAAGACCTCGCCGATCGCGAAACGCTCGAGGACCCGCGGCTCGATCACGTAGATACCCGTGTTGATCGTATCGCTGAAGACCTCGCCCCATGACGGCTTCTCGAGGAACTTCGAGATCCGTCCATCGTCGCCGGTGATCACCACCCCGTACTCGAGCGGGTTGGGGACATGCACGAGCGTCAGGGTTACGGCCGCGTTCCGCTCGCGATGGAACGCCATGACCTTGGACAGATCGATGTCGGTGAGCGCGTCGCCCGAGATAACGAGGAACGTGCCATCGAGATCCCCCGCGAGCTGCCGGACCGATCCGCCGGTGCCGAGTGGCGTTTCCTCGACGCTGTAGCGAAGTCGCATACCGACCCCGCCGCCGTCGCCGTAGCTGTCCTGGATGACCGACGCCATGTATTGGAGCGTCACGAACGAGTCTTCGATCCCGTGGCGCTTGAGGAGGTCGAAGATGTGCCCGAGACAGGGCTTGTCGACGATGGGCACCATCGGCTTCGGACGATTGATCGTCAGCGGCCGAAGACGACTCCCTTCGCCGCCCGCCATCACGACGGCCTGCATTGGCGCGAGTCTAGTTCAGCCTTCCTCCGCTCCAATCGCGAAGAGCGCCTCGAGGTCATGGCGCGAGTAGGCCTTGAACGCTACGTGGGTCTGGGTCTTCGCGACGCCGGCGACCTGGGCGATCCGCCGCGTCACGATGTCGGCGAGCTCTTCGTGCTCGCGCGCGCGGACCATCGCGACGAAGTCGAAGTCACCGGTCACCGAATACACCTCGGAAACGCCGTCGACCGCCGCGAGCGTCTCGCCGAGCTTCGGGAGCGCGCCGCGTTCGGCCGTGATGAGGACGACCGCCGTGATCACGTGCTCAAGCGCTCACAGGCTCTTGACGTCGATGTCGTGCAGCGCCGACTTCACGTAGTGCGCGGCCTCCTGGAAACCCATCGCCTTGCCGCGGTTGAGCGCGGCCTCGTAGGAGTCGAGCGTGTCCTGGCTCGACTTGTCGTCGTACACGTGGAACTGCTCTTCGCATTGGTCGATCGCGAGCTTGACGCGGTCACGCGCGGCCGTACTGATCAATGCGGGTCCTCCGAACGAAGGCGTCTCTGGGCGTGAGAATAGCGCCGTGCAGCCGGCGACCGCCGTCAAGAACTCGCCGGAACTAGCGCCAGCCAATTTCTGGACGTGGCTCGATCGGCACGAGGAACGGATCGCGCTCGCGATGGTCCTCGGCTACGTCGTCGTCTTCGGCTCGTTGTCGCTCGTTCGGCACTGGGCATTCCATTCGACGGCTCTCGACCTTGGGGTGTTCGATCAGGTGCTCTGGAATACCGTCCACGGCCGGTTCATGGAGTCGACGCTGAGCCTCGAGCGTTGCGATCCGCATTCCTTCTTCCTCGACCACTTCTCGCCGGCCCTTCTCCTCATCGTCCCGTTCTACGCCCTGTTCCAGCGGCCCGAGACGCTCATCGTTTTTCAGACCGTCGCTCTCGCGCTTGGTGCGTGGCCGATGTACCTGCTGGCACGCCACTACCTACCGCGGGGCGGCGAGCGGCTTATCTGGGTCGCCGTCTACGTGCTTTCCGCACCGCTCGCCTGGATCACGTTCTACGACTTCCACGAGATCACCCTCGCGGTTCTGCCGCTCGGGCTGGCCATGTATTTTCTCGCGACCCGCAGAACCATTCCCCTCCTCCTCTGCCTCGGCGCCTCGTTCCTGGTGAAGGAGGAGCTGCCGCTCATCGCCGTTGGGTTTGGCCTGGCGCTTGTTGCGCAGCGGCGCTGGCGGCTGGGCGCGTTCGTCACCATCGTGAGCGCGGCCTGGTTCATCGTGACGCTCAAACTCATCATCCCGGCGTTCGCCGGTGGCGCCCCGTACCAGTACCTCGACCGATACGCGAGTCTCGGCGGCAACGAACTCGAGATCGCCCGCACGCTTCTGCTCGATCCCCTACGTGTTCTCCGCGTGCTCCTGAGCGGCGAAGTCGGCTCAAAGATCGCGTTCGTCCTCACGCTTTTCGGGCCGGGACTCGGGCTCGCCCTTCGCGCAAGATCGGCCCTCATTCCGTCGATCGTCCCGCTCGGTTATCTGCTGCTGTCGGACTACGGTGGTCAGCACACCCACCACAACCAGTACGGCGCGCCGGTCATCCCACTCGCGCTCGGCGCTTCGATCATCGGTTTCGCGACGCTACGCGTCAGCCCGCGTCTTCGCCCGAGACTCACGGGTGCGGTGCTCGTCAGCACGGTCGCCTTCTCGCTCGTCCAGGGAGCGATCCCGTTCACGCCCGGCTTCTACGACGCGTACCTTCGCGGCAATCCCGATCGCGCGCCGTCCGAGGGCCAGATCTTCGCCCGAGAACCGCGCTACGAGCCGTTCCTTCCCGCCGTTTCGACGATCCCGCTCGACGCATCCATCTCGTCGCGCGACTTCTTCACCACCCAGGTGCCGGAACGCCGGCTCAACTACCACCTGAACGGGCTCGACCCGTGCGGCGCCCAGTACGTGATCCTCGACTATGCGGATCCCAACGTGAACCGCGACGAGCACAAGCAGCTCGCCGAGGTCGCGGCCCTCGAAGCGCAGGGGTACGACGAGATCGCGTCCGGGAAAGGGCTCTCGCTACTCCGTCACCGCTGAGCTGTCTCGATCAGGGGTGTTGGTGCTCGTGCTCCTCGACGACGTGCTCCTCTTCGACGACCTCGCTGCCGGACTCCTGGACATTCGTCGTTCCGTCCGGAGCGACGTTCACGTTCGTCACCTTGTCCATCGGCTCCTTTTGGCGCACGGTCCGCTTTTCGACGACTTCATGCTCTTCCATCGCTGCCTCCTCCGAATCTCGAGCGGCCAACGTGCAGGACTCTGGCCAATCCTCGCCTAGCGGAGTTCGGTTCGCCCGCCGCGGACCGGTGGGTAGCTGCGAAGCTCCTCGGCAAGCGCGAGAAGCGCCTGGCGAGCGTGCTCGCGGTCAAGGCTGAAGCTCGGAAACGCCCCAGGCGAGAGATCGCGGCCGTGAAGCGCAAACATGCCGAGAGTGAAGCCGAGCGCTTCGCGATCAGATCCGGTCAAGCGTGGAAGGTATTCGACGATCGTTGGGAGGGCGCCGTCGCCGAGCGTCGCGAGGTACTGCGCATCAAGGCCCCGGCTCGCATCGGCAGGCAGAGCGGTCGGGTTTGCCACCCGCTCCAGATTCTGCCGCGCCACATACGCACTAGGCCCGATGAGGTTCACCCCGATCGCGACGGCGAGTCCGACGAGTGCGGCCGCGTGCGGAAGCCATCGCATTGCATCGCGCCAGACAAGGACCGCCGCGCACGCGCCGCCAGCGCCAAGCCAGGCGATCCCGGCGAGCGCGTAGAACCGCTGCTCGGTCCAGCCATACGCGAGCTGGTAGAGCTGCATCCGGTACGCGGCCGAGACGACGATCACGAGTGTCGCGAGCGCGAGGGTCAGCGTGGCGCCGACGTAAGTGCGCGTGCGCCTCGACACCACGAGCTCAACCGCGAAGAGAAGGCTTCCGGCCAGCACGGCCACGGCGATGAGCTCGAAAAAGCCGCGGCGCGCGTACGTCGAGTAGGAGAGGCCGGTCGCGTTCAGCGTGTCGATCCCGCCGAAGAGATACGCGATCTGGAGCCCGACAAAGAAGAGGAAGAGCGCATCCACCGCGATGAGCGTTGTGGCGCCCGCCGTTGAGCTCAGCAGACCGCGAAGCCGCGGCAGGATGGGGGACATCGTCGTTTCGGCCCCGCGCCCCGCGAGGAGAAAGAGGCCGCCCGCGACCCACGTGAAGGTTGCGGCGAGAAGCATGCGGCCGATCAGCTCGCCGATCGACCATTTGCGGAAGTCGAACACGTTGCCGACCGCGCTCGAGAAGACGGCGTCCGCGCTCGCGAACAGAAGCGCGAATACGAGGAGGAACGGGAAGGCGAGTGCGATGCCGATCCCGACGGACGCGATCCGTCCCCCACTCCGTCGTGCGAGCGGCCGACCAAGATCCGGAAGGGCCGCCAGGAGGAGCGCGCCGCCGGCGACGATCCGACCTACGACGACCAGCCCGAGGATCACAAGGATGTCGGCGGCCCGACGGGTCAGGGGAACGCCGGAGAACGAGACGACGGCCATCGTGACGAGAACGAACGCTGCTGGAACGTCGAACAGCAGCAGCATGAGATCGACACGAAGCGCGGGAAGCAGCGCGAAGATGATCGCGGCCGGAGCGATCCATCGATCAAGCCGCTCGATCCGCGCGCCGCTTGGCCGGAGCCGATAGGCGGCGACGAGGACGACGATGGCGGAGATGCCCACATTGATGCCGAGCGCCGATCGATAAAAGAGCGCCTGGGCCAGAAGCCCAAATAGGAGCGCGAGCGAGAGAAGCACCGCGGGCGAGTAGCGGTCGATCGAACCGAGGCGCGGCGCGGCGTGATCGATGACGTGATCGGTCATGCGCCGATCGTGTCATCTCGCCAGGGCGTTTTCGTATGAGTTACGGGGCCCGCTAGTAGTTAGGGTCAGCCGATCTCGAGCGGTTTGGTTGGAACACTCACATCGACCTCGACCACGCCATTCACTATGCGCACGGGATACGCATTGACGGGGAACACGGCGGGAAGCGCGCGCACCTCACCGGTCAAGAGGTCGAATCGTGCCCCGTGGCGCGGGCACTCGACCAAGCAGTCTTCCAGCTCGCCCTCACCCAGCACGCCACCGTCGTGCGTGCAAACGTTGTCGATCGCGCCCCACGTCTCGTCGTCGCAGTGGCCGAGCGCAAGACTCTTGTCGCCGGCGTGAACCACCTTCACTTCGCCGGCCGCGACCTCGTCCGCGCGCGCGACCGGGACGAACTCGCTCACGCGAGGACGCCCATCTCCGCGATGTTGCCGATGCGCGGCCGCACCGCGTTGAGGACACGCTGGCGGACGTGCTCGTCGTCGAGTTGGTTGATGACCCGACGGAAGAAACCGTGGACCATGAGCTGCTGCGCTTGATCGCGATCGAACCCACGCGACATCGCGTAAAAGAGCTCCTCGTCCCCGAGCGCTCCCGCGGTCGCGCCGTGGCCGCACCGAACGACGTCATTGGTGAGGATCTCGAGCACCGGGATCGGGTCCGCACCAGCGTCCTTCGAGAGGAGCATGTTGCGGCACTCCTGATAGCTACCGGTGCCATGCGAGCTCGGCTCGACGCGGATCTTCCCGTAGAAGATCGCCTTGGCCCGATCGTAAAGCGCCGACAGGTACAACAGGTCGCTCTGCGAACTCCTCCCGTCGACATCCTGGTAGCTGTTCACGTCGATGCGCTGGCTTTCCCCGGCGGCAACCAGCCCGAAGAGCTTCACGATCGCGCCATCGCCTTCGATGTCCGACTCGATCCCGACCTTCGATCGACCCCTGCCCGCGAACACGTTCAGGCTCCGCAGCTCGCTGTCGCGAGCCGAGCGGAACCGCTGGAAGCCGAGGTCCAGCACGCCCGGAGCGAAGCGGCGAATCCCGACGTAGGTCACGTGGGCGCCCGCACCGGCGTGCACCTCGACGTGGGGGACCGCGATGCGCGGCGCGTCGCCCTCCGACGTCAGGTCCTCGACGAGCGTCACCGATGAGTCTCGCTCCGCGACGACGATTGTCCGCGACAGCATCGCGTCATCGCCGGCAGGCCAGACCTTCTCGAGCACGAGAGGTTGCTGGACCTCGACACCCACCGGGACGTGCACGAATGTGCTCCCCGCCGACCAGAGCGCATCGGCGAGCGCCCGGAACGCCGTGTGGGAGGGGATGCCGTCGCCAGGCACGATGTGGGGCCGGACCAGCGCGGGGTTATCGAGCGCTGCACGAAGAAGACCTTTGAAGATCACGCCGGCCGCGATGGCTTGAGGCTCGAGCTTGAACTGGATGCCGGGGAGATGGTCGAGTGTTGAGACGAGTGACCCTGTTGGTAGGTCCTTCAGAGGAAAGCGGCGCCATTCCTCCTCCTCGCCGGTCGGCCAGGAGCCCGGGTTGAAATGAAGCAAAGCCTCCAAGCGCGCGTCGCGCAGCCAATCGGGCTCCTCGCGCCGAAGACTGTGCTGCTCGACCGTTTTGGGGTCGAGCAGCAAGGGCAACCGCGTTTCGACCGGCGCTGTGCTAGCCAATGGCGCCTTGCATCTGCAGGGTGATCAGCCGATTCATTTCGATGGCGTAGTCCATCGGCAGCGTCTTGACGATCGGCTCGATGAAGCCGTTGACGACCATCGCGGTGCCTTCCGCCTCGGAGAGCCCCCGGCTCATGAGGTAGAAGAGCTGCTCCTCGCCCACCTTTGAGACCGAAGCCTCGTGACCGATGGTCACGTCGTCCTCGTCGATCTCCATGTACGGGTAGGTGTCGCTGCGCGCGGTCTGGTCGAGGATGAGCGCGTCGCACCGGACGGTGCTCTTGGCGCCGTGCGCTCCGGGATAGATCTTCACCATACCGCGGTAGGTCTGCTGCCCGGTTCCTTTGCTGATGCCCTTGCTCTGGATGATGCTGGTCGTGTTCGGCGCGGCATGGATCATCTTCGCGCCGGCGTCCTGGTGCTGCTCGCTCCCCGCGAACGCGACCGAGAGCACCTCGCCGTGCGCGCGCTCGCCCACGAGGTAGACGCTCGGGTACTTCATGGTGACCTTGGACCCGAGGTTCGCGTCGATCCAGGTCATGCGGCCGCCCTCCTGCACGACGGCGCGCTTGGTCACCAGGTTGTAGACGTTGTGGCTCCAGTTCTGGATGGTCGTGTAGCGGACATCGGCGTCCTTCTGCACGATGATCTCGACGACCGCACTGTGGAGCGTGTTGCTCGAGAAGACGGGCGCGGTGCAGCCCTCGACGTAGTGCACGCTCGAGCCTTCCTCGGCGATGATCAGCGTGCGCTCGAACTGGCCCATGTTCTCGCTGTTGATGCGGAAGTAGGCCTGCAGCGGAATCTCCACCTTCACGCCCTTTGGCACGTACACGAAGGACCCGCCGGACCACACCGCGGTGTTGAGCGCGGCCATCTTGTTGTCATTCGCCGGGATCACCGTCCCGAAGTACTTGCGGACGATGTCCTCGTGCTCTTTCAACGCCGTGTCCGTGTCCATGAAGATCACGCCGAGCTTCTCGAGATCTTTGCGAATGTTGTGGTAAACCACCTCGGAATCGTATTGGGCGCCCACGCCGGCGAGGTACTTCTGCTCGGCCTGCGGGATGCCCAACTTGTCGAACGTGTCCTTCACATAGCTCGGCACGTCTTCCCAGCTCTGCGCCCGCTTGTCGGAGGCGAGCACGTAGTAATAGATGTCCTGGAAGTCGAGCGGCGAAAGGTCCGCGCCCCACGTCGGCATCGCGCGTACCTCGAAGTGCCGGAGCGCCTTGAGGCGGCGCTGCAGCATCCAGTCCGGCTCGTGCTTGAAGGTCGTGCTGATCTCGCGCACGACTTCCGGTGAAAGGCCCTTGTGCTTGACGTTGATGGGCGCTTCCTTGTCGTACCAGCCGTACTTGTAGCTGTCGGGCACCTGAGTCTTCATTTCAACGGTCATGTCTTCACCTCTTCGCCGGGCCACGCCGTGAGCCCCCACGCCGCGCCCTTCAGCGCCTTCAGTCCCAGGAGCGCGCACTTGATGCGCGCCGGGCTGATCGGAATTCCGAGATTCGCGAGCACGTGATCGCGGTCGATGGCCTTGACCTCTTCGAGCGTCTTGGCCTTTAATTCTTCCGTAAGAATCGAGGCAGACGCCTGAGAGATGGCGCACCCTTTTCCGGTGAATCGAACGTCGTCGATCTTTCCGTCACTGATCCGGAGCTGCATGGTCATCTCGTCGCCGCAGAGCGGGTTCGAGTCGTGATATGTGTGCGTGGCGCCCTCGAGCTCCCCGAAGTTCCGGGGGTTCTTGTAATGATCGAGGATGTAGTCGCGGTACATGTCATCCATTCAATCTCTCGCCTTCGGCGAGGAGACCCGCTCAAGGCTGGTGGTCTCGCTCGTCGCGGATGAACCGCTCCTCGCTCGTTTTCCCATAGCTAGATCCCGAACACTTTCTTCGCCGCGTGCACGGCGCGCACGAGGGCATCCATCTCGTCGGTCGTGTTGTAGAGATACATGCTCGCGCGCGTCGTCGCGGGCACGCCGAGCCGTGTCATGAGCGGCTGGTTGCAGTGATGGCCGGCGCGCACGCACACGCCTTCGCGATCGAAGATCGTCGCGACGTCGTGCGGGTGGATCCCTTCGATGTTGAACGACACCACGCCGACGCGTGACTCGAGGTTTTTCGGCCCGTAGACCGTGACCCCGGGTATCTCCTGAAGGCGCGGCAGCAGATACGCGACCAGCGAGAGCTCGTGCGCGTGGATCTTCGCGACCCCAACGTCGCTGAGGTAATCGACCGCGGCTCCGAGAGCGATCGCGTCGACGTACGAGCTCGTGCCGGCCTCGAATTTCCATGGGAGCTCGTTCCACTCGGTGAGCTTGACGGTGACGCGGCTGATCATGTCGCCGCCGTAGAGGAACGGACGCATCCTCTCGAGTATTTCCGCGCGGCCCCAGAGGCCGCCCGAGCCAGGCGGCGCCAGCATCTTGTGGCCGCTGAACGCGACGAAGTCCGCGCCCAGGTCCTGCACGTCGACCGGCGTATGTGGCACGGCCTGCGCGACGTCCACGAGGACGGTGGCGCCGGCAGCGCGCGCCTCGGCCGCGATCTCCTTGACCGGGTTGACCGTTCCGAGACCGTTCGAGGTGTGGGTGATCGCGAGGAGCTTCGCGCCCTTGCGGAGCTCGGCGGAGAGCTGATCGCGCCTGAGCCGGCCATCGTCGTCGATGTCGACGACAGCGATCTCCGCCCCCACCTCGGTCGCGAGCTGCTGCCACGGCACGAAGTCGGAGTGATGCTCGAGGACCGTCGTCACGATGCGGTCGCCGCGCTTGATGTTGTCGCGGCCCCACGCGTACGCGACGAGGTTCAACGCCTCGGTGGCGTTCCGGACGAAGATGACCTCGCGCTCGCTCGGCGCGTTGATGAAGCGCGCGACCTTCGCGCGGGCCTCCTCGAACGCGGCCGTCGTGCGCTCGCTGAACTCATACACACCGCGGTGGATATTCGCGTTGTGCTCCTCGAACACATGTGACATCGCATCGATCACCTGGCGGGGCTTCTGGCTAGTCGCGGCGTTGTCGAGGTACACGAGCGGTTTTCCGCGGACGGTCTGCGCGAGGATCGGGAAATCCGCGCGGATGCGGGCGACGTCGAGCGCCTCCTTCTTGACAGCCGGTGACTTGACGGTGACAGCCATCAGGCGCGACCCGCGTACAGAGCTTCGCGGACGAACTCGTACCCCTTGGCTTCGAGCTCGGCGGCGAGCTCCCGGCCACCGGTCCGCACGATGCGTCCGTCGACGAGCACGTGGACGAAATCCGGATGCACGTACCGAAGGATCCGCTCGTAGTGCGTGATGAGGAGCATCCCCACCTCGGGCGAGCGCATCGCCTCGATGCCTTCTGCGACGACCTTCAGCGCGTCGATATCGAGGCCGGAGTCGGTCTCGTCGAGGATCGCGAACCGCGGCTGGAACATGTGCATTTGCAAGATTTCGAGGCGCTTCTTCTCTCCACCGGAGAACCCGTCGTTGACGGAGCGCGTGATGAACGAGTCATCGACGCCGAGGAGCTTCATCTTCTCAGCGAGCAGCTTCCGGAACTGCGGGATCGGCATGTCGTTCTTCTTGATCTCGCCCGTTCCGTCGGCACTCGGCGCCGCGCGGCGCGCGTTGATCGCGGTGCGCAGGAAGTTCGCGACCGAGACGCCGGGGATCGCTGATGGGTACTGGAACGCGAGAAAGACCCCCGCGCGGGCACGCGCGTCGACCGACAGCTTCAGGAGATTCACCCCGTCGAGTAGCACCTGGCCGCGATCGACCTTGTACTTGGGGTGACCCATGATCGCGAGCGACAGCGTGCTCTTGCCGGAACCGTTCGGTCCCATGATCGCGTGCACCGAGCCACTCTCGACGACGAGATCGATCCCGTTGAGGATCGTCTTGCCCTCGACGCTCACGACGAGGTCCTTGATCTCGAGCCTAGACATGCGCCCGCTCCCGCGTCGTGGTCTTCGCGAGCTCCGCGAGAGTCATGCCATCGAGGGCCTTCGCGATGCTGTCCTGCAGCTTGAGCCAGACGGCACGCGTGCCACAGTCGGGCTCACGCACGCAGTTCAAGATCGCTTCTCCCTCGGCGGTACAGATCTGTGGTTCGATCGGGCCTTCGAGTGCGCGCACGACGTCCCCGGCGGTGATGTCACGCGGCTCGCGGGCCAGGACGTAACCGCCGCCCGCCCCGCGCTTCCCGTTCACGAGGCCGGCCTTGCGAAGGGCGGCCACAAGCTGCTCGAGGTAGGCCTCGGGCAGGTCCTCACGCTCCGCAACGGCGTGCAACGAGACTGTGCCTTGGCCCCAGTGCTTTGCGAGATCGACCATGAGACGCATCCCGTACTCGCCGCGCGTGGAAACATGGAAGGCGGCAGGCGAATTTCCGATCACTTCACTCGGAATTGTACGCGTTAGATACCGCGCCGAGAAGGGCCGTTTCCGCCCCAAATCGTTGCCTGCGCGCGGTCATCGTCTAGCGTCGCCGCCGTGCCTCTTCCTTTTCGCAGCGCCGTCGTCGGATCGACGAATCCGGCGAAGGTCGAGGCCGTGCGGCGGATCCTCGGCCACCTCGCTCCGGGGTGCACCCTCGAAGCGATCGAGGTGCCAAGCGGTGTCGGGGCGATGCCCCTTGGCGAGGCGATGGTGCGGGCCGGTGCGGACGCCCGGGCCCGTGCGGCGCTCGAGCGCTCAGGCGCGGAGGTCGCGTTCGGCCTCGAGGGCGGTGCGATCCTCGAAGCTGAAAAAGCGTGGCTCACCGGATATGTCGTGGCCGTGACGCGTGACGGAAGGCTCGGCGAAGCCGCGTGGGGCCGGATGCTCCTGCCGCCTGTCGCCGCCGGGCGACTCCGGGATGGAGAAGAGCTCGGCGACATCATCGACGAGCTCTTCTCGCGCAGGGAATCAAAGCGTCAGGCGGGCGCGATCGGCATTCTCACCGAGGGCGCGATGTCACGAACGGATGCGTTCGCTTACCTCGTGGCGATGGCCTGCGCGCCGTTCCTCCATCCCGATCTGTACGCCGAGGAATCGTGAGAGTCAGCGCAAAGGTACCGGCGTCGGCACCGGGATCAGGACCGGCGCGGGTGCAACGGCCGTTTCTCGGTAGCCCAGCCTGCCCCGCGTGATCACGAGTACTCCGATCGCAACGATCGCCAGGCCGAAGTAGAGGAGGCGTCCGTCGACGCCCGGATAGAAGCCGGTCAGGATCGCGGCGGAGGCGGTCGTGTCGAAGGACGCGTGCAGCAGCGCCACGACGGGCAAAGATCCGCCGGTCGAATTGAAGAGCCAGGTGACGATGAGCCTCACCGGAACGGAGAAGAGGATCAGCAGGTAGAAGAGATACTCCGGGACTTCCGACGGTGCGAGACGACCTGAGTCGGTTATCCCGCCGCTGATGAAGAGCAGCGGAAAGTGTCCCAGCCCGAAGAGCGGCGCGACCATCAAGCTCGCGAATACGGGCCCAAAGCGTTTCTGCCAGCGCGCGGTCAGGAACGCCATCCAACCGGTCTCCTCCCAGATCGAGATGAGAAGGGCGATGAGAACGACGTTGAACAGGTAGGTCGGAAGAAACTCCGGAAGCCTTGCAGCAAATGCGCTCAGGCTGGCCGGACCCTGAACCACTGCGCCCCCGATGAGCAAGAGGAGCGGCGCCCCGAACAACGCCAGTAGGTACCACTGCGGACCGGTGCGCCACGTGAAGTAGCGCCGGCGAAGGTCGCGGACTCCGTCCTTGCCGTCGGCGATCCGCGTGATGAGGAACGCGCCTCCGGCGAGGGCGATGAGCGACAAGAGAAGGATCGATGGCTGCGCGGGGATCTCGACCGGTATGAGGCCGAAACCCAACGTCCCTAATAGGGCGGGCAGAAAGAGAATCCAGCTCGTGATGTAGAAGAAGGCTAGGAATGCCCCGCCCGGATGCTTCGCGATGGTCGCGCGGAAAGACGCCATGAATGTCGGCTGGGTAGATGCGATCACGAGAACCCCCAAAGCGCCGAGTCCGTCCGGCGCACCCTCACCGTACTCGGACCACCAAGCAAGGAAGCACACAACGTTCCATGCGACCGGCCCGGCGGCCGAAGCCGCCGGGCCACTGGACTCGTCGCTTAGGCGGTCGCGGGCATCGGAACCGCGCCGATCTGGTCGAGCAACGTCATGAGGTCGAAGAAGTGTCTGGTCTCGGCGACCTTGTCGCCCTTGAATCTAACGACCTGGACGGCCGAGATCTTCACGCGCTTCTGGCTGGCAGGGATGGTGCCCATCGGTGAGACGAGGTCACCTGTGTGTGTCCCCTGCCAGGTGATCTCGAGCACCACGGTATCGGCGCCCTCCGTCACCTTCGTGATCGTTCCCGTTGCGTCGGGGAACGCTTCCTTCCAACCTTTGCTTGCCTCGACGATCTGATCCGGACCCTGGACTTTGCGTTGGGTCGCGAGCTCCTCATAGACCGCGTCCGCCCGAAGCGGCGCCTTGAAGCGCTCCCAGTCCCCAGCGCTGAATGCTTCGATGCCCTCTTTGGCGAGCTGAACTTTGTCTGTCACGGCGTACCTCCCCTAAACGCTCGACGAAACGCTCGACGCACCGATCGGCCAGGCTTCACCTGCCGTCGCGAAGGCTACGCCCGGGTGCAAGCAGGGAGACGACCTAGGTCGTTGGAGGAAAACGCCGGATGCGCATCACCTCGCCCGCGAGCACCGGCTCCGGCGTGGGCTCGCGCCCTGAAATGGAGGTCTCGTCCACGAACTTACGTGTGTAGAGGCGGTGGTAGAGGCCGCTCTTCGCGAGCAGCTCGGTGTGCGTGCCCTGCTCGACGATGCGGCCTTTGTCCAAAACGAGGATCCGGTCCGCGCGCTCAACCGTCGATAGCCGGTGCGCGATCACGATCGTCGTGCGCCCACGCATGAGACGGTCGAGGGCCTGCTGGACGAGGAATTCGCTTTCGTTGTCGAGGGAGCTCGTGGCCTCGTCGAGAAGGAGGATCCGCGCGTCGCGGAGGATCGCCCTGGCGATGGCGATGCGCTGCCGCTGGCCGACCGAGAGACGGACGCCGCGCTCGCCGACGATCGTTTCCATTCCCTTGGGCATGCGCGAGATGAACTCGGTCGCGTTGGCGGCTCGGGCCGCGTCCTCGATCTCCGCCTGCGTCGCGTCGAGCCGGCCGTACCGGATGTTCTCGCGGATGGTGTCGCCGAAGAGGATCGGCTCCTGCGGGACGACGGCGATCTGCTCGCGTAGCGAGCGGAGCGTGACCTCGCGGATGTCACGCTGATCCACGCACACCCGTCCGCCGACTGGGTCGTAGAAGCGGCCAACGAGATTCACGAGCGTCGTTTTGCCCGCGCCTGACGGACCGACGAGGGCGGTCGTCTTGCCCTCGCTGAAGACCGTGGATAACGATTCGAAGATGAGGGGGCCCTCGCCGTACTTGAACGACACCGCGTCGAATTCGATCTCGCCGCGCACCGCGCCGATCGGAATGGCGCCGGGGAGGTCGCGAACGTCGGGCTCGGTGTCGAGCAGCGCGAAGATGCGGTCGGCCGCGCCGAACGCCTGCTGGATGCCCGTCCACTGGCTCGCGAGACCGCCGACGGGCCCCGCCACCATCCCCATGTAGAGAAGGAACGCGACGAGCTGCCCCTGCGTGAGCTCGCCGGCGGCCACCTGATGGCCGCCGTACCAGAGCACCACGATCGACGACGCGAAACCGAGGAAGCCGATGGCCGGGAACATGATCGCGCCGATGCGCGAACGGTCGATGCTCTTCTGGAACATCACGAGGAGCTTTTCGTGGAACCGCTTGGCCTCGTAGTCCTCCCGCGTGAACGCCTGGACCACGCGCACCTCGGCGAGGGCCTCCTGCAAGACTCCGACTGCCTCGCCCTGCGCGTCCTGCGCGGCGCGCGAGATGTCGCGGATCTTGCGGCCGAGGTATTGGCCGATGATCCCGATCGGAGGCGCAACGACGAGCGTGAGGAGCGCGAGCCGCCAGTTCATCAAGAAGATGATGGTGACGCCGCCGACCAGAGTGAGGACCTGGCCGAGCACCTGGATGATCGTCTGCGTCACGACCCCATGCACGAGGGTCGCATCGCTCGTCACATGTGACATGAGGTCGCCGGTCTTGCGCACGTTGAAGAATGACAGCGACATCGATTGGAGGTGGTTCACGATCGCCATCCGGAGATCGAAGATGACGCTCTCACCGGTCCATGCCATGACGAATTGGCGGACGCCGTCGATGACGGCTCGCACGAGCAGGACCGCGATCAAGACGACGACGAGCTCGTCGAGCAGTCCGGGTTCTTTGAAACCGAGGTCGAGCACCCGCTGCACGATCTGTGGCCACACGAGGCCGAGCGCGGTTGAGATCACAAGGAGCGCGGCCGCGAGCGCGAGATTCCAGCGATACGGGCCGACGAATCGAAGGAGTCGTCGATACATGGCGACCGTCGGTCGCTTCTTCGCCATGTCACCGCGCTGGCCCCACATGAACATGTGGACGCCGCCGCCGCCCATCGGGATCATCACTTCTGATTACACGGTATCCGACGGCGTCACCGCCGCAGCCACACTGTGCCGAAATATTCGATGCCGCCGTACCCCACGAGGCGGGCGGTCGTGGCGTTGGGCTTGTCCGCGAACAGAAGGGGTACCCGGAGCGCATCGGTGCGGGCGATCTTGGACACCTGCTTGTAGAGCTCGGCGCGCTTGGTCGGATCCGCCTCGGCCCGGGCCTTTCGGACCAGACCCACGATGAGTGACGTCCCGGAAGGGTCATCGAGGCCGTAGAGCGGCCAAAACACGTCATCGGGATCAAGTCCGAGGACGGTGGTGTCCAGGCTGAGCGCCGCGCCGGCGTCGCGCAACGCTGCCGGGTCCACCGAGCGGAGCCGGGTCACGATCCCGATCTTGCCCAGGTCCGCGGCGATCGACTGCGCGATGCGCTGGGGATCGGGATATGCGGCGGTCGGGACGCTGGGGTACGCGAGGTCCGCGGAGATCGGTGTCGGGATGTGGCCGTCGGCGAGGGCTTTGCGCGCGGCGTCGGTGTCGAGCGCGGCGAACTCCACAACGCTGTCGTCGTAGCCGAGCGCGCCCGGCGGGACCGCCTGGGTCGCGGGCCGCGACGCGCCGCCATAGACCGCTGACAGCGCGTTGCGGTTCACCGCCATTGCGACTGCGCGTCGGGCCTCCGGTCGGTCGAACGGGGCCGCCGTCGCGTTGATTCCAAGCGATGCGAGAGCCGCATCCTTCCTCGGGCTGACGACAAGGCTCGGGTCGCTGCGCGCCGTGGACGCCTGGGCGATGGGAAGATCCAGCGCGACCTCGACCCGCCCGGCGCGGAGCTCCGCGAGGCGTGATGTTGGGTCGCGCACCGGACGCAGGACAAGCCCGTCGAGATACGGGACCTGTTTGCCGGCCGCATCACGACCCCAATACGCGTCGTTCCGGCGAAGCGTGAGCGTGCCGTCGAGCGCGAGCGCCCCCGCGGGTGCGGCGAATGGCCCGGTTCCCGCGGCGCCCCGGGCGATCGCCGTCTGCGGCGCAGCGAGATGCGCGAGGAACGGACCGAACGGAGCGCGAAGGTCGAACCGCACGGTTCTGGGATCGACCGCCTGCACACTCAGGATCGCCGAGGGATCGCCGAAAAGCGCCCGGTATGCGGACCCGCGGGTCGTCATTCCGCGTTCGAAGCTGGCCACGACGGCCGCCGCGTCGAGGGCGTTGCCATCATGGAACCGGACGCCATCTCGAAGAGTGAACGTCCAGGACGCCCCGTCGTTCGTCATTTGCCAACCCGACGCGAGCGCGGGCGTGATCCGCGACGTTGCCGGGTCGACGTCGACGAGCGTTTCGAAGATCTGGCGGGTCGCCACGAGCGATGCATCGTCGTTCCACGGGTCGAGCGAGGCCGCCTCGGCAGCGATGGCGACGCGGAGGGTCCCGCCGGCATTCGCGGGCGTCGGGGAAGGCGTGGCAACGCTCGGGTTGAGCGTGCATCCGCCGAGCACGACACAGATGACCAGAAGCAACACGGCCGAAGGGCCCATCCGGTGAGGGACTAGCTCGGCCGACCGGCGGTCAGGACGCCTTGAGCCTCGGGTCGAGAGCATCGCGGAGACCGTCCCCGATCAGATAGAGACATAGAACGGTGAGGAAGATCATTGCGCCGGGCGCCACCACGAGCCACGGTGCGCGCGTCGCGTAGCTCTGCGCGTTCGAGAGCATGTTCCCCCAGCTCGGAGTCGGCGGCAGCACTCCGAGGCCAAGGTAGCTGAGCGCCGATTCGGCAAGGATGATCGAGCCGATGTCGATCGCGGCGAGAACGAAGATCAACGGCAGGACATTGGGGAGGATGTGCCGCATGAGAATGCGCGGCGTCGCGGCGCCGATCGTCCGCGCCGCGGTGATGAACTCGCGCTCGCGCAGCGCGAAGGTCTGGCCCCGGACGAAGTTGGTCACGCCGGTCCAGAACAGCACACCGATGATGAGCGTGAGCGTGAGGGCCCCGGGCTGGAAGAGCGAGGTAATGAGAAGAAGGAGAAAGATGATCGGGATGGAGTTCAGCGTGGTGATGAACCAGGTGATGAGGTCATCGACGGCGCCGCGCATATACCCGGCGAGCAGACCGAGGCCGACCCCCAACGTGAGATTCATGAGCGCCGCAACGAAGCCGATGAAGAGGGAGACCTGGCCGCCGTAGAGGAGGCGCACCACCTGGCTGCGGCCGATCTCGTCGGCGCCGAGCATGTATGCCGGTGGATCGAACGTCGGCTTCGCGTAGATATGGAGGAGATCCTGCTCCTCAAAGCTCGTGTGGAATACGTATTGCGCGAACAGAGGCGCCGCGATCGCCGACGCCGCGAGCAGCAGCAGCAAGGCCGCCGCTCCCATCGTGAGGCGATCGCGCCGGAGGCTGTACCACGCGTTCGTCCAGAGCCCGGCGGACGCACGACGGGACGCCACCGTCGCGGGGACGACATCGGCGCGCGCGACCGTGGCCATCAGCTCAGACCTTGATCCGCGGATCGACGCGGGCGTACGCGAGGTCGCGAAGCAGGTAGCTGATCACCAGCATGGTGCTTGCGAACATGACCCCGGCCATGATGAGCGGGTAGTCCTTGCCACGAACGGCCGCGTACGTCAGCTGGCCGACCCCCGGCCAGGTGAACACCTGCTCGACGATGAGCGCGCCGCTGACGAGCGCCGCGAGGATGCCGCCGAGCGCGGTCACGACCGGGATCAAAGCGTTTCGGAGGGCGTGGACGTACACGACCGTGCGCTCACGGAGCCCCTTGGCACGCGCCGTCCGCACATAGTCTTGCGCGATCACGTCGAGTGTCTCTGTGCGCAGGTAGCGCGAGTAGTTCGCGACGCCAGCGAGGGCGAGCACGAAGGCGGGCAGGAGGATGTGTTTCAAGCGGTCGGGGATATCCCAGACGTCCTTGCCGATCGTCAGCAGGCCCTGGCTCGGAAGCCAGTGCAGGTTGACGGCGAAGAGCACGATCAAAAGGAGTCCGATCCAGAACTGCGGGATCGCGTGTCCGACCACACCGAAGAACCGCACGACATTGTCGACCCAACCGCCGCGGTTGAGCGCGGCGATGACGCCGAGCGGCACACCGATGCCGACCTGCAGCACGAGCGCGAGGACGGCGAGCTGGAGGGTCGCGGGAAGCCGCTCCATGAGGAGAGCGAAGGCCGGCTGGTTGTACTGAAGGGACTTGCCGAAATCGCCATGGAGCATGTTCATCAGCCAGTTCACGTATTGCACCGGCAGTGGCTGGTCGAGCCCGTAGAAGTGCCGGAGCGCGGCG
>Ga0209807_1000144_pt1 | contig 30292 bp, 36 predicted proteins | sample GraSoiAngelo_154_FD_186168 | JGI IMG/M metagenome (GOLD analysis project Ga0209807, IMG submission 186168) | Grasslands soil microbial communities from the Angelo Coastal Reserve, California, USA - 14_1009_13_20cm (SPAdes) (version 2) | ecosystem: Environmental > Terrestrial > Soil > Grasslands ... | reverse complement strand
ATTAGTTTGATACTTTTTCTAGCGTCTCCTTTGCTGCTTGAAGACAGCGGAGGAGGTCGTCCAAGGTGGATATGAATGTTTCAATCTTTCCACCGAATTCGAGACTAAATGATGCCGTCCGGTCCAATGCTTTGCCCTTCACTGTGAGACCTTTCATGTTCAAGTTATCAGGCTGGACCGATGCCACAAGCGACCTGGACGTTGCCCTGTTCGGTGTCGAGATTTTGATCTGCGCTCTTATCATTTGATTGTCGACTCGACGGTCCTTTCAAACTGGGTGAGAAACGGTTCTAAGCTCTGACGTTGTACGGTAGCGCCTGCTGCGATTGCGTGGCCTCCTCCGTACCCACCGAATTTAGGCGATAAATCTTGAAGTATCTTCCCGAGATTCAGTCCTTTCTCGATCAGCTGATCGGTTCCGCGTGCGGAGACTTTTGATTCGCCCTCTTTTGTCGCGGTTACCACCAAGGTTACTTTTGATCCGCCGAAAAGGTTCGAGGAGGAAAGGATGGAAGAGACGGCTCCGGTCATGTTTTCATCGATCACCCCTTCTCCCCTGACAATTACCAAGTGTCCCTTCTGAACCAGCGACTTTGGATCAGAGGTGATCCAGTTCATGTATTTCGACAGGAATTTCCGGTATTCCGAGTAGACTTGTTGTGCTTCCTCAAACGATGCTCCACGGTCGCCCAACCCCAAGGCTACCCCGAGGCCCGGTTTGCCCATACGGCCGCAAGCATTCAGGAGAGATCCGTATTCCCTGGCGTCCCGCAGAGGAGTTGAGGGCTCTTCTTTGCTCAGCGTGTACACGGACCCTATCAGTTCAAGGGCGACTTCTCCACTGAGCTTCAGCGAGATCATGTGTTGAATGATCTTGTCGACAAGTCGTTTCTTCTCTTCGAGCGAGAGATCAGAGATAGTCCTCCAACGATCATCCACCTTCGTGGGTATGTTCACTGAGTCAAGCAATGCTAGACAGCGATCTTCCTCGCCGCTCAGTCCCGGCAGGAACGGGGTTGTGGTTGATGCGATCGCCCTGTGGATTGGCCTGGTTTGTCTTCCAAACAGGACCAGGTCCTGCGTGACCTCGACCAGTTTAGCTTTGACCGCGTCATCAAGAATCTCCGTGTTGAGGCCGATTAGAGATCTCTTGGGGCCCTTATCCTGCTGGTCACCAAGACATCCCACTATGGCGAGTGCGGAGAGGTCCACGTTTTTCGGGTCGATCGCCTTTGCGAGTAGATAGGCTGTTCCGGCTCCGCTGATCTCTTCTGAGCCGTTGAAGCCCAACAGATGAGTGTTGAAGTGATGGAGATTCGGCGGAGCCTCGCCCAGTACTTGGTGATGGTCGGCGATAACGATCTCGCGATTCTTGAGCCCTTTGGATACAATGTCGAGATAACCGCTGCCTATGTCCGAGAACATGATGAAGTCAGCGTCAATGGCTCCGATCTCCTCGATCGTTTTCTCGCTGAGATTTTCCACGATCCGCAGATGAACGATCGTATTGAGACGTTTTACAGCTTCAAACGCTATTGCACCGGCGGTCAGCCCATCGGCGTCGAAATGCGTTACTGTCAGAATTGTTGATTCTTTAGAAGCTGCTTCTCTGATTATCGACGCTGTTTCGTCGGCGGTTCGCTGGAGCTCTAGTCGACGATCGTTGAGGCTAGTCGAGTGAGGCTGCAATTGGCTTGTATGCCCAATCCTTGGGAATTCTCCCAATCTTATGATAATAAAATACAAGCCGATGGATCTTCGACTCGATCAAAGCCAAATCCCTCTTGTTCGGATAGTCCTTCCGATTCTTCTCCAGATGCCTCGTCGCACTCGTCGCCTTCCTCAACAGATTCTCAAGATCCTCAGGAAGCTTCGTCCGACTCTCTTCCGGGATAATCTTCTCAAGACGTCGGCCGGCAACCTGTGACACCAAGGGAATGCCATACCGGTCACGGAGGATCTGCCCGATGAGGCTCGGCGTGTTCCCTTCTTTGGACAGTTTCAGAACAAGGGCGTCCACTTCTTCAGGCTCGTACTTGAACCAGGCAGGAGGACGCCTGCTAACAGGTCTGGTCGATCCCGAGCTTCCTCTCTTACCCGAGTAGAGTCTTGCCAAGTTGTTGGTCCTTGTTTCCACCGCGGTTCCTCGGTGGGCGTTATTTAAGTCGAACTGGGAGGAACCTTCTTTGAAATCAGCAATCCTCGACGACGCATTGGATAGATCACGGGCAAACCGAGCCCGGCTAGAGCCGCCCTCAACTTGCGATCAACGGTCGCGACGGCTAACGGCTCATTCTTGGCTAATGAAAAAGAAAGTATCGCAGCGTCTGTATCCGACGTTTCTAAACCCGATGTGAGGATCGAGTATTTTCTCGATTTCAAGAGTTCAAGAGCCGCACCCGCGAGACCGCCGGTTTTCGAGGACCGAGTTCTTCCGAGGCGTTGGAGTTCCCGTTCTACCATATCGAGAGTCGCGACCCGGAATGGACCTTTGATGAGGTCCCGCAGTTCTTCATCGATGTCTCTTCTTTGCTCTAGCATCATCAGAAGGAAGCTGGTGTCGAGGAGAACGATTGGGGGATGGTGTGCTTTCATCGGATTCTTCGATAAACCGTTCGATTTCATGGGTTCAGAACTTGATGTTTGTCCTTCCACCCACGCCTGAAACCCCTAATCTTTCTCCAATAATGGAATGACCAAGAGAATGCGAAGGCAATCCAAGAGAGAGCAGTCAGCCCGGCGAGGTAGGAGTAAACGCCGCCATATTTTAGCCAAAAGTACTCTGATGAGACGAGAATTGCAACCGAAGGCACAGCAATTAGAATCAGGGTCCGGATCCAGCGCTTGAGCCATAAAGAATAATCATGATGGACTGATTCGTAGTGGGGATTCTTCCAGATGGGGAACGATCTTCCAGTAATATCCAACCGGCAGATAGTGCATCGGCGCAACGTCTTCTGTCGAAGACTAGCAATAACTGAGACGACATTTCCGAGCATCAATAGAATGAATCCAGCAACGACCATTACGGAGAGCACTGGCACTGGAAGTTGTGGAATCAAGAGTGCAAGAAGGACGACGGTAACAATCAAGTTCACGCCCGCAATAATCATCGAAACGCCGAGAGTCGAAATCCTCACGGCAACCAGCACGTCCCTTGTCCGGGATGCATAGAAGCCTAAAACTTACTTTATCGAATCGTTCCGAACCCGATCAAGCGCCAACTCTCCCCGATCCTTCGACTTAGGGCGACTTTGGATCCTGGGTCAGCGCATATGGGTTTCTTTAGTTGTACGTCCGCGATGTCTTCTCTCGCTGATACTACCAGTCCAGAAGTAACTGCGGTTCCTGCGTTCAGCACTAGGGGTTCGTTCATCTTGATCTTTTGCACTGGGACCAGCTGTTCGGTTCCGACAGCTCTTTCGAATAGATCAACGTTGAGGCTGACCTTTTCCAGAATATCAGGTAACGTGCCGGACCTTCCCAGTACATTTCCCACCAGCCCGTCAGACTTTGTTATCGACGGATCCAGATCTGTTCCAACGGCAATCAACCCACCGGGCATTGCCTGTTTCACTTCTCCGTCACCGGCTTGCAAGGTCTCCACGTTCGCTACAAGCCTTTCGTAGGTGACACGGTTCGACTCGCCCACCTTGATTCCAGGTTTGATCTCGATCTCCTCTCCCCTCTTGAAAACCCCCTGGACAACAGACCCTCCAACAACCCCTCCCAGAATATCCTCCACTTCTGTACCGGGCTTGTTAACATCAAACGATCGAAGGATCGACATTCTCGGCGCAACCGAAGAGTCGCGTTTCGGAGTGGGAATCTTTTCCTGGATCGCAGCAATCAAAACATCCATGTTCAGTTTATGCTGGGCGGAAACCGGTATCACCGGCGCATCCCCCGCAACAGTATCTTTCGTAAATTCACGAATCTCCTGATAGTTCGCCTTAGCCCTAGCGCGGTCTACCACGTCGATCTTGTTCTGCACCACCACCATCTTGCGCAGCCCGACCATCTGCGCGGCCAGCATGTGCTCACGGTCCTGGGCTTGCGGACACTTGACGTTCGCAGAGATGACAAATAGCGATCCGTCCATGATCGCGGCCCCGGATAACATCGTGACCATGAGGCTGTGGTGGCCCGGACAGTCAACGAAACTTACCGATCTTAGGAATTTGGTCTCGCTCTTACAGTTCGGGCAGATCTTGCTCGTTGAATAATTGTAGGGGGGCTCGCAGGAGGGACACTCATAGAACGAGGCGTCAGCATATCCAATACGGATCGTAATTCCTCTTCTAAGCTCTTCAGAGTGCCTAGCAGTCCAAACCCCTGTCAGCGCTTGAACAATGGTACTCTTCCCGTTGTCGACGTGACCAAGAGTGCCTATGTTGATTTCAGGCTGCAGGCTAATGTCACCTATGACTGTAGGGTGCTCCGGAAGGATATACAGGCTTGCTTTATCGAGATCACTGTTTCGAGGGCTTGAGTTCTCTTGTTTGATTAGTCAAGTCAAAGCTTCCTGTTTTGATCTCTCCGTCTCGCCGATATGTGGCTACGATAACGCCTGCGGTTGAGGTCTTACTTTCAAGAAGTTTGAAAGAGGCCGGTATCGTGTCCACGCCAAAAAGTCGCTTGCCATGTCCAATGGTAACAGGATATATTTTCAACCAGAACTCATCAACGAGATCGTGCTTTAGAAGAGTTTGGATAAGATCTGAACTACCGTGAACCTGCAACTCAGGCCCGTCCTCTTTCTTAAGTTTCTCGATCTCTTCTGGGATGTTACCCGTGACGAGCGTGGAATTCTCCCAGTCAAGTTTCCTAAGGGTTTTCGAGACGACGTATTTCCTAGCCTTGTTTAGCTTGTCCGCGAAAGGGTTGTCTTTTGCTTTCGGCCAATACCCTGCGAATATCTCGTAGGTCTTCCGGCCAAGCAAGAGGTCGTATGGATGCCCCATCTGTCCACCCATGACCTTTTCCATAACACCATCCCAGTAGCCGAAAGACCATCCTCCATGCTTAAAATTGCCACTCGTATCCTCATCGGGTCCGCCTGGAGCCTGCATAACTCCATCAAGCGTTACAAATGACAACACGACTAATTTTCTGATGGTTCATTCCTCCAATATCTGGAGACCGTAATTGTCCTACAGGCAAAATTTAACCTTTGCAAGTTGACAGTATCCGGCGGCAGGATCCACTCCGGCAAGTACTAGCGGAGACCATGGGTGTAAATCTACATTTGTCTAGGGCCTTCATACTCGCTCTGTTGACAATCGCCGTTATGTTCACGGCCATAGTTCTGATAGTTTGGGGAATCGTCCTGTCGTTTGGAGGGCCTGCAAACACTCTTCTCTACTTGTTCTTCTTCGGAGATGCTGGATTGCTCATCACGGTGATAGAGATCGCTCGAAGAAAGAAGAAACAAGCAGGGTGATGGTTGCGAATTGGAAAAAACTACGCTTCGGAGGTGTCAGTGGGCTACTATGGGCGACAGCCCGCTCATGGTTCAGTACCACGATAAGGAATGGGGTGTCCCGGTGCACGATGACAGGACTCTGTTCGAATTTCTCGTATTGGAGGGCGCACAAGCAGGGCTCAGCTGGCAGACAGTTCTGAACAAACGCGAAAACTACCGGAAGGCATTCCATGCCTTTCAGCCGGCGAAAATTGCCCGTTACAACAACAAGGACGCCCAGCGTCTTCTTCGCGATCCTGGAATCATACGTAACCGTCTCAAAGTCCAAGCCACGATTAACAACGCAAAACAAATCCTCCAATTACAAAGGGAATACGGTTCTTTTGACAAATACATCTGGCAGTTTGTTGGTGGCAAACCAGTCAAGCACAGATTCGAGTCGCTCGGCGAGATTCCTGCGACGACCAATGAATCCGATTCTATGAGCAAAGACCTACGCAAACGAGGCCTACGATTCGTCGGCCCAACAATCTGCTACGCATTCATGCAAGCCGTTGGAATGGTAAACGACCACACCACAAAATGCTTCAGGTATAACGCTCTCTAGCCGAAGACTCTGATCGCATCATGCCCATGCTAGCGCGATGGAACGGTCCGGAACCCTTGAGAAATCACTTAACTAAAAGGTTAAATAATCTCCGAGCGCATCCCTCCGATAGATGGTTAGTCAAGCTAAGGTCGTCCTCGACCTGGACCAGGTCTTCGGGGCACTAGCCCACCCAATCCGGCGGGCCATCCTCGAGGAGCTATCGGTCGGCGACGCCACGGTCAGCGAACTGGCAGAACCTTACAAGGTGAGCCTGCCGGCGATATCGAAGCACCTGCGGGTCTTGGAAGATGCGGGACTATTGCGGGTCGAGCCGGAAGGCCGGGTACGCCGCTGCCAGATCGATGCGGCACCGCTAAGCGTGGCGTTCGGCTGGCTTACGCAATACCGGGTCCTGTGGGAGGATCGCCTCGCCCGACTGGCCAAACATCTAGAGGAAAAAGAATGACAAGTAGAACAGAAGAAATGAGTCAAACCAGAAATCGGAACGAGCTAACAATAGTACGGGTGTTCGATGCGCCCCGAGAGGCAGTATGGAAGGCGTGGACGGATCCTGAACGAGCAAAGCGATGGTGGGGACCCGAAGGCTTCACCGCACCCTTCATCAAGATCGACCTCCGAGTAGGCGGCAAGTACCTCTTCTGCATGCGATCGCCAGACGGCAAAGACTATTGCAGCACAGGTGTCTACCGGGAAATCATTCCGTTCCAGCGGATAGTCTCCACAGACAGCTTCGCGGACGAGAAAGGGAACGTGGTTCCGGCCTCCCATTACGGGATGCCCTCGGACCTCCCAATGGAAATGCTAGTAACGGTGACGTTTGAAGAGGTTGGTGGGAAGACCCGGATGACGTTGCGGCACGTGGGCCTTCCGGCGGGCGAGCAGAGCAAGATGGCTGAAATGGGCTGGAACACATCGTTCGATAAACTGGCCAAAGCCCTCAAGTAACACAAGATCCCAGCACCCCTGACACGACCCCGTTGCGTCAGGGGACAGTCCAGTGAAGCAAGACCCTCGACTAGTACCCACTTTTTTCCTAGGAATAGAATCGACTGCTCACACCTTCGGGGCGAGCATGATCGACGATCAGGGTACCATAATCACCAACGTGAACTCTACGTACCGGCCGCCGACTGGGATAGGAATCCATCCTAGAAAGGCGGCGGAGCATCACAACGAAGTCTCAAGTAGCGTAATCGAGAAAGCCCTCCAAGGCGTTGGAGAAAGAGTCTCTCCGGACGCCGTCTGTTATTCTGCGGGACCGGGTCTTGGACCCTGCCTCAGGATCGGAGCAACAATCTCCAGAGCCTTGGCTCTTTACTTGGACAAGCCCCTCGTGCCCGTGCATCATGGCGTTGCTCACCTGGACCTGGCCATGGCTGCTGGAAGATCACATGATCCCCTCGCAGTTCTAGTCTCGGGCGGCCATACGGCAATGGCTGTTCATCTGAACAAACGGTGGCGGATATACGGTGAAACCGAGGACATAACCCTGGGAAATCTCCTGGACATGTTTGCCCGTGAGGCAAAGCTCCCGTCTCCGGGAGGAGTCGCCGTTGAGTCAAAAGCGAAAGAGGGTCAGACCCTTCTTGCTCTACCCTACACGGTGAAGGGAAACGATGTTGCCTACTCTGGATTGCTGACCGCTGCCATACGACTCCTAAAGGAAGGGAAGTCCTTGCCAGACATCTGTTTCTCGATCCAAGAAGTCTCCTTCGCAATGCTATCAGAGGCAGTTGAGCGCAGCCTGGTTCAGACAAGGAAGAAAGAAGTCCTGCTTGCTGGAGGCGTGGCCGCGAACCAGCGCCTTCGAGAAATGATCCAATTGGTCGCAGAGGATCACGGTGCAACATTTCATCCCGTTCCGATCGAGTACTCTGGAGATTGCGGCGCGCAGATCGCTTGCTCGGGAAGACTTGCCTTCGAATCCGGTGTCACCGTCCCAGTCCCAGAAAGCTTTGTCAATCCGCGATGGCGTCTGGACGAGATTGAGGTTCCATGGATTCCTCGACCTTAATCCTCCAGCCGCTGCACCGCGGCGCTGAGGCAGATCTCTTTCTATCGCAGCTGCCCCCATGGAAAGTTGTAGTGAAGAGAAGAGTTCGAAAAGCCTACCGCCACGAAAAGCTGGACGCTAGCATCAGAAAAGAGAGAACCATCAGGGAGTCGTCCGCGATCCGAGATGGAAAGATCGCAGGAGCTAGGCTTCCTAGCATTCTCGGCCTCGACATCGAACGGTCTACAATCATCATGACGTTCATCGACGGATTGCTCGCCAGAAACATTCTTGATGGGATGAGTAATGCTCGTCGGCTCGCTCTTCTTGAGGAGCTGGGCAGACAAGTGGGCTTCCTCCATTCAGCAGGAATAACACACGGCGACCTGACTACATCAAACATCATTCTACCAGCTGACGAGAAGCCGTTCATGGTAGACTTCGGAATGGCCCGCAAATCAACCGACCACGAAGACCACGGAAGCGATCTACACCTACTCCAAAGATCGTTGATTGCTACACATGCCCTCGACGCCGCAAGTTCGCTTAGAAGGGTTGCGAAGGGATATCGCGAGGTTGTTGGCGAGGAGATGGCGAAATCGAGCCTTCGAAAAGCCGCAGAGATTGCACGGAGAGGCAGATACTTCGCCATCCGATAAACGAACACTATGGTTCGTAACACAGAACCACCACAAGTACCAGGAAGCCCGCAGAATCCTCAACCCATTCGAGATAGAGATCCGCATGCTCGCTTCCCCGAAAACCGAGATCCAGAGCACCAGCCTTGGTGAAATAGCCAAGTTCGCGGCGCAAGAAGCAGCCAAGAAACACAATCGTACGATCTTGGTAGAAGACTCCGGGCTCTTCGTCAAAGTCCTCAACGGTTTTCCGGGCCCCTTCTCATCATACGTCCATGCTACCATTGGAGTTGGAGGGCTCTTACACTTGATGAGCGGAGAGACGCGACGAGAGGCATATTTTCAGGCCTCCTTGGCTCTCGCATCTCCTCGGGATTCGTCTCAAGAGTTCTCGGGAAAAGTGAACGGGACAATATCGCACAAGCCTGCTGGAAAGCAGGGCTTCGGGTTTGACCCAATATTCATTCCAAAAGGCGCCCGGAAAACGTTCGCCCAAGGCGGAACCGAATTCAAGGACAAATATTCGCACCGAGCTTTCGCGTTCCGGAAGCTAGCTCTCTGGTACATCAAAACCAAAATCTAAGCCCAGAATCATCGCGATTGCCAAGCGGAGCCCTAAAATAACGCCTTCAGTCGCCTTCCGTGAATATGTTCCGCATAGTGACAGTCGAGGACGTAGTACGTATTCCGCCTCAGAAATTCGGACAGCCCATCGACGAAGTCGCCCGTGAACAGATCAAGCTCAAGTACGAGAACTATGTGGACGAGGAACTCGGCTACGTCATCCTAGTCACCGATGTTGATGTTGAGACAACCGGGAAAATTCTCCCCGGAGACGGCTCAACCCATCACAAATCCGTCTTCAAACTACTCACTTTCTTCCCCGAGCTCCATGAGGTTGTGGAGGGAGAGATCGTCGAAGTCACCGACTTCGGAGCATTCGTCAGAATAGGCCCTGAAGATGCTCTCCTACATGTGTCCCAGATCATGGACGATTTCATAACCTACGATGAGAAGCACGGTGTCCTCGCCGGACGCGAGAGTCACCGAAACCTAGGAAAGGGGAACATGGTCAGAGGACGAATAATCGCTGTCAGCTTCCCCCGAGGAGGCTCAGGAGGAAAAATCGGAATTACACTGCGCCAACCCTTTCTAGGAAGGATTGAGTGGATCGAAGAGGATCTCAAAGGGAAACCTCCGAAACTGGAGCGTAAAGCAGCAGCTTGACAGACAAAGCATGCAAGAACTGCCGCATGATTAGCGCAGGTCCCGTATGCCCCAACTGTAAATCCACCAACTTAAGCGATGATTGGACTGGCTTCGTCGTGGTGCTAGAACCAGCGGGTTCAGAAGTAGCCCGGCTCATGCAGATCAAGGTCCCGGGAAAGTTCGCTATCAGAGTTCGATAGAGTCGGACAGAACTAGTTGTAGCCACAGTGCTTATTGTGGAAAAATAGCCTAGTTCATTTTGGCCCGTAATCTGTGAAGCTACAAGCCCCGCAAACCCACCGCTGGGTAGGTTGTTTGTGAGATGCCATAACTGAGCCGCACCGTGGACACTTCCGATTCTTCAGTTTCGTAGTCGAGCCGGAAATCTCGTACAGCTCACTCCGCATCCGCAGCTTCTTTTGTTTCGGCTTTGCTGCAGCTGGTGCTGGCACCTTTGGCTGTGCCGGTGGCTTCGGCGGTGCTTGGGACATATCTTTGTCGCATCAGACTCCGCGCCATATTTAGTGTTGTTTCCATCGCTGTCGAAACGTTCATAAAAGCCGGGCATCGCCCAGCCTGCTGGCCGATGAGAGTGAGTCTGGATGGCACAAAAATCCGTTTACGTACGATTCCAAGTTCCCAAAGAAGCCGTTGACAAGGCCTATCAACTTCTACAAGTCGCGAAAGACACCGGAAAGCTCCGGAAAGGCACAAATGAATCGACAAAAGCAATAGAGCGAGGAATCGCCAAATTAGTCGTTATCGCAGAGGATGTTGAGCCCCCGCAAGTAGTGGCCCATTTACCAATCCTGTGCGAAGAGAGAAAGATCTCATACCTTTACGTTCCCAGCAAGCTTGAGCTAGGCAAATCCGCTGGACTGGATGTCGGCTCCGCCGCGATCTCAGTCGTAGAGCCAGGCGATGGCGCACAGTCTCTCAAGGATATCCTGAAGATAGTTGAGAATATCAGGAAGACCGGCGCGGGCAAGTGAGCAAGTCAAAAGACAGATCTGACGAACCACTCATCCCCGCCGAGGTCACACAGGTCATCGGTCGGACCGGGGTTACGGGAGAAGTTATTCAGGTTCGAGTCAGAGTTTTAGAAGGCCGAGACAAGGGACGAATTATCACTAGAAACGTCAAGGGACCCATCCGTCTCAACGACGTTCTCATGCTTCGAGAGACTGAGAGAGAAGCGAAAAAGATCAGGTAGGGCGTAAGCGACGCCAAAGACGTTCAAGTGCTCTTTCTGCGGGAAGAACTTTCCAAACTCGACAGGCATAATGCATGTGAAGAATGACGGGACCATACTCTATTTCTGCTCGCGCAGATGCAGAGTCAGCACTCTGTCATTCAAGAGAGACTCTCGTAAGCTAAAGTGGACTGCTTACTATGGGAAGAGAGAGAAAGGACGCTGAGCAGCCACTCTAACAACAGGACATTTGCTTTCCTCAAACCTGAAGCTCTACAATCGAGGATTGCGGGGGAAGTTCTGTCAAGGCTAGAGAGGAAAGGATTCGCGATCAAACAGTTGCGCCTTCACAACATATCCAAGAAGGAGGCAGAGACCCTGTATGGCGTTCACAAGGGAAAGCCTTTCTTCCAAGAACTCGTCGACCACGTCACCTCTGGACCTGTTGTATTGATGATCCTCGAGGGCTCGAACGCGGTCGACGTTCTGCGCCGTGTTATCGGTGCCACGAATCCCCAAACCGCTGAGCCGGGAACCATCAGAGGAGACCTGTCCCTATCCATAACCGCCAACATCATCCACGCATCCGACAGTCTCGAGAACGCGAAGAGAGAATCATCAATCTTCTTCCACGACGGAATATAGCAACAAGCCGTCTTTCGAAGAAAATCATGGTTTAATACGGACAGTGGAAAACTGGAGGGCAAAATGGAGCCCTCCCAGATATGGCAATTCGTTCACCCATCGCAGTCGTTCTCGGGCACGTAGACCATGGGAAGACCACGCTCCTCGACAAGATCAGAGGCACATCGGTAGCCGCCCGAGAACCCGGCCTGATCACTCAGTGGATCGGCGCCAGCCTCATCCCAGCTCAAACCATCACTAGGATCTGCGGTCCACTCCTAACCAGGTTTAACCTCAAGATCGAAGTTCCAGGAATCCTCTTTATCGATACGCCGGGTCACGAGACGTTCAGCAACCTGCGCAAGCGGGGAGGATCCGCTGCTGATGTCGCTGTCCTCGTCATCGATCTCACCAAAGGGATCGAGCCCCAAACCGTCGAATCCTTGAATATCCTCAAGGCTCGCAAGACCCCTTTTCTGGTATGTTGCAACAAGATCGACGCGATACCAGGATGGAAGTCATCACCCGACGGCTCATTTCTCGCCAATACAGAACAACAAAGACCCGAAGTCTTGACAGATCTTGATAACAGAATATACACGATGATGGGAACCTTGTCCCGATACGGCTTCCGTGCCGATCGTTTCGACAGGATCAAAGACTTCTCCAAAAACATCGCCCTCGTACCCTCGAGCGCCAAAACCGGAGAAGGACTGCCCGAACTGATGGCTATGCTGGTCGGACTCACCCAGATTTACATGAAAGGAGAACTAACAACCAGCGCAGGTCCCGCGGAAGGCACCGTTCTGGAGGTAAAGGAGGAACCTGGCCTCGGAGTCACTATTGACGCCATGATCTACGACGGGACGATCAAGGTAGATGACGAAATAGTACTCGCTGGACGAAACGGTATCCTACGAACACGGGTCCGGGCTCTACTCGTGCCGAAACCCCTCGATGAGATCCGTGATCCCAGGGACAAGTTCAGCCATGTCGAATATGTCGATGCGGCTGCAGGAATCAAGATCGCAGCCCAAGGTCTCGATGATGCGATCGCAGGGTCTCCCATCTACGGAATAGATAACCCGTCGAAGCGCGCGGAACGAGAGAAGAGAGTACTCAGCGAGATAGAATCGGTGAAGGTCAGTACCGATCGAACGGGAGTCATCGTAAAAGCTGACGCCCTTGGTTCGCTAGAAGCGCTCACAACCTCCCTTGCCATCTCCAAGGTACCCGTACGTCTCGCAGACGTAGGCGAAATATCTAGACGAGACGTCGTCGAGGCTGACGTCGTTCGAGCGAAAGACCCGTACCTGGCCGCGATTCTCGGGTTCAACGTCAAGCTCCTGCCTGACGCAGAGCAAGAGATCAAGGAAACAGGAATACCAGTATTCAGGGGCGACATAATCTATCGCGTGTTAGAAGACTATTCGAGATGGGTCGAGGCTCAGAGAAGTGCAGGCGTTAAGGCCGAGATGGAGTTGCTTATCCGTCCGGGTAAGATGAAGATCCTCAAAGGATTCGTCTTCCGCAGAAACGATCCTGCCATAGTTGGTGTTGAAATCCTTGAGGGGATTGTCAAACCGAAGTATCCAGTGATCAACAGCAGCGGGAAGCGCATCGGCATAGTCCTAAGGGTGCAGGACCAAGGGAAAGATGTAACGGAAGTGGGAAGGGGGAAACAGGTTGCAGTTTCCATCGACAAGCCGATCGTTGGCAGGCATATTTTCGAAGGAGACGTTCTCTATGTTGATGTTCCCGCAAAGCATGCGACGACCCTTTCTTCAAAGTTCAGAGACCACCTCTCATCGGGAGAGCTCGCATTACTTGACGAGCTAGCCAGTATCTCGGCAAAAAATGCCCTGGGAATTGTATCATGACTCGAACGACGTTTATTAACGGCCTCCGGGAGAGCCTGCCTCTAACGGAGTCCACTAACGAAACATGGCCAAGTTCCAGCTCATAGTATCGGATCCTGCGAGCAAGACCTCGAAAGCCGCAACAATCGAGGGAGCGAAGGCACAGGCGCTTGTCGGAAAATCGATCGGGGATGAGGTCGATGGTAAGCTTCTCGGGATCGGAAACATGAAGCTCAAGATTACAGGTGGCACTGACAAGGACGGGATCCCAATGCGTTTCGATATTCAGGGAGGGGCCAAGAAGAGAGCAATTCTTTCCGGGGGAGTAGGCTTCAAACCAAACGACCGGGGGGAAAGAAGGAGAAAGCTTGTTCGCGGACGCGTAGTTGGCGAAGACACTCTCCAAGTCAACAGCGTAGTTATGGGGGACGCAGCTCCGAAGCCGGTGGAGGCTAAGAATTGAGCGTCGAGATAATCGCCGAACACGTCAACCCGCTTCTAGGCCGAAAGGACGCAAAGCTGATCGTCCACCACGAAGGTTCTGGAACTCCCGACCGTTTGACCATTCGAAAGATCGCCTCCGATCACTTCAAGACTCAACAGGACAAGGTGTACGTTCGAAGCGTCCAAACCAGGACAGGGGGATCATCTGCCGTCTGCCAGGTCGAAATATACAATGATTCGAAACTTGCCGACAAGATGGTTCCAGCTTACATAAAGAATAGAAATCTTCCGAAGGAACAGAGAGTCTCGAGAAAGAAGGGAGCGGAGGAAGAGAAGCCTGCCGCTGCAGCGCCCAAGCCAGCGGCTCCGGAAAAGAAAGCTGAGCCAGCTAAACCAGCCCCGGCTCCGGCAAAGGAGTCTAAACCGGCGCCTGCCAAGGAATCAAAGCCGGCCCCAGCCGAGACCAAGACTCCCGCGAAACCCGAAGGGAAGCCTGCTGCCAAGCCGGAATCAAAACCGGCCGCTAAGCCTCCTGCGAAGCCCGACGCCAAACCGAAAGCCTAGGACGGTTTCTCCGCGGAAGGCTATCTCGGGAAATCCCCCATTATCAGCCCTAATCTCGAATCAAAGCCCGCCATTTCTAGAACATGATCTTCCACGCTGATTCCTAGGGGAACACACGGGGATCGAAAAAGGCCAGACAAGCCGATAATGCACCCGTCTCGAAAAAACAAGCCCGGAACCCCACCCAGACAAGAAGAGCATCTCGACAAGAAATTCCTATAACTTTTGCAGAGTCCTTGTGTTCGAGAGTGGCGACTAGGGAAGACGCTGAAGCAAGACTCGCCCAGGAAACCGCTCTCGGGGTTTCGATTTATGCCCTTTTCGCGGCGCTGACTATGCTTACGACGTCTTGCGCTTTGAGTACGTAGTTGTCGGATAGACGCATGCCGTTTCGAGCGTTGATACCGTACAGCATTTGTTCGCCTATTTCCGTATGGATTCTCAAGGCTAGCTCCTTGAGAGTAGTTCCGTTCGGAACCAGGTAGGCGTCTGGCAGAACATTCCCTGCGTGATCGCTGAACTTCTCAGGATTCTCAACCGGGTACACCACGATCATATTGAGGAGGGTCAGGAAGGCTGAGTTGATGCACGCCTGAACGCCAGTCGATCCGACCGGTTTCAGGACTTTTTCCCGGATCATTTCGAGAGCAGCCTTCTGCTCAGCGCTGACAGCACTCACGCTAGGAACCCGGAAATCCGCGTCTCCAGGTTTGTACTCTATCAACCGTTTTTCTGCCGCTCTTCGCAGCGCTAGCTCTGCCTCAGCGGAAACTGGTATTGTCAGTTCCCCGGTCTGCTTTAGTCGACTGACATTCCCGACCGATGTTGGCAGGTCGATCTTGTTGGCGGCGAGCAGCAAGGGTTTCGCTTCTCTCCGGATGATATCAACAAGCTTCAACAAGTCTTCGCTAGTCCATCCGCTCGGTTTTCCCTTGAGGCCTGCTTTTTTGATCCCGTTCTCAGCCTGGCCTTTAGTGATCCCGAGTCCGCTGAGACGCTCAGAAACCAACGAGGCGGGATCCTCTCCAGCCATCTCGGTCTTTTTGGCCGTCTTTTCCCAGTCTTTTCCAACTATCCTTAGCATCCACATCTTCAGTTCCATCTCGAGAAAGACTACGTCGTCAACAGGATTGTGGGCACCAGCCTCGGTGAGTTTGCCCTCGGAATCTGTTGAGCCAGAACCGTCAACTACGTGGATCAGCGCGTCCGCCCTTCTCAGCTCGTCGAGAAACTGGTTTCCAAGCCCTCTCCCCTCCGACGCGCCAGGTACAAGTCCTGGGAGGTCGATGATGTCTATCGGTATGAATCGTTCCCCATCGATGCATTTCGAGTTTCGGGGATTATCCTCGACTCCGAGCTCCGTGTGGACGCACTTTGTCCTGAGGTAGGATATTCCGTGGTTTGGCTTGACCGTGGTGAATGGATAGTTTGCTATTGGAACCAGTGTTAGGGTTGCGGCGCTGAAGAATGTGCTTTTTCCCGCGTTGGGCTTGCCTACGATTCCGACCTGCACACTAGACCACGAATCATGACATTTGAGAAATACCGGTTATTCTTAGCCCGGCGTTCTTTACTTTGTATCGGATATTGAGAGATACCAAGAGCGCGGTTATCTGCTCGATGGTCCGCGAGTTTTCAAGCGCGCCCGCATCGAAGCCGCGCGCTCCCCCGAGGCTTTTCACAAGATCAAGAACTATCCTCTTCGCATTCTCGTCGTTGGAGCATACGAGAACATCACACTCAACTGGCTTCGAAGGATCTTTCAGGAGTTCCGCGCTCACATTGTTGAAAGCAGTCACAACGCTGACCGTTTTCGGTACCACTGAGGCCGCGAGCTCTCCAGCCGATCCCGCCCAGACCCCGACGGTTCTAGTAGCGCGTCCCCCAACAGCGGTCTCAAGGGGTACTGACACGTTCACCAAGACTTGGCCAGGCTTGAAGCTGGGCTTGACAGTCTTCAAAGTCTCAAGTAAAGCTGTGAAAGGCACCGTTAGCACGATTACATCTGCTTGCAAGACAGCGTTCTCGTTGCTCAACCCTGACACGCGAACCGAACGTCTAGCGGTTTGAGTGATCGTCTTCGCAGCTTCCGCCGCCCTATCCGGACTTCTAGAACCTACGATTACCTGGTGTCCAGCCATCGCCCATCGGAGGGCGAGACCGAACCCTTCTTCACCCGCTCCGCCGAGAACCGCTATCTTACGACTTTCCGTCTGGCTCTACTCCTTCCTGAACTATGAGGTAGAGGCTTGATGAGTCCCTTTCGCATAAGCAAATCCGTCGACTTTCGCGCATGACCGATGATCATCTTCGCCTTCTCGTAGAGCTCCCTCCGATTAGGCTTTAGCCTTGTCAGACCTTGTTTAACCGCTTCAGCCCCAACCGCAGCCGCCTCCCTCGGGAATACATCCCAGTCGCCCATACTCGGAAGAATCCTCTCCTCGTCAATACCTGTCTCCTCCGCGATATCGGCAAGCTCCTTAGCCGCTGCGATGCACATCTCGTCACTGATCATCTTAGCCCTAACGTCCAGAGTACCCCTGAAGATCCCGGGAAACCCGAGAGAGTTGTTCACCTGGTTAGGAAAGTCGGATCGACCTGTAGCGACTATCTTTGCACCCGCCTCCTTCGCCTCCCAAGGCCAAACCTCAGGAATAGGATTGGCACACGCGAAAATGATCGAGTCATCCGCCATTGTAGAGATCAGTTCCTTCGGAATCACGCCAGGCCCCGGCGTGGACATTGCGATCAAAACATCCGCCCCCTTCACAGCCTCCCTAAGGCCGCCCGTGCGGCCCTCCGAGTCTGTTTTCAGAGCAATCTGCCATTTCGCATGGTATTCTTCCTCCAGCTCCGTGCGCTCGCGATTGAGGATTCCTTTCCTGTCCACCATGATGATGTTTCCAGGCGAAACTCCTGCTTTCATGATCAAACGCGCGACCGCGATGTTCGCAGCCCCCGCCCCAAGCATGCAGATAGACGCGTTTCCGATCCTCTTACCGACAACCTTTAGCGCGTTGATGAGACCCGCACAGACCACCGTTCCCGTTCCCTGTTGATCGTCGTGCCACACAGGAATCCGAAGGTCCACTCTCAACGCATCAAGAATGTCAAAGCATTTCGGTTGTGATATGTCCTCAAGATTGATCCCTCCGAAGGAGGGCTGCAACCATCTAACAGTGTTCTCGATATCCTCGGGTCTTTTCGTGCCTAGACAGATCGGATAAGCGTCGACGCCCCCGAGATACTTGAACAGCAGGCTCTTTCCTTCCATCACTGGAAGTCCAGCTTCGGGCCCAATGTCTCCAAGCCCAAGGACCCGAGTACCGTCGGTAACTATCGCGATACTGTTCCACTTGTTGGTATAGTCATAGACGCTATCTGGATTTTTCTGAATTTCCTTGCAAGGATCCGCAACTCCTGGGGTATACCAGATCGCGAAATCATCATAGGAGTCAACGGGAACCTTTGACACAATCTCGATTTTCCCTTGATAGAACGGATGATACTTCATTGCAAGTCTAGCGGGAGCATAAGCTCGTTTCAGCAGTGCTGTATCTTGAGCCAACCCCGACTTGTCACTTCTTAGGAAAAACCCGTTCGCAACCTAGCCTGATTTAACGCTGTTGAAAGCAAAAATCCCCAGTAATCCTTATCAGGGATTCGCCCAGTCGAAGCGTCAGCGGAAAGGATTTGTCGTATTCCCACCTAGCAAACCAGTGGAGAGAGAAAACCCCCGAGCTGAAGGAATGGCTACGTCTCTCCGTCGTTGGTTGGAGAAAGGAACCTGTGGTCAAACGAATTCCTTACCCTACACGTCTAGATCGAGCACGCCGATTGGGGTACAAAGCAAAACAAGGGATCGTGCTCGTCAGAGTGCGAGTGAGAAGAGGCGGCGCTAAGAAACCCCGTCCAATCTCGGGCAGACGACAAAAGGCCATGGGAGTATCGAAATTCACTAGGAGCATCTCCCTACAAAGAATAGCAGAAAAACGCGCCAACAGAAAGTACGTCAATCTAACTCTCCTCGACTCGTACTACCTATATTCAGACGGCATTCACCACTGGTACGAAGTCATTCTCGCGGACAAGAGTCATCCAGCGCTCATGGAATGGTCAAAGGAAAGACCCCACCGAGCTCCATCACCTCCAAAGATAGCGGTCGAGAAAGCCGTCGAAACCCGATAAACAGCACGCCTAACTCGCCATTATCGACGTAAAGGTAAGCAGATGACTCCAGACCCGCTGACCAGAATAGTCAAGATGGGTCGAAAGGTAGACCCGATAATCTTCGAGACATTGGCTCAAGCATCTTCCTCCAAGTTTCAATCCCCGGTGGCTTACCATTTCAGAACCGGCGGCAAGAGGATGCGAGCCACCCTTGTTCTTCTTGCCTGTGCCGCGTGCGGGGGCAGTATTGAAGATGGAATGAACCCCGCGGCCCTGGTCGAGATGATTCACAACTATTCGCTAGTGATGGATGATTTGATCGATCGAGGCGTTGTGAGAAGAGGCAAACCAACTGTGAGAGTCCAATTTGGAGACTCTATCGCCTTACTAGTTGCCATGCTATACCGAGAAGCCCTAGACGACCTGATCGAGAAATGCGTCTATCCGAAGAAGATTAGACGGGTCGCAGTCCAATCGATGAAGGACATCATCGAAGGGGAGAGACTGGACCTCCTGCTCGAACAAGCTGGGAGGCAGGATCCTTATCTCAAAAGCCAACGTATTCTCAGCCCAAGCTTCTCACTCTACGTCGAAATGATGGGTAAGAAGACCGCGGCCCTCTTCAAGGCCGCTTCCCAAATAGGAGCATGTTCAGCACGAGCAAAATTCACGATCGTAAGGTCGTTAGGCGAATTCGGATGGAAGGCGGGGCTTGCATTTCAGATAATGGATGACGTGCTAGACATTTGTGGGCAAGAAACAGGGAAGGAGATTGGCAAAGACATCATTGAGCACAAGCTTGGAAACGCGGCAATATTGACGGCCCTCAGATACCTACCCCTAAGCAAAAGGTCCGAAATTCTCGCTACCTTGAGGTCGGAGAAAGTGTCACAAGCCATGATGATGCGGGCGAGAGGGCTCGTTATGGAAACCCCAGCTGAGAAGGATTGTAGAGAAATTGCGGAAAAATACCTCAACGAAGCAAAGGGACATCTCTCCGTTCTGCGAAAATCCGTTTATCGAGACGGGTTGGCTACGCTTTCCGACGCGATCGTCTCGAGGACCTTCTAGACCCACTCCAAGGCACAAATCTCGTCCCAGTTATCCGATCCCCCTCAAGGATCTTTCCAAGAGTGTTCTTTTCTTTCAGGTTGAAAATGTAACACTCGCAACCATTCTTCGCCAGTTGAAGAGCCTGCCTAACCTTCTCCCCCATACCACCAGTAGCATCACCGGAAGGGCCTCTTGACGCCCTCAATACCGAGCGGAAGTTCTCCGAAGTGACCTCGGCGATAAAAGTAGCACTTGGAAAAGTCTTCGGATTCCGTGAGTATACTCCATCGACATCTGACCCCAGTAATACTCGGGAAGCTCCAAGTCTAAGTCCAACCAGAGAAGCGATGCGATCTCCGGAGAACACCTCGATACCTCGCGACTCGTCAAACACCAGATCCCCATGAAGCAACGGGACAAGCCGGGACTGCAACGCCTTTCGTATAGGGTCCAACATGATTCTCTTTACCTTGCCGTTGTCGAAGGCCACGAAACTCATCGGATGAAAGGGAACGGGGAGTTTGCCTCGCAACAGCAGGGATGCGCAAATTATCCTCGTGAGCTGCCCCAGATAGAATTCAGTCTCCGAAATGGAACGAAGTTGAGATCGATTGCGAAGGCCCTTCCCCAAGCCAGATTCGGCGACAAATGGGTGAGCGTATGAACCACCGCCATGAATAAGGATCAAGGGAAGATCGTAGTCTCTCAACTGATCAGCAACGCTCTGAATCGTAGAGATGTCCGGGGTGCATTCTCTAGCCTTGTCGGTAATTGCCGACCCTCCAAGCTTCAGAATGGTAAGAGGCTGCATTCACCAAATTCCGAGCAAAGCTTGCTTTTAGCCGCTTCGGGGTGACTTTGACATTGATTCAAGGGTAACACGCGACTTATGGTTAACACTAGTGCTGATTTGACACGGAAGTCATTGTTGAACATCAACGATTCCTCGAATGGCACACTCCTCCTGGAAGTCATTGAGGAACGGATAATCAGTTCACTGGGCGACAAGCCGAACAGTTCAATCAGCGAAATCGCAAAAGATCTAAGAGTCAATCGGTCAACAGCGTCGAAATACCTACACGTTCTCCGAGCAAAAAAGAAAGTCGCATTTCGACAAGTTGGACCGGTCAAACTCTGGTCGTTGGAGGAGCAATAATGGAAGTAAGAAGAGCAATCACCCCAAGCATCCAAGAGGCAGACGATAGAGTGCCCACCGGGATCTCGAGTCTAGACAAGATAATCGAAGGCGGGCTCAGGCGAGGCGACTGTGTTATCGTTGCCGGCCAACCCGGAACCGGCAAGACAACTCTCGGATTACAATTCCTGTACCATGGTGCAACCCGATGCGGGGAAAACGGTGTTTATGCGTCTGTAATAGAGAGCGGGGAGAAACTGAAACGTAACGGTTTGAGATTCGGATGGGACCTCAACCGACTCGAAGCAGAAAACAAGCTACGCCTCGTCTCTCTCCAATCAACGATGAAAGCTGGAGTTAGCACTGCACTTGAAACGGTTTTGGAAGCCTTGCACACTATGAACGCGAAGAGGCTTGTATTTGATTCTCTCTCAGCACTAATGACTGCGTTCGAGAGTAATGCCGAGGCCAGGAGCTTTCTCCACATCATGGTGAAATTCTTAGAGGCTGCGAACTGCACAACGTTGATGATAAGTGAGGTCCCTTGGGGAAAGCAACAACTAGGGACCAACTTCGAAGAGTTCTTGGGAGATGGCCTCGTAATATTGGACGCAAGCTTCGACAATTCGAGAGTCCGTCGAAGAGTCTACATTCCAAAGATGAGAGGAACAGAGCACAGATTAGAAGGATATGACTACTACATAACAAGAGACGGCTTCTCTCTGGCACCGACCCCAATTCCCCCCGACAAGATACGATGATCCAAAATAGGCAAACCAATGCTTCAGCCTTTTTCGTCGCCTTTCCAGGACGGTCGCGGACAATCAAATGCCCCCGCTTAGGAGCGATCTCCTTGAGAAGCTCATCGGGTCGGAAACCAAAGCCGAGCTCCTGATGTATTTCCACGACAACCCCGACGCAACCGATACAATAGAGGGAATCGCGGCAAAAATCCGTCGAAGCCCAAAGGAAATCGAGCGCGACGTGTCAGATCTCGTCGAGCTAGGCTTGCTTCAAGAGGTGCGAGTCATCTCATTCAGCAAAGACCGAGATCAAGAGTTGCAGAAAGAGATCTCACAACGGCTCGTGTCTGCCGGCTCGTTCGAGGAGACATCAACCTCCGCGAATAGAGACCTGACAGGAGTCGCGATGATTGACTCGCTCTTACCCGAGGGTTATCCTTCGTCATCCGTCGTGCTTGTCATGGGAGATCCCGCAACGGGAAAAACAACTCTTCTGATCCAACTTGTCGCCGAGGCTTTGAAAAAAGGCCGGAACGTCGTCTACTCAGCATTAGACGATTTCCCGGACAGCATCAGAGAGTCCATGAAACTAATGGGAATTAATCCGAGAGACTACGAGGTCGAAGGAAGAAGGAAACTAGTCTTCATAGACTGTTACTCGTTCCTCGTAGGCGTCAAAAGCCAGGAACAATATAGCGAAGATCCTCAACGCCTGTCTGACCTTAGTATCGTCGTGACGAAAGCCCTGTCCGAAGCTCGCGACTCTGGCAACGTCCTGCTTGCGATGGACTCACTAACGACTCTCATCCAAAGAAGCGGAGTAAGGCCCTCATTCGATTTCTTGCATACCTTGATTGCGAAGATAAGGAGCAACCGAGCAAGCTGTGTAACGTCACTTTCGAGAAAAGCATTTCATCCAGCCATAATCGCCGCGATACAAGACAAGGTTGACGGGGTAATTGAGATGAAGGTGGAAGACACAAAGGATGGATTAGCACGTTTCATTAGGGTTTCGAAAATGAAGGGGGCCCAACACATAACCACGTGGACTCCTTACAATCGAGACACCTCGATGGGTCTGATTATCCCCTATGAAGAGTCCCGCGTGAAGAAATCAGTTTAGTTCTGTCACAGAACGCTTTCGCGTGGAAAGACTTCGATTCCTGTATCAGTAATTCTATACGGCCTCGGTTGGTTGTCTAGCGGAGTTTTGCGCATTTTTTCCACCTGGATCACTCGTAGTAGTGACTTACCGACCTGCAATTGCTGAAGAAGTATGACTCCGTGCGCGAGATACTCCTCGTAGTCGAGGGTCCTCTCGAAACCAGGCCTTCGAAGTTCGGTGGTAATCAAGCACGTAGCGCCAGTGTCTGCGAGGGCCTCCATAAGTTCAACCAAGGCGTTCCGTTGCGCAGCCAACCCTTCGTATTGAAAGACCAATGTTGTCACAGGGTCGACAACGATTCTCTTGGCCCCGATCTCCCGAACGCTCGTCTTAATCATCTCAATCAACGTTGCCATAGAGAACTCCTTTCGGCCGACGGTTAATTTTCCAACCTTAATCTCCGCGGGAAGATATCTGATCGGCGAAGCTTCGAGAAAAATTAGTTTCTTGTTATTCTCAAGATCCTGAAAATCCCAACCGAAGTCAAGCATTTCCTCGAAGACGTGCTGTTTGTTTTCGTCGAGGCTGACGTAGACTCCGGTTTCCTCGTAGTCCAAGATCCCATTGACGAGATACTGAGAGGATAGTATCGTCTTGCCAGTCCCGGGTCCTCCAGAAAGCAGAATCGTTCTGTTCTTAGGCAATCCACCTGTGAGCAACTTGTCTAGGCCAGGAATTCCGGTGGGAGTTCTAGAACTAGCGTTCGGATTGCTCGAGGAGTCAGCCAATAGTCTTCAAAAACGGGTTGAGTCAACTCGCAAACCATATTCGTTCTGATACGTCCCGTGTCTCGAACTAGATACAACTCCCGAATATCCATCAACAAGCGTCTCGCCTACTTAACTCCAGAGGCGCCTAAGAGGGGGTAGAGTCAACAGGAATGACATCCAAAGACAGGCTTACCCTATACCAGGATCAAGGCGTCCAGCTACTCCTAGGTAGATTCGTCAAAGGGGAAATTGTTGAACTCGTGCCCAGCTTTGATCTCGGCCAGACTGCTAGGTATCCCGAAGTGGAGGAAGTCGTTGATGGCGATACGACTGCCGCGAAGCAACTGGTTGAGAAACTTTGGGACGTGGGAATATTCAAACGCAAGTTCCATGAAAAAATCCTCGTTTGTCCGAGTTGCTTGTCCGCAAACGTCAGCAATGATTACGTTTGCCCCAATTGCAATTCAATTGACATAGAACGTAAGACTCTACTTGAGCACACAGCCTGTGGAACAATAGACAGCGTAGATAACTTTCTGGTCGAAGGGGGCCTTTATTGTCCCAAATGCAACAAGGAGCTAATCGAAGCCGGGGTGGACTATCAAAAGCTTGGCGCTTGGTTTCAATGCTCTCAATGTGGGAAAAGGTCGGATCTGCCAAGTCCGATTCACAGATGCAGAAATTGCGGACACATTTTCACTATCAAAGACACAGGGTTCGTGAACGTCTACAGCTACCGTATCAGCGCTGATGCGGAAGAAGAATTCAAGCGGACCTTCCTCGTGATGAAGCCTATCGGCGCAACGCTTGAGGATTTCCAGTACAAAGTCGAGATGCCCGGCCAGGTTGCGGGCCGCTCAGGGGCCCTCCATAGATTTGACGCGGTTGCCTCAAAGGGCTCGTCGGAACTGGTTGTTCTCGACGTAATTGCTAGTGAACGGGAGATTGAAGAGACCCCCATCGCATCGCTCTACGCCAAAGTGTTTGACGTAAGTCCCACTCAAACGATCCTTGTGGCAATTCCAGCACTAACAGCGAAAGCAAAGAAGCTAGCGTCCCTATACAGAATCTCTGTAATCGAAGCGAGCGATTCGCAGCAGGCAGCAGACCTCCTAAAGGGACATTTTGGTTGGACCGGTCTGTCGGGCAACGAAGAATCGATAGATGACTTGCAATTGTAACCTAGTCACTACTAGCAGGGTTACATCAGTCTCAAGCCGAACAGCCACTTTGCGCTGGCTAAGTTGACTCGTCGTGCCACTGAAGGTCAAACCTGTCAAGCTTAGAGACAGCCTCTACTTGCTAATCCCCGTGGATATTGCAAGATTGCTAGGGGTTGCTGCGTCGTCTCATTTTCAGCTGAGTTTGAACGAGAGTCAAGAGTCTGTCAGGCTCGTCTATGAGATGAGGAAAGACGAATCTCCGACGGAAGTCATTACCAAAGACGAATGAGGCGCTGAAAATTAGTTCATCAGATCTTGGACATGCTAGCGCTCGGCGCTTCTTGCATGGCCTTGCTCTTCACAATTCGAGCCAAGAAAACGTATTTTCTAGACTCGGTTTTCTTCATTATCGCGGCAAACATTGGCTTCATTCTGTTTCTCTCCGATACTGCGTCCTCAGATATTCTTAACAGATCTCCCAACCCATACCTCGACACCATTTTCATAACTTTTACTGCAATTTCGATCGGTTTCGCAAGTTACCTTTTGAAGGAAAGCGGTGGGAAAGGAGGATTCACGGAGCTTACATCGTTCCTCAAGAGGCTTCCGAGAGCATTACTCGCGTTCCTTTTCATCTCAATAGGCTGGGCGACGGCCACTCTGATTTGGCGGCCGTTTACTGTGAACAACTTGATGGCCAATGGGGAGTCCATCTACTACTTTTCCTACGATAGCTGGTACATCCTAGTCAGCTCTTTGTTGCTGGCCTCGTTCATCGCACTTCCCGTATGGGCCTTTTACAGCCAGTCGAGACGAGTACAAGATCCGAAAGCTTCGAGTTCAATCAGGCTGATTAGTATCTGTTGGGCTTGTTTCGGTCTTATCACCTTCTTCCAACAAGCATTTGCGGGAGCTTTCGCCAGTTTGGTCAAGAGTTTCGGTATCATAGCAGACGGGGCATTATTCGTCCTCGTGTCCTTTGCTCTTAGAGAGCCCACCATCCTGAGTAGAATTGTCACCGGTGGTGAGATGATCTTCCAAGCTGTAAGTTCGAGCACGGAAGAAGACACGGTGGTATTGTACAACACGGAATCTGACAGGAAAAGGCTCGTTGAAAGGTTCGTAGAAGATGGACTAGCAACTGGACAAGAGCTAATCTTCTACGCGATCAAGTCAGAAGTCCCATTCTACAGAGCAATCCTAAAGGGAACTACAACGGATCATTCGCGACAAAGGAGTCCACAGATGATGATTCAGTCCATTGATTTCGGAATCGGCCAAGCGCTAAGTGATCTCGCCGTTCCTCCTGGATTTCACCGGACCAAGAGGGAACTGGTCGACCTTGGGGAATTGAGCCTGGACCAATGCAACCTGATAATATCCAAGGTCAAGTCCCTCGACAGTCTTCCCGGTCCTCGGCGCAGACCACGGATATGGGCTCTCAATGTTGAAGAGGCACAATCTGGTACACTTGAGGCTCTGCGTGAAGCGAACCCTAAAGCTCGAATTCGCGACCTTGCACTTCAACAAGACAGTTTTTCGAAACTGCTCAATGCAAAGCATCAGGCACTTTCAAAAAGTAGAATCCTCCTCGAATACGATCCTACAAGTAGCTATGAAGATGCAATCCAGAAATTTGCGCGAGAATTTCAAGCGAACGTCGAGCCAATTGCAATATTCACCAGCATGGGAAGTCCAACCTTTCGACAGTTTAGAGGGCAACATAACTTGCGATTGTTCACCTTCAGTGCAAAAACGTCAACTCCTTCAAAGGTCTCTGAGGAGCATGTTCTGCTGCCTGAAAGGGATACCTCCTTACTCCTTGATGCAGTCGATAAGCTGCTACAGGCGAATCATGGCCGTTTGGTCGGAATGGTCTTCGACGTGTTCACCGATTTGATCCTTTTTCAGGGATTCGAAAAGGGGTATGGCGTATTGTCATCTGTTGTTGAGATGTCCGAGTCAGAATCCGCTTCAACACTTGTGCTGATTAACTTCACAGCTCTCGATGAGAGATCTCTGAACGGAATTAGAGGCCTTTTCAGATCACAAGCCAAGTACGACTTGGGTGGATTCAGAATGGTTCGCTCGGAGAGTACAGGATTTTCAAGCTTCGAAAGCAAGAAACCGACCGTCGAAGATGAGAGTCATGGTTCGGAGGGAAGATTGTCCAATTGAGCAGAACCCAGTCTTTCAGTCAGGTACTTCTTGACTGTGTAGACGAAGGACTATCCGTTCTCGGAAGTGAGCCTAGGCAGGCTGTCTATCAGTACCTTGCTACAATTCATTCGCTCGAACGGGATCAGATTCCCGACAAGGTCGATGAGTTCGCAGCTGGGCTGAAAAAGGCATTGGGTGGCGCGTCAAGAGTGATCGAGAGGCTCATCTTGAAGAGACTGTTTCTGAGGATAGGATCTACGTTCCGTGAGACCGCGGAACTGGAGTTCGCAGATTATGTGAGAGACGCTAAGCGGAGGTTTGAGATTACCTCAACGAAACATGGTGACCCCGTAGAAGGCCTTCGGTCAAAGAAGGGTCAGGTTACCGGTTAGAGAGTCGAGCAGATCGGCGGGAGCCGGCCCGAGTCCCAAACAGGTAATTGTTCCTGGAGGAACTTGTGTTAGTCCCCTATCCTTGACCAAGTGCACCGGAATTCCTTTGGATCTTCCCTTTCTCTCTAGCTCTAAAACACTGTCGAGGTCAGGGACTTTCAATGCGACCTTCATTTGCCCTTCCTCCATCCACAACTTCCACCAATCATGCAGATGGGTGCGTGCCTCTTCCGCAGCGGATACTGCAGCGTGCGCACACTGGACGGCCGCCTTTCCTCGTCCCATATCCAAATCCAATCTGACAACGAGCACCTGTTTGAAACGAAAACTCTCTGACATGACCCGTACAAAGTAGCATGTTATGGTATTTTAACGCGAAGGGGCGAACTCTACTAGTGGACCGGAAATGGATTCGTCAGCGATGGCTTTTTCGGCCAAGATCTCCACCATTATCCATGCAACCGAAGACCCCGAAAGAGTTGCCACGGCAATACGAAACCTCTCGCTCGGCGAGATGCCAGTGGGCTCAACGGTGAATCGAGCGAAGGGGCATCACGGCAATGAAATCGTGACCATGGTATTCACTATAAGAAACGCGAAGAACGTTGAAGGCTTTCTCCGAAACATTTGGAACGGTCTATCCCAGTTAGATAGGACTGAGGTACACTCCAGTTTGAGCTCGAGAATTGATAATGCGGGAACTCTCTTCCTCCGGATTGACAAACAAGAAGCCCTAAAGGGAAGAATCCGTCTACAAGACACGGACCCGATCAAAATCGCGATCTCATTCAGGACAATGTCACCGAAGGGCGTTGGATTTGTGGACAATATTCAGAAAAGGCTAGAAGAGATTCAATGCCGGAATAGATCTGATGTTTAGACCCACACCCTATTATTCAAGCCCCCGGAATTGCGGTTTGGGGAATGACGAAGCCAGTCCCAGCTTGACCAAAAGGATGATGTCCTCAGCGACGGGCCGACCCCAAACATATCGCAACTTCGAGACATTGCCGCGAGAAAGGTTTTAGTACGCAGTCACCCGTGTCACCGCGATTTCAGCTAGGTGCAATAGTTTGTCCATGTTTGCAGTTCCCGGAGCTTACGACCGGGCGATAACCGTATTCTCTCCAGACGGGAGACTATTCCAAGTTGAATACGCGAGCGAAACGGTGAAGCGAGGGGCAACAGTCCTAGGCATCGCATCACCTGAAGGAGTTGTTCTTGCGGCCGAAGAGCGGGCGGGCTCCAAACTTCAGGATCTGTCCTTCATGTGGAAGATATTCCAAATTGATGATCACGTAGGGACCGCTGTCGCTGGTCTGAGCTGCGATGCCCATATTCTAGTCGACCAAGCAAGGATTTACGCACAAAGTAACAAGCTGATGTATGACGAGCCAATCGATATCGAGATACTTACTCGGCGCATCGGGGAAATTAAGCAGCTTTACACTCAACATGCGGGTGTCCGGCCCTTTGGGATCTCGATGCTTTTTGGAGGAGTCGACAAGAAGGGTAGTAGATTATTCTGGACTGACCCCAGTGGGGCGTTCTTCGCTTACAGGGCCTGGGCAATCGGCGCGGGTGGAGATGCGGCTAATGAGATACTTGAAGCAGAGTATCGAGACAATCTGACAATGGATGAGGCTTTGTTGCTCGGAATGAAATGCATGACCAAAGTTTTGGAAGGAAAGGCGGAGCCCCAGAAAATACGGGTCGCGGTTATCCCGAGGGAGACGGGCAAATTCCAGAAACTCCCCGTCGAAGAGGTCGACAAGTACCTCCGAAAGCTGGATGCTGGTAAAAAGGCACCGGCTGGCAAATGAGTGACAAGTTCACAACGGCACGCCTATCCAAAGGCCAGGACCGTTTTGAGATCCTAGTCAAACCTCAACCAGCTCTCGACTACAAACTTGGAAAGCCAATCCCCCTTTCTCAAGTACTAATGATAGAGGAAGTGTACTCGGACTCAGGCAAAGGAACGAGGGCTTCAGAAGAGAAACTGCAGAAGCATTTCGGTACCATAGACCCGGTCAAAGTGGCGGAAGAAATCATGAAGTCCGGTGAGCTTCAGCTCACCACCGACCAGCGTCGTCAGCTGAGTGACGAGAAGAGACGGCAAATAATATCGATAATTTCACGGAATGCTATCGACCCCCGAAGCGGGGCACCCCATCCGCCTCTAAGGATAGAGCAGGCTCTTGAACAGATTCGCATATCGATTGATCCCTACAAGAGCGCTGAAGAACAGGCAAAACAGGTCATAGAAGATCTCAGGCCGGTACTTCCCATCAAGATGGAGCAGATGCGAATAGCCGTGAAGGTGTTTCCAGAGCACGCTGCAAGGGCCTATAATGCTTTCAAGAGCTTCGGCACGGTCACTCGCGAAGAATGGCAGGCAGACGGTGCCCTAGTAGCAGTTATAGAGATGCCCGCAGGCATGTATGGCTCGTTCACGGATAGAGTCAGCAAGATGACACAGGGAACTATTCAGATGAAGGTCCTGACCTAGAGGAAAACATAATGGTAATTGTAGCAGAGCCAAAGCAAGTGGTAGCACCGGGCGAACTCCTCGCCGAGGGAGACCATTTGCTCGGCGACAACTCGTTCAAGGTGGGAACTCGGATATATTCGGCCTGCATGGGAATCTTCGAGGTCGATGGCACCAGAGTCACCGTTGTCCCTCTCAAGGGTGGATATTTTCCGCGGGTAGGAGATCTCGTTGGTGGCAGAATCGTCGATGTAGGGCTTTCAGGCTGGTCGGTAGACATTCGCGCCCCGTATGAGGCCATGCTTCCCGCGTCCGAGACCCCAGGTCCAAGGGGACCTCGACGAAGAGATCTATCTGAGTCATTCGATGTCGGAGACATGGTTTTGTCTCAAGTCCTCGCCTTCGATAGAACGAGAGACCCACTTCTGACCGTAAAGGGTCCTGGGCTGGGCAAGATCTCCAATGGGAGAGTGGTGGAGATATCAGCTGCAAAAATACCCCGTCTGATAGGAAGAAAAGGTTCAATGATCAGCATGCTGAAGAGAGAAACGGGTT
>Ga0209807_1000142_pt1 | contig 30314 bp, 30 predicted proteins | sample GraSoiAngelo_154_FD_186168 | JGI IMG/M metagenome (GOLD analysis project Ga0209807, IMG submission 186168) | Grasslands soil microbial communities from the Angelo Coastal Reserve, California, USA - 14_1009_13_20cm (SPAdes) (version 2) | ecosystem: Environmental > Terrestrial > Soil > Grasslands ... | reverse complement strand
ATTACCGTAAACGGCGAGCAAGTACCGACTGATTTCCTAAATTGGAAATATCGTTCTCGGCAGCTCCGCGAGTACCTATTGGATCAGCGGAATGCGTACGATCTTGGTACGATCGAGATCCGGGACGGCAAAGTAATCCTTCGCTCGCGTAACGACTAAGTGCCATGGTAGGGACATCGCGCTGCGATGTCCGGACGGCGCAACGCACCGTCCCTGTCTAATTCGATTGCATGATTTCGCGGACAAAGACGTTGAGTTGTCCGTCTTCTTGCTTGCGCACTTCGGTGATCTCATACGGCCGCATCTCATCGCGGTTCACTACGGCGCCCTGAGGGGGAGGCGTATAACCGCGCGGAAACTCTACAACGATGCGTGTCGATGAGCCGCCGCCGAAATGCAGCATCTTGCTTGTTAGCGTCGTGCGCGGCCGCAGCACGGCCTTGTTCGCGTCGGAAAAATTCACAACGAACTGGCCTTTCAAATAAACGCGTTCCCCGGCGAGCCCGCGGTCCGCTACCTCGTTCAAGTCGCTGGTTCCAATTAGTCTTCCAAGCGGCATTTTTCCTGCCGCAAAGGTTTTCCAACTGCCACCGCCCGCGTTTGAGGCCAGAGCCACGTTAGAGGAATCAGGCGGAGCAGGTTGAGCGGACAGAACCGGAACCGGCGTAGCCATCGCAAGTGGCGAACTCTGTGCGATCGCGCCAGTGGCAACATCAGGAACTTTAGACGCAGCCGCCGGCGTGGCGACAGGAACATTAAGCGCGCTGGGAGGAGTGAGTCCAGATGCAACGGTAGTCGGCGTAGCAGCTAACACCGGTTTATTCTGAGCGATCACTGCTTGTGCAGGAGTCGATTGAGGCGCGGGAGATTCAAGTTTTTGTTTCCTGCCCTTTTTACCTCTCGGCGTCGGTTTCGCGAGCTTCTCATTGCTGGCAACAACGGGCGGGGTCGTCGACACCGGCGCCACGGGTCTGGCTTGTTCGATGCGGACCAATTCGTTTTTGGCAGGCGGCGGACTTACACTTGCGCCAGGAATCGGAACCGACCCGGCTTGAGAGACTGCCATTTTTTCCCGATATTCGGCCAGTCGTTGTTCGATGGACGCGCGTTCCTGTGATTTAAACAACGGCCAACCGGCAGCGAGGTTGAGACTGAGCGGCGGCTCCAGTCGGAACGTGCCCAAGCCGCGCGTCACTGTATAACTTCCGTAAAGCAGCGGAACAGTCGTGATCAGAATTCGTCCATCAATCAATCGCTCAGCATGAATCACGGCAGAAATATCGTGACTGCGCTCCAGTTTCACTTGCAATCCGACGGTCAGCGTCTGCTTCATGAGCGGGAGGGCTTCGGGGTTCGCTGGATAGACGTGTTCCATGAGCAGCTCGCCGCTATCAACGGCACCAGTGAGCGCTGCCATGCCGGACGGAAAAACATCTTCAGGCCCGAGCTCGCGCACTGCGATGACCGTGTATCGACCTACCACGTAGGGGACCAGACCGCGGACCTGCTGATAATTTCGGATATAATTGCGCAGCAGCTCGGCGTTGGTCTTCGCCAACTCAGCAGCGCCCATCCCCACGTAGTGCTCGTAAAGTTGACTTGCGTTAAGGAATTCGCCTGCTGGCGCGGCTGTGAGTTCGAACCGCTTCGGAGGTTCGACCTTGTGCAGCCGTTGCAGGATTCGATAGCTGTCAGGCCGCTCTGGTTGGTTGAAGATATAGAAACTGCCGAGCCACGCTGCCAGCGCGAAACCGGTCAAAAGCAAAATCGCGACAGTCCAGGCAAAATAATTGATTCGCTGCCGGCGGCGGGTGAGCGCCTCGTCTTGGTACGGATCGTATGGATTCGTGCCATAGTCCATCAGTTCAGCGCGCTAAAGTTTTCGGTCTCAACCTGACTGTGCCGCCTCAAAGGACGAACCGCATCCGCACGTTCGCGATGCGTTTGGATTGACGATTCGAAAACCAGTGCCGGTCAGACCATCGGTAAAATCCAATGTCGCGCCGCGCAGGTATGGAACGCTCTCCTCGTCGATAAAAAAATGTACGCCATCGCACTCGACTATCGCATCGCCGTCTTTGCATTGGGCGAGCGTCATCTCGTAATGCAAACCGGAACAGCCGCCTTTGCCCACTTGTACTCTCAAGCCCCGGCCCGACTCTTCCGGTCGCTGCGAGAGCAAATTCCGGAGCTGCCGAACAGCGTTGTCCGTGACGTTAATCATTACCTCAAAATACGACTGCGACATACCAAGTCAAAAGGTAGGGAAGGCGCGCTGCGCCGTCTGGACGCCGCAGCGCGGCGTCGCTACCATCGGATTTTCTTCGCAATCCCTGATCCGGAATTTACAATCAGACACAAAATGGGCCGGATTCGATTGCTTTCCGAAACCGTCGCAAGCCAGGTGGCAGCTGGCGAAGTCGTGGAGCGTCCCGCATCGGTGGTGAAAGAATTGGTCGAAAACAGTCTCGACGCGAGCGCTCGCAAGATTGACATCGTCATTCGTCGCGGAGGAATTTCTCTCGTTCGCGTCATAGATGACGGCTGCGGCATGGACCGCGACGACGCGCTGCTTTCGCTGGAGAGACACGCCACCAGCAAAATTCGCTCTGCTGCTGATCTTCAAGCGGTGGCGACACTCGGATTTCGTGGCGAAGCTCTACCCAGCATCGCTAGTGTATCGCGATTTCGCCTCACAACACGCGAAGCGCGCGCCATCGCAGGAACTGAGATTATCGTTAACGGCGGCAAGATTGAAATTGTGCGAGACGGCGGTGAAGCCCCTGGAACCCAGGTCGAAGTTCGCTCGCTTTTTTACAATCTACCGGCGCGCCGGAAATTTCTGCGCTCCGAGAGCACGGAAAGCCGCAACATCGAACATCAGCTTCATCTGCAAGCCATCGGGCATCCTCAGATCGCTTTCTCGTTGTTGCGCGACGACCGCATGTTGCTCCAGTTGCCGGCGACGGTAAGGCTCAGCGATCGCATCCGGGATTTGTATGGTGCTGAGTTGTTGCAACGCCTCGTCGAAGTTAGTGATCTTGCTTCGTCCAAAATTCGAATCAGTGGTTTTATCGGGCAGGCAGGTCTGAGCCGACAGACCCGTAGTCAGCAACTTGTGTTCGTAAACGGCCGCGCGATTGAAAGTAGTCTAATTACCGGGGCTATTCGCGAGGGATACCACACTGCTCTGATGAAAGGACAATACCCGGTTACGTTCCTGTTTCTTGAGCTTGATCCCAAGGCGGTGGATGTAAATGCGCACCCGGCAAAACGCGAAGTCCGTTTTCATGATCCGAACGGTGTCCGTGAGACGATTGTTCGCTGCATTCAACAAACATTGGAAACGGCTCGAGCCGAATGGCAGGAAAAATTTCGGGCACCCGTTCGGCCATCCACTGACGTTCCCGCGAAACCCGCTCCAGATTTAACACTGCGCCCCGAGGTATCTGCTTCGCAGTACACGCATCGTGAGTTGCCACATCTTGGCACTAGCGCATCCGGAGGCGTCGACTTTATGCGGGCACCAGGCCCAGAGATTGTAGGGCAGGCGCACCGCCTGCCACGCCCGGATCCCGGTTCGGCAAACAAAGCGCTTGCTCTACAGCGGAATTCCAGGAAAGCCGCCCAGCAGCAATTCGAGATCATCGGCGTTCTCAGTAAGCTTTATGTCTTGATGGAAAGTGCAGATGGCCTCGTCCTGGTCGATCAACATGCGGCGCACGAGCGCATCCTGTTCGAAGAATTGCGGCGCAGAATGGAAGAGCAGGGCGTTCCGACGCAGAAGCTGCTTCTGCCGCAAACTTTCGATGTGCCGCCGCGTGACGCCGATTGGATCGAGCGCAACCTCTCAACGCTGCAAAGGGTGGGAATCGGAATCGAGAGCTTCGGGCCGGACAACTTTAAAATTGATAGTCTTCCCAGTTTTTTGAGCGTGTCCGATGCGGCGCAATTCATGCGCAAAGTAATTGACGATCTGAAAGGCACCGGTAACAGCGCTTCAGCGATGCGTTTGGGCGAAGAAATGATCGCAAAAACCGTTTGTCGTCATGCTGTCAAAGCGAATGATCCATTGCGCTATCCCGAAGTGGAAAAGTTGATCCGGGATTTGCTCGATTGCGATCTGCCCTACTGCTGTCCGCACGGCCGCCCAACGATGATCCAGATTTCGCTGGCCGAATTAGAGAAAAAATTCGGCCGCAAACTTTGATGGCGCGGCCTAGGCCCGGCCTAGAATTGTGACCGGTCATTTTGATCTCGATTTAATCCCGCGCGCTTGCCATTTCGGACGCAGGCAGGTTTAATTTGGCGCCGTGAAGAAAATCGAGGCGATTATTAAGCCCTTCAAAGCTGAGCCGGTGCGGGAAGCGCTAATGGCCGTAGGTGTCGAAGGAATGACTCTGAGCGAGGTGAAAGGATTTGGTCGCCAGAAGGGTCACAGCGAAATTTATCGCGGCACCGAGTACACGGTGGATTTCCTTCCTAAAATCAAATTCGAGATCGTCATCGCCGATGATCGCGCGCAACGCGCGGTTGAGGCAATTCTGGAAAAAGCGAAGACTGGGAAAATTGGCGATGGCAAAATCTTTGTGACCGAAGTCGAAGAAGCGGTGCGCATTCGGACCGGTGAACGGGGGATGGAGGCGTTATGAGCGCGGAACGCTGATACTGTTAAAATAGTTGAAAAGTTAAACAGTTAAAAAGTACAACGAAGGGATATCGCGCGCTGTGGCAGATCAATTTTTTAAACATTCGCCCATTTTAGCCTTTTAACCTTTTAACTGTTCAACCATCCAGCGAATGCACGACTACTTGCTTTCTGCCTTTCTCGGGATCGTCGAAGGACTAACCGAATTTCTTCCTGTGAGCTCGACCGCGCATTTGCGCATTTGCGAAGCGTTCCTGCACATCGACCTGCAAGATGGCTTCTGGAAGATGTACACGATTGTGATCCAGCTCGGAGCCATCCTCGCTTTACCAGTGTATTTTTGGCACCGCATCGTGAAGTTTGTTCGTACCTTTCCGGAGGGAGAACGCGGGGATCGCACCATCGTCACGCATCCATTGAGTCTTACGATCATCGCATTTGTCGTGACCGCGATTCCGGCGTGGGCGCTGGCTAAAATCATCGGCAAAAACTTGGAAAGTCTGTGGGTGATGGCCCTGGCGCTGCTGATTGGCGGAATCATCATGTGGATTGTTGACGCCGTTTTTACGCGGCCGCGAACAACGCACATGGAGGAGATGACCCTGCCGCAGGCGATCTGGATCGGAGCGGCGCAAATTCTCTCCGCTGTTTTCCCGGGAACGTCGCGTTCAATGTCCACGATCGCAGCCGGTCAAATTGCCGGCATGTCGCGTCCGGCGGCGCTCGAGTTTTCGTTTTTTCTTTCAATGCCGACGATGGCCGTGGCCACCGGCTACGATTTTCTAAAGTCCGTGATACCGCATCATCACGAAGCCGAGATTGCGCCTCTCACGATCACGCCGCATGAATGGATCGTGCTCGCAATTGGATTTGTCATTTCATTTTTCATCGCGTTGGCAGTGGTCGCATGGTTCATGAACTGGGTGCGCGCGCGGGGATTTGCGCCATTCGCGGTTTACCGGATTGTGCTTGGTCTTGGATTGTTGGCGCTGTTGATGCGCGGAATGATATGATCAGTTGACGATGGAAACGGATGCTATTCTTCCAGACCTGCAAAGCGCAGTCATTTGCGAGGATATCCGATGCGAAGTCAATGGCATGCAGAGCCTCATCGGCGTGTTGAGCGTGATCCCGGCCCCAGCGTTGCCGATCAATTATTTTCGGCTTTGTATTTGGACGCGCTGGTGCAGCGGCTCCGGCAAGTTTCGCCAAAGAGCCCGCATCGTCGGGATTGATGAACAGCAGGTCATCGCCCAGGCGGAAGTCGAATTCGTATTGAAAGAGATGGAAGGCCACGCCACCAACGTCCATTATTTTGGCGGCGTGCAATTTCAGCAATACGGGATGCATCACGTTGAAATTTATTTGGAAAACGAATTGCGGCTGCGTTTTCCCTTGCCGGTAATTCAGGTACAGCGTCCAGCTGGTTAATTCGGCAACGTTAATGAGCGAGGGCTAGTGAATGGGTTCATTCGTTTGCCAGGCGGCATCATGCTGAGACGATTTTTCCCCTTATTGCTCTGCAGTGTCATTATCATCGGGAAATTACATGCGCAGGAAGTAATCGTTGCTCGCGAAAAAAAACCCGAACCTCTGAGGCAACCACCGGAAGCTCCAAAGCAAACAGTCCAGCCTTCCGAGGAACTGCCCTTCGAGACGCCTGCGGCGAAGCCACGAAAATCCAAGTCGCGCGAGAAGAAGTCTACCCCTGGAGCGCTTACGCTTGAAGAAATGCGAGCCGCTGGGGCGCGCGCTGCGGGAGGATCGAACGACCAATCCGTTTCGAAGCCGACGAAAGCGCGCGAAGCTGATGTCGAAAGCGCTCCAGCGCTGAATCCGACTGTTGCTGAAACTGCCAGGCCGGTGAAAAGACAAATACCGGTCGAGCAAAGGAGCTCATCGGGTTCGACGAAATCGCGAAGCACAACTCTCGAGGGGATCGGCCCAGTTCGGCCGACGATGATGGAATCGGGAAGAGAGCCGCCAAGCCCCTCTCCGTCGGGAAGGTGAGTGGCGGGGACGCCGCGTTGCCCCGAAAACTTTCGGGGAAAAAGACAGCGCGCTGTCCGTAGCATTCAACGGCCGGAGCTGTCACAGGACGCAAAATTTCTTGCGTGGGGATTCCACTAACTTATTATCTGTGGGCAAGTCCCGACTGCGTCCCGCAGGATGCGTCGGGAAAATTTTTTGCCTATTTCTGATTTCATATGGCCAACACAATTTTGATCGGGATGCAGTGGGGCGATGAAGGCAAGGGCAAGATTATCGACGTGCTGACTGCTCGCGCAGATATCGTTGTTCGCAGCCAGGGCGGGAATAATGCCGGGCACACGGTCATCCACGGCGGCGTGAAATACGTGCTACATTTAATTCCGTCCGGAATTCTCCGGCGCGGCAAAGTGTGCGTGATCGGAAACGGCGTCGTGGTCGATCCGGTCGCGCTCGTGGCCGAACTGGATGGTTTGCGTCAATTGGGAATCACGATACACAGCAATTTGCTCATCAGCGATTGCGCGCATCTCGTTCTGCCGTATCACCGGTTGCTCGATGAGCAACGCGAGCTGCGGCGCGGCCGCATTGGAACCACGAAACGGGGAATTGGCCCGGCCTACGGCGATAAAGCAGCGCGCACAGGACTGCGCGTATCCGACCTGATGCAGCCGATTGTTTTCTCGAAAAAATTGCAAGCTAAAATCATTGAGAACAACAGAATCCTTCAGGCGTTAGGTGCGAAGCCGATCAGTTTTCGCGATGTGAACAAACTTTATCTTGCAGCCGGCGAAAAATTGCGGCCCTACGTTACGAACACGGTGGTTTACCTGCATCGGGCGATGGAGCGCGGCAAAAAAATATTGTTTGAAGGCGCGCAAGGAACGTTCCTCGATATCGACCATGGCACCTATCCGTATGTGACTTCCTCAAACACGACAGCGGGCGGCGCGTGCACAGGCACCGGGGTGCCGCCGCATCGCATGGATCGCGTTGTGGGCGTGATGAAAGCGTACTCGACCCGGGTAGGCGACGGCGCATTGCCTACTGAGGACGCGCAATTAGCGCAGATGCTCCACAATTTGGGACGCGAATTTGGCGCGACGACCGGGCGCAAGCGCCGATGCGGCTGGTTCGATACCGTAGCCACTCGTTACGCAGGCATGATCAACGGTATTGACGAAATCGCCATCACGAATCTCGATGGACTGGATAAAGTCGATCCCATTCGCGTTTGCGTTGCGTATCAGCTACACGGCAAACGCTTGGCTGTTCCGCCGTGTGACGCGAGTCAGTTGGGAAACTGTGAACCGGTCTACGAAGAAATCCCCGGCTGGAAAACATCAATTCACGCGGCACGAAAGTTTTCGCAGCTTCCTTCGGCTGCCAGAAAGTATGTGAGATATATCTCTGAATTGACCGGGGCAAAGTTGTCGCTGGTCAGCGTTGGACCCGCGCGCGGTCAGACGATCATTCTTTGAACGCATGCCTTGGGCGACCGACGCGACGCATTTGAAAAAAACTGAACCCACTTCGCGTTCACGAAATGACGAAGCACCAATGTCGAATGTGGAAACAATCACGAATTGCGAAAATGAAACCTTCATCATTTGATCATTCGGCATTCCTTCTGGCTTCGTCATTCGGATTTCGTCATTAGCGACCCACGCTACTTGCCTCTCGGCAACAAATTGCAGATATAAGGCTGCTAAATGTCTGCCAGAATCAAAACAGTTCCCCGCCACATCGCCATCATCATGGACGGCAACGGCCGTTGGGCGAAGTTGCGCGGATTTTCCCGCATTAAAGGCCACGAAGCCGGTGCGCAGGCAGTTCGGGAATGCGTTGAAGGCTGCGGCGAATTGAAAGTGGAATATCTGACTCTCTATGCTTTTTCTGCTGAAAACTGGCAGCGTCCGAAAACTGAGATCATTGCGCTAATGCGTTTGTTGGAAAAATTTCTGAAGGAGAAAACACCGGAATTGCTTGAGAAAAATGTGCGCCTTCAAGCGATTGGCCGGTTAACCGATCTGCCGCAGAGTGCGCAGGAGCGACTTCACACCACGATCGAGCAGACCGCCGGAAACACCGGTCTCACCCTCATTTTGGCGCTCAGCTACGGCGGACGCCTAGAGATAATCGACGGCATCAAGAGTTTGCTGCGTGCGATCGAACTCGGTCACATCGACAAGGCGATGGTCGATGTCGAAATGTTCAGCAAACATCTTTACACCCGCTACTATCCTGATCCCGACCTCCTAATCCGCACCTCCGGCGAAATGCGTCTGTCAAATTTTCTACTCTGGCAAACTTCATACACTGAGTTGTACATCACGCCGAAGTTGTGGCCCGATTTTACGAAAGAGGATCTATTTGCTGCCGTGGAAGAATTCGGGAGACGGCAGCGCCGTTATGGAGCGGTGGAATAGGTTTCCTCGCCTTACGTGGCGACCCACCGCTGATGGAATCTGCTTCGGCACACGAGAAACGCCAAATTCGTGTTTATTCGTGGGCATTAGTGATTACAAGTGCACAACGACATGAGATTTGAAGGTCAAGTTGCCATCGTCACTGGCGCAGGCCGGGGCATCGGGCGAACAATTGCTTTGCGCTTGGCGAGCGAAGGCGCGCGTGTGGCGTGTGTGAGCCGAAGCGAAGAAAATGCGACGAAGACTAAGAATGAAATCAACGACACACGGAGCGACGCGGCGAAAGCGTACGCCGTCGATGTCGCAGATCACGCGGCCGTCCAAAAAATCGGTGCCCGAATTTTGGAGGATTTTGGCCGCTCAGACATTCTGGTCAACAACGCCGGCGTTACGCGTGACGCGCTCGCGATGCGCATGTCGCTGGAAGATTGGGACGATGTTATCAACACTAACTTGCGCGGCGCGTTTAGTTTTACCCATGCGCTTGTTCGTGCGATGACCAAACAACGCAATGGCCGCATCATCAATATCAGCTCTGTGATTGGTTTGATGGGCAATGCCGGGCAGACAAACTACGGCGCGAGCAAGGCAGGGTTGATCGGCTTTACCAAATCGCTCGCACGCGAACTAGCCAGCCGCAACATCACCGTGAATGCGGTGGCGCCGGGTTTTGTTATCACCGACATGACAGCCGGGCTGTCCGAAAAAATAAAGGATGCGATTCACAGCAAAATCCCGCTCGGGAGAACCGGGACACCAGAGGACATTGCCGCTGCGGTGGCCTTCCTCGCATCGCCGGAAGCTGCTTACATAACCGGGCAGGTGTTGTGCGTCGATGGTGGCATCGTAATGTGATCTGTAGCCAGCCGTAATTGCCTAACTCGTTGGACCGCCCACAGGGCGGTGGCCACAGATAATGCTCAGCTCTGCGTTACGCAGTCTTACGCGCGTTCGACGATCGTGACTCGGGCTTCGGCTACGAGAACAGTGGCCGCCGATACAATAAATTCGTAAACCGTGTTTGCGCCCTCGCCGAACAGATGCCTGGCGCAAATCCGAAGTGGCAGATGGATGTAATCCAGTCGTGTAACGTATAACCGTCCGTCCCGCAGCGCAGCCAAATATCCCGGTGGCGCGATCGTGCCCGCTGCACGTGCTCGCAAACCGCCGTGAACAGCTGCCGCTTGCGCGCCGTATTCGAAAGCGTGCACGGCCGATAAGCGCCCTTGGCGGCGCAAAGGGTTCGCTGGATCGCGATGCGTGTTAGTGATGGACACAATCGATCTATCGTCCCACTGCGTGACTTCATCCAGCAGGCACATCAAACCAGAGTGGGGGATCAGCGTGCGAATCTCCGATTTTGGGATGTACATGAGGTTAAAGTGATTGTGAGAACCTTCGCTTCGCTCCGCTCAGAATGACCAATCGACGCTTTAACGCTTTGACTTTTCAACGAGGGGCAATCCTATCCCAAAATGGATAGAAGTTAAACCAATTGTAAGGCGCAAGAGCTGAGTAGTGCTCGAGCCGCGTGACATAGCGCTGCATCCAGGACTGGATCTCTTCGGCGCGCCGCTCCCGATCCAGGCGAATTTCGTCGGCGAAATGTTCGAAATAAATTTCGTAGCGGTTGCCGCCGCGGTACAAGCCGAAGAACAAAACCACAGGACAATGCATCATGGCTGCAAGCACGATCGGACCAGCCGGGAAAGTGGCAGGCGCGCTAAGGAATTGACAGCGGCTTGTCTTATCGGCGCCGAAAACGCGATCGCCTAACATCCCGACAAAGCAGCCGGCATCGAGGCTCTCTCTGATCTTGATCAATGTATCCGGCCGATCAGGTGCGATAACTGTGCCCGCAATCGTGGGATTTAGCGCGTCGAAAAACCGGCTGATATTCTGGTTATGCCTGGTGTCCATCAGCACCTTGAGTGGAAAACCTCCCTGCATCACTCCAAGTGCGCGTAACACTTCGAAGCTGCCGAGGTGAGAGCCTAGCAAGATGCCGCCCCTGCTGGCTTCCTTCTGGCGCTGCAACATTTCTTTTCCGTGAATTGGGATAGAGAACCGGTCGAATTCACCGCGCAGCAAATAAACGCGGTCCAGAATCGTGGCAGCAAAGTAAAAAAAATGGTGCAACACGTGCCACCAACGGACTGAACGTCCTCGCGCCCGCTTCAGGAATTCGTAAGAAGCCCGACGCGCTGCGTGCGCCGTCGTCATAAAGTAAAGCGTGATCGGATACAACAAGAGTCTCGCTACCCGCCGACCGACCCGCTCTGCTATCCATGCGATCACTTCCAGCGAAGCCGGCGTGCCGCGCTCCTGCAAACCCACCCAGCGATTTGCCTCCGATCGTTTCGTTCCAACAACTTGTGGCGTCATGCTGCGGTCGCCGTTTTCTGTCCACAGATGGCGCCGGTGAAAAAATGCGGATAAATCTCGCGGATCGCCTCGACGTTCGGGGCTACCTTCGGATGCCTCAGGTCCGCCCGCACAAAAGCGCGCCGCCATTGTTCTGCAGTCAAAAAACCCGGATTCGGGCGAAACTCCGGATTTGTTTCGACGCTACTAAAACTGTCCAGGATCTGGAACATTAATTCCGGATAGATCGGCTGATTTTCGTACGGTCGCAGGCATTCCCCAAGCACGAGCCAGCCACCAACACCCAGGGCCAAGCGCGCTTGATTCAGGCTAAAAAGGAGGTTTTTCGAAATGTGCATCACGTTAACGGCATAGACGAGGTCGAATCCTGCTGAAGCGATTTCTTGAGTGTTCCACGGCACATTGAGGTCCAGCGGCGCCCATTCCAAGGGGAGGTTCGGGTATTGCGCTGCCAACTTGCGTTGATTGCAGCGCCGGAAGTACGCGTTCGGTTCGGTGATGAGATAACGCTCAAGTCGCGGCAAAAGGCCCCGTTCATCGAGTAGGTGCAGTAGAATTTCTGTGGCGCTGCCTGTGCCCGCCCCGACTTCCAGGATTTGCAATCGTGGCTGTGAGGCAAGATGATTGGCGGCTGCAGCCGCACCTACCCAGTTGTTTACTGCATAGGTCAAATTGTCGTTGTTAAAATAGTTGAGCCAAAACGGTATGCCTTGTGGCCCGAACAGGTTCTCATCGCCGTTTTGCTGACCAGTCGCAACGGCGGGATAAAGGCTTGCTGCGAGATCCAAAAGATCAAATGTCGCCGCGTTACCGGGATCAATGTTGAGTCCGAGTACCCGGAGGTGTGTAAGATCAGGTTCGGATGGCATCTTCCGCAAACGGTACGCGCGGCTTTCACCATCAACTTTGACCTCGAGGCACCCCGTTTCGACCAGGCGTGCCAGGATCCACTGTAGCGCAAGTCTGAAACGCGGCTGAAAACGACACAGCCTGCAAAGCTCGTCGGCTGAGCGCCACCCGCCGAGCTGTTCCGTCAGGTTTAATTGGCCTAACAAGTTTACAGCTACTTCGATGCTGTAACGCTCCATCAGTTCAATGCTCTGGTACAAATGCTCACTGAATATCGCGGGGGGAAATTCCTTGAGATAGTCGGCAAGGCGCGGGTGGCTCGGCCCGGTCTCAAATTTATGCGCGTCGAATGCGGCCGCGTTCACCAAGTCATGTTGCTTCCCAAACAACTTCAAGTCGACCTTCGACTATTACGCGGTCTTCTGCGCGACAGCAAAAATTCACTTCCCCGGGGCGCGGATCGTCTGCCGACAGACAAATCGTGAATGGATGCTCCGGTTTCAGAGGCGCAAGAAACTTCACTGTTCGTATGCCGGTGAGCTTGGAGTTCCGACGCCACTCAATCAGCGCTTCGAGCACTTCATCGAGAATTACGACTCCCGGGACAAGAGGCGCGCCGGGAAAATGACCCGGCAAACTCGGATGATCGGCGCGAATTACACGGCAAACCTCGAAGATCATTCCCGAAGAGTTGCTCCTCGATTGGATCACGCAATCGAGCGAGCTGGTTGCTTCTGCTGCGCACGAGCGGAATGCCAAAAACCAAACCGCTGGCAATACGGTGCGAAGGCATGGAGCACTTCAGCCGCGGTGAAACCAAACTGCGACAAATCGTATCGGTGGTTGGCGGATAATCTGTCGGCCTGGATTGCAACCAGAGAGCGCATGCGCTGCTCTGCTTCGCGTGATAGTGACCAGCCGAAATATTCGTAAATTCGCCCGGCCGCGCTGATGGGGTCGCAACGAATCTCGTCATATTTGATGTCGCAAATGCGGTTGTCGGCCAGTCGATCGCGTTCAGGCAAAAATTTCCCGATGGCGTCGGACCAGTAATCGATTGCTTCACGGCACAAAGTGACCGGGTCAACGGCGTCGCTGAACGCACTGCGAAGGATCGTCATCAGACTCGACACCGATGCCATGGAATCGAGCGGCGTCCGGTGCGTCTGCACGAACAGCGCATCCGGATAGACCGACAGCAACGCCGGCATGGCAGACATGTGAGTTGGCGCTTTCAGTATCCAACGACGGCGGGCCGCCCGCCGGAACTGTAGATGTTGCAGGAACCGGCGGTGAAATTCGTAGGCTGGCCGCAAATCCTGCTGAAAAAACCAGGCGCGGTACGATGGCACATAATACATTGCATCGAACTGATCGCTCAAAAATGTCGGCGTCATAAGGCTCACGCACTCCTGTGGGACTTCTGGACCTATTGCGTGCACGTAGCGGAACGTAGGCACGATCCAGTTAAAGAAGTTAGAACTCTGCGCCGCCTGCTGAATCCGGCGCTTCTCACGCACGCGATTAGGTGGCGATGGCGACCTCACTTCCCACATCAGAGGAGCTCGATGTTCCGGGTCCGCGGCCAGCAGTCTGTGCAGCACGCTGGTGCCGCTGCGAGGCAATCCGACAATAAACAGCGGCTTGCGGATTTCCTGGCGCGAAATGTTTGGGTGAAGCTGACGGTCCCGCTCCATTTTGAGACGCGCGCATAACGCCTGCAAAACATCGACCTTCAGAGCAATTTTTCCGATCAGATTAAGCCGTGCCTCATCCCGGCAGGAATCAAGCAAGCGCGACAGCGCTTCAAAAAGCTCGCCCTCACCAAAATCATCGAGTCCACAGCGTCGTTTGGCAGTCCCGATCAAGTCCGCCGCGATGATCGGAGTTGATCGAATTCGCGCCTTTTCCAGCAGTGCGCCAAATCCATTGAAAAGTCGAACCGGCAGGAGCGGACGAACCTGCTGTATGGTAGTGGCGGAGTTGTTCATTACGGTTAAGGCATTTGCGATAGCAGCGATCGTAACTGGGCGCTATTGGACTTAAGTGCCATGAAAATGAGACCAGTGCAGGCAAGTCAAGTCGCGAATGGCGGCAAGCATTTGGTTGCGCATGTGATGTAATGGTCTCATCGTCTTCGCATGCAAACGGAGAAAGCGACATTCGGCGCGGGATGTTTCTGGGGCGTGGAGGAAATTTTCCGTAATGTGAAAGGTGTTTTGTCCACGAGCGTGGGGTATGCGGGTGGAACACAAGAAAATCCCACATACCAGGACGTTTGCACCGACAAGACTGGACACGCCGAGGTTCTGGAACTGCAATTCGACCCGTCACAAGTCAGCTATGACCAACTCCTGGAAGTTTTCTGGTCGAATCATAACCCCACTACGTTGAACCGGCAGGGCCCGGATATGGGAGCGCAATATCGCTCCGTGATTTTTTATCATTCACCCGAGCAAGAATCGGCGGCGGCTGCTTCGAAAGAAAAAGTGAAAAAAAGCGGCCGTTTCAATCGTCCAATCGTGACGCAGATCGAGCCGGCATCGAAATTCTGGCGCGCGGAGGAATATCATCAGCGTTACTTGCAAAAGCGCGGCCAGTCGCACTGTGCCATTTGAGGTAGCGACGCCGCGCTCCGGCGTTCGGTCGGCGCCGCGCGCCCACGCTACGATCCAATGCAACGCGTGAGAGTTCTTTGACTATGGCTATTGTTAAAATCACTCGCACCAAGGATTTCGTCGTTGATGCCGCGGCGTTCATTCTCGAGCAAGCGCGCAAAGCCATCGCTGAGCGCAACGAGTTTCGGATCGCGCTCTCGGGCGGACATACGCCCGCACCTGTTTACGCTCATATTGCATCGGGGACGCGTGATTTTCGTTGGGAGTCGGTTCGCTTCACATTCGGGGACGAGCGTTGCGTGCCGCCGGATGATCCGCAAAGCAATTTCAGTATGGCGCGCGAAAATCTTTTTGTGCCTGCCGCCGTTCCCCAGAAATCGATAATGCGCATGCGCGGAGAAATCGATCCGCAAATCGCCGCACAGCAGTACACACAGCAACTCGACGCCATCGCTGCCGGGCGCGGTGAATCAATATATCAGCACGACCTCATTCTTCTGGGCCTCGGCGACGATGGCCACACTGCATCGCTTTTTCCGGGGACCGCTGCGCTGGAAGAGACTTCCTGTCAAGTCGTGGCAAACTTTGTTCCCAGATTGAACGCCTGGCGGTTGACGTTCACATTCCCGCTCATCAATCATGCGCGGCAGATTTTGTTTCTCGTCGGCGCGTCAAAAGATCCTCAGCTAATCGAGCGCGTGCTCGAACGCGACCAACAATTTCCCGCGGCGCGAGTGGACCCTTCCGCAGGCGAAGTGACATGGATCATCGAAGAGTAAGACCGCGCTACCGTTAAACGGGTCATCGTGCGCACGATCATCGTCACAGGTTCTGCGGGATTGATTGGCTCGGAGAGCGTAAAGCGCTTCGCTAGAGACGGCGCGCGCGTGGTTGGGATCGACAACGATATGCGGGCGGAATTCTTCGGCGTCGAAGCCTCTACCAGGAAAACGCGCGACGATCTGATTGCGAATATTCGCGGTTACGAACATCACGACATCGACGTTCGCGATGCCAACGCAGTGCTGGATCTGTTCAAGCAGCATCGCGGCGGCATTGGAGCCGTCGTGCATACCGCGTCGCAACCGTCACACGACTGGGCTGTGCGCGATCCGCAGACTGATTTCACCGTGAACGCCAATGGCACCCTGAATCTGCTCGAGGCAGCGCGAAAGTTTTCTCCAGAGGCTCCGTTCATTTTTACTTCCACGAACAAGGTCTATGGCGACACACCGAACCACTTGCCGTTGCGCGAACTGGAGAAACGCTGGGAAATCGAGCCCGGTCACGAGTACGAGGCTGGTATTTCCGAGACAATGAGCATCGATAACACGAAACATTCGCTCTTTGGCGCATCCAAAGTCGCCGCAGATATTCTGGTTCAGGAATATGGGAGATATTTCGGAATGCCGACGATATCGTTTCGGGGCGGTTGTCTCACCGGCCCGGCGCACGCCGGCACCGAGCTACATGGGTTTCTCTCTTACCTGATGATCTGCGCCGTGAGCGGCAGACCGTATCGTGTTTTCGGCTACAAAGGCAAACAGGTGCGCGACAACATCCACAGCTTCGATTTGGTCGAAGCCTTCGCCGAATTCATCGGATCGCCGCGACCGGGCGAAGTTTATAACATCGGCGGCAGCCGGCACAGCAACTGTTCAATGCTCGAAGCCATCGCGATGTGCGAACAGATCAGCGGAAAAAAAATAAACTGGAGCTACGAAGAAGCGAACCGGATCGGCGACCACATCTGGTGGATCAGCGACGTGCGAAAGTTCCAGGCGCATTATCCAAACTGGAAATTCCGCTACGGCATGCGCGAAATCCTGGAAGAAATTCACGCTGCACTTACGCAGAATTCGTAATTCGAGCTGCAACGGCCAGGCTTTCAATCGAAATTCGTGAACCGACTTGCGATTCACGATGCAAGGATGGGACGCTGCTAATACTCTTCGCCTTCGTCTTCCTTCGGCGGCACGACCCGGTCCTCAATCCCGTAGGCATGAAGCATCGCTGCGGCGAGATAGAAGAAAAACAGGCCAAGACCCCAGCCGGCGGAAGCGAACGCAGCGAGGAAAACAAAAATTCCGACAGGGATCGCGCCAATCATCCAGAGAAGACCTGCCAGGATGTGTCCCTTATAGATGTGTCCCAGGCCTGGAACGATGCTGAACATCACCGCGACCGCGTCGCTCGCTTTGGCTTCAGCCGTTTGTGTTGCGCCGCGCACCCAATCACAGCGGTCGCAGCGTTCCGCCTCTTTCGGCAGGAGATGCCCGCAATACGGGCAGGGCATGTTATCGCCCGTGGTCGCTTCAAGCGCAGCTGTCGGGGCATCCGTATATTCCACATTCATACTAATCGAAGGTCACCAGCCGCGCGGAATTCGTCAAGCACAGAGACGCCCGTGATTATTCCGTATGCGCGAATCGGCGGCAGAGGACTCGCTGACGAGACAGGGCCGCCACGATGAATCTGTTATCAGGCTCGAAACCTGACTTACATTTGTTGTGTAGAAAATCTGCTCTGTTATTCATGGCAAGTGCGTCTTGTGCTGTTGTTCCTGTTATCGGCGCAAGCATTCGCCGGAGGTCTCGATCGTTATGCTCAACTCGTTGTGAGCGATTCGAGCAGAACTGCTCGCAACGGCGTGCGCGTGACTTACCTCGGTACCAACGGTTACCAGTTCGAATTCAAAGGACGCGCGTTGCTTGTCGATCCTTACTTCTCGCGCGTGGACTTGTTGAGTGTCGCGGTCGATTCGCGCATTCAACCGAACGTCTCTTGCATCAACGATGGACTGCGCCATCTCGCGTCATACCCTGACGCGGTTCTGGTCACGCACGGACATTTCGATCATCTGCTCGATGTCCCTCTCATAATGGCAAGGACAAGGGCGCGGCTCATTGCATCCGCATCCAGCGTCGATCTTGCGAAGCGCGCTGGTGCATCTTCCGGTGACCCGGTAAAACCTGGAGATGTGCGACGAATCGGTCCGTGGACAATTCGCGTGCTACCTGCGAAGCACGATCGGCTCTTCGGTAAAGTGCCTTTTGATCGACCAGCCGCGCGGGTAAATATGCCGCATCGCGCCGCCGATTGGAATTGTGGCGAACCGCTCGCGTTTCTGATCGAAGTGAACGGCCAGCGCATTTACATTGATTCTGGAGGAACACCGGAGCAGTTGCCACCTAACCAGTCGGGTAATCACCGCATGGATCTGGTCATTCTCGGGGTGGCATTGCCGGATTCACGGGCACGATTGCACGCCGCACTAGAGCGCTTACAACCGCGTTATATCTTGCCGAGTCACCAGGACAATTTCTTCCGGCCGTTGAACGCCGGATTTCAGTTCGGGCCGCTCACGGATTTTTCTCGGGTGCAACGCGAATGCGCACAACAGAATCGCAGTCGGTTAATTCTCCTGGATTATTTTAAGCCATGGACGCTGCTGAAGGCAGCAGGCTCCAAATCGCAAAACCCAAAACCCGAAACGGATTGACGACGGATTTGGAACTTGGGATTTGAGATTTGCGCGACAAGTTAGGTGAAGATCAAACGACCTCAATCTTGTGGCCAGCGAAATTGAGAGCAGCACCGCACGCTCACGTTACGGCCTTGTGCTGACCGCTCTGGCGCCCGTGATTCCACAGATTCTCGGGAGCGCGTTTAACATTTGGTACAACGCAACCGTTATAGAGCCAATGCTCACAGCTGCGCTCCGACAGCGTTTCTTCGACACGGTCGTCGTTTACAACGCGGTGGTTTACCCCGTTGGAGTCTATCTGTGGTTGAAACGAATTTTTTCATTCCGCGGTCTACTTGATCGCCTTCAGCCCGATGTCGGCGGCCAAACAGTCCCGCTCCAGGAACTGACGCAGGCGCGCCGGCGTTTGATTCATTTGCCGTGGTTTGCAGCGGCGATTTGCGGCGTCGCCTGGTACCTGTGCATACCGGTCTTTATTGGCGCGCTGCTTCAAGTCCAAAATCCGTTGGAACCGGGTTTGCTCTGGCATCTGCCGATTTCGTTCTGTGTTTCGGGTTTCATTGCGGTCACACATTCCTTTTTTTTGGTCGAGCTTGCCAGTCAGTGGGGAACGTTTCCCTTTTTCTTCCGCGACGCGCGCGCCGATCGCACGCCGAACATCTTCACTCTCTCGCTGCGCGGTCGCGGGATCGTATGGGCGGTTTCCGCGTCCATTTGTCCAATCGCTTCGCTGTTGTTGCTGTTGGTGGCACCGCGGTCACCGGCAACGAACGAGGCATGGCTGGCCGTGTTCGTGGGCGTAATCGGAATCGCGTTCGGAATGTTCACTGCGGTGATGATGAGCCGGCTCGTGGCAAAACCAATTGATAAACTGCGCGCCGCCGCCGACGCGGTCTCGCGCGGAAACCTGAGTGTCGATCTTGGCCGCGCGGGCGCCCGACGCGCGGACGAATTTGGCCAGTTGCTCTGTGAGTTCGATCAGATGGTGCAAGAGCTCCGGGAGAAGGAAAAATTGCGCCAGACGTTCGGCCTCCATGTCGGCAGACGCGCGGCGGAACGAATCCTGGCGCGCGACCCGGGATTAAGCGGCGTCGAAGAGGAAATTACAGTCATGTTCGTTGATATGCGTTCGTGGACCGCCCGCGCGAATGCATCACCACCTGCTGAAATCGTGGAAATCATGAACCATTTTTTCCGGGTGAGTGTGCGCGCAGTTGAGGAAGAACATCGCGGCATGGTCAATAAATATTTGGGCGACGGTTTCATGGCAATCTTCGGCGCAGGCGACTCGGATTCGAATCACGCCCGCGATGCTGTGTCGGCCGGACGCGGAATTTTGGCGGCAGTGAACGAGTTAAATGAGAAACTTTCAGTGCAGGGGCGCGCGCCGATTCAAATTGGAATTGGAATTCATTCAGGTCCGGCAATTGTGGGCAGCATCGGTTCGCCCCAACGGCTGGAGTTCACTGCCATTGGCAACACTGTGAACGTCGCATCGCGCGTGCAAGGCCTGACCAAGAGGGTCGGCAGACCTCTGCTCGTCACCGCCGCAGTGCGCGATCAGTTACGTGATTGGTTCACGTTCGAGGAACTGCCTCCGCAGGAAGTCAGCGGCATCGAAGGCCGCGTGATGATTTTTGCGGTAACTGCGTAGAGATATTCGCAGCACCGAGGATGTGTGTTTTGCCTCGGCGTTCGAAACAAACCCGCTACACTCGCGCCATGCCGGCACTCTCTGACGTGGTCAATTATACCGACGACTTTTTGCGCATTGGAGAAATAGGCGATTGGGATAACGCGCTTAACGGGCTCCAGATCGAAAATTCGGGCCGGGTCACGCTGATCGGCGCGGCGGTTGATGTTTCGACCCGCGTATTGACCGAAGCTCAAAAGCGACAGGTCGATCTGTTGATTGTGCACCACGGCTTGTTCTGGCCTGGACTGCAGGCGATTCGAGGCGCGTTGCGCCGGCAACTGCGGTTTGCATTCGAAAATGACATCGCGCTCTACAGCGCGCATCTCCCTCTCGATATCCATCCAAAGGTCGGAAATAATGCACAGCTTTCGGCTGCGCTTGGCTTAAAAGCCCCGCAGCCGTTCCTGGAAGACAAAGGTCAGCCGGTCGGTCTGAGACTGCGCGGCTCAATGTCGCGGCGTGAACTTGTTCGGAAATTGCAAAAGGCGTTGAATGGTTCGGTAAAAGTTTTCGATTTCGGACCGAAAAAGGCGCGAGCCATCGGGATTGTAACCGGAGCCGCCGGATCAGAGATTTATCGGGTGGCAGAGGAAAACATCGACACGTTCGTTACCGGTGAAGCGCCGCACTGGGCCGCAGTTGCTGCCGAAGAACTTGGGATCAATCTTCTTTTGGGCGGACATTACGCGACGGAAGTGTTTGGCGTAAAAGCGCTCGCTGCACATCTGTCGAAACGATTCAGCGTGCCATGGGAATTTATCGACTGTCCGACAGGCTTGTGAGGTTGGAGACGGCCCGTCCCGGGGCCACTGAAGACACGATCGCGCATCGCCTCCATCCGAGCGCCACGTGCCGCGCAGCCAAGATAGCTATATTACTAGCCTATATCGCGCCGCTATCGGTTTTTGGCGCAGCGAGAGACGGTTCTCCGATGCATCTACCCAGCTACAAGGCCGTGCCGGTCTACTACGAGCCGCTGAATAAAATGATCATGCCCGTTCGAATAAACGGACAGCCGGCGCCTGATCGATGTGCGCAATCAGAATTGGCTGCCGAAAATCGACAGCTATCTTCGCAGCGGCCAAACATGTTTCGTCGTCGTCGGTGCAGGCCACATCGGTGGACCAACCGGACTTCTCGCATTGTTGAAAACCCGCGGCTGCAAGGTCGAGCAACTCTGACGCAAGTCATTTCACCGCAGAACCAGGAACGAGAAGTACGGAATCAGACGCGGAATTCGTCATAAATCCGCTACGGACTTTAGAATTGGCGTTTCACAGAAACGCCCTAAAAGTGTTCGCCGATGGCTGAGACAGCTGATCGGCGAATGAGCACCCGCGCAACGGGTGTTGTCGGCGTTGCCATTCTATCGAGTCGCTTGCTCGGTCTGGTTCGTGAGATGGTGTTTGCCGGCCTGTTTGGGGCCGGCAGAAATCTGGACGCATTTCTCATGGCGTTTCGGTTGCCGAATTTGTTGCGCGATCTTTTTGCCGAGGGCGCGCTTTCAACGGCGTTCATCACGACGTTCTCGAAAAAGATCGCAATCGAAGGCGATGAATCAGCGTGGCGCCTGGCGAACAAGGTCGCGACGCTCACGGCCGTTTTCATGAGCGCGGTGACGTTGCTCGGCATCGTATTCGCTCCGCAACTGGTGGAGCTCTTGACATGGGGAAGTTGGTCGCCGGACAAAACGGAACTCACGATTTTGCTCACCCGTATCATGTGGCCGTTCATGCTACTGGTGTCGCTCGCGGCGCTGGTGATGGGGATGCTGAACGCAAAACATGTGTTCGGTCCGCCAGCCATGGCGTCGAGTTACTTCAATCTCGGCTCCATCATCGCCGGAGTGGCGATCGGGTATTGGCTCGATCCGCATTTCGGTGCGCGCTCACTCGTGGGTCTGGCTATCGGCACGCTCATCGGCGGCGCATGGCAAATGATAGGACAATTTCCATCGCTGTGGAAGGTCGGCTACAGATTTCACCCCGATCTTCGTTGGCGCGACGAAGGTGTGCGCACGGTGCTGACGTTGATGGGACCTGCGGTCGTCGCGGCGAGCGCAGTGCAGGTGAACGTTTTGATCAACAGCGGATTCGCCGCGGGCCTTGGGAACGGACCGGTGAGCTGGCTCAACATTGCGTTTCGGCTGATGCAATTGCCGCTGGGAATTTTCGGCGTCGCCATCGGCACCGTTACCTTGCCGTTGGTATCAAAGCACGCTGCGCTAGGGAACACCGCAGAGTTCCGCGCGATTCTTGCGCGCGGAATGCGGCTGGCCTTTTTGCTCACGATTCCGTCGGCGATCGGACTCGCCATGCTGGCGTCGCCGATCATTAGCGTGATTTATCAGCACGGGCGGTTTACAGCGGAAATGACGCGGCAGACTGCCGGTGCATTGCAATTTTACGCGATTGGTCTCGTTGCGTATTCGGCCCTGAAAGTGTTGACGCCGGCGTTTTACGCCGTCGGCAAACGCAATACACCGATGTTGGTGAGCTTTCTCGCGATCGCCGCGAATCTGTTTCTCAACTGGCTCTTCACGTTTCGGCTCGGGTGGGGACATCGCGGTCTTGCGTTTTCCACGAGTCTCGTAGCGACAATTAATTTTCTTTCGCTTTACGCGTTGATGCGCCGACACATCCGCCGGCTCGAGACACGCCAAATGCTGACTGCGCTCGGAAAAATTAGTCTCGCGGGCGCGCTGCTGGCGCTGATCTGCTGGGCTGCAAATTACTGGTGGCTGGATGCATGGTCGGACATGCGGTTCTTCCAGAAATTGACGATACTGCTCGCGACGATTGCGTGCGCCGGCGGGGCGTTTTTCGGCGCGGCGTTTCTTCTGCGCGTGAGCGAAGTGCAGGACATCGTTGATGTATTCCGGCGAAAAGTCGGCCGGTCGTTGTAAAGGCATTCGCGTCAAACGTCCGGCGAATCCCACAAAAAAGCGTTTGGCATGAGCGGCTCTAACCCAGCGCGCGATCGAGGTCCTCGATCAGGTCGTCGGCGTTTTCGAGGCCGATGGATAAACGCAATAAGCCTTCCGGCGAGATCGTGCCCGGTCCTTCAATTGAGGCGCGATGCTCGATCAAGCTTTCCACGCCGCCCAGGCTGGTAGCGCGAATGAAAACCTTTGTTTTCGCCGCGACCTGCATCGCCGCATCGTAACCGTCTTTTACTTCGAGCGAAAGCATTCCGCCTGACGCGGACATCTGCTTGAGCGCGGTCTTGTGTCGGGGGTGCGACTCTAATCCTGGATAATGCACGCGTTTTACTTTCGGATGTCGGGCGAGGAACTCGGCGATTTTCAATGCATTTTCAGAGTGAGCGCGCATTCGCCACGGTAAGGTGCGCATGCCGCGCAGGATCAGCCAGCAATCGAAAGGCGACGGGACCGCGCCACCCTCGTATTGAATGCTGCGAATCCGCTGAAAAAATTCGCTCTCTGTTTTGGCAACCACAATTCCGCCGAGAACATCGCAATGTCCGCCAAAATATTTTGTCGTGGAATGCAGGACTAAATCGGCGCCGAGATCGAATGGCCGTTGCAGCACCGGTGCCCATGTGTTGTCGCAAACGAAAATGGCGCCGGGGCCGCGCACGATTTCCGCAACCGCTGCAAGATCCACAATTTTCAGCAACGGATTGGATGGCGTCTCGGCCCAGGCCAATTTTGTGTTTGGTCGTAGCGCTTTTCTGACTGCATCGGGATCGCTCATGTCCACGAAATCGGCTTCGAGTCCCCAGCGGAGGAAAATTTCGTGGATCAATCGCGACGTGCCGTAGTAGGCATCGACGTGTGCAAGGACGTGATCGCCAGGCGAGAGCGCCTGTAAAATCGACATGGTCGCGCCGGTGCCAGATGCGAATGCGGCAGCAGCTTCACCGCCTTCGAGCATGCTCACGCCGCGCTCCAGCGCCTGGCGATTCGGGTTATCATTGCGTGTGTACATGAATCCGCGCGAATACGTGCCTTCGATGTCGCGTTCGAACGTGGTGGAAAGATAAATGGGGGAAGCCACCGCCCCCGTTGCGGGATCAACCGCGTGCCCCGCGTGAACGGCTATCGTTTCAATTTTCATTTGCGGACATTAACGAATGGCAGCTGCGCTTGTCGATCCTTGGAGTGCGCGGCCCCCGAAGCAGGGATCCTGGCATCGCGGAACCGCAGTTCAAAGTTTACCAGTTGACGACGTCACCCGCCAAGCGCAAATAGCAGCTTTCCCATGGAAACCCGGAGTTGCCCTGATGCAGCGATACACACGATTTACGATGACGAAGTTTTCCAGATGGCTTGCGAGCAGTTTCGGGTCATCGCCGATTATCTCAGCATCGATAAGGACGACCGGGAATGGGCCACTTATCCGAAGCGCGCCGTCGCCGTGACGTTGCCGGTGCACATGGACGACGGAAGCACGAAAGCTTTCCAGGGTTATCGGGTGCAACATCACATCGCGCTCGGCCCGACGAAAGGCGGCACACGGTTCGCGCCTTCGTTGTCGATGGGCGAGACGGCCGCGCTGGCAATGTGGATGAGCTGGAAATGCGCGCTGGCCCAATTGCCTTATGGCGGCGCGAAGGGCGGAGTTGCCGTTGATCCGAGCAAACTATCACGCACGGAACTAGAGTCTGTCTCGCGCCGCTACATGCAGGAAATGATCCCGTTCGTCGGGCCGCATACCGACATCATGGGGCCGGACATGGGCACCAATGAACAAATCATGGCCTGGTTCATGGACACCTACTCCGTTTACATGGGTTACGCCGTCAATGAAATCGTTACCGGAAAACCGGTCGCCATCGGCGGCACTGAAGGCCGGCGTGAAGCAACCGGGCGCGGCGTTGTTTATCTAGTCGAGCGCGCCATGAACATGCTGAAGATGGATCCTGAAAAAAGCACGGCCATCGTGCAGGGGTTCGGCAACGTCGGCTCAGTAGCAGCTCTTTCGCTTGCGTACAAAAGCGGTGTGAAAGTCGTAGGGATCAGCGACGCGTACGCTGCGATTTACAATCCAAAGGGAATCGACGTGAAAACAGCCGAACAGCATATGATCAAAAAGGGAAACCTGCGGGCGTTTGCTCAGGGCGATCATGTCGATCCAAAAGAATTCCTCACGCTGCCGTGCGATATTCTCGTTCCTGCAGCGGTTGATCGCGTAGTCACAGGGAAAAACGCGGGCCAACTCAAATGCCGGATCCTTGCTGAAGCCGCCAACGGTCCGACCACGCCGGACGCGGACCTACTTCTTGAGCAGCGCTGGGACGAAATCTTTGTGATCCCGGACATTCTCTGCAACGCCGGCGGCGTGATCGTCTCCTACTTCGAGTGGGTGCAGGGTTTGCAGGCCTTTTTGTGGTCGGAATCCGAAGTGACCGACAAACTTTTCCGCATCCTCGAGCATTCGTTTGCGCAAGTGATCAAGCGGGCGAAAGAACATAAAGTCTCGCATCGCACCGCGGCCATGGCCACCGGCGTCGAGCGCGTTATCAAAGCCAAACAAGTGCGCGGCCTGTTCCCATGAGCGTTTGTTGTAGCCACGCCCCTGTGGGGCGTTTCTCGTTTTGGTACGCGTGATTCAAACGGCGCACAGCGCCGTGGCTACAGCTGCAGATACTAATACAGACGCGATGAAGTTTTCTCACTCCGAAGAAAAGCGCGACGACCGACATCTCGACGTTTTGGTGAATGAAGAGAATGGCCTGCGGATCGTTGTCTCCCGTCTTGGTGCGGAATTAATTAGTCTGGCGCGAATCAACGATGCCGGGCAATGGACCGGTTTTCTTTATCGCGACAACGATGTGTCAATACCGGCTCAGGGTTGGGCAAACCATGCGACGGTCATGGGCTATTATCTTCATCGGCTCAAAAATGGTCGCAGCCTGTACCGTGGCCGCGAAATCAAAGGCGGGAATCACGGGTTCCTTCGCTCCAAGACCTGGCGCTTTGCGGGATTCTCAGGTGAGGGCAGCGGCGCTTCGTTGAAGTATCGAATTACTCCCGAGGATTTTTCACCTGTTGAATACCCGCTGAGGGTCAGTGTGGATCTAACATACCAGATCGAGTTGAACACGCTGAGCGTTCTTTTCGAGTTTCAAAACCACGAACCTGAACTGACCGCGCATGTCGCGTTCGGATTGCATCCTGGCTTCGCAGCGACTTCGTTCGAAACCTTTCATCTTCAAATGCCGAAAGGTCTTTACCGCAGATACTTTTCGCCCGGCAACTATTTGTCAGGGGAAACGCGCGATATTGAATTCCCGGGTGGCGAAATGCCATTTCATCGAAGTGAGTTATCCGGTTCGATCATTCTCGAAATGGTCGACGTTCCGAGACGGCAATTCGGTTACGTCGATCCGCCGAGTGGCCGCTGGGTGACTTTGGATCTTACCGGTGTCCCTTATGTGACCCTATGGTCTGATGGCGGACCATTTCTTTGCATTGAACCTTGCTGGGGCCTGACTGATCATCACGAACAACGCACATTTGAAGAGAAGCAGGGCATTCAACGAATTTCGCCTCGTGGCGAGTTGCGCGCCTCCTTCAGTGTGACTCCGCAATTTGCCTCCTGGGATTAACCGTACGAGCTGTGGCGTTGACAGCAGGGAACCGCCGAATTTGTACATAAAAAACCGCACCGCCGGATGAAACCAGCAGTGCGGTTCCTTTGCTAGCGACACTTTCCTAGAAACCAGGCGGGGGGGGTTGGGGCGTTGGTCCTAGGAAGTGCCTTTGGGATTGTTAGGGGCCGGCGAACTTGTTGGGCTGGGGTCCGTGGCCGGTTGGGGGGTTGCCCGTTGGAAGGCCTGGGGGCAGACGGCCGCCGTTGACGTCTTTTTTGGGCTTGAGGTCCTGGATTCTGATTTTCGTCTTAGCTTTTCTTGCCGCCATTCTATTTTGCTTTCTGGTTGCTTTGAAAGTGACACCGCACCGAGGGATCGAACCAACAATGCGGTTCCTTGAGCTTCTTAGTTGCCGCCGGGACCGTGTTGAACGGGACCGTGTTGACCGGGCCCGTGCTGGCCGGGACCATGTTGACCGGGACCGTGTTGGACGGGGCCGTGTTGAACGGGACCGCCGCCTTTGGCGTCTTTCTTTGGCTTGAGGTCTTGGACTTTGATCTTTTTCTTACCTTTTGCTGGCATTTATTTTCCTTTCGGGTTGGTTTGTATTGTGTCAGTGGCGCCGAAGAGCAATTGCCCGCCTGTAACGTCCTGTTTTGGAATCAGGTCATCCAGACGAATCACTTTTTCTCTCTTGCGCTTTGGCCTTTGACTTCCTGACTCTCCGGCGGGCGCATTTTTTTTATCCTTCGGAACGCTCACGGTTGGCTATTTTGTTACCAATATTCGTGCCAAGTGCTGAAGGGCTTGAGAATATTGAAGGGGCGGTGGCGCATTTATCGTTAATTGACAATCACTTACGCAGAAATTTGCTCTGTTGAAACTGATAATCGGCGAGGGAAGTAGCCTGAGCGTCCAGGTCTGTTTTCAGGCCATCATGGATCCTTTTTAGCCACCGTGCTTTACTTTGAGGCCGCACTGCGGAGATAACGGGCGAGCGTGGAGCGAGAAATGCCAAGCAATTTTGCAGCCTGCCGCTGGCTTCGGTTGGCTTGGTCATATACGAGGCGGACATGCCTTTTGATGGCGCTGTCCAATAAGAGATCGGTGTGCCTCTCAGGCTCTGTGTGGTTATGGACGGGCATAGGACCTGTTTGGACGTTATCCCATCCCGCTGAATGTGATTCTAGATCCGGAGGAAAAACAACATGTTCGGGCAGAATCACCGAGCCGTTGCAAAACAACGTCATTGTGCGCACCGTGTGGCTCAACTCGCGCAGGTTGCCGGGCCATTGATGACGAAGCAATTTTTCCATGGCCTCGGGATGAATAGCCGCAATATTTTTACCTTCTTTTAACGCTGCGAGTTTCAATTCCGTCGCAATCAATGCCGGCAACTCTTCCAGCCGCTCGCGCAGCGGCGGGATAAGCAAGGTCAAGCCGTTCAATCTCTGATAAAGATCCTCGCGAAATTTTCCCAATCGCACCCGCTCGCGCAGGGAGCAGTTTGAGGCGCAGATGATTCGCGCGTTGGAAGTGAGCATTCTTTCGGAACCGAGCCGCTCAAATTCACCGTATTCGAGGACGCGCAAGATTTTCACCTGGGCGAGGGGACTCATTTCCGAGATTTCGTCAAGGAATATCGTACCGCCATCAGCAAGCTCGAATTTTCCTTTAATGCTTTGCTGCGCCCCAGTAAACGCCCCGCGCTCGTGACCAAACAACTGACTTTCAAGCAGCGTATCGCTGATTGCCGACGCGTTAAAAGCGATGAATGGGCGGCCTGCTCGCGTTGATGAATTATGTATCGCGTGAGCGAGCAAGGTTTTGCCTGTACCAGTTTCACCCAGCAGCACCACGGGTACGTCTGATTTGGCCGCGAGCGCTGCCAACTGCAAACAACGGGCCATGGCGGCGTTGCTGGTAGTCAGGTCTTCGAGCCTTAGTCTGGATGGCGATTCTTGCACCGAACTTATTGCCTCATGCTCTCTCGTAGCTGGCGAATCGGTTCAAATGCATATTCGATCATCGTCCGGCCACCGACGATGATGTGCGCATCTCCCCGCATACCGACACGGAGCGGGAGAACTTTTCCTGCGCGCGAGGAGATGTCATAGCGGTCCAGTGATCCCAAGGCAGTGAAGTGCGATCCGTCGCCGCTAGTGACAGCCGACGGGCTGATCCAATCGAGTTTTCCAGTTACTGTGCCATAACGCTGATACGGGTAGGCTTCGAAAAAATAGCGAATCCGCTGGGCCGCAATCAGCTTCGACAGGCCAGTTTCATTCAGGGTGATCCGGGCTCGGGGCTTTGCGTCTTTCGGTGCGAGTTGGCAAAGCACTTGTCCCTGCTGCACGAAAGTGCCCACGCTCCGTTGATCCATGGAAATGATCACGCCTTCGTATGGACTGCGAATCGTAAGCAGGTTCTGTTGCGCATTTTTCAGATCGGTCTTCAAGGCGCCGATGCGCATTTTTAACTTTTCAATTTCCGATTGCTGCTCGGCTCGTTGGCGGGCGTGCTCCGTCTCCATTCGCTCACGGTCGAGATTCACCTGCTGCACAGTTCTTTGGGCGACGCTCAAATCTTTTTCCGACCCGGCTAAGTCGAGCTTCATCTTTACGATGTCAATTTCCGACTCGCCGCCCAGCTTGGCTAATTTTTCCATGCGCGTGACGAGGTCGCGGCTGGTGTTAGCATGGTTCTCACGAAATTTTACTTCGCTTTTTGCCTGCTCAATCTCTGCATTTTTCATCCCAAGTTGCGCGACATAAGCATTGTCATATCGAGCGAGGCTTTCTTCCTTGCTGCGTAAGTCCTCCGTGAGCGTCCGGAACTCAGTATCCAAACCGCGAATCTCCTCAGAACGTAACACGAACAACTCTTCTCCGGCTTTTACCGGTTGACCTTCGTCCACCCCAATGTGGCTAATGATAGCTCGCACGGGTGATTGGATTGGATCGGCGCCGGTCCCGGGGACCAGGACGAATGGACAACGTACCGTCTCTGGCAATCGCATCACAATTGCGACGAGCAGCGCGAATAGAAAGGCCGCCAGCAATAGCCAGGCGGTCGAGCGGATGATCCAGGGCGGCGGCTCCTGCGGCAGCATCTCGGATTCCACATCGAGCGAGCCGCGTTCGGTTAATTGTGAGCTCATAGACGTACTGGTTCAGATTCCCAGTTGCTGGCTCGAGAGATAATAATACAGCCCGCGCTGTGCCATCAATTCATCGTGCGTCCCAATCTCGGCAACGCTTCCCTGTTCGAGCACCACGATAGAATGCGCTTCGCGAATCGTGCTTAACCGATGCGCTATCACAATCGTGGTGCGGCCTGCCATTAACCGACCGAGATTGTCTTGGATCGCGCGCTCCGATTCTGTGTCCAGCGCGCTCGTTGCTTCATCAAAAATCAACACTGGCGGATTACTATAGATTGCCCGCGCAATCGCGATGCGCTGCTTTTGGCCACCTGAAAGAGAAAGACCCGATTCGCCAATCTTTGTCTCGTAACCAAGCGGAAGACGCATAATGAAATCGTGCGCCGCAGCAGCTTGTGCGGCGGCAAGCACCCGATCGAGATCTGGCTCCGGATCGCCAAACGAAATATTGCGCGCGATCGTATCGTTAAACATATGATTCTCCTGAAGCAC
>Ga0209807_1000141_pt1 | contig 30362 bp, 31 predicted proteins | sample GraSoiAngelo_154_FD_186168 | JGI IMG/M metagenome (GOLD analysis project Ga0209807, IMG submission 186168) | Grasslands soil microbial communities from the Angelo Coastal Reserve, California, USA - 14_1009_13_20cm (SPAdes) (version 2) | ecosystem: Environmental > Terrestrial > Soil > Grasslands ... | reverse complement strand
CGGAGCGAACACAAGCCTGGTCGGTCGGGCGTTCGCAAAAACAGCAGTGACGATGACCGGCGCCAATATCTCCCTTGGCCAGTAAGCTACTGACGTTTTAGACTCAGTTGTTTTAAAAGGGACCCTCGCGGGTCCTTTTTTTTTGCGCGGTCCCTGGGATTTCCATTCGATTATCAATCCCAGGCTGTAAGGCTCTGTGGAAACGTCACTTTTTGTCGGTCGCATACGCTGGATACCGTCGGAACTACCGCCAACCTACCCCGCTCATAGATTCGCCAAACGGTGTCTGAAGAATCATCTCAAGTGGCTACCCCGGAGAAGACACCCGCATTCCACTCGCGCTCCTCTCTTTCCGACCCGCCACATCTCAGCGTATTGCCGCGAGCCTCTCGAACGTATCCGGGAAGCGCTTCACGAGACTGATGAGCAATGCGGCTTGCGCATTGGGTTTCGCCCGGCCCTGCTCCCAGTTTTCCAGCGTGCGCACGTTCGTACGCAGATAAGCTGCGAACAGCCCTCTGGAGATCTTGAGGCGCTGTCGCACGCGCACCATCTCCCGGGGAGTAACCTCGGGAGCAGCCTTGAACGCGATCGCGTGCGTTTTCAGGGTACGCTTGCCTTGCCTCGCGTCCGCGAGCGCCGTCATGCCTTCCCTCAGTTCGGCAAACAGATTGCGCTTGTGCGCACGAACCCGCTTGGCTCTGACCTTTGTCATGTCGCTCTCCTTGCTTCCAGCTCCGCCTTAAGCATCTCCTTCAACGCCTTGCGCTGCTTCGGCGTCAGATCCTCCATTTCGTCCTTGTCGTACAGCGTATACAGCCAGAACTGCATCCCCGCGCTCCACCAGTAATAGATCACACGAAGCCCGCCGCGCTTGCCCTTTCCACGCCGCCGGTCCGCAAACCGCATCTTGCGCAGTCCGCCAGTCTCCTGGATGGTCTCGCCGGCTTCGGGATTTCTCATCAATTCCTGCTGCAACCGCCCGAAAGCTTCATCACCCAGGTAGTCGGCGCGATGACGCGCAAACGCGGGAAGCTCGACAAAGACGGCCTTCACGATCGTATTATACGCAACCTACGTATATACGCAAATTGCGTATATCGACCCCTACTCCCACTCGATGGTCGCGGGCGGCTTCGAGGAGATGTCGTAGGTGACCCGGTTGATGCCGCGCACCTCGTTGATGATGCGGTTCGAGACCTTGGCGAGCAGCTCGTGCGGCAGCGGCGCCCACTCCGCGGTCATGAAGTCGGTGGTTTGCACGGCGCGCAGGGCGACGACGTGCTCGTAGGTGCGGCCGTCGCCCATCACGCCGACCGATTTCACCGGCAGGAACACGGCGAAGGCCTGCGCAGTCTGCTCGTACCAGTCCGAGCTTCTCAGCTCCTCGGTGAAGATCGCATCCGCCTGGCGCAGCAGATCGGCGTATTCCCGGTTCACCTCGCCGAGGATGCGCACGCCCAGGCCGGGACCCGGAAACGGATGGCGGAACACCATCTCGCGCGGCAGGCCGAGCGCCAGGCCGAGCTCGCGTACTTCGTCCTTGAACAGCTCGCGCAGCGGCTCGAGCAGCTTGAGGTGCAGCGTCTCGGGCAGGCCGCCGACGTTGTGGTGCGACTTGATGGTGGCGGCCTTCTTGGTCTTCGCGCCGGCCGACTCGATCACGTCCGGGTAGATCGTGCCCTGCGCGAGCCAGCGCGCGTGCTTGATCTTCCTCGCCTGTTCCTGGAACACGTCCACGAACAGCTTGCCGATGATCTTGCGCTTTTCCTCCGGGTCGCCAATACCCTTCAAGGCTGAATAAAACTGCTCGGATGCATCGATGTGCACGACCTTGGCCTGCATGTGCTGAGCGAAGGCGCCCATCACCTGCGCCGCCTCGTTCAGGCGCAGCAGGCCGTGGTCGACGAACACGCAGGTGAGCTGGCTGCCGATGGCGCGGTGGATCAGCGCCGCCGCGACCGATGAGTCGACGCCGCCGGAAAGGCCGAGCAGGACCTCGTCGCGGCCGACCTGGTCGCGAATTTTGCGAACCGCTTCGGAAACGTAATCCGGCATGTTCCATTCGGCTCCGCAGCCGCAGATCTCGTGCACGAAGCGATGCAGGAGCTTCGCGCCCTGGCGCGTGTGCGTCACCTCGGGATGGAACTGCACGCCGTAGAAGCGCCGCGCTTCATCGGCCATGCCGGCGATCGGGCACGACTCGGTCGAGGCCATGAGCTTGAAGCCGGGGGGCAGCGCGGAGACCTTGTCGCCGTGGCTCATCCACACGCGCAGCATGCCGTGGCCTTCCGGCGTGCGGAAGTCCTCGATGCCCTCTAGCAGCTTCGTGTGGCCGTGCGCTCGAACTTCTGCGTAGCCGAATTCGCGCACGCGCCCGGCTTCGACCCGCCCGCCGAGCTGCTGCGCCATGGTCTGCATGCCGTAGCAGATGCCCAGAACCGGCACGCCTTGCTGGAACACTGCCTGCGGCGCCTTGCCGGTCGATTCCTCGTAGGCCGACATGTGGCTGCCGGAGAGGATGATGCCCTTGGCGCCGAAATCGCGCACGAACGCGTCGGCTACGTCGTGGGGGTGGATCTCGCAGTAGACCTTGGCTTCCCGGACCCGCCTGGCGATCAGCTGCGTGTATTGCGCACCGAAGTCGAGGATCAGGATTTTCTGGTGCACTACTCAGCCCGGTAGTTCGGGGCTTCCTTCACGATCTGGACGTCGTGGACATGCGACTCGCGAATGCCCGCCGCCGTGATTTCGACGAACTGGGTGCGAGTACGAAGCTCCTCGACGCTCGAGCATCCGGTGTAGCCCATGCTCGCCCGCACGCCGCCCATCAGCTGCTCGATGACCCGCAGCGCGCTGCCCTTGTAGGGCACGCGGCCCTCCACCCCTTCGGGCACCAGCTTGTCGACGTTCATCTCGGGTTCCTGGAAATAGCGGTCGGCGGCGCCCTGCTGCATCGCGCCGAGCGACCCCATGCCGCGGTAGGCCTTGTAGGAGCGCCCCTGGAACAGCTCGATCTCTCCGGGGGATTCCTCGGTGCCGGCGAACAGCGACCCGAGCATGACCGCATGCGCCCCGGCGCCGAGCGCCTTGGCGATGTCGCCCGAGTAGCGTACGCCGCCATCCGCGACGAGCGGCACGCCGGACTTGCCGAGCGCTTCGGCGACGTTCTGGATGGCGGTGATCTGCGGCACGCCGACGCCCGCCACGATCCGCGTGGTGCAGATCGAGCCGGGGCCGATGCCGACTTTCACGCCATCGGCGCCGTGATCGACGAGGGCGCGCGCGCCATCGCCGGTGCCGACGTTGCCGCCGACGACCTCTACTTTCGGATAGCGCGTCTTGATCCACTTAACCCGGTCGAGCACGCCCTGGGCATGGCCATGCGCAGTGTCGACCACCAGCACATCGGCCCCCGCCTCGACGAGCGCCGCCACGCGCTCGTCGGTGCCTTCGCCCACGCCCACCGCCGCGCCGACGCGCAGCTTGCCCTGCGCGTCCTTGCAGGCGTTGGGATGCTCGCTTTCCTTCAGGATGTCCTTGACCGTGACCAGGCCCATCAGGTGGAATTCGTCGTCGATCACCAGCACGCGCTCCAGCCGGTGGCGGTGCATGAGCGCCCTCGCCTCTTCCCGGCTCGCGCCTTCGCGCACCGTGACCAGCTTTCTTTGCGGCGTCATGATCGATTTGACCGGCTGGTCGAGCTCGGCCTCGAAGCGCAGGTCGCGGTTGGTGACGATGCCGACCACCTTGCCGCTCTTCACCACCGGGAAGCCGGAGATCTTGTACTGCTGCTGCAGCGCCATCACCTCGCGCACGGTCATGTCTGGCGAGACGGTCATCGGATCGCGCAGCACGCCGGACTCGAAGCGCTTGACTTTGGCGACCTCGACCGCCTGCGCCTGGGGCGTGAGGTTCTTGTGGATGATGCCGATGCCGCCCTCCTGGGCCATGGCGATGGCGAGCCGGGCCTCGGTGACCGTGTCCATGGCAGCCGACACGAGGGGGATGTTCAGCTCGAGCTTGCGGGTCAGGAGGGTCTTCAGGGAGACTTCGCGCGGCAGGACGCGCGAGTGGGCGGGAAGGAGGAGGACGTCGTCGAAGGTCAGCGCCTTCTGGATCACCCGCATGTCTGATTCTCGCAAAGCCGCATTATACTGTCATCCATGCCTCGGCTTAAGCGTTGATACATCAATGACAAAAGCATTGCTCTGCGCTGTCGGCCTCGCGTTTGCGGCCACCGCCTTGGCCCAGCAATACAGGTGGGTGGACAAGGACGGCAAAGTGGGCTACGGCGATACGCCGCCGCCCGGCGTACAGGCGGCCCCGCTCAAGCCGCCTGCGGGTCCATCGGCACCGGCCGCCGCGCCGAACAAGGACGCTGCGAAGGACCTCAGCCCAGAGGCCGCGTTCCGCAAGCGCCAGCAGGAGCGGCAGGAGGGCGAACAGAAAGCCGCCAAGGAACGTGCAGACGCCGAGGCGAAGCGGGTCAACTGCGAGCAGTCGCAGGCTTCGTTGCGCACCCTGCAGAGCGGGCAGCGTATCTCGTCGACCAACGCTGCCGGCGAGCGCTTCTTTATCGACGACGCGGAGCGCGCGAAGGAGATCGAGCGGACCCAGCGCGCCGTGAACGACTGGTGTAAGTAGCGGCGCGGGCGCGTCGCGCCTCTTTCGGGTCGACCGCCAGCGGGCGATAGATTTCCACCCGGTCGCCGTCCGCCACCGGCGTGTCCTCGCGCACGACCTTGCCGAAAATGCCTACCTTGCCGCGCACCAGGTGCAGCAGCCCGGACTTCGCCAGGACATCGCGCACCGTGGCGCCGCTCTGCACGGCAACCCGAGCGCTCTCCTCGCGCTCCGGCAGCGCGTAAACGACCTCAACTGTCAGCACCGCCATAGACTCGCGCGGCGCGCTGCGTGAAGGCGTCGACCATCGTGTCGGCGATGCGAGCGAACAGCGGCTCCAGCAGCTTCGCCAGCGCCCGGCTGGAGAAATCGTACTCCAGCGAAAACTCGATCCTGGAGGCGCGCTCCGACAGCGGCGTAAAGCGCCAGGCTGCGGCGAAGCGCCTGAACGGTCCTTGCACCAGGCTCAGGTCGATTGCTTCCCCGGGGCGGCTGCGGTTCAAGGTGGTGAACGACTGGCGCAGGCCCCGCACGCCGACCGTGAGGGTGGCACGCGTTCCGGCAGGCCCGCGCTCGTCGACCGTGGCGGCGACGCACCAGGGAAGAAAGCGCGGGTAGGCTTCGATGTCCTCCACCAGCGCGAAAATCTGGGCCGCGCTGTGCTCGACGATCGCGGATCGGTCGATGCGCTTCATGTTCTAGAATTCTTCATGTCCATCGTCGAGAACCGCAAGGCGTTCCACGATTATTTCATCGAGGAGCGCTACGAAGCCGGCCTGGCGCTCGACGGCTGGGAGGTGAAAGCCATCCGCGCCGGCCGCGCGCAGCTGGCCGAAGCCTATGTCTTCGTGCGCGCCGCGGAGCTTTTCCTGATCGGCGCCCACGTCAGCCCGCTGCCCACGGTTTCGACGCATTTCACGCCGGACCCGACGCGCAGCCGCAAGCTGCTGATGCACGCCGAGGAGATCAAGCGGCTGATCGGCAAGGTCGAGCAGCGCGGCTACACGCTGGTGCCGCTCAATCTGCACTTCCGCAACGGCCGCATCAAGCTCGAAGTCGCGCTGGCGCGCGGCAAGCTGAAGCACGACAAGCGCGCCGCCGAGCGCGAAAAGGAATGGAGCCGGGAGAAGCAAAGGCTGCTACGCAGCCGCTGATTTCTTCTGCGGCGCCGCCTCGGCGAGCGACAGCCAGGTCGACACCACGGTGTCCGGATTGAGGGACAGGCTGTCGATACCCTGCTCCATCAGCCAGCGCGCCAGATCGGGGTGGTCGGAAGGGCCTTGCCCGCAAATCCCGACGTACTTGCCGTGCTTGCGGCAGGCGCGGATCGCCATGGCGAGCATGGCCTTCACCGCGGCATCGCGCTCGTCGAAGCTCCCGGCCACCAGGCCCGAGTCGCGGTCCAGCCCCAGCGTCAGCTGGGTGAGATCGTTGGAGCCGATCGAGAAGCCGTCGAACAGCTCGAGAAACTCCTCGGCCAGAAGGGCGTTCGACGGCAGCTCGCACATCATTACCACGCGCAGACCGTTCGTGCCTCGCTGCAATCCGTTTTTCTCCAGCAGGTCGATCACCTGTTTCGCTTCGCCGAGCGTGCGCACGAACGGCACCATCAGCTCGACGTTCGTAAGGCCGAGCTCGTCTCGCACCTTCTTCAGCGCCGCGCATTCCAGCTCGAAGCACTCGCGGAAGCTGGGCGCGACGTAGCGCGAAGCGCCGCGGAAGCCGAGCATCGGGTTTTCCTCGTCGGGCTCGTAGCGCTCGCCGCCGAGCAGCTTCTTGTACTCGTTCGACTTGAAGTCGGACAGCCGCACGATCACCGGCTTGGGCCAGAAGGCGGCCGCAATGGTGGCGACGCCTTCCACCATCTTCTCGCGGAAGAAGCTGCGCGGGTCGGGGTAGCCACGGCATTTTTCGTCCAGTTTCTTCTTCAATGCGGCAGGCAGATCCGCGTACTCGAGGCAGGCGCGCGGGTGCACGCCGATCTCGTTGTTGATGATGAATTCGAGGCGCGCCAGGCCGACGCCGGCGTTGGGCAGCTGCGCGAATTCGAACGCCAGATCCGGATTGCCGACGTTCATCGCGATCTTGACCGCGATGCGCGGCATCTCGCCGCGCTCGCGGCTGGAGACTTCGAACGGCAGCAAGCCCTCGAACACGCTGCCGGTGTCGCCCTCGGCGCAGGAAACCGTCACCGGCTGTGCGTCCCTCAGGCGCGCGGTGGCGTCGCCGCAACCGACTACCGCGGGGATGCCGAGCTCGCGCGCGATGATCGCCGCGTGGCAGGTGCGGCCGCCCCGGTTCGTCACGATGGCGGCCGCCAGCTTCATGACCGGCTCCCAGTTCGGGTCGGTCATGTCGGTGACCAGCACGTCGCCTGGCTTGACCTTCGCCATCTGGGAGGCATCCGGCACCACGCGCACCGCGCCGCTGCCGATCTTGTGGCCGATCGCGCGGCCGCTCGCCAGAACGCGGGAGCTGCCCTTGAGGGCGTAGCGCTCTTCGAGGTCGCGCTTGCGCGACTTCACCGTCTCCGGCCGCGCCTGGAGCACATACAGCTTGCCGTCGGCGCCGTCCTTGGCCCACTCGATGTCCATCGGCCGCCCATAGTGCCTCTCGATGGCAAGCGCATGGCGCGCGAGCTCCAGCACTTCGGGGTCCGTGAGCGAGAATCGCGCGCGCTCTTCCGTGCTCACTTCCACCACGCGCGTCGAGCGGCCCGCCTCGGCCGATCCTGCAAACAGCATCTTTTCCAGCTTCGAGCCCAGAGCGCGCCGCACGATGGCGGGCCGGCCCTGCTCCAGCATCGGCTTGTGGACGTAGAACTCGTCCGGATTGACCGCGCCCTGGACGATCATTTCGCCCAGGCCATACGCAGCGGTGATGAATACCACGTCCCGGAAGCCGGATTCGGTGTCCAGGGTGAACATCACCCCGCTCGCACCCAGATCGCTGCGCACCATCTGCTGCACGGCAGCCGAGAGCGCCACGCCGCGGTGGTCAAAGCCGTGATGGGTGCGGTAGGAAATGGCACGCTCGTTGTAGAGCGAGGCATAGACCCGCCGGATGGCCTCGAGGATGTTGTCGATGCCGCGGATGTTCAGAAACGTCTCCTGCTGGCCAGCGAACGAGGCTTCGGGCAAATCCTCCGCTGTGGCCGAGGAACGCACGGCAAATGACACATCACCTGAGGTTATCTGCTCAAGATCTTGATAATATAACTTTATCTCTCTCTCAACCTTCGCAGGGAAAGGCGCTTTGAGGATCCAGGAGCGGATCTCGGCGCCGCACGCCGCCAGCGCGGTTACGTCTTTCGGCGCAAGGCTATGAAGGCGCTGCTCGATGCGGGCTTCGAGCCCGTTGGCGGACACGAACTCGCGGAACGCCTGCGCGGTGGTGGCGAAGCCGCCCGGCACGCGGATGCCCGCCGCGGCCAGGGCGCTCATCATTTCGCCGAGCGAGGCGTTCTTGCCGCCGACTCGCTCCAGGTCCGCCATGCGGAGATCTTTGAGCCAAACTGCTCGCATAGTCGCTCTATTATCCGGTCAATCTAGGCATACGGTGCATTAGCGACACCGTTAAGAATAGTCCGGCCGGCCCTTTAGCACTTCTAAGATATGATCCGACCAACCGCGTAGCTACTTCGTCTCTCCTTCTCATGACAGAGCGGCGCACCGTGTTCTTCGTCTCCGACGGCACCGGCATCACCGCGCAAATGCTCGGGCACAGCCTGCTGACGCAGTTCGAAGGCGTCGATTTCAACCAGGTCACCCTGCCGTTCGTCGACAGCGCGGAGAAAGCCGAGGAATGCCTGGCGCGCATCGAGGCGGAGTCGGCCAGCGGCAATGGCCAGCCGATCGTCTTTTCCACCCTGGTCAACCAGGATGTGCGGCAGGTCGTGCGCCGAGCCAAGGCGCTGTTCCTCGATTTCTTCGAGACGTTCATCGATCCGCTCGAGGCGGGTCTCGGGGTGAAGTCGAGCCATACGATCGGCCGCTCTCACAGCGCGATGGACAAGAAGGAGTACCAGCAGCGCATCGAGGCGATCAACTTCGCGATGGCGCACGATGACGGCGCTTCGCATCGCGAGCTCGGCCAGGCCGACGTGATCCTGATCGGAGTCTCGCGCAGCGGCAAGACGCCGACCAGCCTGTATCTCGCGCTGCAGTTCGGGGTCAAGGCTGCAAATTACCCCTTGATTCCCGAGGATTTCCAACGCATGAAGCTGCCTGAGGCGCTGCGCGCCCACAAAGGGCATCTCTACGGCCTCACCATCGCCTCCGAGCGGCTGCACGAGATTCGCCAGGAGCGCCGCCCGGGTAGCCGCTATGCCGACCTCGATAACTGCCGCTACGAGGTCGAGGAAGCCGAGAACCTGATGCGCCGGGAGGGAATCCGCAGCATCAACTCGACCAGCAAATCGATCGAGGAGATCGCCACCACCATCCTGCGCGAGCTCAGGATCCAGCGCCAGGTGTACTGAAAGCGGCGTACAGGCAGACGGCGGCCGCCGCGGCGACATTGATCGATTCGGTGCCTGGTGCGGTGGGAATCGTGATGCGAAGCGCGGCGCGTTCCTGAAGCGCCAGACTGACCCCCTGCCCCTCGGCGCCGAAGATCCACCCCAGGCGGCCACCGAGATCGGCCTGGCGCAACGGCACCCCGCCGCGGGGAACGGTGCAGACGGAGATGCCCTTGAACCGCTCTATTTCCGCGCCGAGGTCACCCGAAATGCGCAGATTCAGCCGGAAATGACCTCCCATGCCGGCGCGCAGCACCTTGGGCGACCAGGCGTCCGCGCAGCCGCGGTCGAGCACGACCTCGCCGACACCGAAGGCCGCCGCAGTGCGCAGGATCGCACCCACGTTGCTCGGGTCCTGGACGCCTTCGAGGAACACGCATGGGTTGATGGATCTTGTCCTGATGTCGGGAATCTCGATCTCGGCGGCGATCCCCGGAGGGCTCTCGGCGTCGGCGATGGCGCGAAACACGCCCTCCGACAGGACCACGGGCTCTACTTCGGCCTTGACCACCAGGGCCGCGTTGCGCTCCAGGCCGCCCGCGGTGGCAAAGACGCATAGCGGTTTAAGTCCCTGTTCAAGCATTGCGGCGAGCAGATGCGGGCCTTCGATGATGGCGCGTCTTTCCTTTCTTCTCAGGCCGGAGTCGCGCACGAGCTTCGCCCAGCGCCGCACTCGCGGGTTGTCGCGAGAGCGCAGCACCGTTACAGAGCGCACGTGCGCAAGCCGGCGAAGATGTCGGCGCGGTCAGGTGTGTAGAAATTTCGGAAGCTGCTGTGGACGACGCGCGACGGAGTAGCGAAGCTGCCGCCACGCAGCACCTTGTGGGTGCCGAACCAGGGCTCGGAATACTCCTGGTAGGGATCGCGCACGAAGCCCGGATAAGGGAGAAACGTCGACGCAGTCCACTCCCAGACGTTGCCGATCATCTGGCGCAAGCCGAAGGCGCTGTCGCCCCGCGGATAGCCGTGCACGCTGGCGAGCGCTCCTCCCTCGAGATTGGCGAGCGCCGTCGTCCAGGCATCGTCGCCCCACGGATAGCGCCGCTTCATGCGCGAGACCGGATCAAAGCTCGCCGCATACTCCCACTCGGCCTCGGTGGGCAGGCGCCTGCCCGCAAACCGGCAATAGGCTTCGGCCTCGTACCAGCTGACATGCACGATCGGCTCATCGGGCGGGATTGGAACCCAGCGATCGAAGCGCCGCAGCGTGCTTCCGCGCCAGTAAAGAGGTTCGGTTCGGTCTTTCCATGCCCAGCCCTCGTCGGACCAGTACTCGCGCTTGCGGTAGCCGCCTGCCTCCACGAAGCCGAGGTACTCTGCGTTGGTCACCGCGGTGCGCGACATGCGAAATGGCGCCAGGATGACCGGGTGGCTCCATTTCTCGTTGTCGAAGGTGAACTCCGGGCCGCCGGGGCGCGCGCCGAGCTCGAAGCGCCCTCCGGGGAGCTCGGCGTCGCCCGAGACGCGGTTGCCGGGAAATCCGCCCGGGGCCGGGAGCTGCGGCGCCGGATAGCCGAGCGTCTGGCGCGTGTAGTGGAAAGCCTCGGCGTGCATGTCCTCGTGCCGCGTGGCGAGCCGGGCAAAATACGCGAGGTCCGCCTCGCCGCCGGCGCGTACGCGCTCGATTACCCTGCGCAGCACCTCGTCGCGGTACTCGAGAGTGCTCGGGAACGACGGTAGCGGCAATATCCAGCGCTTGTCGTGCGCCACGGTGGCCGAGTTGTAGAGAGCGTCGGCGTTCGGCAGAATCGATTCGCGCCCGCCGCGCCTCAGGCACCAGAACTCCTGAAACCAGCCTACATGACCCAGCTCCCAGCGCGGTGGATTGACGATCGGCAGCCTCGGGCCGAACTCGCGCGCCCCGCCGAGGTCATCGGCTACGCGACGGGTATGCGCGCGGGCCGCGTGCAGCTCCGCGATCAGGGCTTGCATTGGCCGAAGTCTAGCGAATGCGAATCGCTCTAGTCACTCCGGCGGGCGCGAGAGCGCGAAACGGCAATCGCCACACCGCCCTGCGCTGGGCGGCTTTCCTTCGGGCGGCGGGACACCGCGTCGCGGTATCCACGCAGTGGCCCGGCAGCGACGCGGACCTGCTGCTGGCCCTGCACGCACGGCGCAGCTACGACTCGATCCGGCGCTTTGCCGCGAGCTATCCGCAGCGGCGGCTGCTCGTCGCGTTGACCGGCACCGACATCTACCGCGACATTCGCATCTCCAGCGAGGCGCGGGAATCGCTCGCGCTGGCCCACCGGCTGATCACGCTGCAGCCGATGGCGGCGGCGGAGCTGCCCGCGCCGCTGCGGCGCAAAGTGAGCGTGGTCGTGCAAAGCAGCGCCACCACCCTGCGCCAGGATCCGGTCGCCAGGCAATTCCGCGTTTGCGTGATCGGCCATCTGCGCGAGGAGAAGGATCCATTGCGGATCGTCGCCGCGCTGCCGCATCTCGGCGCCATTCAGGTGATTCACCTTGGCGCCGCCCTCGACGAAGCGCTCGGCAGACAGGCGCTCGCGGCGATGCAACGCGACTCGCGCTATCGCTGGCTCGGCGGCGTGCCGCACGGCCGCGCGCTCGCCTGGCTCGCTTCCAGCCACGCGATGGTCATCAGCTCGCGCATGGAAGGCGGCGCCAACGTGGTGTGCGAGGCCCTGCGCATGGGAGTCCCGGTGCTGGCTTCGCGGATCCCCGGCAACGTAGGCTTGCTGGGCAAGAGCTATCCGGCCTACTTTGCCGTGGAAGACGAACGGGACCTCGCAGGACTCATCCATCGTGCCGTGACGGACAAACGCTTTTATGCAAAGCTGAAAAGACAGGTCGCAAGGTTACGCCCGATGGTCGCGCCGCGTGCGGAGGCGCGCGCGCTGCTCGACGCGCTCAAAGCAGGTCCTTCTGGAAGCAAATCCTGACCGGCTCGAAGCTGCGCCGATGGATGTCGCAGGGTCCCAGGCGCGCCAGCGCCGCGAGATGCTCGGGTGTCGAATATCCCTTGTGGCGGTCGAAGCCGTACTGCGGGTAGCGCAGGTGAAGCGCGGTCATCTCGGCGTCGCGCGCGGTCTTGGCGAGGATCGAGGCGGCCGAGATCACGGGATGCAGCGCATCGCCGTCGACGATGGCCCGCGCCCGGCAGCCGATCTCGGGGCAATGCCGGCCGTCGATCCAGACCTCTTCCGGGGCGACGGCGAGCGTCTCGATCGCGCGCCGCATGGCGAGCAGCGAGGCCCGGAAAATATTGAGCCGGTCGATCTCCTCGACGCTCGCCCGCGCGACGGCCCAGGCGATGGCGCGCTCCTTGATGCGCCCGGCGAGCAGCTCGCGCCGCTCCGGGGCGAGGAGCTTCGAGTCTGCGAGGCCGTTGATGCGCCGCGCCGGGTTGAGGATCACGGCCGCGGCGTAGACCGGCCCGGCCAGCGGTCCGCGGCCGGCCTCGTCGACCCCGCAGACGACCAGCTTAGGCATGGCCATGATCGAGCACCTTGAGCACCGCCTCGGCGGCCCTTTCCGCCGCGTTCCGGCGCAGCAGGTGATGAAAATCGTGGAACCGCGCAATTTGCCGCTTTTGGGCCTCCGTGTCGCGCAGCAGCGCGAGCAGCGCGGCGGCGAGCGAGGCGGGCGTGGCTTTGTCCTGGAGCAGCTCGGGCACCAGCTGCTCCCCGGCCAGGATGTTCGGCATGCCGACGTAAGGCAGGTACAGCATCGCGCGCATCATCGCCCAGGTGATCGGCGACTGGCGGTAAGCGATCACCATCGGCGTCTTGGAGAGCGCCGTCTCGAGCGTCGCGGTGCCGCTCGCCACCAGCGCCAGGTCGGCGGCCGCGAGCGCTGCGTGTGAGTGGCCGAACAGCAGCGTCAGCGGCAGGTCGTGCTGATGCGCTGCGCGCTCGAACATGTCGTGCGTCTCGCGCGTGACCGTCGGGCATACGAAATGCACATCGTGCACCTCCTGGCGGAAGCGCTGCGCGGCGAGCACGAAGGAGCCGGCCATGTAATGCAGCTCCGAGCGCCGGCTGCCGGGCAGAAGCGCGACGAGCAGCTTGCCGGCGGGCAGCTTGAGCTGGGCGCGCGCCTCGTCCTTCTTCGGCGCGAGGGGGATCACGTCGGCGAGCGGATGCCCGACATAGGTGACCGGCACTCCGGCCTTCTGATAGAGCGGCTCCTCGAACGGAAACATGACCAGGATATGGGTGACGCAGCGCGCGATCTTGCGTACCCGCCATCCGCGCCAGGCCCACACCGACGGGCTGACGTAGTGGATCGCCGGGATCCCCGCCTCCTTCAGGCGTGCCTCGAGCCCGAGATTGAAGTCCGAGGAGTCCACGCCGATGAACAGGTCCGGGCGCTCGGCCAGCAGGGTCTTTCCCAGGCGCCGCCGGATACCCATGATCTCGCGGTAGTGCCTCAGCACTTCGGCGTAGCCGCGCACCGAAAGCTTCTCCATCGGATAGTGCGACTCGAAGCCCTGCGCCAGCATCTGCGGCCCGCCGATGCCCGCGAACCGGATCGGCCGGCGCCGCGCCTTTAGGGCGGCGATAAGATGCGCGGCAAGCAGATCTCCCGAGGCTTCGCCGGCCACCATGGCGACGCGCGCTGACCGGTCCACTCTAGCGGATGATGCCGCGTTTGGTTTTGGCGAGGAAATCCAGGATCTCGCGCACCGGCGGGCAATCCTCGGCCTGGGACTCGAGCTCGCGGCGCGCTTCCTCGAGGCCCAGTCCGCGCCGGTAGAGCGTGCGATACGCCTGCTTCAGCCCGTTGATCGTCTGCGGCGAAAAGCCGCGGCGCTTCAAGCCCTCGCTGTTGATTCCGTAGGGCCGCGCCATGTTGCCCGCGGCGGTGACGAAGGGCGGCAGATCCTGCGGCAGGTAGGTCGCCATCCCGGTAAAGGCGTGCGCGCCGATGTGCACGAACTGGTGCACCAGCGTCGTGGCGCCGAAGATCGCCCAGTCCCCGACCGTGACATGGCCCGCGAGCTGGCAGGCATTGGCGAAGATGGTGTGGCTGCCGATCTGGCAGTCATGCGCGAAATGCACGTACGCCATGATCCAGTTGTCGCTGCCGACGCGGGTCACTCCGGCGTCGAGCGCGGTGCCGCGGTTGATGGTGACGTATTCGCGGATCACGTTGCCGTCGCCGATCTCGACCGCAGTGTCCTCGTCGGCGTATTTCTTGTCCTGAGGCGGCGCGCCGATCGAGGCGAAATGGAAGATGCGGTTGCGCCGGCCGACGCGGGTACGGCCGTCCAGCACGACATGCGCGCCGATCCAGGTGCCTTCGCCCAGTTGGACCCCGGGACCGACGATCGAGTACGGCCCGACCGCGACCTCCGCTGCCAGCTGCGCACCGTCATGGACGATGGCAGTCGGGTGAATCGCCGGCATGCGCCTCAGATCGGCCTGACCGAGCACAGGATGGTCGCTGCGGCGACGAGCTCGCCGGCGACGCGGGCTGCGCAGTTGAACTTGCTGATGCCGCGCAGCTGGCGCTCGAAAGTGACCTCGATCTCGAGCTGATCGCCGGGCACGACCGGCTTCTTGAACCGGGCGTCGTCGATGCCGACGTAATAGTAGACCGAGTTTTGGTCGGGCCTGGTGCCCTGCGTGCGGAACACCAGCACGCCGGCGGCCTGGGCCATGGCTTCGAGAATCAGCACGCCGGGCATGATCGGGCGGTGCGGAAAATGCCCCTGGAAATAGGGCTCGTTCGCCGACACGCTTTTCACCGCCACGATGCGCTTGCCGGCCTCGCATTCCTTCACGCGGTCGATCATCAGCATCGGGAAGCGCTGCGGCAGGTGCTCGAGGACCTGCACGATGTCCATCTCAGCCATGGTCTTTTCCCTTTCGCTCCAGCGCGCGCAAGCGCTCCGCCAGCTCGGCGAGATGGCGCACCAGAGCGGTGTTGCGCGCCCAGGACGCGTTCTCGTCGAACGGGAACATGCCGGTGTAGGTGCCGGCCCTGTGAATCGAGCGCGAGATCACGGTGCCGGCCGAGACATGGACGTCATCGGCAATGCTGAGGTGGCCCAGGATCACCGCCGCCGCGCCGAGCGTGCAGCGCCTGCCGATGTCCGCGCTGCCGGCCACGGCGACGCAGCCGGCCATGGCGGTGTGCGCGCCGACGCGCACGTTATGGCCGATCTGGATCTGGTTGTCGAGCTTCACTCCCTCCTCGAGCACGGTGTCGTCGAGCGCGCCGCGATCGATGGTGGTGTTCGCGCCGATCTCCACGTCGTCGCCGATCACCACCCGCCCGATCTGGGGAATCTTGACCCAGCCCTCGCCCTCGCGGGCGATGCCGAAGCCGTCGGCGCCGATCACCGCCCCTGAATGCACGATCGCCCGCGCGCCGATCAGGCAACCCGGATAGACGGTGACGCCGGGATAGAGGCAGCCGTCGTCGCCGATCGCTGCCCCGTCGCCGACGACGCAATGGGGCCCGATCGAGATTCGCTCACCGAGCCGCGCCGTCGGCGCCACGACGGCCGACGGGTGCACGCCCGGCGCCTGGACGGTGAGCGGATTGAAGAGCTGCGACAGGCGCGCGAAGTAGGCGTACGGATGCTCGCAGACGATGCGCGGCAGCGTGGTGAGGCCTTCCATCTCGGGTCCCAGGATCACGGCCGCGGCGCGCGTCGTCGCGAGCTTCGTCTTGTAGCGCGGGCCGGAAAGAAAGGTGATCTGGCCGGCCCCGGCGCGCTCCAGGGAGCCGACCTGGCTGATCGGGGTCCGCGGATCGCCCGCGACGCGCCCGCCGAGCCGCGAGGCAATCTCGCCGAGCGTCAGCGGCCCCGGCATGTCATTTCGCGGGCGGCTTGCCTTCCAGCGCCTTGATCACCTTGTCGGTGATGTCGATGCGCGGGCTCGCGAAGACGGCGTCCTGGAAGATGATGTCGTACTTTTCCTGCTCGGCGATCTGGCGGATGACGCGGTTCGCCTGCTCCACCACCTGGGCGAGCTCCTCGTTGCGGCGCTGGTTCAGATCCTCGCGGAATTCGCGCTGCCTGCGCTGGAAATCGCGGTTCACGTCGCCGAATTCGCGCTCCTTGGTGCGCCGCTGGGTCTCGCTCATGGTCACCGAGTTCTTCTCCAGCTCGTCCTGCATCTTTTTCAGCTGCTCCGCCGCGCGCGCCAGCTCCTGGTCGCGCTTCTGGAACTCGGCCTCGATTTTCTTCTGCGCCTTGACCGCCGGCGCGGCGTCGCGCAGGATGCGCTCGGTGTTGACGAAGCCGAATTTCCCGGTGAGGGGCTGCGGCTTGTCCTGCGCGGCGGCCGGGGAAGCGGCGATCAGCAGCGCCGCGCTCAGCAGGATGATTTGCGGTTTCATATTGGTTGCTTCGAACGGCTCCTCAGAATCCGGTGCCGAAGGTGAATTGTATCCTCTGGATGTGGTCTTCGGGCCGGCTCCTGAGCGGCTGGGCGATCGAGAAGCGCAGCGGCCCGAACGGTGATATCCACTGCAAGCCCAGACCGGTGGAGTATCGCAGATCGGCTAACGCGAGCTTTTGACCTTGCGCATAGACCTGCCCCGCGTCCAGAAACAGCCCGAGCCTTAGCGACTGCTCCCGGGTGGCGCCCGGCATCGGAAACTGGAACTCGGCGGTGCCGTTGACCCTGCGGTTGCCGCCCACGGCGTTGCCGTTGATATCCTGCGGGCCCAGCGAGAAGCCGGCGTAGCCGCGCACCGAGTCGGGGCCGCCAAGAAAGTAGGCTTTGAAGAAGGGCAGCGGCTTGCCCCCCAGCCCGGCGGCGTAGCCGAGGTCGCCGCGCAAGAAAATAGTGTAGTCGGGAGTCAAGGGATGCAGCCATTGCTGCTGGAATCCCAGGCGGTAGTATTGCAGGTCGCCGCCCGCAATCTCGCCGCTCACGCGCGACAGGGCCCCCGATTTGGGCTGCAGGATATTGTCCCGCGTGTCGCGCGTCCAGCCGGCGCTTGCGCCGCCATATCGGTAGGTGTTGCCGAACTGGCTGACAAAATTGAGGTATTGCAGCGGGCTGGTGTCGAAGGTCTGCAGATTCACCGATTCGAAGTTCACCCCGAAATCGATCGCCGTGACCTCCGAGGTGGGATAGCCGAACTTCACGCCGCCGCCGATGGAATCGGTGACGTAGGGGGCGACCGTCAGGTTGGAGGCGTCGGTGCGGCGCTTGTAGGCATCGAAGCCCTGGCTGACGCCGTCGATCGTGTAATACGGATCGAGATAGGACAGCGAGTAGACCTTGTTGACGCTGCCGCTGTTGATCGTCGCGGCGATGAACTTTCCGGTGCCAAAGGCGTTCGACTGCTGGATCGATGTCGAGAAAGCGAGCTTCTCGACGCTGGAGAACCCGACCCCGACCAGCAGCGCGCCGGTGGGTCTCTCCTTTACGCTGTACAGGACGTCGACCTGGTCGTTGCTTGTCTCCAGCGGGCGCGTTTCGACCGTCGCCTCGGTGAAATACCCGGTGCGCTCGATGCGCCGGCGGGAAAGCTGGATCTTCGAGGCGTCGTAATAAGCGCCTTCGAGCTGCCGCATCTCCCTGCGGATCACCTCGTCGCGGGTCTTGGTGTTGCCGGCGACCTCGATGCGCCGCACGTACACGCGCCGCCCGGGGTCGATGACGATGTTGAACGCCACGCTGCGCTTTTCCTTGTCGAGGTTGGGGATGGCGTTGGTGTTGGCGAATGCATAGCCCTCGTTGCCGAGCCGGTCGCTGATCGCCTTGGTGCTGGCGGCCAGCTTCTCGCGCGAGAACACGTCCCCCGGCTTGAGCAGCACCAGCTTTTCCAGCTGGTCCCTGGGCAGCAGCATCTGCCCGCTCAGCTGGACGTCCGAGACGGTGTATTTCTCGCCCTCGATGATATTGACGGTGATGTAGATCTGGCGCCGGTCGGGCGTGATCGAGACCTGCGTGGATTCGATGTTGAAGTCGAGGTAGCCGCGGTTCTGGTAGTACGAGCGCAGCGTTTCGAGATCCGCGGAGAGCTTCTCGCGCGCGTAGCGGTCGTGCTTCGTGTACCAGGTGAGCCAGCCCGGAGTGCGCAGCACGAAAAGGTCCACCAGCTCGCGCTCGGGGAACGCCTGCGCGCCGACGATGTTGATGCCGCCGATTTTCGCCACCTCGCCCTCGGTGACCGTGATGTTGATGCCGACGCGGTTGCGCTCCAGCGGAGTGACGGTGGTCTGGACCGCGGCTGCGTAATAGCCGTGCGACAGGTACTGGCGCTTGATCTCCTGCTCGGCGAGGTCGAGCATCGAGCGGTCGAAGATGCGCGCTTCCGCCATGCCCAGCTCGCGCAAGGCCTTGCGCAACTGCTCGTTCTCGAACTCCTTGATGCCGGAGAAATCGATTTGCGCGATCGCCGGCCGCTCCTGGACGTAGACCACGAGGACGTCGTTCTCCACCTCGAGGCGCACGTCAGTGAAGAAGCCGGTGGCATACAGCGCGCGCAACGCCTGCTGCGCCTTTTCCTCGTTCATGGTTTCGCCGACCTTGACCGGCAGGTAGCTGAACACCGTGCCAGGCTCGGTGCGCTGCAGACCCTCGGCGCGGATGTCCTTCACCACGAAGGGCTTGAACGACTGCGCGGCGGCGCCTGCGGCCGCCCCGAGCAGAAACGCGGCGAGCACCGCGGCGATCGCTCTGCGAATCATTCAGCCGGTCAGCAGGCGATTGAGGTCGTTGTAGAAAGCGAAGGCCATCATGACCAGAAGCAGCGCAAGACCGACACGCTGCCCGAGCTCCATCGCGCGCTCGGAGACCGGCCTGCCTTTGATGATCTCGATCGCATAATACATCAGGTGTCCGCCGTCGAGCAGCGGAATCGGCAGCAGGTTCAGCACGCCAAGGCTGATGCTGATGAGCGCGAGGAAAGTGAGATACGACACCCAGCCCATCTGCGCCGACTGACCGGCGAAATCGGCGATCGTGACCGGGCCCGACAGATTCCTCCAGGACACTTCGCCCAGCAGCATCTTGCCGAGCATGCGCAGGCTGAAGAGCGCGATATCGGCGGTCTTGGCAAGCGCCTTGCCGAGGCTCTCGAGCGGACCGTACTGCACGCGCACCAGCATTTTGTCGGCGTGCGAGGGCGGGATGAACGGCGCGGCGCCGATGCGCCCGACGCGCATCTCGCCGGTGCTCACGCTGTCGGGCACGACTTCGAGCGTGCGGGTCGTGTCGCCGCGCTCGACGGTGAGCTGCAGCGCTGTGCCGGGGCGCGAGCGCACCGCCGCGACCAGCGACTCCCACGAGTCGATCGGCCTGCCGTCGACGCGAGCGATGCGGTCGCCGGGCGCGAGACCGGCGCGCTCGGCAGGCCCGCCGGCGACGACCCGGCCAAGGACCGGTTCGAGCGGCGGCCGGTACAGCCGCAGGCCGATCCGCTCGAGCACGTCGCTCTCGACATCGGCGGCGGGGAATCCGCTCAAGTCCAGCGTCGCGACCGCGAGATGGCCGCGTTCGTCCACGGTCTCGAGCCTGACCGGCGAACGCTGGAGCGCGGACTGCAGCAGGCGCCAGCGCAGCTCCTGCCAGGTCGTAACGGGTTCTCCATCGACCGAGCGGACCGTAGCTCCCGCGCGCAGCCCGGCGCTCGCTGCGAGCGTGCCGGCGGGCGGTGCCGCGAGGACCGGCCTCGCCTCCGGCAGGCCATGCATGAACAGCCCGGCATACACCAGGACCGCGAACAGGAAATTGAAAAGCGGGCCCGCCATCACGATGCAGAACCGCTGCCACACGTTTTGGCGGTTGAAGGCCCGCGCTGCTTCGTGCGGTGCCACCGGTCCCTCTCTCTCATCGAGCATCTTGACGTAGCCGCCGAGCGGAACCGCGGCGATGACCCATTCGGTGCGGTCCGCGCCGCGGCGCCATGCGATCATGGGGCGGCCGAAACCCACCGAAAAGCGCAACACCTTCACATTGCACAAGCGCGCGGCGAGGTAGTGCCCATACTCGTGGACCACGATCAGCACGCCGAGCGCGACGACGAATGCGACGACGGTCTGCAGGAGAGTCATGCCGCCCGGGCCATCACCAGCGCGCTCGCTGCGCGCCTTGCCTGTGCATCGGCTGCCAGCACTGCAGCCAGGTCGCCGGCCGGAGCGGCAGCCAGGTCGTTCAGGGTCTCGTCGATCACCCGAGCGATGCCGGTGAACGGCAGGCGGCCGGCGAGGAAAGCCGCGACGGCCACTTCGTTGGCGGCGTTCAGCAGCGTCGGCGCCGTGCCGCCGGCGCGCAACGCGGCGTAGGCAAGCTGCAGGCAGGGAAAACGAGCGTGGTCGGGGCGCTCGAAGGACAGCTGGCCGATCGCGCCGAGGTCGAGCGGCGTGGCGCCCGAGGCGATGCGCTCGGGAAATCCCAGCGCGTGCGCGATGGGGACTCGCATGTCGGGGTTGGAGAGCTGGGCGATGACCGAGCCGTCGACGTACTCCACCAGCGAATGAACGATGCTTTGCGGGTGGATCACCACCTCGATGCGCTCGGGAGGGACGTCGAACAGCCAGCGCGCCTCGATCACCTCCAGCCCCTTGTTCATCATGGTGGCCGAGTCCACCGAGATCTTGCGTCCCATCACCCAGTTCGGGTGGGCGCAGGCCTGCTCGGGGGTCACGCCGTCGAGCCCGTCGAGCGGAAGCGCGCGGAACGGCCCGCCGGAGGCGGTCAGCACGATGCGCCGCACGGAGCGCAGCGGGTTGCCAGACAGGCACTGGAATACGGCGTTGTGCTCGCTGTCGATGGGCAGCAGCTTGGCGCCCGCTGCGTGCGCCGCCCGCATGAACAGCGGTCCCGCCATGACCAGCGCTTCCTTGTTCGCCAGGAGCACGCGCCTTCCCGCCGCTGCGGCGGCCAGCGTGGCCGGCAGGCCGGCGGCGCCGACGATCGCCGCCATCACCGCCTGGCAAGCATCGTGCGTGACGACCTCCTCGAGCGCGCCCGCCCCGAACAGGAGTTCGGTTCGCGTTTCAGAAAATCTTCTTCGCAAATCGCGATCCTCGCCGACCCCCGACAGCACCGCGTATCGCGGCCGGTGGCTGCGGCACAGCGCAAGCAGCGGCTCCGCGGCGGCGTGCGCCGTCAGCGCCAGGACCTGGTACCGGTCGGGATGGCGCGCGACCACGTCGAGCGTGCTTGCGCCGATGGAGCCGGTCGCGCCGAGAACGGTCAGATTCACAGGGTCAATGACCGACCATCAGGGGCAGGAGCGCCGCCGCGAGCGGCAAGGTGGAAGTTGCGCTGTCGATACGGTCCAGAATGCCCCCATGTCCGGGCAAGGCTTCTCCGCTGTCCTTTACTCCTGCCTGCCTCTTTGCCGCCGACTCGAACAGGTCGCCGACGATGCTCGCGGCGCACAGTAGCGCGGTGCCGGCGAGGTAAACGGCCCACTGCGCGCCGGTAAAGCTGGCACCCCATTGCGGCACGAATGCTGCGCAGATGATAGCGTAGCTCAGGGTCCCGAGCAGCCCGCCCGCAGCGCCCTCCCATGTCTTTGACGGGCTGATGGACGGCGCGAGCTTGCGGCGTCCGAACCGGCCGCCGACGAAGTAAGCCGCCGTATCGGCAACCCAGGTCAGCCCGAGCACCAGCAGGATCTGCGGCGCAGGCAGCGCGACCAGCGCCAAGCCGGCGGGAATCAGCACGAAGGGTCCCGCCGCGGCGAGCGGCGCCGCGTGCCGCGCTTCCACGCCGCGCCACAGCCAGAACGGCACCGCCGCCACCCAGAAGGCGGCAGCCAGCGCGAAAACGACATCAGAACGGATCCACAGGGCGATACCGTATGCGCCAGCCAGGAGCACTGCATACAGATAGGCATCTAGGCGGCAAAGGCGGCCCCATTCGAACGCGGCGAGCGCGACCACCGCGCCGGTCACGAGCTTCAACCAGAGCGATGGAAGGTAGAACAGCGCCCCCAGCAGGCCGGCGATGAGCACCGCCGCCGTCGCGAGCCGCGCAGCCAGCACGCCGTCAGGCGACCTCAGCGCGTTTCGCTGCCGCGGTCTGCTCGCCGGTCCGTCCAAAGCGGCGCTCGCGCTGCCGGTAGGAGGCAAACGCCGCGTCGAGCGCAGCAGCATCGAAGTCGGGCCACAGCGTGTCGGTGAAATAGAGCTCCGCATACGCCAGCTGCCAGAGGAGAAAATTGCTGATGCGCTGTTCCCCTCCGGTGCGGATGAACAGGTCCGGCTCGGGCGCGTAGCTCATCGCCAGGTAGGGCGCGAGCGCCGACTCGTCGAGCACCCGATCGGCCGGCGCGGGGGACTGCGCCAGCAGCCGCGACAGCGCCTGCAGAATGTCCCACCGGCCGCCGTAGTTGGCCGCGACGGTGAGAGTCAGGCGTCGATTTTCGGCGGTGAGCCTCTCGCCCTGCTCGATCAGCCGCCGGATGGCGGGATCGAAGCGCCCGGTATCGCCGACCACTTTCAGCCGCACGCCGTTGCGGTGCAGCTTGTCGACCTCGCTCGCGAGCGCGACCTGGAACAGCTGCATCAGCAGCGCCACCTCGTCGGCTGGACGCCGCCAGTTCTCGGAGCTGAATGCAAATAGCGTGAGGTATTCGACGCCCCGCTCGACGCAGGCGCGCACGGTTTCGCGCACCGCCTCCACGCCACGCCGGTGCCCCGCGATGCGCGGCAGCCGCCGGCCTTTCGCCCAGCGCCCGTTGCCGTCCATGATGATCGCCACATGGCGCGGCACTGCGCCGGGCGCGGGGATTTCCTGCGTCGAGCTCGAGTGCGTCATACCGCCAGCAGCTCGGTTTCTTTTTGCTGCAGCAGCTTGTCTATCTCGGCAATATTCCGGTCGGTCATCTTCTGCACCTCGTCCTGGGCGCGGCGCTCGTCATTCTCGGAGACTTCCTTCTTCTTCAGCCCCTCCTTCAGCGAATGGATCGCATCGCGGCGCAGGTTGCGCACGGCCACCCGCGCGTTCTCGGCCTCGTGCTTCACCACCTTGATCAGCTCCTTGCGGCGCTCCTCGGTGAGCGGCGGCATCGGCACTCGCACGGTATCGCCCGTGGTGGCGGGGTTCAGGCCCAGATCCGCTTCGCGGATCGCCTTGTCGACCGCCTGGATCATTTTCTTCTCGAAGGGCGTGACGCCGATGGTGCGGGCGTCGATGAGGATCACTTTCGCGATCTGGTTGAGCGGGGTCGGAGTGCCGTAGTAGTCGACCATGACGTGGTCGAGCAGGCCGGTATGGGCACGCCCGGTCCGCACCTTCGCCAGGTCAGCCTTGAAGGCCTCCACGCTCTTGTGCATCTTCTGCTCGGTGCTTTTCTTAACCTCGGCAATCTCCATGGCCGCCTCCGCTGCAAATCATACGTGAACCAGGGTGCCCTCGTCCTCGCCGAGGACCACGCGCCGCAAGGCATCCTTCTTGAAGATGCTGAACACGTTGATCGGCAGCTTCTGATCCCGGCACAGCGTGAGCGCGGTGGCGTCCATCACCTTCAGGTTGCGGTGGATCGCCTCGTCGAAGCTGATGCGGGAGTAGCGCTGGGCGCGGGGGTCGCGCTGCGGGTCCGCCGTGTAGACCCCGTCGACCTTGGTCGCCTTGATCACGATCTCGGCGCCGACCTCGCTGCCGCGCAGGGCGGCCGCGGTATCGGTGGTGAAGAACGGGTTGCCGGTGCCGGCGGCGAAGATCACGATCTTGCCCTCCTCCAGATAGCGGATGGCCTTGCCGCGGATATACGGCTCGACCACCTGCTCGATGTTGAGGGCCGACTGCACCCGGCTGGCAAGTCCCGCCTGCCGCATGGCGTCCTGCAGCGCGAGGGCGTTCATGACGGTGGCGAGCATTCCCATGTAGTCGGCCGTCGCGCGGTCCATGCCGGCCGCGCCGGGCGCCAGGCCGCGAAAAATATTGCCGCCGCCGATCACCACGCCGATCTCGACCCCCAGCCGCGCCACCTGCGCCACCTCGGCGACGATGGTCTCGATGGTCTGGCGGTTGATGCCGAACGGATCGTCCCCCATCAAGGCTTCGCCCGACAGCTTGAGCAGGATGCGCTTGTACTTCGGCGTCAAGGGCGCTTCGCTCTAGTGGACGTTCTTCGCAATCCCTTCGCCAACGACGAGAAAGGCATATGCGTTCACGCGAGCCTTCCTTGCGGCGAGCATTTTCTCGATCGATTGCTTGTCGTCCTTGATGAAGGGCTGGCCGAGCAGCGTGATTTCGCCCAGGAACTTGCTGAGCGCGCCTTCGACCATCTTGGCGGCGATAGCGGCGGGCTTGCCCGACTCCCTGGCACGCGCGGCCTGGATATCGCGCTCCCGCGCGACGATGTCGGCGGGAACCTCGGCCTTCGCCAGGTAGGCCGGCTTTGCGAACGCAATGTGCATCGCGAGGTCCTTGCCCACCTCGTCGGCACCCTCGAAGTCGACCAGCACGCCGATCTTCGTGCCGTGCAGGTAGAGCGCCAGCCGCCCCTTCGCCTGCAGGCGGCGCAGGCGGCGGATCGAGATGTTCTCGCCGATCTTCTGCACCAGCGCCTGGCGCCGCTGCTCGGTTTTCGGTGAAGCGAGCTCCGTCAGATCCCTGGGATTTTGCGTCGCGACGGTCTCGGCCAGCGACTGGGCGAAGGCGAGGAATTCGTCGTTCTTCGCCACGAAATCGGTCTCGCAGTTGAGCTCGACGAGGGCGCCCAGCCTCGCATCGGGCGAGAGGTAGGCGCCGATGACGCCCTCTGCCGCAACGCGGCCCGCCGCCTTGCTCGCCTTGGCGCCGCTCTTGATGCGCAGCAGCTCCTCGGCTTTCCTCAGGTCGCCGCCCGCCTCGGCCAGGGCCTTCTTGCATTCCATCATGCCTAGGCCGGTCATCTCGCGAAGCTCCTTGACCATGCCTGCGCTGATTTCCGTCATGCCTTGCTCCTTGCAGAATCCAGGTTGAAAAAAAGGGGCGCTCGGCCCCTTTTCGTTCACATGGCGGGCGCCTACTCGGCGCCCTCGCCTTCCTCCTCCACCTCGACGAACTCGTCGCGCGAAGCGGCGACGACCTCCTCGAGCGATTGCGTGCGCCCTTCGAGCACGGCGTCGGCGATCCCGCGCGCGTAGAGCCGAATCGCGCGGCTTGAGTCGTCATTGCCCGGGATCACGTAGTCGATGCCCTCGGGCGAATGGTTGGTGTCCACGACGCCGATGACCGGCACGCCGAGCTTGTTGGCTTCGGCCACCGCGCCTTTCTGGTAGCCGACGTCGATGACGAACAGGGCGTCCGGCAGGCTGCCAAGCTCCTTGATGCCGCCGAGCGAGCGCTGCAGCTTCGCCAGCTCGCGCTGCAGCCCGAGCGCCTCCTTTTTCGAGATGCGCTCGAGGCTGCCGTCCTGCGCCATCTGTTCCATCTCCTTGAGGCGCTTGATCGACTGCTTCACCGTCTTGAAGTTGGTCAGCATGCCGCCGAGCCAGCGATGGTCGACGTAAGGCATCGCGCAGCGCTGGGCCTCCTCGCGCAGGATGTCGCGCGCCTGCCGCTTGGTGCCCACGAACAGAAGCGTGCCGCGGTTGGCGGCCAGCTGGCGCGCGAACCTGAGCGCTTCCTGGTACATCGCCAGGGTGCGCTCCAGATTGATGATGTGGATCTTGTTGCGGTGGCCGAAGATGTACGGCGCCATCTTCGGGTTCCAGTACCGGGTCTGATGTCCGAAATGGACGCCCGCCTCCAGCATTTGACGCATCGTTACTGACACGATATCGCTCCTAGGGTTAAGGTCTGCCGCCTGCGTCCAGAACCCGGATCCGCCAGCTTCGGGCACCCTAATCGACCAGGCGGGAATTTTGACTTGCAATCTCGCAAGTCAGCCCAAAATTCTAGCATAATCAGTCATCAATGCCTGTTGTGCTGAAGACCGCCGAGGAGATCGAGCGGATGCGCGTCGCCGGCCGCCTCGCCTCCGAGGTGCTCGATTTCATCGCGCCGCACGTGCGTCCCGGTGTCACCACCGGGAAGCTGAACGACCTGTGCCACGCCTACATGGTCGACGTGCAGCACACCGTCCCTGCGCCGCTCAACTATGCCCCGCCGGGCTACCGCCCGTTTCCGAAGTCGATCTGCACCTCCGTGAACCACCAGGTTTGCCACGGCGTGCCGGGCGATCGGCTGCTGAAGCCGGGAGACATCCTGAACATCGACGTGACCGTCATCAAGGACGGCTTTCACGGCGACTGCAGCCGCATGTTCTTCGTCGGCGAGGCGAGCATCCAGGCGCGCAGGCTGGTGGAGGTCACGTACGAGTGCATGTGGATCGGCATCCGCCAGGTGCGGCCCGGCGCCCGCCTTGGCGATGTCGGGTCCGCCATCCAGCAGCACGCCGAGAAGCACGGCTACTCGGTGGTGCGCGAGTTCTGCGGCCATGGAATCGGCCGCAAGTTCCATGAGGAGCCGCAGGTCCTGCATTACGGCAAGCCCGCGACCGGGCTGCCGCTGGAGCCGGGCATGACCTTCACCATCGAGCCGATGATCAATGCCGGCAAGCCCGGGATCCGTGAGCTGGCCGACGGCTGGACCATCGTGACCAAGGATCACAGCCTGTCGGCGCAATGGGAGCACACCGTGCTGGTGACGCCGTCGGGTCGCGAAGTGCTGACGCGCTCGGCGGGCAGCCAGCCGCCGCCGGCCATTGCCCAGTAAAAACGATCTGCTCGCCGAGCGCGCCGCGCTGCGCGAGGCGTATCTGAAGCGGCCTAACCCGCGCGCCCTGCTGCGGCAGCACGCGCAGCTGATCGACCGCACCGTGAAGCTGCTCTGGCAGCACGCCGGCATGTCGGCCGATGCCGCGCTGGTGGCGACCGGCGGCTATGGGCGCGGCGAGCTCTATCCGTGCTCGGACATCGACCTGCTGGTTCTTCTGCCGGACGAGCCGCGCGCTGCCGAGCAGGAGCGCCTGGAACGGCTGATCCACAGCTTCTGGGACATCGGGCTCGAGATCGGCCACAGCGTGCGTACCGTCCGCGATTGCGTCCAGGCCGCGGCGAGCGACATCACCGTCAACACGACCCTGCTCGAATCGCGCTTCCTCGCCGGGAGCCGGCGCCTGTTCGGCGACATGCAGGCGGCGCTAGGCCGGGTGGCGGATCCGGCGTCTTTCCTGAAGGCGAAGAAGCTCGAGCAGGAACAGCGCCACGCGAAGCATCAGGACTCCCCCTACTCGCTCGAGCCCAATTTGAAGGAGGCACCGGGCGGGATGCGCGATCTGCAGGTCATCCAGTGGATCGCGCGCGCTTCGGGCATGGGCCGTCGCTGGAGCGATCTGGTGGCTCACCGCCTGATCGAGCGCGAGGAAGCCCGCCAGCTCGAGCGACACGAAGCGCTGCTGCAGGATCTGAGGATCCGGCTGCATTACCTCGCCGGCCGGCGCGAGGACCGCATCGTGTTCGACTTTCAGGCAGCGCTCGCCGCTCAGCTCGGCTACCAGGACACGCCCCATCGCCGGGCGAGCGAGGCGATGATGCAGGGCTATTACCGCACCGCGAAGGCGGTGACGCAGCTGAACACGATCCTGCTGCAGAACCTCGAGGCGCGCCTGCTGCCCGAGCCGGAGCAAGCGCCCCGCAGGCTGAACGAGCGCTTCCGAGTACGAGGCGAGCTGCTGGAAATCGTCGATGAAGAGCTCTTCGAGCGGGAACCGGCCAGCATCCTCGAGAGCTTCCTCATGCTGATGCAGCACCCGGAGCTGCGCGGCATGACCGCGCCGACGCTGCGGGCGCTGTGGCGAGCGCGGCGCCGCATCGACGCGAAATTCCGCCGCGATCCGCGGGCGCGGCTGCTGTTTCTGCATCTCCTGCAGCAGCCGCGCGGCATCGTGCACGAGTTCCGCCGCATGAACCAGTACGGCATCCTGGGGCGCTACCTGCCCGAGTTCGGCAGCATCGTCGGGCAGATGCAGCACGACCTGTTCCACGTCTATACGGTCGACCAGCACATCCTGATGGTGATCAGGAACCTGCGCCGCTTCACCATGCCCGAGCTGGCGCACGAATTTCCCCTTTGCAGCGAGCTGATGAGCGGCTTCGAGCGGCGCTGGCTGCTCTATGTGGCGGCGCTGTACCACGACATCGCCAAGGGCCGGGGCGGAGATCATTCGGAGCTCGGCGCGCGCAACGTGCGCAGCTTCTGCCGCACGCACGGACTTTCCTCCCAAGATACGGACCTCGTCGCCTTCCTCGTCGAGCATCACCTTGCGATGTCCAGCGCGGCGCAAAAGCAGGACGTGCACGACCCGGAGATGGTGCGCGCGTTCGCAGAGCGGGTGGGCAGCGAGCGGCGCCTGGTGGCGCTCTACCTTCTGACGGTCGCCGATGTGCGCGGCACCAGCCCGAAGGTGTGGAACGCCTGGAAAGCCAAGCTGCTGGAAGACCTGTTTCGAGCCACCCGGCGAGTGCTCACGGGCGAGCCGCTCGCCAGGGACGCGGCCCTGGCCGAGAAGCAGGCGGAAGCGGCGCGGCTGCTGCGGCTCTACGCGCTGTCCGACAACGTCAAGGACCGGTTGTGGGCGCAGCTCGACATCGCTTATTTCCTCCGGCATGACGCCCAGGAAATCGCCTGGCACACGCGCAATCTTCACTACCGCGTGGAGACCGAGCGGCCGGTCGTCAAGGCCCGGCTCGCGCCCTTCGGCGAAGGCCTGCAGGTCATGATCTACACGCGCGACCGGGAAGCGCTGTTCGCCCGCATCTCGGGCTACTTCGAGCGCGCCGGCTTCGACATCGCCGAGGCGAAGGTCCACACCACGCGCCACGGCTATGCGCTCGACACGTTCGCCGTCATGGGCCAGGGCCGCGGGTCGCATTACCGCGACCTGATCAGCATGCTCGAAACCGAGCTCGCCGAGGAGGTGCAGTCGCAGGCGCCGCTGCCGCCGCCGCGCGGCGGACGGGTGTCGCGCCGCGTGCGCCATTTTCCCATCTCGCCGGTGGTCGACATCCGCCCGGACGAGCGCGGCGCGTACCATGTGCTGTCGATCGTGGCGAGCGACCGGCCGGGCCTGCTCTACGCGATCGCCCGCACCCTCGCCGGCTATCACGTCAACCTGCAGACGGCCCGGATCAACACCCTAGGTGATCGCGCGGAAGACGTGTTCCTCGTTTCGGGCGAGGCTCTCGCGCACCCCAAGACCGTGCTGCAGCTGGAGCAGGACCTGCTCAAGGGGCTTACTCTTCAGCAGGCAGCTCCTGTCCCGGAAACAGCGCCTCGTTGAAGCCGAAGCGGGTGAAGTCGCGGATCCGCATCGGGTAGAGGATGCCGTCGAGGTGGTCGCATTCGTGCTGCACCACCCGGGCGTGAAAACCCTCCACCTCGCGTTCAAAAAAGGTTCCTTTTTCGTCGAACCCCTTGTAGCGCAGAGTGCGCCAGCGCGGCACCCAGCCGCGCATCCCCGGCACCGAGAGGCAACCTTCCCAGCCTTCCTCCACTTCGGCCGAGAGCGGCTCGAGCACCGGGTTGATCAGCACGGTATCGGGCACTTCCTCCGCGTCCGGGTAACGCGGGTTGGCGTGGACCCCGAAAATGACGACGCGCAACCCGACGCCGATCTGCGGCGCGGCGAGGCCGGCGCCATTCAGGTGCGCCATCGTGTCGTGCATGTCTTTCAGCAGTTCATTCAGTTCCTGTGTGTTGAAACGCGCCACCGCCACCGACTTCTGCCATAGCCGCGCGTCTCCCATGCGCAGCACTTCGCGGATCATTGCCGGCAGAGCCTGTCGATGATGTTGCGCACTCGGCCCATCGCTTCCTCCAGCACCGCGCCGATGCGCTCGAGCGGCACCGCCCGCCGGCTGTCGCCGCGCCCGGCCGCGTAGTTCGCCACCACCGTGATGGCGGCGTACTGGAGGCTGAGCTCGCGCGCCAGCGCGGCCTCGGGCATGCCGGTCATGCCGACCACGTCGGCGCCGTCGCGCTCGAGCCGGTCGATTTCCGCCGCGGTCTCGAGCCGGGGACCCTGGGTCGCGGCGTAGACGCCGCCGTCGAGCATCTGCTCGCCGCAGGCGAGCGCCGCGCTCAGCAGCCGCGAACGCAGTTCGCGCGAATACGGCTCGGTGAAGTCGATGTGCTTCAGCGGCGTTCCCGGTCCCTCCTCGTCCCCTTCCTCGACGGCGGCGGGCTCGAGGTCGAGCACTTCGGTGGGCCGCGTCTGGTCGGCGCCCGCCGGCGAGCCTTCCGGCTCCGGGTCGAGCGCCGCATCGCCCGTCACTTTCTCGAACAACAGCTCTTCGTAGGTGGTCGGCGGACCGAAGCCCGACATCGTGATCGAGTCG
>Ga0209807_1000138_pt1 | contig 30637 bp, 27 predicted proteins | sample GraSoiAngelo_154_FD_186168 | JGI IMG/M metagenome (GOLD analysis project Ga0209807, IMG submission 186168) | Grasslands soil microbial communities from the Angelo Coastal Reserve, California, USA - 14_1009_13_20cm (SPAdes) (version 2) | ecosystem: Environmental > Terrestrial > Soil > Grasslands ... | reverse complement strand
CGTGTCTCCCGGCGAAGCCGGAGATTGAGCTGATGTGCGGGATCGTCGGCTACGTCGGTCCGCGTGAGGCGTTGCCGCTCCTCATGGGCGGCTTGCGGCGCCTCGAGTACCGCGGGTACGACTCGGCGGGAGTGGCCGTCCAGGAAAACGGAGTGCTCGACGTCCTCCGCGCCGAAGGCAAGCTCGACAACCTCGCCGCGATCGTCACGACGCATCCGACCGCCGGACACACCGGGATCGGCCACACCCGCTGGGCCACGCATGGCCGGCCGAGCGAGCAGAACGCGCATCCGCACGTCGATTGCGGTGGCGTCACAGCGGTCATCCACAACGGGATCATCGAGAACTTCGAGGCGCTCAAGGCGCCGCTCGTCGCCAAGGGGCATAAGTTCACAAGCGAAACCGACACCGAGGTCGCGGTGCACCTGCTCGAGGAGGAGCTTGCGCACGGCCGCACGCTCGACGAGGCCGCGCTCGCGGTACTGCCGCGGCTCGAAGGCGCGGCGGCGCTCGCATTCATCTCCGCGAAGGATCCCGGGAAGATCGTGGCTGCGCGCATCTCCAATGCCGGCGGTGTGCTCGTCGGCTACGGCGAGGGCGAGAACTTCCTGGCCTCGGACGCGCCCGCGATCCTCGAGCACACCCGGCGTGTGAGCTTCCTCGATCACGGCGAGGTCGCGATCATCACAAAAGATGCGGTGACGTTCCGCGCGATGACCGGCGAGAAGATCGACAAGAAGATCGAGACGATCACGTGGGATCCGATCGCGGCCGCGAAGTCCGGCTACAAGCATTTCCTGCTCAAGGAGATCAGCGAGCAGCCGCGCGCGATCTCCGACACGCTGCTGGGTCGCGTCGATCGCTCGAGTGGCCGCGTCGTCTTCGATGACAACGTCAAGATGGACGACGCATTCGTTCGCGCGATCCCGCGCATCAGCTTCGTCGCGTGCGGGACCGCGTCGTACGCGGCTCTCGTCGGGAAATACCTGATCGAGCGGGTCGCCCGCATTCCCTGCGACGTCGAGATCGCGAGCGAGTACCGCTATCGTCAGCCGGCCGTCACGAAGGGCCAGCTCGTCGTCGCAGTGACCCAGTCCGGCGAGACGGTCGACACGCTCGCGGCGATGGAGGAGGCGAAGAAGCAGGGCGCGCGCCTTCTCTCAGTCGTGAACGTGGTTGGAAGCCAGGCGAGCCGCGTCTCCGACGACGTCATCTATCTGCATGCCGGGCCCGAGATCAGCGTCGCGTCGACGAAGGCCTACGCGGCGATGCTCGTCGACCTCTACCTCTTCGCGATCTACCTTGGCCAGCGTCGCGGGACGATTGAGCCTGACCGGTCGCGGAAGCTCTTGGCCGAAGCGTTCCATCTGCCGACGCTCGTCGATGCCGTGCTCCGGGAGGAGCCGAAGGTTCGCGCGCTCGCGTACCGGTACCACGCAGCGCGGAATTTCCTCTTCCTCGGCCGCGGCGTGAACTACCCGACGGCCCTCGAGGGTGCGCTCAAGCTGAAGGAGCTTTCGTACATCCACGCCGAGGGCACCGCCGCCGGAGAGATGAAGCACGGGACGAACGCCCTCATCGACGAGGATCTGCCCGTTGTCGCGATCGCCCTCAAGGACTCCGTCTACAAAAAGATCCGCAGCAACATGGAAGAGGTCCGGGCACGGGCTGGAGTGGTGATCGCGGTGGCGACAGATGGAGATGACGAGATCACAGGAAAGGCCGACGAGGTCATCCGCATCCCAGCCGTCGAAGAACTGCTCTCACCCGTTCTCGCGGTCGTGCCATTGCAGCTACTCGCGTATCACATTGCGGATCGCCGTGGCAATGATGTCGATCAACCGAGGAACCTTGCGAAAGCCGTGACCGTCGAGTGAACGGCCAGCCCGCGATGCCGCGGGTCCTGTCCCGGCTCCGCGGGTCTCTCGCTTGCGCACCCTGCCCCGCTCATGCAGCTCACTTCGTTCGCTGCGTGCGGGGTCCTGGGCACCCGCGCTCGCGAAAGACCCGCTGCGCCGTGCCACCCGCGGCCGAGTGCACCCGCCGTGCAACGCTCTGCGGATTCCTCTCGTGAGCTCGGAAGTGGGCATCGACATCATCGAGACGGTGCGGATCCGCAATGTGCTCGAGAGGCATCCCCGGCGCTTCCTCGATCGCGTGTACACCGAATGGGAGCAGATGTACTGCCGCACGAACATCTTGCATCTCTCCGGTCGGTGGGCCGCGAAGGAAGCCGTCTCGAAAGTGCTCGGGCTCGGCGTGCGAGGCGTCGGCTGGCGGGAAATTGAAATTCGCCGGACTCGTGCTGGACAACCGACGGTCACTCTTCATGGCCGCGCAGAGGAGCGCAGACGAGCGATAGGCCTCCAGACTCCGCTCTCCGTCTCGATTTCGCACATCCGCGATCTGGCGGTCGCGGTCGCCGTAGGGCTGCGCTGACCGAGCGCTCGAGGCCGACGGCGCTCGACGCTCGCGTCGTCCGCGCCACGGTCAAACCGCTGCCCAAAAATGCAGGCAAAGAGGCGCGAGGTCGCGTCCTCATCATTGGTGGATCGCTTCGCTATCCCGGCGCCGCTTTGCTCGCGGCGCGCGCGGCACTCCGCTGCGGCGCGGGAGTTGTGACGATCGCCGCGGGACGCACGGTCGTCGAGGCCATCGCCGGTGAGGATCCGAACGTGACCCTCTTCCCACTTGCCGAAGCGCAGCCTGGTGTCGTCGCCGCGAGCGCCGCAGCGCAGGTCTCGACGATCACCAGCGAGCGGACGCGAGCGCTGCTCGTCGGCCCGGGCCTCGCGCACGCGCCCGGGACGGATGACTTCGTGATCGCAGCTCTCCGCAACGCCCGGTCCATCCCGACGATCATCGACGCCGATGGCCTGAACGCGCTTGCTCGCACCGAAGCATGGCGAGACGCGCTTCCGAGCAACACGATCCTCACGCCACACGATGGCGAAGCCGCTCGCCTCGCCGGCGGGGTCGTGCCATCCGGTTCCGCGCGGGTGACCTTCGCCGAGCGACATGCGCGCGACTGGGGAGCGGTCGTCGTGCTCAAGGGTGCGGTCACGGTCGTGACGGACGGAAAGAAGACCTACGTCCACGATCAGCCGAATCCGACGCTCGGGATCGGTGGCTCCGGCGACGTCCTGGGCGGGGCCATCGCCGCGCTGGTCGCCCGCGGCATCGCGCCACTCGCCGCCGCGGCCTCGGGTGTCTGGGCGCACGGGCGCGCGGGTGCCCTGCTTGCGAGCGAGATCGGGGAGTCCGGGGCCCTCGCCACCGAGATCGCCGACGCGCTTCCGCGGGCGCTGCATGAAATAGTCGAGGGAAGATGACCACCTCCGACGCCATCCGCTCGACCGTGGCCGATGTGGACCTCGACGCGATCGCGTCGAACGTCGAGGCCATCCGTGCGCGGGCCAACGCGGACGTCATCGCGGTGGTCAAGGCCGACGCCTACGGCCACGGCGCCGAGGCCGTCACGGAAACCTGTTTCGAGGCCGGCGCGGTCATGGTCGCGGTGGCGACGGTCGAGGAGGGCCTCGCGCTACGCGACGCGGGCATCAACGGGCCGATCCTCGTCCTTCTCGGGCCGACGGACTCGTCCGAGGTCGGGCACGCGGTCGCTTTGGACCTGCTGCTCGTCGTGTGGGACGTCGCGCGAGCGCGCGCGATCAGCGAGGCGGCGACCGCTCTGCGGCGAAACGCGCGGGTGCATTTCAAAGTGGACACCGGCCTCACGAGGCTCGGCGCTCCGGCGCACGAGGCCGCGGCCCGCTATCGAGCGATCGGGTCTCTGCCGCACATCGAGATCGACGGGATCTTCACGCACTTCGCGACCGCGGACGATCCGGATCCCTCCAACGATCGCGTCCAGCTCGAACGGTTCCGTGAGGTCCTTCGTTCGATCCCCGACCGCCCGCGGCTGGTGCACGCTGCCGCTAGCGCGGGGGTCGCCGCATTCGGATCGGTGGAGGGCATGACCGGCGTGCGCACCGGCCTCTCGATCTACGGCCTGCACGCCGCGCCGCACCTCGAGAACGCCCTCCCGCTACGGCCAGCGCTCACCTGGCGGTCCCGGGTGCATCGCATCGCGAGCGTTCCGGCGGGCACGGGTGTGTCCTACGGGCACGAGTACCGCCTTCCGCGCGACGGCCAGATCGCCACTGTCCCGGTCGGTTATGGCGACGGACTCCCGCGGGTAGCCGGGAAGAGCGGCACCGTCCTTCTTCGGGGCCGTCGCGTGCCGTTCGCCGGACGGATCTGCATGGACCTCGTGATGCTCGACGTGACCGGCATCGACGGCGCGCGCGAAGGCGACGACGTCGTCCTCATCGGCTCGCAGGGCGGGACGAACCAGACGGCCGAGGACCTCGCCGAGGCGTCCGGAACGATCAATTACGAGATCGTGACCGGCATCCGCCGGCGCGTGCCGCGGCGCTATTTCCGCGGCGGTCAGGTCGTCGCGACGCGAACCCTCGCCGAGGGGTATCACGCCCGATGAGGCGCCGTCGCCGGCTGGCGCTTGTCGCGCTCGTTCTTCTCGTCGCGGCGTGCGTCCCGCCGGAGGCCACTCCCGGCCCCTCGCCGACCGACTCGGGCGCGACGCCCGTGCCGAGCACGCCGACGCCGCTCGCCTCTTCGACCCTGTCGAGTCTCGACATGACGGCGGCACTGCTCGCGAAATCACTGCCGTACGCGAATGGGTTCGAGCTGACGCGAACGGTGCGCGGTCGCTCCGGCCAGCCCGCGAACGGCTTCGAGCCCGTGCGCACGACGCCTCCCGCCGAGGACATCGGCAGCGCTCACGATTTCTGGACATACGACTTCGCCGCGAAGAAGAACGTGAAGACCACCGCGACGCTTCGTCTCATGACCGATCACGCGAAGTGGTGGGTCGCGAACAACGCGAGTGTCGACTTGAACGGCCTGCGCACCACGAGCACGAGCTTCGAGAACAAGATGTACCCGACCGACCGCAGTCTCTACGGGGAGGAGTGGTCTCCGGGGATCGACGCCGACCCGCGCATCAATCTCGTGTTCGCGCGGCTTCCCGGCTCCGCGGCCGGATACTTCAGCGGCTCGGATGAGGAGCCGGCCTGGGTGAACGAGTTCTCGGCGGAGCGCGAGATGATCTACATCAACACGCTCGGCGCGCGCGCCGGCTCGAGCGAGCTCGACCGGATCATCTCCCACGAGTTCTGTCACATGATCCAGTTCAATACGCGCCGGCGTTCCGCGGTCTGGTTCAACGAGGGCCAAGCCGTGCTCTGCGAACGGAACAACGGCTTCACCCCGACGGACGGCGACGTATACCTGCGTACGCCCGACACCCAGCTGAACGACTGGGCCGATCTCGACACCGCGCGGCCCCACTACGGTCTCGCGTACATGTTCCTCGACTACCTTCGCCAGCACGCCGGCGGGACCGACCTGGTGCGGGCGCTCATGCAAAAAGGCATCGATACCCCGGCCGACTTCGACACGGTGTTGAAGCAGCGTGGCCAGGCCGGCGTCGAAGAGCAGTGGCTCAACTTCGTCGCCGCCAACTCGTTCATCGGAGTAAATGCGGATCCGCAGTACAGCTATCCGCAGGGCGCGCCAGCACGCCAGCCCGCGTCGGTCGTCGTCGGCGATGCCGTGGCTGCCGGCGGGACATTCCAGTCGACCGTCCACGAGTACTCCGTGAGATATGTGGACCTCCCGCGCGGGAAGATCACGCTGAAGTTCGGCGGGCCCACGAGCAACCGGCTGATACCGACCGATGCCCATTCCGGGCGCACGTTCTGGTGGTCGGATCGCGGAGACGGGATGGACGCGACGCTGACGAAGACCATCGACCTGGGGTCGGCGCCCGATGCGAAGCTCGCGTTCTGGACGTGGTACGGCATCGAGGCCGATTACGACTACGCCTACGTCGAGGTCTCGACCGACGGCGGCTCGCACTGGACGCCGCTCAAGACGGAGTCCTCGTCGACGACGGATCCGAACGGCCAGAACCTCGGCAACGGGATCACGGGTTCCTCCAGTGGCGAGACCGCCACCGGCTGGAGGCACCTCACCGCCGATCTCGCGCCGTACGCCGGCAAGAAGGTCCAGCTCCGATTCGAGTACGTGACCGACGGCAACCTCAACTTCGGCGGCTTCGCGGTCGACGACATCGAAATCACCGGCTTCCCGCTGGACGAAGCCGAAGCCGACAACGGCTGGACGTCATCCGGGTTCATCCGCTCGACGAACCTCGTCTCGCAGCGCTTCGCCGTCCAGGTCCTGCACTTCACCGGCGACGGGGCGACGGTCGAGCGTCGGACCGTCGACAACGGCGAGCTCAGCTTGGACGTCGACACGTCCGGCGACCGCCGGGCCCTCCTCGCGGTGACCGGGTTCGCCGTCCGAACGACCGAACCGGTCGCCTTCAGCGTCAGCGCCGAGAACCGCCCGTGAGCGACGGCGCGCCGCGCCTTAGGCCGGTGCGGTACGGCGTCATCCCGGCCGGTGGGCTCGGGACCCGATTTCTTCCGATAAGCCGGACCGTCCCGAAGGAGCTCTTGCCGATCATCGACACGCCGGTCATCGAGCTCGTCGTCGCGGAGATGGCCGCGGCGGGGATCTCCCGAGTGGTCATCGTGAATGCGCCCGGAAAGGAATCGCTCGACGCGTACTTCCGTCCGAACGAGCGCCTTGAGCGCCGCCTGGCCGTTGAGTTCCGCAAGGAGGACATCGCCCTTCTGAAGCGGCCCGAGCGCCTGGCGACGGTGCGGGTCGTGGTCCAGCAGGAGGCCAACGGGAACGGCCACGCCGTCCTGCAGGCGCGCCCGCTCGTCGGGGCGGAGCCGTTCGCGATGCTCTGGGGCGACGACATCGTCATCGGCGACACGCCGGCCGTGGGGCAGCTCATCGAGGCTCGTCAGCGCCTGGGCGGCGGCAGCGTGGTGGGGACGATCCGGATGAAGAAGGAAAACGCGGCGTCGTACGGGGTCGTCGCCGGGACGCCAGTCGATGAGCGCACCCAGCGTGTCCTCGCGATCGTCGAAAAGCCGAAGCCTGCGGACGCACCGAGCGAGTTCGCCGCCGTGCACGGCTACGTCCTCGAGCCGGAGATCTTCGACGTCCTGGAGCGCGCCAAACCGGGTCGAAATGGCGAGATCTGGCTCACCGATGCCGTGAGCGAGCTGGCACGCGAGGGAGCGCCGGTCTGGGCGGTCGAGCTTCAGGGCACCCGCTACGACACCGGGGACAAGCTCGGCTACGTCAAGGCCTTCGTCGACGCCGCCCTAAGGCGGGAGGATGTGGCGCCGCAGCTCCGGGCCCACCTCAAAGAGATCGGCTGGCGGGCCCCCGGCGAGCGCTGAGCACCCCCAGGCGGCCAGCGGCTAGACTTCCGAGGTCCCCTTTGCTCCTGTACAGGGCATCGCCATGGCCGGAGCGGAGTGGACTGGGGAGGCGCGTCGGTGGGGCAAGGGCACCTACTTTCGATATTGCTGCGCTTTGTCCGGCTCGCGGTCGTCAGCCTCGTCGTCGGGACGAGCACGTGGGCGATCCTCGGGCCGACGCCGTTCGCGCGGCCGACCGTGGTCATCGCCGGTCGCGCGGCGCCGGCGGCCCGCGGCGTCCTCGGTGTCGAGTCGGCACCGCTGACCGTTTCCGTGGATGGTCTTGCGGCGAACGTGCGGACCTCCTCCGAGACCGTGGCCGACGCGCTCCGCGGTCTCGGGATCGCCACCGGGACGGCGGACCGGCTCTCGTCTCCGGGGGAGTCCGCGGTCGTACCGGGCGAGCGTCTGGCGCTCGATCGGGGTCTGCCCGTGACCCTCATCGACGGGGGCCAGGAGGTCGCGTCGCGCTCCGTCCGCGGGACCGTTGCGGATCTTCTCGCGGCCACGGGCATCGTCTTGGGGCCGCTCGACCGAGTCGACCGACGGCTCGACGACAGCCTCAATCCCGGCGATGTCGTCCGGGTCACCCGGATCGCCGACCAGCAGGCCACGATCCTCGAAGACGTTCCCTTCGCGGTGCGCCTACAGCCCGATCCGAACCTCGAGCGCGCCCGCCAGGTCGTCGTCACGGCGGGCCAGATCGGCCAGGTGCAGAACACCTACCTCATTCATGTCGTCGACGGTCGCGAGACCGGGCGCGAGCTGCTCGCCTCCCAGCAGATCGCGGCGCCTGTCACGGAGGTCCGCCGGATCGGCACACGGACGCCGACTGGTTCTGCGGATATCGAGCAGATCATTCGCGACGCCGCGGCGGCTCAGGGAGCCGACGCCGAGCAGCTGCTCCGCGTCGCCTACTGCGAGAGCCGCTTTAACCCCGGCGCGTACAACGCGTCCGGCGCGTCGGGGCTTTTCCAGTTCCTGCCGAGCACCTGGGCGGTGAACAGCGTGCGCGCCGGATTTGCCGGTGCGAGCGTCTGGGATCCGGTAGCGTCGGCGAACGTCGCCGCATGGATGTTCGCTAGGGGCCAAGCCGGCCAATGGGTATGTAGGTGACCGTCTAGCCTCGACCGCATGAACGTGGCGGACCCGCGAGCGCTTCGTGATGTCCTGCGCCGTCACGGCGTCCGCGCCGCGACCTCGCTGGGCCAGCGCTTCCTCGTCGATCGCGCGGTGCTTTCCGCGATCGTCGACGCCGCGGATCTGTCGGCGGAAGACGACGTGCTCGAGGTGGGTCCGGGACCGGGCGTTCTGACGGCGGCACTCGCCGGTCGGGTGCGGTCGGTGACCGCCGTCGAGGTCGATCCGCGGATGGTCGCGTTGCTCGAAGAGACGCTGGCCGCCCACAAGAACGTGCGGGTCGTCCAGGCGGATGCGCTCAAGGTCGACCTCCTCGATCTCGCGGCACGACGGTTCACGCGCATCGTCGCCAACCTCCCGTACCAGATCACCACGCCGCTGCTCGAGCGATTTCTTGCCGATCCGCGCCGCCCTCCCCTCGTCGTGGTGCTCGTCCAGCAGGAGGTCGCGCGGCGGATCGCGGCCACACCGCGTGACGCGCGCGAGCGGGGCTACCTCTCGGTGTTCGTCCAGTCCTTCGCCGAGCCGCGCATCGTGCGACGCGTTCCGGCGCGCGCGTTTCGCCCCGCGCCCCGGGTGGATTCCGCGGTCGTCGCCCTCCGGACGCGGCCGCAACCCGCGTTCGCGCCGCTCGCGCAGGAGCCGTTCCTGCGACTCGTGTCCGACGCCTTCCGGCATCGTCGCAAGCAGCTCCGCTCAGCGCTCGGTCACGAGGCGGGGCTCGATCGGGAGCGCGCGACCGATGTTCTTCATCGCTCCGGCATCGCGCCCGAGCGGCGTCCCGAGACGCTATCGCTCGAGGAGTGGGTCGCTCTCGCGACGGCGATCGGCGTGCCGGAGCAGTGAGCCGAGCCGTCGTGCTGATGGCGCCGGCGAAGGTGAACCTCACGCTCGAGGTCGTCGGCTCACGTCCCGATGGCTATCACGAGCTCGTGTCGGTGTTCGCGACCGTCGATCTCCGCGATCGTGTGCGGGTCGCTCCGTGGCGCGCGCTCGACGTGAAGATCGCGCCGGCGGTGGACGCTCCGCGCGGCGATGACCTCGCGTCGCGGGCGGTGCGCGCGCTCGCAGACGCGTCGGCTCGTCCGGCGCTCGCGCACGTGCGCGTGCGCAAGCGGATCCCTGTCGCCTCCGGGCTCGGAGGCGGATCGAGCGACGCGGGCGCGGTGCTCCGCGGCCTTTCTCGCGCGTGGCGACTCAACGGTGTCGATCTCACGCCCATCGCCGCACGCGTCGGCTCGGACGTTCCGTTCTTCGTGAGCCGCGCGGCGTACGCGCTGGTCAGTGGCCGCGGCGAAGTGGTCGAGGCGCTTCCCGCCCCGTCCGACGCGCTGTGGATCGCGCTCGTGCGGATGCCCACGCGGCTATCCACTGCCGCGGTATTCGCGGCGCACCGCGCGGGACCGTATGAAGCCGAACGCAGCGCGAAGCTGGCGAAAGCGTTACGCGATCGCAAGGCGACGGTCGGCCTCGTTCGCGAGTGTCTCCACAACGATCTCCTCGCCGCGGCCGAGGGCATCGCGCCTGCGATCAGCGACGTGCGGACGAGAGCGTCGGCATTGGGGATCGATCTCGCCATGTCGGGCAGCGGTCCCTCGCTCTTCGCCCTGGGAGATGACCGGGTGCATGCGATCCAGATCGCTCGACGATTGCGCCGAGCGGGCTTCGGGGTGCGCGTCCTGCGGCTCGGTGTCAGTCCCTGAGCGACAAGCGAGCGAGGGCTGTCCCCTTACGTTTGAGGCGATGGATCCACGAGGAGAGCTCACAGTCCGGCAGGCTGGCCAACGCGGCGGGACATCGACCGCCGGAAAGCACGGCTCGTCCTTCTACCGCGAGATCGGCCGTCGCGGTGGGCAGGCCCGCAAGGGTCAACTAGGACCTGAGGGCTACGCGAAGCTCGGGCGAAAGGGCGGCGAAGCGCGAAAGACGCAGCTCGGATCGCGCGGGTATGCGGAGCTCGGCCGCAAGGGTGGCGAAGCGCGGAAAACGCAGCTCGGCAGCGAGGGATACGCGCAGCTCGGTCGCAAAGGCGGCCGTCGCGTCGCGGAATTGATCAAACGGGGCAAGGGGGGTTCGGCCGGCACCTAGTCCCGTTCGACGGCCCCTATCCTTTTGGCCGTGTCCCTTGGGGCGTGGCCAAGTGGTAAGGCGGCGGACTTTGGATCCGCTATCCCAGGTTCGAATCCTGGCGCCCCAGCCTGACGCAAACCCCCATGGGCGAGGCGCCGCTTGCGATAGTGCTCGCGGCTGGCCTCTCGACGCGAATGAAGTCCAAGACTCCGAAGGTGCTCCATTCCGTCGGCGGCCGTCCACTCGTCACGCACATCCTGCGGACCGTGCGGGCCGCCGGGGCGCGGCCGCTGGTGGTCCTCTCGAAAGAGAGCGCTGCCGCGCGCGAGCTCTTCGATGACGGGACGCGCCTCGCGATTCAAGACGTCGCGCGCGGCACCGGCGACGCCGTCCGCATCGCGCTCGCTGCCGCGAACGGCGACCAAGGCGTGGCCTTCATCGTCTACGGCGACACGCCGCTCCTCCGCCCTGAGACGCTCACCCGCATGCGTGCTCTGGTGCGGGAGCGCGACGCGCCGCTTGTGCTCCTCGCCGGCGAGGTCGGGACGGATAACGCGTACGGGCGCGTGGTCCGCGATGAGCGCGGGGACGTCGCGCGCATCGTCGAGACGCGCCTTGCCACGAGCGAGGAGAGACAGCTCAAAGAGTCGAACCTTGGCGCCTACGCGGCCGATCTCGGCTGGCTCCGTGTCGCGATCGAGCGGCTCCGGCCGAACGACACCGGCGAGATCTTTCTCACGGACCTCGTGGCCGAGGCACGTCGCGAGGGCAAGCGCGTGGCCGTCCATCTCACCGACGATCCGGAGGAGGGCATCGGCGTGAACACCCGTGCCGACCTCGCCACCGCCGAGGCGGTGATGCGAAAGCGCATTCGCGATCAGCACATGTTGGCGGGCGTCACGTTCCGCGATCCCGAGTCCTGCCAGGTGGATGGCGACGTGCGCATCGCCGCGGACGTCGTGATCGAGCGGGGAACAATACTCGAGGGAAAGACGTCCATCGGCGCGGGCTCACGCGTCGGCCCGTACGCGGTCCTACGCGACACCACGGTGGGGGAGCGCTGCAAAGTCGAGAACTCCACGCTCGAGGGCGCGACGCTCGAAGACGACGTGCGCATCGGCCCGTACTCGCATCTGCGGCCGGGTGCGTATCTCGAGCGCGGCGTCGAGATGGGCAACTTCGGCGAGGTCAAGAACGCGCGTCTCAAGGCCGGCACCAAGATGCATCACTTCGGCTACGTCGGCGACGCCGAGGTCGGCCAGCGCGTGAACATCGGAGCCGGGACGATCACGCTCAACTACGACGGTGTGAAGAAGAACCGGACCGTCATCGGCGACGACGCCTTCATCGGCTCGGATACCCTGCTGCGCGCGCCGGTCACCGTCGGCGCGGGGGCGACCACCGGTGCCGGCGCCGTCGTCACCAAAGATGTGCCCGAAGGCATGGTCGCGGTGGGGATGCCCGCACGCGCGATCAAGAAGGCCGACCGCCGCCAGAAGAAGGCGACCTAGTGGACGCCGTCATCGTCGAGCTGCTTCTTCTCGAGCTCCTGCTCGTCGCCCTTCTCGCGGTGCTCTCGGCGAGCGAGGCCGCGATCCACACGATCCGCCGTCCGCAGCTCATCGAGGAGCTCGCGGCGCGCGGACGTCGCGGACGCCGCGCGGGCACGATGGGGCGAAAGGCCGTCGAATACCTGGCCTCCATCCAGGTCGCCGAGTTCCTGATCGTCTTCGCGTTCTCTGGCATCTCCGCGGCGTACATCGCGCCGCGCCTCTCGGACCTGCTGCGGTTCATCTTCGGACGCGATGCACCGGTCGTGCGCGACGTCGCCGCCGTGGCCGTGACGGTCACGGCGCTGTGTCTCGTCGCGGTGCTCTTCGGGATCTTCATTCCGCGCACCATCGGCGGCCGGCACGCTCAAACCGTCCTGCTGATCCTGGTGTGGCCGCTCGAGCTCTTCACCTGGGCGCTGCGTCCGTTGGTCGGGGCGCTCTTCGCCCTCACCCGTCTCCTCACAAGGCCGTTCGGCGGCAACCCGCAGTCGAGCGCGCTCGTGACAGAGGACGAGATCAAGTCGCTCGTCGAAGCGGGGCAGGCGCAGGGCGTGTTGCAGGAGCGGGAGCAACAGATGATCACATCGATTTTCGCCATCGCCGAGAAGCCCGTCCACGAGGTGATGGTCCCGCGCACCGACATCATCGCCATCGACGTAGAGACCCCGGCCGCCGAGATCCTCAAGATCATCACGACCATCGGGCACTCACGGATCCCGGTCTACGAGGGTTCGCCGGACAACATCATCGGGATCCTCTATGTGAAGGACCTCTTCCGCCGCCTCGCTCGCGGGGAGAAGGACGTGCAAATCCGCCCCTACCTGCGAGCCGCCCAGTTCGTCCCGGAAACGAAGAAGATCGACGAGCTGCTCCGCGACATGCAGAAGGACAAGGTCCACATCGCCATCGTGGTCGACGAGTACGGCGGAACGAGCGGGCTCGTGACGATCGAGGACCTCGTCGAGGAGATCGTCGGCGAGATCCGGGACGAGTACGACGTCGAGCAGGAGATGGTCCTGCCGGTGTCCGAGACGGAGGCGTTGATGGACGCCCGCGTGCCCTTCGAGGACGTGCGCGAGACGTTCGACCTCGACTTGCCGCCCGCCGAGGCCGCCCCCGATTACGACACCCTTGGTGGCTTCGTCGTTGCCCAGCTCGGTCGATTCCCGAAATCGGGCGAGGCCGTCGATGCGGGAGGCGCGAAGTTCGTCGTCGAGAGCGTCGAGGGACGGCGCATCCGCCGCGTACGCGTGATCAAGAAGATGCCTGCCGGGGAACGCGTCTAACGGTGGAGACGCTCGGACCGGGCGATGAGGACCTCATCCGGGTCGCGTCGCTCGCCCGCCAGCGCGCGCACGCCCCGTACTCGAAGTACAAAGTCGGCGCGGCAGTGCGCACCAAGCGCAACAAGATCTACTCCGGCGCGAACGTCGAGAACGCGTCGTACGGACTGACCGTCTGTGCCGAGCGCTGCGCGGTATTCGCCGCGGTCGCGGCCGGGGAGACGAAGGACTACGACGCGATCGCCATCGTCATCGACGACGACAAGCTGCCGACGCCCTGCGGCGCGTGCCGGCAGGTCATCGCCGAGTTCGCGCCGGACGTGCGCGTCGTTCTCGCGACGACGGGCGGACTCCGAAAGACGACGACGCTCACAGCGCTTTTACCGGAGCCATTTCTGCCTGGGAATCTCGCTTAGTTCGATCGTTACGGCGCGCCGTTTTGTGACGTGATCACTTCGTAATAGCCCAAAGTCATACCGTCGGTCTCTAATCGATCGCGGGGCGTCGTTGTCGCCCGCGCGCGCCGTTATGACGGTGCACGCCTTGAGGAGGAGGGTTCTCAAGATGCGATCGAGCCTCATTCGTTTTGTCGCGACTGTCGCGCTGTTACTGCCCGCTGTCTTTGCGGCCATGCCACCGTCACCCGCGGCCGCGGGCGCGGGCGCGGGAAAGATTCAGGGCACCATCACCGACAGGTCGACGGGTGCCGCGGTTGCTGACGCGTGCGTCACGCTTGGACCTCCGGTGCGATGCTTCGGGGCCTTCGGAACCAACCCGGGGCTTCATACGAACGCGGCGGGCTATTTCGTGATCGACCTCGAAGCGTTGGCTGCGATCGACGGCGGCACCTGGGACATGTACTTCCTGAAAGACGGCTACACGATGCTCTACTCGGGGAGGTTCACGTCCAACGGCGGCTACACGTACAACGGGCAAATGTCGCCAACCGGGATGGTTGTCCCGCCAGGCCCGTGCACGATCTCGACGGGTCCTGGCATTGCGCCCCCGGCGATCGTGCACGGCGGCATCGCCGGGCGACACGCTGCGTGGTACGGCCAATCGGGCTATCCGACGTTAACCGCCGGGCAGCGGTCGACGGCGACGGTCGCGTTCTACAACTCGGGGTCGATCGGCTGGGTGCGCGGACGTATGGGCGAGGTCGCGTACCTCGGTACATGGGCTCCCGACCCGGGACAGGATCGCCCGACTTCTCTCGGCGGTGATGGCCAGCTCGGCACGCCAAACACGGGCTGGCCGCGGTACAACCGGATCGCGATGCAACCCGCCGACTATGTCGGCCCGGGTCAGGTCGCCTGGTTCCAATTCACGATCGCGGCTCCCGCTTCGCCCGGCACGTACAAGCTCTACCTGAGGCCGCTGATCGAGGGCGCTGCATGGCTCGAGGACTACGGGGTCTTCTGGGTGGTGACCGTCTGCTAGACGTGGGCGATCACCCCGACCTCGGGCTACGACGGGCGCGCAGTACCAGCTAGTTCGGCGTCTGCGCGTCCGTCAGCGCTCGATAGAACCTCGTCGATCCGGTCATCGCGAGCTCGTGTGTGCCGCCCTCGAGGCGCTCCTGCGCGTGCTCGCCGGCCGACTCGAGGTGCAGCACCCCGTAGTCCCGGATCATCGAGAGCGGGAAGGGATGCGAGATGCTCGCGTCCTGCACCCGATCGAGGAGCAGCGCGGCCTGCGTGCGGTTCAGGACGCCGCGCTTTGTGATCACGCGCCGATCCGTGAGCACGTACCACTTCGCGCTCCAGGGGATCCACTGCACCACCAGCCAGAGGGACAGGAGAACGAACACGGCGAGGAACAGGACCATGAGCCCCGGCTGCAGGCTCGTGAAGTAGAGCGCAAGGACGAGCAAGAGAATGTCGATGATCACGAGCGGCTCCCAGAGGAACAGCGGTCGGGTGGCGAGGATCACTTTTTCGTTCGGCTCGAGGATGATGCCGCTCGGTGCCATCGCCGGCGGATTCTAGGCGTCAGACCGTGCGGCCTGCCGAGGGCTTGTCGCGTTTGCGGTGAGGAACGCGTCCTCTCACCATCGCCGCATTCCGGCGCCGGAGGTCATCATGCGGCGTGCATTCGCACTTCTCTTCGTTCTCACCATCGTTGTCTCCCTGGCGTCGGCGCCGCAAGCGCGCGCCGCCACAAGCGAGTTTCGCGCCCTCTGGGTGGACGCATTCGGCGAGGGGATCTTCAACGACGCGGAGGTCACGAAGCTCGTGAACGCGGCGAAGGCGGCGAATATCAACGCGCTGGTCGTTCAAGTCGGTCGGCGTGGCGATTGTTTCTGCAACCGCGCCAGCATGCCGCGAACGCAGGCCGGGATCGCTCCGCGTCCGTACGACCCGCTTGACGCCATCATCGCGCAGGCGCACGCGGCCGGAATTCAGGTCCACGCCTGGATCATCACCACGGCTCTCTGGAACAGCTCGATCCCACCGGTGGATCCGAGTCACGCCTTCAACCTGCACGGGCCCAGCAAGACGGGATACGACAACTGGCTCGGCGTGAAGTACGACGGGGCCCTTCGCGAAAGCTCGAGCTCGGCCGCGAACTGGTTCTTCGATCCCGGGCATCCCGACGCCGCCGCGTACATCGCCGAGATGTTTCTCTCGGTGGCGCGAAACTACGACATCGACGGGCTCAACTTTGACCGCGTTCGCTACCCCGATCTGACGCTGCCGTCGTGGCCGCAGGACAACGCGTGGGGATACAACCCCGTTGCACTCGACCGCTTCCACGCGGCGACCGGGCGCACTGACCGGCCGCTTCCGAACGACCCGCAGTGGTCGCAGTGGCGGCGTGACCAGGTGACGAACATCGTGCGCAAGGTCTACGTCGAGACCGCCGCGATCAAGCCCTACCTCCGTATCACCGCCGACACGATCACCTACGGCGACGGTCCTCAGGGCTACGGCGGCGACTGGACTCAGACGCGGCCATATCGCGAGACGCTCCAGGACTGGCGAGGCTGGATGCAGGAGGGGATCCTCGACACGAACATCCCGATGAACTACAAGCGCGAGCACTGCACCGCGACGGGGCCAGGCTGCTTCGGCGACCAGCGGAGCTGGTACACGGACTGGAACGAGTTCGCGAAGGACAATCAGTACGCGCGCTCGACCACCATCGGCGCCGCGATCTATCTCAACAGCATCGACGGGTCAGTGACGCAGATTCGCAAGGCGTTCGCCCCGAGCGCCGCGGGCAACAGCGGAATCGGATGGGTCGGCTATTCGTATCGGACGCCGGATTGCCGGACCAATTCGTCATGCAACCCACCGCTTCCGTATGGATTCCGGTCGGGGGACGCGAGCCGCGCCGAGCTCACGCGTGCTCTGACCCAGCCATCGGAATACGACAGCGTCTTACCGCCGGTGTTTGCGAGTCCCGCGACCGTGCCGAACATGCCGTGGAAAAGCGCACCGACGCGCGGCCACATCGCTGGAACGGTGACGACCAACACGGGAGTGGCGCTCGATCAGATCCTCGTCCAGGTGCGCGACCCGGAGACCGACGCGCTCGTCGCATCGCGGGTCACCGACGGGAGCGGCTATTTCGCGTTCGTCGATCTGTTGCCCGGGAAGTACAAAGTGTTCGTCCCCGACGACGCTCGGGTGACCGGCAAGCGCATCGCGCTGACGACCGTGGCCGCCGGCCGTGTCGCGCGGGTCAGCATCACGCCGTTCGCAAAGGGCGCCGAGGGCAAACGTCCGCCCACGGACAGCACGCCGACATTCGTCCTTCCTGAGGACCCGAACGCGGTGGAGGATCTGCCGAACGGCGAGCGCTGAGCGAACCTAGGACTGCGCAGAGGCTCCGACCGGCTCGTCGGCGCCCGTCGTCGACGCGACGAGTTGCTCGAGCATTTCGAGTGGCTCCCGGGCCGCCGCGATCGGGGCGATCCCACCGAGCGCGTGGAGGGCGCGGCCGCGCTGCGAGTCGATCTCCGCGTCGATGAGCGCGCGGACGCCCAGCTCGTCAAGGATCTCCCGTATCTGTTCCACGCTTTCGCTCGGGAGCGGTGCTGAAGGCGCGAACAGCGCGGCGAGGCGCTCGCGGGTCTTGCCTTGAGCACGCTCGAACCCGACGACGACGGGAAGCGTCTTCTTGCGCTTGGTGAGGTCGTTCATCTCCACCTTCCCGGTCCGCTCCGTCGAGGCCCAGATCCCGAGCACGTCGTCGTACGCCTGGAAGGCCTGGCCGAACGCGTCGCCGAACCGCGCGAGGGCCTCGCGGATCTTCAGATCGTCGGTCGCGAGGAGCGCGGCGCCCTGCGCAGCCGCGGCGAACAGCGCGCCCGTCTTCTTCGCGGCCATCGCCCGGTAGCGTTCGGTGGTGACGTCGGTGCGCGTCTCGAAGGAGATATCGAGGAACTGTCCTTCGCACACACGCACACATGCCTCGTCGACCAGCTTGGCGAATTCGAGCACGCGCTCGGCGGGAAATCCGCGCAGGCGCTGCACGGCTAGACGCGATGCCGCGAACATCCCGTCGCCGGCGTTGATCGCCTGAGGCACGCCCCACACGCTCCACACCGTCGGCCGGTGGTGACGCGCGGGATCCTGGTCCTCGATGTCGTCGTGGATCAGGGTGAAGTTGTGGAGCAGCTCGATCGCGGCGGCCGCGGGCAGCGCCGCGCGCGCGTCGCCGGTGAGGGCCTCGTAAATGAGGGTGCAGAGCACCGGCCGCAGCCGCTTCCCGGAGGGGCCTCGCTCGGCCTCGAGGCCGAGGTGGTACAGCATCATCCCGTAGAAGGGCTGAAGCGAGGGGTCCGCGCCGATCAGAAGAGCGCGGATCTCCTCGTCGATGGCGGCGATGTGTGCCTCGAGAGTGCGACCCACCGGAGATCGATCATATGCGCCCCGCGACTCGATAGGAGCGGCGTTTCGTACCATTGACGCGACGTGGCATCTCGCACGTACCGTGCGGAGGCGATCGTCCTAAAGACGAACGACTTCGCCGAGGCGGATCGCATCCTCGTCCTCTTCACGCGCCATTTCGGCAAAGTGCGCGTCGTCGCGAAAGGCATACGGCGAGCGACGAGCCGCATGGCCGGGCACGCGGAGCCGCTGACGCATGCCACCTACCAGCTCGCTCGGGGGCGTGAGCTCGACGTCCTGACCGGAGCTGAGGCCCGGGCGATCTATCCCGATATGCGCGACGACCTCGCGCTGATCGCGGCAGGGTGGTACGTCGCGGAGCTCGTCGATCGCTTCACCGCCGACCGGGTCCCCTCCGCGCCGCTCTTCGACCTTCTCGAGACATCGCTTCGCGCGCTCGACGCGGGGATGAACGCGCCGACGGTCTGCCGATGGTTCGACCTCCATCTCCTCGACCGCTCCGGGTTTCGACCCGAGCTCGGCGAGTGCGCGCAATGCCGGAAGGCCCTGATCGAGGAAACGAACGCGTGGGAGCCGGCCGCAGGCGGTGCAATCTGCGCGGGCTGCGCGGTCGGGCTGCCGTACGTGGCGCCGCTCACGGTCCGAGGGCTGAAGTCGCTTCGATACCTTTTGGTGAGTGACCTCGAGTCGGCGTTCCGGCTGCGGCTCGACGCAGCGCTGACGGCGGAGCTCGACCGGCACCTCCGCGGCTTTCTTCGGTATGTCCTTGACCGCGACATCTCGACCACACACCTCCTGGACGAGCTCCGCACCCTCCCACACCCCGCGCCCGCTTCGTGAAGACTGCGCCCAGGGTGACGGAAGGCGACCTCGCCGAGAAGATCACATCGCTCGCAAAACGGCGCGGCTTCGTGTTCCCGTCGAGCGAGATCTACGGCGGCGCGGGCGCGACCTGGGACTTCGGGCCGCTCGGCGTCGAGCTCAAGCGCAACGTCAAAGATGCATGGTGGCGAACGATGGTCCAGCTCCGGGACGACGTGGTTGGCCTCGACGGCGCGATTCTCATGCACCCGCGTGTGTGGGAAGCGTCGGGCCACGTGGAGAACTTCACCGACCCGCTGGTCGAGTGCCGGAACTGCCGCAAGCGATTCCGGCTCGACGACCTGCCGAAGGGCGAGGAGCTCGCGACCGCGTGGCGCGCGAAGAAGCTCGACCTCTCGGGCGTGTCCTGCCCGAACTGCGGCGAGCGCAAGCTTGCCGACCCCCGTCAGTTCAACCTCATGTTCAAGACGTTCGTCGGCCCCGTCGAGGACACCGCGTCCATCGCGTGGCTCCGGCCGGAGACGGCGCAGTCCATCTTCGTGGACTTCGAGAACGTCCAGCAGACGACGCGGCGAAAGCTCCCGTTTGGGATCGCGCAGATCGGCAAGGCCTTCCGCAACGAGATCACGCCCGGCAACTTCATTTTCCGGTCGCGGGAGTTCGAGCAGATGGAGATGCAGTACTTCACCCGCCCAGCCGAGGCCCGCCGTTTCTACGACGAGTGGAAGGAGACGCGCCTGTTGTGGCACGTCGAGCAAGGCATCCCCAAGGAGAAGCTGCGCTTCCGCGACCACGCGGACGACGAGCGCGCCCATTACGCGGCCGCGGCGACTGACATCCAGTTCGCGTTCCCGTTCGGGTGGAACGAGTTCGAAGGGATCCATTACCGCACGGACTACGACCTGCGGCGCCACTCCGAGTTTTCGGGGAAGAAGCTCGAATACTTCGACGACGTCGCCAACGAGCGGTTCATCCCGCACGTCGTCGAGACGTCGGTCGGCGCGGACCGCGCGACTTATGCCATCCTTTGCGCCGCGTACGACGAGGAGCCCGACAAGGAGGGCACGCGCGTCCTCCTGCGCTTCCGCCCGCACCTCGCGCCGTACAAGGTCGCGGTCTTGCCGCTCTCCAAGAACGAGCGCCTCACACCACTCGCCCGCGACGTGTGGTCAAGAGTCCGCCCGCATCTAATGTCCACATACGACGAGACGCAGGCGATCGGCCGGCGCTACCGCCGCCAGGACGAGATCGGGACGCCCCTCTGCGTCACGGTGGACTTCGACTCGCTCGACGATCAGGCCGTGACGATCCGGGAACGCGATTCCATGGCGCAGATCCGTGTCGCCATCGCCGATCTCGTACCCGCCCTTCGCGAGAAGCTCGGCGCCTGACCTCGCGAGCGCCGTGCAGTCGGCGCTCATGCTCTATCTCTTCACGACCGGCACGCGGACGCCGCTCATCGCGCTCCTCGCATTGCGTCGGCCGAAGAACCTCGCACCGATCGTCCTGGCGTACGCCGCGCTCGGTCTCGTCGCGGTCGTCGTGGCCGATCCGGTGGCCGCGATCCTCGCGCTCGCGCCTGCCCCGCTGATCGGCCCGGCCCTGGCGCGGTTCGTTCGCGCGCGCGAGGAGACCATCGGTGCGCTCGTGACCGGAACCGCGGTGCTTTCGTTCCCTCTGTTGATCGCGGCGATTCCCGGACTCGGCCCGAGCGTGAACGTAGCGCTCTTCGCGTTCGTCATCGGCGCGGCACTCGCGAGCTCGGTCCCGCTCTTTCGTGACGCGATCCTCCCGATCGTGGACGGCGCACGCTACGTCGCGCTGGCGGTCATCCTCGGAGCTGCGGCCGTCACCGCGGTGGCGTTCGTCGATCTTCGCGCCGTCGGGGTGGCGGCGCTGATGCTCCTCGTCGGCACCGCATCCGCGGCGATCGGGGCGATCCTGTTCGGCGGTGATGGGCTCGCTGCGGCGATCGGCGCCGGGACACGCGATCCCGCTGTGACTGCTGGGTTCGCGATTGCCGCCGGCCTGGCCGGCGCGGCGGCGGTCCCCCTCGCCTACACCGGGCTGGTCGTTCTAAGCCTCGCGGTCGGGAAGCTCCTCGTCGCCCGTCAAGCGTGAGACGAACCGTCGCGCGAAAAGTGTCGCCGCGGCGGTAAGAGCCGCGGCCGCCGATTCCCAGACCATCTGTTTGGCGCGCGGTCCCGTCTCGACCTCTCCGATCTCTTTCTTGAGCGTCTCGCGGAATCGCTTCCGCGCTCGGCCCTTGAGCCGGTCGAGGCGCCCGCCGAGCCGCTCCACGATCTGGTCGAGCTCCCTTTCGGTGCGAGATCGGCGGAAGCTCTTCACGCGCGCCGCGATCGCGACGCCGACGATCGCCGCGACGGACCCGAGCGTCCCGAACACCGCCAGCGGCTGGCGGCGCGCGACGTTTCGCGGGTCGGCGTCGTCACGAACGCGCGCGAGCAGGTAGTCGACGTCCGTGTCGATCTCGGCGCGAAGCGCCGCTAGCTCGCGCTCCGTCCGAGCAGACGCTGTTTCGCCCACCGAATAGTCTCCTTCACGGATTTGATGGTTCGCGTGGGGCCGCGCAGGTCAAGCCGCTTATAGCCGACGAAGCCGGTGATGCCGGCGCCCACGCCCATGAGGGCGAGAACGATGAGCGCCGAGGCCCAGAGGGGGAGCACGAGCGCGATGAGCGCGATGATCAGGACGACGAGTGCGGTGAGGAACGCGAACACAAATACGAGCGCGACCCCGAACCATTTGGCAGCACCCACGTTCGCCCGGATGATCTCGGCGAGCTCCTGGCGTGGGAGCTCGAGCTGCTTGCGGATGTAGGTGCGCACGTTCTCGCGGATCCGGCCGAGGAGCGTGCGGTAACCGGGTCGTTCGTACACGGGGCGCGACTGTACCGCAGGGCTACGCACTCGCGTCCGGCGGAGCAGGTTTTCTGCCAAGAAGCGCCGCGGGCTGCGGTATTAGAGTTCCGGGAAGGCCGACGACGAGCCGGGGGAGCGGTCCTGGACATCAGCGGAGTGCTCGGACAGCACGCACGTCATCGACCTGATCACCTCGCGGTCGTCTTCGGCGAGCACCGCGTCGGCTATGGCACGTTCGATCGTCGCACGAACCGGGTCGCGAATGCCTTCGGCGCGGTCGGCATCTCCAAGGGCGACAGGATCGCGACGTTCCTCTCCAACTCGCTAGAGCTCCTCGAGGTCTACTGGGCTGCCGCGAAGATCGGCGCGGTTGTCGTTCCGCTATCTCCGCTTCTCCGCGGTCGGGGCCTGTCGTCGCTCGTGCGCGACGCAGACGTTGGACTCGTGGTGACCGAGGAAGCCGTGGCGCCCTTTCTCGACGAGGTGCGGCCCGATCTCGGTGGGTTGGAAGCGGACCGCGTGGCGCTCATTGACGGCGACGCCCGCCCGGGCTACTGCTCGTATCGCGCTCTCGTCGACGCGGCCGATGACGCGCCGCCCACGGTCAGCGTGAGCGGCGATGACCCCTACAACATCATCTACAGCAGCGGCACCACCGGACTGCCGAAGGGAATCGTCCTCTCGCAGCGGGTCCGCGCGCTCTACGGGATCCTGTTCGGCCTCGCGTGGCGGATGGGACCGGAGAGTGTCGCGCTCCATTCGGGCTCGCTCTGCTTCAACGGCGCCTTTCTGACGTTGATGCCGGCGTTCGTGCTCGGATCGACCTTCATCCTGCATCATCACTTCGATCCCGAGGCCGTGATCGACACGATCGCGCGCGAACGCGTGACCCACATGTTCATGGTCCCCTCGCAGATCGTCGCGCTCCTCGGCTCCCCGCGGTTCGCTGCGGCGAACGTGCCGTCGCTGCGGATGCTCGGCGCGGTGGGCGCGCCGTTTCACACCGAGCACCGCGAAGAGCTGGCGCGGCGAGTGCCCGGCGTGTTCCACGAGCTGTATGGGCTGACCGAGGGGTTCATGACGATCCTGGACAAGGATCAGTACGCCGCGAAGCCGACGTCGGTAGGCGTGCCACCGCCGTTCTTCGATCTGCGGATCGTCGACGAGCGCGGGACGGACGTTGCGGTCGGCGAGGTGGGCGAGATCATCGGGCGGTCGCCGCTTCTCATGTCGGGTTACTACAACCGCCCGGACCTCACGCGCGAGGTCATCGTCGACGGCTGGTTGCATTCGGGCGACATGGGTTATGTGGACGGAGACGGCTTCCTCTATCTCGTCGACCGCGCGAAGGACATGCTCATCTCGGGGGGCGTGAACGTCTATCCGCGCGATATCGAGGAGATCGTCGTGCGCCATCCCGCGGTGCGCGAGGCCGCCGTCTTCGGCGTGCCCAGCGAGCGGTGGGGCGAGTCGCCTGTTGCCGCGGTCATCCTGCGCGACCCGGGCGCCGTCTCCCCTGATGAGCTGCGCGGCTGGATCAACGCGCGCGTCGAAGCGCGCTATCAGCAAGTGCAAGATGTCGTGGTCGTAGACGACTTCCCGCGCAGCGCCGCGGGAAAGACCCTCAAGCGCGTGATGCGCGAACCGTATTGGGCCGGGCGCAAGACCCGGATATGAGCGTCGTCTCCGTGACCTACGCCGTCGAAACCCACGGGCTCGTCAAGGAGTTCGCCGGCTTTCGCGCCGTCAACGGCGTGGACCTGCGTCTCGAGATCGGTAAGGTTCACGCGCTCGTCGGTCCCAACGGCGCCGGGAAGACGAGCCTCTTCAATCTCCTAACCGGGTTCCTGCGGCCGACCGCAGGTCGCGTGATCATCCTCGGCGAGGACACGACGGGGTTGTCGCCCGAAGGCGTCGCTCGGCGCGGGGTCGCACGGTCCTTCCAGATCACGAGCCTCTTCGACCAGCTCACCGCTCTCGAGCATGTCGAGCTCGCCCTTCAGGCGGCATCGACGGTCGGCTACCGGTTCTGGGCCTCCGAGGGCGCGCTTTTGCGCTATCGCACCAGATCGCGCGACCTCCTCGCGGAGGTTGGCCTGGCCGACCTCGCGAACCGGCCCGCCGGCAAGCTTCCGTACGGCCAGAAGCGCGCGCTCGAGCTCGCCCTCGCGATCGCGCTCGACCCGCGCCTGCTCCTGCTGGACGAGCCAACGGCGGGCATGGGTGTCGAGGACATCCGGCGCACGATCGACCTGATTCGAAAGGCGCATTCGAGTCGCACGGTCGTGCTTGTCGAGCACAACATGGGCGTCGTCGCCGAGCTCGCCGACCAGGTCATCGTCCTCCAGCAGGGGCGGGTGATCGCGCAGGGCAGCTACGCGGTCGTTCGCCAGGACCCCGCCGTCGTCACCGCGTACCTCGGGCAGGCGCATGCCTAGCCCGGTCCTGGAGGTCGACGGTCTTTCGGCGCTCTACGGCGAGGCCCAGGCGCTGCGCGAGGTGTCGCTGCACGTCGGCGAAGGCGAGCTCGTCACGCTCGTCGGACGGAACGGCGCCGGCAAGACCACGCTCCTGCGATGCGTGATGGGTCTCCACCGGCAGAGCACTGGAGCTGTTCGCCTGAACGGGCGTGACATCTCGGGCTTGCCGGCGTACGCGCGCGCGCGAGCCGGCCTCGGCTATGTCCCGGATGACCGCGGGATTTACGCAACGCTGGCGGTCGAGGAGAACCTGACACTTCCGCCCGTCGTCGCGGACACCCGATGGCCACTCGATCGGATCTACGACACGTTTCCCGTGTTGCGCGAACGGCGCGCCCACGCCGGCACGAAGCTCTCCGGTGGCGAGCAGCAGATGCTCGCGATCGCTCGCGCGCTCCGGACCGGCGCGAGCGTGCTCCTGTTGGACGAACCGACCGAGGGGCTGGCCCCCGTCCTTGTCCAGCGCGTCGCCGCGATGCTGCAGGAGGCCAAGCGCGAGGGGACGACGGTGCTTCTGGTGGAGCAGAATCTGCGCTTCGCCACGACCGTCGCCGATCGCCACTACCTGCTCGCGCAAGGCCAGATCGTCGAGGCTCTTGCCAACCAGGAGGTGATCGCTCGCGAGCCGGAGCTGTTACGTCATCTCGGCGTCTAGCAGGGGACAACAAGCAGGGAGGAATCGAATGAAGCGAACCATCGCGGGTGCCGTGGTCGCGCTGCTTCTCGCCGCTGCGTGCGGCGGCGGCACGGGCGGAGGCCCGAGCGGCGGGACCGTGAAGCTGACCGACGGGAAGCTCGTGATTGCGGTCATCAACGATCAGTCAGGGGTCTACGCGGATCTCTCGGGGAAGAACGCCGTCGAAGCCGTGAAGATGGCCGTCGAGGACTTCAAGGCCAAGTATGGGGACAACGCGCTCGGCGGCAGCGTGGAGGTCCTTACCGCGGATCACCAGAACAAAGCCGACGTCGCGCAGCAGAAGGCGCAGGAGTTCTACGAGCGCAGCAACGCCGACCTCATCCTCGACGTGCCGACGTCCTCAGCGGCGCTTGCGATCGCCGACGTCGCGAAGACGGAGCAGAAGCTCTACATAAACGTGGCCGCGGCGACGACGGATCTCACCGGCAAGAGCTGCAACAAATACACGTTCCACTATGCATACGACACCTACATGCTCGCGCAAGGCACGGGCGTCACGGTGACCCAACAGGGTGGCAAGAGCTGGTACATCATTTATCCGAACTACGCGTTCGGTCAGGACATGGAGAAGTCCTTCCGCCAAGCGGTGGTCGCCGCGGGTGGCAATGTCGTCCAGTCCGACGGGTCGCCGTTCCCGAACACGACCGGTGACTTCTCATCGCTGCTCCTCAAGGCCGGCCAGCTCAAGCCGCAAGTCCTGGGGGCGATGCAGGCGGGTGGCGATCTCGTCAACGTCGTGAAGCAGTACAACGAGTTCAAGCTCAAGGACCAGAACATCAAGCTCGCGGTTGGCCTGCTATTCGATACCGACATCACCGCGCTCGGCCAGGACGCGCTCGCCGGCACGGTCTACACGACACCGTGGCTGTGGAACATGGACGATCAATCCAAGACCTTCGCTGACAAGTTCCTCAAGCGCACGGGGATCCGTCCGACCTTCGCGCACGCCGGCAACTACTCGGCCGCGTGGCAGTACATGGAGGCGATCAGACGCGCCGGATCAGACGAGGCCGACGCCGTGGTGAAGCAGCTCGAGGGCTACAAGTTCAGCGACTTCTTCATCCGCAACGGCTTCGTGCGCCCGGAAGATCACTGGGTCCAGCACGACGCGCTCATCGCGCAGGTGAAACCAAAGTCGGAGTCAAAGGAGAACTTCGACTACTCGAAGGTGGTCAGCACGATCGCCGCCGAGAAGGCCTCGCGGCCGCTCTCGGAGGCGGGCTGCACGATGCCCAAGTAACGGGAGCTGAACGGAAGGGCGGGACGACGTCCCGCCCTCTCTCATCACATGGACTACATCGCGCTGCAGCTCTTCAACGGCCTGGTGAACGGCAGCTTCTACGCGCTGCTGTCGCTCGGCCTCGCCGTCATCTTCGGCGTCCTGCGTGTCGTGAACTTCGCGCACGGAGCGCTCTACATGCTCGGTGCGTTTGCCGCGTATCTCCTCCTGCAGGACTTCGGTGTCGGTTTCTGGCCTGCGCTCATCCTCGCGCCGATCGGGATCGGGATCGCCGGCATGGTCCTGGAGCGTTTGCTCATCCGGCGGCTCTACGGGCTCGATCCGCTCTACAACTTCCTGCTCACGTTCGGGCTGACGCTGATGATCCAGGACGGCGTTCGCCTGCGGTACGGCCTCCAGGGGCAGCCGTATCCGGCACCGCCGGAGCTCGCCGGTTCGGTATCGGCGGGTTTGGTCTCATACCCCACATACCGCCTCTTCGTGATCGCCTTTTCGATCGTGGTGTGCATCGTGGTGTGGTACGTCATCGAGCGGACGCGGCTCGGAATGATCGTGCGCGCTTCCACCGAGCGCCCCGAGCTCACCCGGGCGCTCGGGATCAACGTCGACCGCTGGGTCACCCCGGTGTTCGGCTTCGGGGTCGCGCTTGCGGCGCTCGGCGGGGTGCTCGCAGCACCCATGCGGAACGTTTCCCCCCTGATGGGAAGCGAGCTCATCATCTTCGCGTTCGCCGTCGTGGTCATCGGCGGGATGGGCTCGATCGCCGGTGCGGTCGTCGCGGGGTTCCTCGTGGGAGTGCTGGCAAGTCTCGCGGCCGTCTTCAACCCCGCGCTCGAGAACGTTGTCGCCTTCGCGTTGATGGCTGTCGTGCTTCTCGTCCGGCCGGCGGGGCTCTTCGGTTCGCTCGAGGCTCGTTCGTGACACGTCTGCTCGGCCTTCTGCCCTACGCCGCCGCCATCGCGGTCGCGCTGGTGCTGCCGCGTGCGATGTACCCGGTGCTCGCTCTCGACATCCTCCTCTGGGGCCTGTTCGCGATGTCGGTCGACCTCCTTCTTGGTTATGTGGGTCTCCTATCGTTCGGCCACGCCGCGTTCTGGGGTCTGGGCGCCTATGCCGCGGCCATCGCCGCGAAGTCGATGGGCGTCCCGTTCGCGATCGCCGCGCTCGTCGGCGCGGCAGCGTCCGCTCTGCTCGCGGTGCCGTTTGGCTATCTCGCCATCCGCCGGCGCGGCATCTATTTCGCGATGGTGACGCTCGCCTTCGCCCAGCTCGTCTTCTACGTGGCGAATGAGTGGCGCGACGTCACCGGCGGCGAGAACGGACTCCACGGAGTGCCGCGCACGTTCCCGGGCCTCGCGCTTGGACGGTCCGCCGACTTCTACTACGCCGCTCTGCCACTGATCCTGCTCGGCTACGCGCTCGCCTACCGGATCGTGCATTCGCCGTTCGGACATGTGCTCGTGGCGATCCGAGACAACGAGCCGCGCGCGCAGGCCCTCGGCTACGCCACCTGGCGCTACAAGCTTCTCGCCTTCGTGCTGTCGGGCGGACTCGCCGGCCTGGCCGGCGGTCTCTTCGCGCTCGGGAACGGCTTCGCTTCGCTCGACCTACTGCACTGGACCACGTCGGGGCAGGCCGTCCTGATCACCATCCTCGGCGGCATCGGAACGCTCTGGGGGAGCTTGCTCGGCGCGGTCATCGTCCTCGAGCTGCGGGACGCGCTCACGAGCGCGCCGGAGGCGTCGGGCGTCGTGACCGGTGCGGTCTTCGTCGTGATCGTCCTCGCGTTCCGCCGCGGGCTGTGGGCCACGGGCCAGGGCGCTCTGCGCCGGTTCGCCGCTCCACTCGTTTCTGCGAGAATCGATATCTCCGAAGGGGAGGTCCGCCATGGCCGTTCGTAGCCGCACCCGCCCAGCCGCGCCGCGCCGCTCTGCTCCGAAGTCGCGGAAATGGGTCTACCTGTTCGCGAATGGCAAGGCCGAAGGCAACGCGAAGATGCGCGATCTCCTCGGCGGCAAGGGCGCAGGACTCGCCGAGATGACGAACGCCAAGCTCCCGGTCCCCGCCGGATTCACCATCACCACCGCCGCCTGCAACGCGTACTTCGCGTCCGCAAAGAAGCTGCCGCCGGGACTCTGGGATCAGGTGCAGAAAGCGCTCGCGACGGTCGAGCGCTCGACGAAGAAGAAGCTCGGCGACCCGAAGGACCCGCTCCTCGTCTCGGTGCGCTCCGGTGCCGCGATGAGCATGCCCGGAATGATGGACACGGTCCTGAACCTCGGCCTGAACGACGAGAGCCGGAAAGGTCTCGCGAAGCTCACGAAGAACGAGCGCTTCGCCTGGGATGCCTATCGGCGGTTCATCTCGATGTTCGGCCGGATCGTCCTCGGGATCGACGCCGCCAAATTCGACCACGCCCTCGAGGCGAAAAAGAAAGCCGCGCGCGTCGAGACCGATCCGGAGCTATCCGCGAAACAGCTCGAGCAGCTCGTCGAGGAGTACAAGACGATCGTCCGCGCCGAAACAGGCAAACCATTCCCGACCGAGCCACAGGACCAGCTGCGCCTGGCCATCGAGGCGGTGTTCGGCTCGTGGTTCGGGCAGCGCGCAAAGGACTACCGCAAGCAGTTCAAGATTTCAGACGACCTGGGCACCGCCTGCAGCGTGGTCACGATGGTGTTCGGAAACATGGGTGACGACTCGGGCACTGGCGTCGCGTTCACCCGTGACCCGAACACGGGAGCAAAGGAGCTCTACGGCGAGTACCTCACGAACGCGCAGGGCGAGGACGTCGTCGCCGGGATCCGCACGCCCTCGAAGATCGCGCAGATGAAGAAGGACCTGCCGAAGGCCTACGCCGAGTTCGACAAGATCGCCAAGCGGCTCGAGAAGCACTACCGCGATGCGCAAGACCTCGAGTTCACGATCGAGCGAGGCAAGCTCTACATGCTCCAGACCCGCTCGGCGAAACGCACCGCGGCCGCCGCGGTGAAGATCGCGACCGACATGGTCAGGGAGGGCCTCATCACCAAAGACGAGGCCTTGAAGCGGGTCGACCCGACCCAGGTCGAGCAGCTCCTTCTGCCGCGCTTCGACCAGAAAGAGGTCGACCGCGCGCGCACGGCGGGCCGCTACCTCGCGAAGGGACTCAACGCGTCACCGGGCGCGGCCACGGGGCGCGCCGTCTTTGACGCGGACCGCGCCGTGGTCCTGAAGGGGCAGAAGCAGCTCGTCGTCCTGGTCCGCCCCGAGACGAGCCCGGATGACTTCCATGGGATGGTCGCCGCGACCGGGATCCTCACCGCGCGCGGCGGTTCCACCTCGCATGCGGCCGTGGTCGCGCGCGGCCTCGGATTGCCATGCGTCGCGGGCGTCGCCGCGCTCGACATCGATCTTCAGAAACGCGAGATGCGGGTCGATGGCAAGGTCATCAAGGAAGGCGACGCGATCTCCATCGACGGCACGACCGGCGAGGTGTTCGCGGGCGAGCTGCCGACGATCGCCGCGAACTTCCGCGAGGAGAAGGAGCTCATCGAGCTTCTCTCGTGGGCCGACAAGCGCCGCAAGCTCGGCGTGTGGGTGAACGCGGACACGCCGGGTGAATGCCGCCTCGCCCGCGAGCTCGGCGCGGAAGGCGTCGGTCTCGCGCGCACCGAGCACATGTTCCGCGAGGCCGAGCGCCTGCCGATCGTGCAGGACATGATCCTCGCGAACGACACCGCGGGACGGAAGCGCGCGCTCGCGAAGCTCCTGCCGTTCCAGCAGGGCGACTTCCGCGAGATGTACGAGGCCATGGACGGCCTGCCCGTCGTGATCCGGTTGATCGACCCGCCGCTGCACGAGTTCCTCCGTGAGTACGCCGACGTCGACATCGACATTGCCGTCGCACGCGCCACCGGACAGAACGGCGCAGACCTTCAGGACAAAGAGAGAATTTACCGGCGGCTCGAGCAACTACACGAGGACAACCCGATGCTCGGGCTGCGCGGTTGCCGGCTACTGCTCGTCTATCCCGAAATACTTGAGATGCAGATTCGCGCGATCCTCGGGGCAGCCATCGACTCCGCCGAGAAGGGCATCAAGGCGAAGCCCGAGATCATGATGCCGCTCGTCGCGACGATGGGGGAGCTGGACCGTCTCGCCGCACAGGTCACCGAGGTCGCGGAAACGGTCTTCAGGGAGCGGGGGAAGCGCGTCGAGTACAAGTTCGGGACGATGATCGAGATCCCACGCGCCTGCAT
>Ga0209807_1000137_pt1 | contig 30790 bp, 28 predicted proteins | sample GraSoiAngelo_154_FD_186168 | JGI IMG/M metagenome (GOLD analysis project Ga0209807, IMG submission 186168) | Grasslands soil microbial communities from the Angelo Coastal Reserve, California, USA - 14_1009_13_20cm (SPAdes) (version 2) | ecosystem: Environmental > Terrestrial > Soil > Grasslands ... | reverse complement strand
CTCGAAGTGTCGATGGGGCCGCAGCATCCATCGACCCACGGTGTTTTTCGGATGAACGTCGCGCTCGAAGGCGAGATCGTGCGCAAACTCAAGCCGGTCTTTGGTTACTTGCACCGCAACCACGAAAAAATCGGCGAGAACGCAACTTATCTCAGCTCGATGCCGTACACCGATCGGCTAGATTACTTTTGCTCGATGACGAACAACTGGGCCTACGCGCTCAGTGTGGAGAAGCTGGCTGGCATCGAAGTTCCCGAGCGCGCCGAATACTTGCGCGTCATTCTCGCGGAATTGACGCGACTCCAAAATCACGCATCGCTCCTCGGGTTTTTGTTGAGCGACATGGGCGCGTGGGGCACGCCGCTCATGTACGCGTTTCGCGAACGCGAAAACATTCTCGATCTCTTCGAATCGCTCTCCGGTTCACGGATGATGTGCGATTACATGCGCTTTGGCGGTTGCCGGGTCGACGCCGATGACGCCTGGCTAGGTCGGGCCAAGAAGATTGTCGATCTTTTCCCGAAGTTTCTAGACGAGTTCGAAGAATTAATTCTGCAAAACGAGATCGTGATCGCGCGCACCCAGAACGTCGGGAAACTTTCGCCTGAACTTGCGATTAACGCTGGCATCACCGGCCCGATGCTGCGCGCCTGCGGCGTGAATTACGACGTTCGCAAAGTGGACGGTTACGGCATTTATCCACGATTTAAATTTCGAATTCCACTCGGAGACCATGGCGACACTTATGATCGCTTGATGATGCGGGCGCTCGAAATGCACGAGAGCGTCGAAATTCTCAAGCAAGCGCTCGCGCAAATTCAGCCGGGACCCGTTGTTAATCCAAAAGTCAAGCTCCGCGCATTTCGTCCGCCGGTCGGCGAAGCCTACGGCCGCATCGAAGGACCGAAAGGCGAGCTCGGATTTTATTTGATTAGCGATGGCGGACCAAATCCGTATCGCTATCGGGTCCGTCCGCCGAGTTTTATTAATCTCACTGTGCTTGAAGATCTTTGCCTGGGCCACACCGTCGCCGATGTGATGGTGATCCTCGGCAGCGTCGACATCGTGATGGGAGAAGTCGATCGCTGATAATCAAATGATTGGAACGGGCATACTCAAAGGAATGGCGGTTACGGCCCGTAACTTCGTCGGAAGTTATTTCGAAAAGGAGCGGCTGATCACGGTGCAATATCCGGAGGAGCGAATTCCGTTGCCGGAGAACTACCGCAATTTTCCGATCCTGATTTACGACAACGATCCGGAGGCGGGATTGCGCTGTGTGGCGTGCAAGATTTGTGAGAAAGAATGCCCGCCGCAGTGCATCTATATTACTAAGAGCGACGACAAAAAGCCGGATTACATGGGCAAGCCCCAGTTTTATCCGAAGGTCTTCGACATCGACATCTCGGTTTGCATGAGCTGCCAGATTTGCGTCGAGGTCTGCCCATTCGAAGCGATCAAGATGGACAAAGATTTCGAATTGAGTAAGCGCGAGCGGTTCGACGCGCTGCTTCTGCGCAAAGAGGAACTCTCGAAATCGAATGAGTATTACCATCGAATTCATCCGGTCGAGGCCGCGGCAGTAGACACCAACCTGGCGGAAGCGGCGGCGGCCGCTGAAGCGAAGAAAAAAGCAGCGGCGGCGGCCGCTGCGGCCAAACCGACACCGGTCACACCGAATCCGACAACAACTTCCGCGCCCGGATCGACATCCGTGCCGGGCGCGACGCCGCCTGAGAGTTCGTCGAGCCCTACCAAGAGCTAGAATTATCGATTAGCCTGATGCGTCAGCCGTCCGCAACGTGAGATGAAGAATCTCTGCGGGAGCGTTCAGGCGCAGCGGGAACCAGTTTCCAATGCCGTTTGAGACAATGAGTTTGCTTTGGCCGCGTTCGTAGAGACCCGACCAATAGCGAAAGAGCGCGGGGCCAAATCCTAACTGTTCGTTCAACATCAATTGCCCGCCATGAGTGTGGCCGGAGAGAGTAAGCGGTAATCCCGCGGATGCGGCCGCATCGAAAGCGTGCGGGTGATGCGCCATCAAAATTGGAAATGCGTCCGCGACACGCTGCTCGAGCAATCTTTGGACGGAAGTTGCGATCGCGGCGTCGCGTCCTTTGCCGTAAATCCGCGTCCAGCTTAGGCCGAGAAGCTGCACTGGAACTCCGCGGACAGTGATAACTGTCGATTCATCGAGCAAAAACGGTATCCCGGACGCTTTCACCCGCGCCTCAAATTCCGTCGGGTTCTCGATCAGATCATGATTGCCTTCAATGATCGCGAGACCGAAACGCGCTTCCATCGCTCGAGCCAATTCCAATCCAGTGTCGAGGTCGGCGAGCGCGTCGTTGATCAAGTCGCCGGTCAAAAGCACCAGGTCCGCGCGCATTTCATTGACCATGCGCACCATTTTTTTCAGCACGTCACCGTTGGTGAAGCGTCCGACGTGCATATCGCTCACTTGCGCGATGGTCGTTCCATCCAATTCCTTCGGCAGTTCCGGGATCGGCAAAACGAAACGCCGGATGCGAACGTTGTTTAGCTGAGCCATCGCGATTCCAGTGAGGCTGAAAGTGAAAGCCGGCGGCAACATCGCTCCGGCAAACCGCAGGAATTCGCGGCGACTCCAATCGGGCGCTTCGACCGATTGGGTTATCGGGCTGGGGACGTGGCGAGCAATGCGCACTATTTTTTGTCCGAGCAGAATTGGTATGAGAGCAAGCGCGATCAGCGAAAGGAGTCCCAGCCCGATGGAATGCCAAATGACTATTGCGGTAACGGCGAACTTTGGGATGAATCGCTCCCAACCGCTCCGCGACATCCTGGCAGCGATGACCCCGATCAATCCGAGCATCATCACGATCATGAAAATCGAGACCAGGACCCGAGCGACGCCGTGATTCGTCAGCCGCGCGAAAACAATCCACCAGACGAGATCGAGCGAAATCATCAAACCGATGATGGTGAAAATGAACCTCACCATGAGAATCTACCTCCAGAGATCGCGGCAGCTACCACGATGTCGATCTAACGATTGGCTGCCGCGCCCTAGCCTTGGCGAAGGCGGGTCGATCTTAAGCGCCGTCGTTGCCGATGGCCTCAACCGGGCAGCCTTCCATCGCTTCTTTGCAGAGAGCTTCTTCCTCGGGTGATTCCGGTTGCTTATAAACGTAGGAGTGACCGCCATCGTCGTTGCGTTTGAAATTCGCAGGCGCAGTCTCCCTGCACAAATCGCAGTCGATGCATTGCTCATCGACATAGAATTTGCCGGCTGCGTTCTCGGGATATTTGTTCGCAACGTCCGCCATAATTTACCCGCTGAGGGAGTGGGAAGTTAGGTGGAAACGACCGACATGCAAACTCAAAGCCCGAGCGCCGCTCGAAGGTTGCGAGCGAACTTGAACCCTGCCAGCGAAACTGCAGGATCGACATCTTTCGTCAGGGCAAGGACTTGGAACGTTCGGCCGAGCATTTCCGGATGCAAAAGAGCTTGCAACTCGCGTTTTCTCTTTGGATCTGCTTTTTCAAGTAAAGCCGGCGACTTGGAAATGATTCCGGTCAGGAAATGGTGCTGATCTGTGAAAGCAACAACCTGCAGACCGCACTGCCCGGCGTGCTCGGCGAGATTGGTCCAATTCACGTGAACTGTGATGTCGGCATTGCCGACATTATCGAACGGCGATGCCAGTCGCCGATGTCGCGCCCGCGCCTGCAACGTGCCAGTCTTCAGCTGGGGATCGTAGAAATCATCGCGTGAAAAACCGTAGTCGACTACAAGCACGAAACCGCGTTGCAGTTTCGCCGCGACCTTTTCGGTCCAATCGAGCGCAGCCAGACTGACTTCGATCTCATGGCCTGGCGGCAGACGCGGCGCGTTTGCCGCCAATTCTTTCAACTTCGGCTCAGCGATCGGCTGCCGGACAAACGCGAACTCATCACCATCCAGCGAGACACATTTCTCCTGCCAGCCGGCGCCTGTTGAAACGAGCAAATGTACCGGCATCGAATCGAGCAGCTCGTTTGAAAAATGAACCCCAAAGAATGGCTCGATTTCTTCGAGTGATCCTTGCCAATCAACGCGATCGCGGAATTGCTGCAGCATTTGCGCTTGTCGATCTTGTAAGGCGGAAAACGGTTCGACGATTTGGTAACGCAACGCAGAGAACAATTCGGGAAATCGCTGCTGCAGTGATTCGAGAACATCGCGGGCGAACTCGCCGTGATGCGCGCCTTGCTCGACGATGAGAAAATTGTCGATCTTGCCGATTCGTTCCCAGATCTCCGCGAATTGCGCGGCGAGCAGTTCTCCAAAGACCGGTCCGACGCTGACGTTGGTAAAGTAATCGCCGCGTCGTCCGATAGTGGCGCGGTCGCTGGAATAATAGCCGTGTTCAGGATGATACAGCACCTGCTCCATGAACCAGGCGAAGGAAACCGGGCCGTGATTGCTGATCTCACAGCGAATTAATTCGACTAGCGCGGGGTCACCGGTGCTCACTCGTTAAATCGTTAAATCGTTCCGCCTACGTTAAAAACTACGGCGCGACAGGTAAATCGTTGAATCGTCAACCGACTGCCCTAAGTTGCTCCCCCCGCCGCTTTGAGAAATCCCTCGACTAACCAGTATTTGATCCCGCCGCCGGGCTATCGGTTCCGGCCGCGGTGGTATACACGGCCGGAGTTTTACGTGCCGATCACAGTCGCGGCTTTCGTCCTTGGCGGCCTCGCCATTTATATCTCGATGGGTCTGAGCGATTTGAAGAACCAGGCGGCCACCCTCGATCTGAACAAGCTCGAACAAATGGAATCGGCCAGCGTGATTCTGGATCGAAACGACAAAATCTTCGGCCAAATCTACGTCGAGAACCGTGAGACCATTCCGTACGAGCAACTCCCGCGCGATCTGGTCAACGCCGTCATTTCGGTCGAGGACGCAAGTTTCTATCAGCATCACGGCTACGCAATTTCGGGAATTCTTCGCGCCACTTTCAAGAACCTGGTCGCCGGACATGTGCGCCAGGGCGCGAGCACGATCACGCAACAACTCGCGCGCAACAGTTTTGCGCTCAAAGGAAAAACGTTTCGCCGCAAACTGCTCGAAATTTTTGTCGCGCGCAGGATCGAGGACAATTTTAACAAGCAGAAGATCATGGAGCTTTATCTCAACCGGATTTATTTCGGCGGTGGGCTTTATGGCGCGGAAGCGGCCGCGCGCGGTTATTTCGGCAAATCAGCGCATGAGCTATCGCTGAGCGAATGCGCCACCCTCGCGGGCATGATCAAGAGCCCGAACCGGCTTTCGCCTTGGACCGATAAGGCGGCCTCGCGCGACGCACGAAATTATGCGCTCACTCGCATGCACGACCTCGGTTTGATCGACAGTTCTAATTGCGCCGCGGCGCAGGCCCAGGATTTGGTAATCGGAAATCGGCAGAACGCGCAGGGCCAAAACTACGCGGTCGATTATATCCGACAGCAAGTGATCAACGCGGTTGGCTGGGACCGCGCCATGAACGAAGGCTTTCGGATTCACACCACGGTCGACGGCGAACTGCAAAAAGTCGCGGAAGAATCGCTTCGCAAGAATCTCGACAAAGCGGAGCAGCATCCAGGTTACGATCATCAAACGCATGCCGAATACGCGGCCAGTTTTCGCCAGGCGAAATCGAGTGGCACGGCATCGGCCCAGCCCGCTCCGGAATATTTGCAAGGCGCGGTCATAGGGCTCAACAACGAGACCGGCGGAATTCTCGTCCTGGTGGGTGGTCGCGATTTTGAGCACAATCAGTACAATCGCGCACTGCAGGCCAAACGTCCGGCCGGGACGGCGATGCTGCCGCTCGTTTACGCGACCGCGTTCGAACAGGGAATGTTTCCGGGAAGCCTGGTTGAAGATTCACCGCTCGATAATCGCGCCGTGATGATCGGCGGGATGACGGGAATTCTTGGCGAATGGGGTCCGGAAAGCGCGGACAATCGCTACGAAGGGACAATAAGCGCGCGGCAAGCGCTGGTGAAATCAAAGAACGGCGCCACGGTCCGGATCGGAATGGAAGCGGGCCTCGATGAGGTTTTGCAGCTTTGTCGAACGGCGGGAATTCGTTCCAGCCTTCGCCCGTATCCGGCGACAATGCTTGGCAGCAGCGAAGTCACACTGGCGGAGCTCGCTCTCGCTTACACGATTTTTCCAAACGGCGGCTGGCGCGTGAACGCACCGCACATTCTCGAGCGGATCGAAGAAAAAGACGGGACGGTCGTTTGGGAAACGCCGCGCGACCACAACTCGCAGAGCGTCCTCAAAGCCGAGACCGCCTATGAAGTTCATTCCTGTCTGACGGACGCATTGGAGACCGGCACCGGCAAAACTGCGCGAACTGAATTTGGTCTCAAAAAATTTCCGGCCGCTGGGAAAACCGGCACCGCCTACGATTTTACCGACGCGCTTTTTACAGGTTACGACAGCAACTTCACTTGCGCGGTTTGGGCTGGATTCGACAAACCGCAGAAAATTTATCGCGGCGCATTTGGCCGAGAACTGGCGTTGCCAGTCTGGGCCGACATCATGAACACGGCGGCCGCCCGTTATTCACCGCGTGAGATCAAACGCCCGCCAGGCTTGAAAGAAGTCGAGATTTGTTTGCGTTCCGGAATGCTTGCCACCGACAAATGTTACGACACGGTAAGAAGTGCGACGGGTGATTCAGTCCAAAAGCGCACGACTTACACCGAAATTGCGACAGCGGCGCAAATGCCGACTGAGCCGTGCAATGTCCACGGCGAACCACGCGTGCCAGTGGTTGCGGACGCGCCGGCCGCTGAAGCTCCCCGCGCCCAACTCGCCGCTGATTTAACTGAAGTGAAACCCGTCATTGTTAAAAGTCCGACGCTCCTGGCGGAAAACGATCCATATAATTCCGCAAGATCGATCGCAAAAATCGACAAGGCGACCGAGGAACAAGTCGCGGAAAAAGAAACGCCGCAAAAGATCGACAATCGAGAACGAGACGCCATGCGAGGCGACGCTCGAAATCAAAAGACCGACAAAGCGCGCAGTGCCGACGACGCAAAACCGATCTTAAGAGCGATACCGGTCGAACCGGAGCCGGAAGAGACGCCGGTGGAGATCCGCCGGGCAGTTCCGGTTGGGCCGATGGATGAGGTCGAAGAGGGAGCGTTGTTGAAAGCGGCCACTCCATCCCCATCTAAATCAGACGATCACTAGAATGGCGTCAACCGACGCAACTGATTTTCAGCTCAGCGTCCTCAATCCGGGCGGACGGGATCTCGAGCAATATTTTGACGAACCGGTCGGTCCCGGTGCGAACGGCCATCCGCCGGTCAACCTTCACGCGTTCGCCGCTTGCACCGGCGGTTCGTTTCATCGGGCGACAAAAAATGCGATCGAAGAAAAACGCCCGATTCTTCTCTTGCTCCGCGGCAATTTTCGAGCGACCGAACGCGCCCTGGCTGAATGCCAAAAGGAGAAACGAACCGTCGCGGTCGCGTTAAAAGAAACTGGCCTGCATCAGATTGCCGAACAATTATGCGATCCGCGAAAGCTTGCGCGATTTATGCGAATTGTAGCGCAGGCTGACGGATGCGTTGCTACAACCCCGGAAGCCGCTGAGATTTTTCGCCGCGTCCGACCCGAACGCGATGTTAGCACGGTCGCTTTCATCCCAACGCCTTACCCGCTCGAAGACGAGCAATGGAAATTCACCGTTCCGCCCGTTGAACAACGCGGCATCTTCGTTGGCACCCGCGAATGGGACGTCCCGTCGCGCAACCATCTTGCGGCGCTGTTGCTCGCCCGAGAAATTTGCCAGAACAGCTTCGAGCCGGTGACCGTCTTCAATCTCGACGGCCGAAAAGGTGAAAAACTTTTGGCCGAGTTGAATTTTCCGCCCGGGAAATTGCACGTCCGTGACAGGCGCGAATCGTACCCCAATTACCTGCGCGAGATCGCACGGCACAAGATCGTGCTCCAACTCGATTGCAGCCGCGTGCCCGGACAAGTGGCGGGCGACGCGCTCCTGTGCCAAACGATTTGCGTCGGCGGCAACGGCGCGATTGAGCGGCTCGTATTTGCCAATTTCTGCGGAGAAGGACGGACCACCGCGCAACTCAAAACCATCGCCTTGGAATTGCTAAAAAACACCGCCGGACGCGCGACCGCGATCGTCGAAACCCAATGGCGTGCTGCCGAACGCATTTCGTTTCAAGCCGTGCAAAGACAGCTCGCGAGTTTTTTCGAGCGGATTGAGAAAGGCGTGGTTGATCTTCAACCAACCCTGCCAATTATACCCAGATAAATTTCTTCGAGCCGGCGAATTTGATTCCGTTGATCGAATTTCTCCGCCACCGCAGCAGCGCCGTTTCGAGCCAGTCGCGCCAGAAGATGTCGATCCTGCACCGCTTCAAGCAAGGCGTATGAGAGCGCCTCATGATCGCGCTCGGGGACCAGGATTCCGCTCACGCCATTTTCGATCGCTTCCGGAATTCCGCCATGATCGGTCGCGAAAACTGGAAGCCCGCTTGCCATAGCTTCCAACATTGAATTGGGAATGCCTTCTTGATTTCCGTCGCTGCCGGTTTCGCTAGGATGCAGGAAAATGTGCGACGCATAATAAATTTCGCGCAATCTCTCCGACGCCACGAAGCCAGGGAGAACCACGCGATTATCGATCTTGAGTTTGCGCGTCAATTCCTGGAGCTCGCGCAACATCGGTCCTTCGCCGGCAATCGTCAGCGTTGCGCGCGGATAGTGCGCCAGAAAAGCGGTGAATGCATGAAGGGTCGTCGCCAGACCTTTCTTTTCAATCAGGCGGCTGGCTTGCACGAAACGCCATTCGCCATTGGCGGGAAACTCGCGTTCGCGGAATGGAAATTCATCAAGCGGAATGCCGGTGCGGACGATGTCGATCTTGTCTTCGTCGCATCCGAGCTCGACCACAGCGCGGCGCAATGAAGCGGAGCGCACAAAAACTCGCGTCACGCGGTCGAGCATTTCCTTGGTCGCGTTCCGATAAGCAGGCTTTTCCATGTCCACCGAAACGTCCGCGCCGTGGAAGGAAACGATGCTTGGCTTCGGCCACGCCTGAATCAGCGGCAAAAGATGAACGACAATGTGCCCGAAGAAAGTGTGTAGAAGCTGCGCTTTCTCGCGATTCAGAACGTCAGTCAAAGCGCGGAGTTCTTTCGACGAGATCTGCCACGGCTTGTTTCGAACCTGTCGAAACCAGAAACGCCGCAAAAAATGGGTCGCCGGTTTTGCGACGATGTCGATCTTATCGAACGGAAACTTGTCCGGATTCTCGCGCTTTTGGGCGATGACGATTGACTGAACCCGGCGAAGGCCGGTGATTTGCCGGTAGATGTGCAGCATCTCCGGCTTGAGAAACGTCGCGCAATAAAAGGCGACAACCGGTCTTGGATCAGGCGAGTCGTTCAATGTTTGAAATCAAACACCGAACGGCAAAATCAAAAATTAATTGTGAAGAGCTTGATCCCTTTCCACTTTCCGGTGTCGGGATCGAGCACAACGCTGTCTTCGGCTCTTCCGTATTGGGGCGGAGCCTTCGGATTCAACATCTGAAATGGATTTCCCCCACGGGCAGCGCGCGGAAGAACGCCGTCCGTATTTTCTTTCTTAATCGGTGGCGGCGTCGGCGCGGGACGAGTTTTCACACGAGCAGTGAAAGTTTTCTTTTGCGGCTGCGCCATGGCCAAGCCCGCGATTGTCATCACAATTCCAAGCACCACGAGCTTCTTCATTCCTTTTTCTCCGGTTAAGCCCTCGCAAGTTCTTGCCGGTTAGACTCCTCCGGCGCAGAATTGTCAAGAGAAATGGATTATCTCGAAAAAGCCAGGCGCGTCTTCGACGTTGAAATTCTCGAGCTCCAGCGGCTTCGCCAGCGGCTGGGCGATGATTTCTCCCGCGCGGTCGCTTTGATCAAAGACGCGGTGGATGCGCGCGGCAAAGTAGTCGTCGTTGGCGTCGGTAAGTCCGGGCATATCGGAGGCAAGATCGCGTCGACATTGACCAGCACGGGATCGCCCGCGGTGGTTTTGGATTCGCTCAACGCGTTGCATGGCGACCTCGGCATGGTGGCCGACGGCGACGTCGTCCTGGCATTGAGCTCGAGCGGTGAAACCGAAGAGCTCGTGCGCATTTTGCCGGCGATCGCGCGGTTTCAGGTCAAGATCATTGCCATCTGCGGCGACGCCGACTCCACTCTCGCCAAAAACGCGCACGTCGTTCTCGATGTGAAGGTCGAGCAGGAAGCGTGTCCGTTGAATTTGGCGCCGACTTCAAGCACGACCGCCATGCTCGCTCTTGGTGATGCGATCGCGATGGTTCTGCTGGAGGCGCGCGGGTTCAACAAAGAGGATTTCGCAAAATTCCATCCCGGCGGAAAAATTGGACGCAGTCTGCTCATGCGCGTTCAACAAGTGATGCGGCCGCGCGAATCCATGGCGGTCGTCCCGCCAACTGCGACTGTTCGCGACGTTCTCAAAGCGATGTCGAGCGTGCGCGCAGGCGCCGCGGTGGTAGCGGGCGAAGATCGGCAACTCCTCGGGATCTTCACCCACGGCGATTTCGCGCGGCATTTTCAATCCGATCCAAAAGTCGGCGAACGCCTTGTGGCGGACTTGATGACGCTGAATCCAGTGACGGTGCACAAAGACAAGCTCGCAGTCGAAGTTCTCAAACTGTTGGAGACCCACCGCATCGACGATCTCGTCGTTGTTGATGACGACAAAGTCCCGGTCGGAGTGGTTGATTCACAGGATCTGACGCGTTTGAAGTTATTGTAGGGCAACCGCGCCGGTTGCCAATGGATGGCAGGCGATGCGTCTGCCCTACAATTGCAAAATCACACAACGCATGTAACGTCGGCCCTCTTTTCCACTAGTCACTTATCACTGATCACTTCTGTATGGCCGCGGCCAACGATCTCCGCCGAGGAATGGCGATAAAATATAACGGCAATGCCGCCATTGTCCTCGAAGTGCACCATCGTACGCCCGGAAATTTACGCGCCTTTGTCCAGGCGATCATTCGCTACATCAATACCGGCAAGAGCGCAGACGTCCGCTTTGGTTCCACCGATAAAGTGGAGCTGGTCGATATCGAGCGAAAACAACTCGAGTTCAGTTACAAAGATCACAACGGCTACCACTTCATGGACCCGGAAACTTACGACACCATCACTTTGCAGGAGAATTTGATCGGGGAAGGACGCGATTATCTCGTCGAAAATCTCACGGTTCAGGTGCTTTACGCCGAAGGCAAACCGGTCCAGATCGAAATGCCGGCGTCGGTGAGCCTGAAAGTTGTCGAATCAGCGGAAGGTTTGCGCGGCGACACCGCCAGCAACGTGACCAAACCAGCCAAACTCGAGACCGGGAAAACGATCAACGTCCCGCTCTTCATCAAGGAAGGCGAGATAATCAAGATCGACACCCGCACCGGCGCCTACATGGGCCGGGCCTAGCATTCTTCCTCTTCCGCTTCGTTCTTCGTCTTACTAAAGTTCGATTCTGAAACAATAAGAGATTCCTCGACTTCGCTCGGAATGACAGGAAACGTAACCGAGCATCGGTCAAGTCATGAGTCGAAGATCGAGACCTATAAAAACGCGCCGCGTTTACGTCGCGGCTTCGCGCCGCCTGGCAGGCTCGCCGCCGCTGATGATTCCGACGCGCTGGGTGAAATTTCTTTTCGCAATCTTTCTGCTGCCGGTGTGCGCAATTTTGACCCAAACGTTTTTTACTGTCTTCGCTCGCGCAACGATCACGCAACGTTTGTGGGCCGGACAGGAATTCTGGTTTTTTTCGTTAGGCGCGGTGCTCTGGTTGATCGCGTTTATCGGGCTGCCGCGACCGATCTTGCTTTACGTGTTTGGTCACGAGCTCACGCACGCAGTCTGGATTTGGTTAATGGGTGGCCGCGTCAGTCGTTTCCGCGTCGGACGGGACGGCGGCCACGTCGTCACCAACCGCACCAACTTCTGGATCGCGCTCGCGCCATATTTCTTCCCCCTCTACAGCATCCTCGCGATCGCGATTTATGGTGTGCTCAGCTTTTTTTACAACGTCCAGCCCTACGGCCGATTGCTTTACGCGGTCATTGGCGCGACCTGGGCGTTCCACCTTACCTTCACTTGTTGGATGATCCCGAAGAACCAGACCGACCTGCGCGACCACGGGACGTTTTTTTCGGTGGCTGTGATTTACCTCATGAATCTCGGATTGCTCAGTGTGATGCTGATCGTGGCGTCACCGCACATCACGTTTGTGAGTTTCGGTGCGGACCTGGCGAAGAATCTTGGCAACTTTTCTCAATGGGTCGGCGATTTGAGCGACAAGTTCGTTCAACGCGCACATCATTGATTCGTCACCATCGCGAACGGCAAGCCCGACAGCGCCTCGGCCACACGAATTTGCCGGTTCTGAATCGACAATTCGCGGCCGGTAAAAATTTCGCGCCCGCGTTCGAGCAATAAGTTTTCAGGAACCTCGATCACCGTGTCTTTCCAACGTTCGCCGATCGGTGGAAAACCGATTCGCGATGAAAGGCGCGGCACGATGACGATTGCCCAGTCGCGATCCAGTTGGCGCGCGAAACTGATGCAGCAATCGGCAAATGCGCCGGTCGCGTGCAGCGGCAGATAATTTCCACGCTGAAAAAGATCGACCTGCTCGTTGCGAAACCGGAGCGCGCGCTGGGTGAGGAACATTTTGATGCGACCGTCCGGCCAATTTTGCAGAAGCTCTTCCGGAGTTTTGCTCGATAAACATGAAAGCATCTCGGCGCGAAGTCTGTAATCAACCGCGCGCCGATTGTCTGGATCGACCAGAGAGAAATCCCAGGTTTCGTTTCCCTGATAAATGTCCGGCACGCCCGGCGAAGTCAGTTTGAGCAAAGTCTGAGCAAGCGAATTGATTGCGCCGAGTCGCGCAATCTCTTCCGCGATTGGGAGAAAAGCCGGCAAAAACTTGTTCTTTGGAGTCGGATCCAAAACTTTCGCGACAAAATCGCGCGTTGCGGCGAGCCACTCTTCGTTCGGTTGGATCCAGCTCGTGTTTAGTTTGGCTTCATTCAGCGCCTTCATCATGTAAGCCTGAATGCGCTGGGTATATTCAGGGCCGACGTTTTGTTCCGGCGCGCCATTGCCCGCGATCGGCCAGGTCCCGAGCAACGTCTGGTAGAGCAGATATTCCTCGTTCGGAGCGGGCGTCTCCGCTTCGTTCACTATTTTTTTCCAGCGCCGATTTGCGGTCCGCCAGCGTTGCAAAGAGCGCCTCCACAATTCCGGAATTTCAGAAATTGCAACCATTCGCGCGCGCACGTCTTCGCTTCGCTTGGTGTCGTGCGTTGAAGTCGCGAGCAACGTTGCCGGCCAAGTGCGATGTCGATCCAGGTTGCGTTCGTGAAATGCGTCGACACTCAGGCCGAATTGTTGCGGCTCGCCGCCCACTTCGTTGAGCGCGGCCAGACGGTTGTAAATGTAGAACACCGTGTCCTCGAGTCCCTTCGCCATGATCGGCCCGGTGAACTGCTGGAATTTGAGCACGAAATGCATGTGCTCTTCGCGTGCCTGCGCATCCAGGTTTTCCGGAAACCGGAAAAGCAGAATGTCGCGCAGAAAATTGAAGATCGATTCCTCCATCGCTGGATTGCGACGTTTGGCCGAGGCGATCGCGCGTTCGATCACTTGTCGATCTTCGTCGCTCACCGGTTGGCCGGGCGCGAGATAAGTTCGATACACCGGGAAGCAGGCAATCGTTTCCCGCACCGCGCGCGCGAGCGCTTCAAATGTAAAATCGCGATACCAGCGGTTCTTTTCCGACAACCGGTCAAGCATGTTGCCGAGGACTTCGACCTCGTTGGCCAGCGCCAGTCGCATCACCAGGCGCTTCTTCGCGTAAACGAGATGCCCGAAGTGCATGGTGTGTCCGATGAACCGATGAAAAGTCCTGGTCGCGTCAGCTTCGGCCGATGCGTCGACTAAAACACCGGCGACTTGATTGGCAAAATCGTAACCGGTCGTTCCGTGCAGCGGCCAATCTGCACGAAGCTTTTCCGCGCCGGTCAGAATTTTTTCCGCGATCATGTAGACGGCGCGCCCGTCTTTCGGCAGCGGAATGCCCAGCATCTTGGCGCAACGTCGCTGCAGCGCGTCCAAATATTCTCTCGGCAAATACAAGCCGTCGGGATGATCGACCCGCAGTCCGGTCACCGCTCCCGTTCGGACAAGATCGACAACCAGCTGGTGCGCGGCGTCGAACACTTCGGGCAGTTCCATCCGGATTGCCGCCAAATCATTCACATCGAAAAAACGGCGATAATTAATTTCCTCGGCCGCGACGCGCCAAAACGCCAAGCGATACGACTGCGCGTTAAGAAGCTCATCCAACCAATCGAAGCTCCGGGGATCGCCTGGGCGACCGTTAATTTTAGCCAGCGCTTTTTCAATCGCGCGCTGAACTTGGGGTGCTTCCTGACAACGCCGCTCCAAACGGCGCTTCACGATTTCCTTTTCCCGCGCGCGCTCGGCGATCTTTTCCGGATCGGTCTCAGTCCGTCGCGGCAAATACTCCAGCGCAGTCAGAATGCTTTGAAACTCGGCGTAAAACTCTTCGTCTTTGTATTCCGCGAGATTTTCCAGCGCCATCTCGAGCACGAAACGATAAGTGCCGGGCGCAATCGGCAGTTTTTGATTTCGATAGGCCAGATAGAAGGCGCCCTCTTCGAAATGCACTTGCAGTTCGCCGCGCTCAAGCACGCGACCGTATTGATCGGTCAGGATCGGGAGCAGAACTTTATCGCGCAGATCGGATTTGAGCGGGCGCCAATCGATGTCGAAATACGGCGCATACATTGAGCTCGGCCCGTTCTCGAGCACGTCCGCCCACCACTTGTTGCCGGGCTCGGCGATCCCCATGTGATTCGGCACGAAGTCGAGCACCTGTCCCATCCCGTGCGCGTGCAACTCCGCGATCCACGCATCGTAGTCGGCCTGCGAACCGATCGCCGCGTTCAGCTTGTTGTGATCGGTAATGTCGTAGCCGTGCAAGCTGTTCGCGCCGGCTTGAAAATAAGGCGATGCGTAAACGTCGCTGACACCGAGCGCCTGCAAATACGGCACGATCTCGCGCGCCTGCGCGAATGTGAACCAACGGTTAAACTGCAACCGGTAAGTGCAAGTCGGTATGCGTGGATGCTCAGTTTTCACGAAAGGAAAATCTTAGACAGAATCTACAGAATAAACAGGATGAGTGCTGCCCAATGCAGGCAGCTGAGGTTGAAATTCAAATCCTGTTCATTTTGTTAATTCTGTCGAAAATCGTCACATTTTCTCCGGCACTTTGATGCCTAACAAATCGAGGCCGCGCTGCAAAATCCGCCCGGTCAGATCGCATAGCGCGAGGCGCGAGCCGCGCACCGGTTCGTCCGACCTCAGGACCGGACAGGCCTCATAGAACGCGTGGAAGCCGTCGGCCAACTCAAATAAATAATTAGCGAGAATGTTCGGTCGAAAATCGTTGAGCACTTGCGGCACAATCTCGGCAAACTGGCAAAGGCGCTTGGCCAAAGTGATTTCAGCAGATTCGTTGAGAACGAACTTGTCGGTCTTCGGCGCGCTTTCGCCCGCTTTGCGAAAGATCGAGCGGATCCGGACGTAGGCGTTCTGCAAATACGGGGCAGTGTTGCCTTGCAATGCCAGCATTTTGTCCCACGAAAAAATGTAATCGGTCATTCGATATTGGGAGAGGTCGGCATACTTGACCGCGCCAATCCCGATCGTCCTCGCGATGTCGATCTTCTCGGCCTCCGTTAAGCCCGGATTCTTCTCTTCGACAATCTTGCGCGCGCGGACGCAGGCTTCTTCCAGTAATTGTCGCAACGGCACATTTTCGCCGGAGCGCGTCTTCATCAGTTTCCGGTCTTCGCCGAGCACATTGCCAAACGGGATGTGACGAAAATCGGCTTTGTAGCCTTCCCGGCGCGCGATCTCGAATATCTGCCTGAAGTGCAAGGTTTGGGGCGCGCCCACCACATACCAAAGGGTGTCGCGCGTTAATTCGTTGATTCGATACTCAACCGTGGCGATGTCGCTCGTCGCGTAATTGAAGCCGCCGTCGCTTTTTCGAATGATGCACGGCTTGTCCGCCAGCTCGGGAACGCCGCGAAAGAAAACCACGACCGCGCCTTCGCTCACTTCCGCGATCTTCGATTTGAGTAATCGATCGACGACGCCGGCCAAGCGATCGTCGTAAAAACTTTCGCCGCATTGGATGTCGTAGTGAATGTCGAGCAACTCGTAAACGTGTTCGAAATCCTGCATTGAGAGCGCAACGCACTCGTTCCAGATACCGGTGTTTTCTTTATCACCGGATTGGAGCTTGACCAGTTCCTGACGACACGCTTCGCGCACCGCCGGATCGGATGTCGATCTTGCATTCGTCTCTTTATAAACGCGAACGATCTCCGCGAGCGGATCGCGCTGGAGCGCCTCTCGATCCAACAAATTTTTCCAACCCCAGATCACCATCCCGAACTGGGTGCCCCAGTCGCCGATGTGATTGTCCCGGATCACGTCGTGCCCGATAAAGGTTGCGATTCGGGCGAGCGCGTCGCCGAGCGCAGTGCTGCGAATGTGACCGACGTGCATCGGCTTGGCCACATTCGGCGAACCGAAATCGATCACGATTTTTTTGGGCGATGTCGACCTTGCAACGCCTAATCGCTCGTCGACAAAGAGCTCCGCTGCTTTCTTGGCGACCGCGTCGGCGCGCAGCGTGAAATTGATAAAGCCTGCGCCCGCGACAGTTGGCGATTCGGACAAATCGGAAACATCGAGTCGCTCCAAAATCTTTGCGCCAACGTCTCGCGGATTTTCGCCGCGCTGTTTTCCGAGTATCAGCGCCGCATTCGTTTGATAATCGCCAAAGCGTGAATCAGTCGCCTGCGTCAGCTCGCCGACGTTTGGGAACCCAGCCTTCGCCAATGCGTCGACCAATCTCTTGGCGAGAAGTGTTTGGAATGTCTCCATTGCTGGATCAAACTGTAGCCGCTTGGCTGGGCGAAGCCAGAAGGTGGATCGAGCCACCGCAGACCGCGGCTACAATTTATTTTTGTGCTGAATCGCGAAAGATCGACAAGATTTCTTCAGTCGATTTCGCGGCGGCAAGTTTTTCGCGCGTGGCGCGGTCGTTTAGAAATTTCGCGATCGAGGCGAGGGTGCGGAGATGCGTTTGAAACTGGTTCTTCGGAACAATGAAAAGGACGACGAATTTCACCGGCGCGTTATCGAGCGCGTCGAATTCGATGCCGGATGTGGACCTTCCGAAGGCCGCCACGACGTCATCAATCCGATCGGACGAGCAATGCGGAATGGCGATGCCAAAGCCGATTCCCGTGCTCATCGTTTCTTCGCGCTGCTTGAGCGAAGCGAGAATGCTGTCCCGGTCGTCCGGTTTGATTCTGGCCAGACGCACGAGCAGGTCGATCAGCTCGACGATGGCCGGCCAACGCTCGGTCGCCTTCATCTCGGGGATGATTTGCTCGGCGGAAAGTAAATTGCCCAACGACATGCAGAAGCGCGATTCGGGAGCGCAAGCTTAGCGGTGACGCTTACGTTGACAAGCGCATTTCAGTCTCAGGAACCGCGGATCTTATAATTCAAACGGCGCGAGAGCAACCAGCGGACACCAAACATGTCGACGGTGGCGAGCAGCGCGCGACTTCCGAAACCGTATTTGGTCTGGCCGAACCGGCGCGGCCGATGGTTCACCGGAATTTCAACCAATCGATAGCCCGCGCCTCTAACGAGAGCCGGAATGAATCGATGCATCCCCTTAAATGGAACCAGCGCGTCAACACATTCACGGCGCATCGCTTTGAGCGTGCAACCGGTGTCGCGCACGTAATCCTTCGTAAACCGGCTCCGGACAAAATTTGCGATCCGACTGGTCAGACGCTTCGTCATCGTGTCCTTGCGTTTTGCGCGATATCCGCAAACCAGATCGGCGCCGCGCGAGATTTCTTCGAGCAGCCGCGGGATATCAGCCGGATCATTTTGCAGATCGCTATCGATCATCACAATCGTCTGCCCGCGCGCGGCCCGAACACCGGCATATAGTGCGGCACTTTGGCCGGTATTCTTTTCAAATCGAAGAACTCGCACGTTCGGCGCGGGTTCGATTTTCTCGGCGCTGCGATCGGTCGAGCCGTCGTCGACAAAAACGATTTCGTAATCCAAACCCGCGAGCGCGGCTCGCAATTCCGGTTGCAAGATCGACATGTTCTCTTCTTCGTTGAAGACGGGAACCACCACAGAAACAGCGGGCGACGCGATTGTCTCGTTCATAACGGCAGCGTGCGATAATGGCGGCAAAGAAAAATCTGCCAGTAGCGCACATGTTGGCCAAAACGCCGCAACTCGATTGTGCCCACAAGTTCGGTAGATTCAAACGCGGCCCGGATGTTGTGCGGCGGACTCTTCGCGTAATTACGAATAAGCAGGGCGCTGCGTCCCACAAAAAGGTTTTCTCCCTTTTGCTCGGTGAAGGTTTCATCCGGCGATTGACCCGGTTTTGCCGGCTGTTCGACAAACTGATCATAGCGCGGCCAAAACGAAAACTGGTTTATCAGGTCCTGGGATTCGACAATATAGACAGGCGGATGACCTGGACCTTCGACGCGTTTGTCGCGCAGATAGAACGAGATCTCAGAAGCGCGATGGCGTTCGTCGGCAATCAAAAACAATTTCTCACCGAGCTTTGTTTGGAGGTCGTTGCGAATTCGCTCCACTTCGGCGGTCATCGATTTCCAGCCGCGGAGCCGATCGCTGGGATCACTTCGCCGAAACCGGAAACCGGCGCTGCGCAGCAAGTCGGAGTCGAGTGCAAAAAGGCTCACGATGAATCCGAGAAGAATGGCGGCAGCAGCGAAGATTTTTACGCCGCGCGTCTCGACCCGTTCGCACCAATAATGGACCGCGAGCAATCCGAGGCTGAGGAACGACACGGCGTCCCAGTTCGGCGTCGGCACGTGGTTCATTGAGAGCAGGAAATAAAAAGCGAACACCGGCAATCCAAACCAGAATAGAAACAGAATCTTGAATTGTTTATTCACGCGGCGCCAGCTGCCGATTACCCCCCAGACCAAAGCGGCAAAAAGCAGCGGCGAGTAAAACAGGAAATGTTCGCCAAGAAATTTGAATGCCTCGAGCGGTCGAAAGCCAACGTCTTCGCTCAAACTCCCGCGCGTCCGCAGATGAATCAGTGTGATCCACGCATGTTGAGCGTTCCACACGATTGGCGGGATCGTGCAAACGACGAAAATCCCGAGCAGCCAATACAAACCAGGTCGTTTGAATTCCTGGCGGAGTCGCGGAGCAAAAGCGAGAACGAGCAAGACACACACGATTTCGAAAGCGTTGATCCATCGGCTCAGAAATCCAAGGCCGATAAGCAATCCAGTCAGAGGCCAGTAAAACGAAAACTGCGGACTCTTTTCAACCGCGAGCCAAAACGTGAACGTCGCCGCCATCCAAAAAAAGATTGACAACGCGTCCGTCGTCATGACGAACGCGCCCACGTTGAAAATGGGTGTGACATTAAACGCGATCGCCGTCCAGAAACCGACGTTTTCGCCAAACAAACGCCGCCCGAAATAGAAAAGTAACAAACTCGTGCCGGCGGCGAGGATGGGACTCCAGAAACGGACGCCGAATTCAGTGGCGCCGAAAATTGCAGTGCTGGCGCGAATCGCGAACGCGATCCCCGGGCCTTTGCTGAAATAACCGGGCGCCAGTCGCTCCGACCACATCCAGTAATGCGCCTCGTCAAATTCGAGATCGGTCGATCCCAACATCGACAAGCGAATCAGCGTCAGCCCTCCGATGAACAACCAAACCGCTCGTGTTTTGCTCATTCGACTGGATTGACTACCAAACTCGGATGCCGCTCAAAAATTCGCGGCGCCCATCTCTTGGCTGCCCAACGCCAGATCAACTCCAATGCCGCCAGAATAAAAAATGTTTCCGCCGCGGCCAAGAACACCGTGCCGATCACGTCGCTCGGCCAGTGCGCGCCCAAATAAATTCGCGAATAGCCGACGAGCGCAGCGAAAATCCAGTAAAGCCAGCCGCGCCGGTAAAACAGCGTCAAACAGATTGCCGCGATCGTATTGTTAGTCATGTGCCCCGACGGAAAGGAGGCATCACCGCGCCTCCGGTCGGATTCGTCCGAACGGCGCACCACCGGTTTTTTGAAGATCGACATAAGCTCCGGCCGCCCTTTCTCCAGTCGGACCATGCGGATGGAAGCCACGTGCTTTGGTCGTTTTTGATTGATCGCCGACTTCAATGTGTTCGTGATCGGCTGAGCAATGAAGATCGTGATCAGTAAACAAAAAATGCAGGCCCGCGCCCTGAATCCGCCAAAGATGAGAGCGGCAAAAAGGACGATGAGGAGGAGCGGCTTCCAAACGTCGGCGTCGCTGAGCGCAGCCATGAACAAATCCAGGGCCGGGCTCGTCCATCGCTCGTTGATGAGATGAAAAAGCTGCTGATCCATTTGGCAGGGTTAAAGATAGGTGATTCGTTGAGACCTTGAAAAGGTCAAGCGCGATGCGTGTTACGGCTGTTGTTTTCACTTTCGTTGTGGCTGTTTTGTCCGCGGCGCCGCCTCCTTCGGCCAAGGAAATTCTTGATTCCGTCCGGATGCTCGAGGCGCGACAGCAAATCGATCTCGAAGGCCAGCTGCGCGAGGACGAAAAGGTGATTCCGTTTCACCTCACCCAAACTGGGCCGTTGATTCGTTATTCATTCGCCGACCCCGAGGAAGTGTTGCAATTGCGCCTCGGTGAAAACGGATCGCGCCTCGATCTTGTCACCGCTGCGGGCTCGGAAAAATTTCCGGCGGAGAAGTTGAATGAGAAAATTCGCGGCACCGGCATTAGCTACGAGGAGCTCGCCCTTAAATTTCTTTACTGGCCAAATGCGCGCGTGCTCGGCGACGAAACGGTGCGGACGCGCAGCTGCTGGAAATTGCAATCAGTCGCGCCTTCCCGGGATTCGCAGTATTGGAACGTCGTTATTTGGGTCGACAAGGCGAGCGGCGCCCTGATGCGAATGGAAGGTTACGATTGGAACGGAAAACTCGCGAAACGCTTTGAAGTCATTTCCGCGCAAAAGATCGACGATCGCTGGTTCCTAAAACAGATGCGCGTGGAAGAATTGCAGCCCGGCACGAACAAAGTGCGGGCCCGTACTTATCTCGAGATCAAACGGTAATTACTTTTCGTCGCGCGCGGCTTTGACGATTTGGGCGAAGGTGCGCGGATCGAGGCTGGCGCCGCCAACAAGCGCGCCGTCGATGTCCGGCTGCGTCATCAGATCGCGGGCGTTCTCCGGTTTCACGCTTCCGCCGTACTGAATGCGAATGCGATCCGCCGTCGCTTCGTCGGATATTTCGCGAAGTGTGTGGCGGATGAACGCGTGCGCTTCCTGCGCCTGCTGAGACGTCGCGTTCCGGCCGGTGCCGATTGCCCACACCGGCTCATAGGCGATCACCGTTTCCTGAAGTTCCTTTTCGTTGAGGTCCTGCAAGCTTCCACGCAGTTGGATCGACAATATTTTTTCAACGTTGCCCTTGTCGCGCTGCTCCAATGTCTCGCCGACGCAAACGATCGGCCGCAAGGTCGCTTCGTGCGCCGCGCGCACTTTGCGATTCACAATTTCGTCGGTCTCGCCAAACAGCATGCGACGTTCGCTGTGGCCGAGGACGACGTAACGCACCAGCAAATCACGGAGCAACGCCGCGCTGATTTCTCCGGTGAATGGGCCGTTTGGTTCCCAATGCATGTTCTGCGCTCCCACTTTGATGCTCTGCGAAGCACCCAGCGCTTCCATCACCTTCGAGATCGCGGTGAACGGCGGGACGATCACAACCTCCACATCAGTAATGTCCCCAAGATCGAGCAACAACGACTGAACAAAACGCTCCGACTCCGCTTGCGTCATGTTCATCTTCCAATTCGCCGCGACAATTTTCTTACGCATAAAACTCTTCTGACAGAATGAACAGAATCTACAAAATTGGTTTCGAGCAAACAGCCATTCTGATCATTTTGTCAATTCTGTCTAAGTCTTATCAGTTAGCGCCGCCACCCCAGGCAGCTCCTTGCCTTCGAGTAATTCGAGCGAGGCACCGCCGCCGGTCGAAATAAAAGTCATTTTGTCGGCCAGGCCCGCTTGTTTCACGGCCGTGACCGAATCGCCGCCGCCGATGACGGTAGTCGCGCCTGATTTTGCAAGCGCTTCCGCGATCGCGATTGTGCCTTCGGCAAAATCCGGAATTTCAAAAATCCCGACTGGCCCATTCCACAAAATCGTCTTCGCCTTGGCAATTTCCTCCTTAAACAACGCAATGGTCGCGTTTCCGATATCGACCGCCTGCCAGCCGTCGGTGATTCCGTGCTCGCGGGAAAGGCGGCTGGTGTTTCGGGTCGGCGCGCCCGCGCGAATTTCCTGGGCTTCGACGACATCGATCGGGAGAAGCAATTTAACGCCGCGCTCCTTTGCAAGATCGAGAAGCTCATTTGCCAGATTTGTTTTGTCGGCCTCCACCCGACTCGCGCCAATCGGAATTTCCTGCGCTTTGAAAAATGTGTTAGCCATTGCGCCGCCGATCAGGATTGTGTCGGCCTTTTTCATCAGCGCCTTGAGCACGCCGATTTTATCCGACACTTTCGCCCCGCCCATGATGACGACGAACGGCTTCGCCGGATTGTCCAAGTCCTGATGCAGATATTTAAGCTCCTTCTCCATCAAAAAACCCATCGCGCGCGTCTCGAAGAACATGGTAACGCCGACAGTCGAGGCGTGCGCGCGATGCGCGGCCCCGAAGGCATCATTGACATAGACGTCGCCGAATTCCGCGAGAGCACTGGCGAACTTTGGGTCGTTCGCTTCCTCCCCGGGATGAAAACGCAGATTTTCCAGGAGCGCGACGTCGCCGTCCTTCATCGCGGCAACGATCTTTTCCGGCACCTCGCCAATTACGTCGTGACTGAAGATGACCGGCTGATCGATCAGGGTGTGCAAATGATCGCCCACTGGTCGGAGCGTGTACTTCTGGACACGTTTTCCCTTCGGCCGGCCGAAGTGCGACATCAAAATCGTCTTCGCCTTTTGCTGGCGCAGATAATTGATTGTCGGCAACGCTTCCCTAACTCGTGTGTCGTCGGTGATTTCAATTTCGTCGCCGTGCTCTTTGATCGGCACATTGAAATCAACGCGCGTCAAAACGCGCTTCCCGCGAACATCGACATCTCGGACCGAAAGTTTCGCCATTATCTCCCGAGCATTTCGAGCATTTCGACGCAGCGATTGCTGTAGCCCCATTCGTTGTCGTACCAACCGACCACTTTTACGAAACGGTTTCCGAGCATGATGGTGAGCTTGCTGTCGAAAATACACGAATGCGGATTGCCGACGATGTCTCGCGACACGAGCGGCTCGTCACTGTATTCGACCACGCCTTTGTAACTCTCATCGGACGCAGCTTCTTTGAATGCCGCGTTCACCGCATCGACCGTTGCGTCTTTTTCCAATACCGCGCTGAAATCCGTTACCGAACCATCCGGCGTGGGCACGCGGAACGCGCCGCCGTTTAATTTTCCTTTCAAATCCGGGATCACTTCGCCAATCGCTTTGGCCGCGCCGGTGCTTGAAGGAATGATGCTGACCGCCGCCGCCCGTGCGCGCCGCAAATCTTCATGAGGAAAATCGAGAATGCGCTGGTCGTTCGTGTAACTGTGGATCGTGCTCATGAAGCCGTGCGCGATACCAAATTTGTCGTGCAACACTTTTGCCAGAGGCGCGAGACAGTTGGTGGTGCAGCTCGCGTTGGAAACGATGGTGTGCTTCGCCGGATCGTAAACGTTGTCATTGATCCCGATACAAAGCGTCGCGTCGGGATTTTTCGCCGGCGCGCTGATCAACACCCGCTTCGCCCCGGCTTTGCTGATGTGCAGTTCGGCCTTGTCGCGCGCCGTGAAAAAGCCGGTCGATTCCAAGACAACATCGACATCCAACTTCCTCCACGGGAGATTTCCGGGGTCGCGTTCCTTGAAGATCTTAATCTTATGGCCGCGAACGATGATGTTCTCCTCGTCGAAGCCTATTTCACCGTCGAATTTGCCGTGGATCGAGTCCCATTTCAGTAAATGCGCGAGCGTTTTGGTGTCGGTAAGGTCGTTGATTGCGCGAACGCGCTCGACTTGTTGCTGCGTCATCGCGCGCAAGACGTTGCGACCGATGCGCCCGAAGCCGTTGATTCCGTAATTAGCCATAAACAAGAAGGATTAAAATTTGGAAGGGTTTACACCCTAACGTTCAGCGTCCAACATTCAATGTTAGGTTGGATTTTTCGTTGATCGGATTATGAGGGTGAGCGATGTGGCAGTCGTTAGTCTCGCTCTGATCTCTCTCGCGCAATCCGTAGACGCGGCGTCACGCGATTCTTCACCGATGAAACGAATCCTCATTCTCGGCGACAGCTTGTCGGCAGGATTCGCGCTGAGACCGAACCAGGCTTATCCGGCGTTGTTAACTGAAAAGTTGCGCGCCGCGAATCTGAGCTTTGAAATCATCAACGCCAGTCAAAGCGGCGGAACGACCGAGGGTGGATTGCGCCGCTTACCCGCGCACCTAAAACCCAAGATCGACATCTTCATTCTCGAACTCGGGATTAACGACGCTTTTCGCGGCGTACCGATCGCGGAAATTCGAAGTAATCTGCAAGCGATCATCGACCAGGTGAAAGCGCGCAATCCGAACGTGCGCATTATCATCGCCGGAATGCAGCTGCCAAATTACGCCTCTGACGATTACGTTTTTGCTTTCGGACAGATGTACGCGGACCTCGCCGCGAAAAATAACGCCGCGCTGATTCCCTATTTGCTCGAAGGCGTTAGCGGCGATCCGCTCTTAAATCAGCCAGACCGCGTGCATCCGAACGCGGCCGGCCAGAAAATTCTCGTCGAAACCGTCTGGCGCGTGCTCGAACCGATCGCGCGCGAGACAGCCACCCAGCCGTCGGCCCGCGTTCAATAAGTGATGGGCCCAGCCCGACCAAACGATCCCGAACCGAGCGATCCGTTCAATCCCGAGCGCGCCGACCACGCGATTGTCGAAACGATCGAAATCGCAACCGAAGGCGAAGATTGCGACGAATGTGTGCGGAAACTGCGGCCGGTCTTAATGAAAATCCGCGGTGTCCAGGATGTGACCGTCGATCTGCAACGCGAACGGGTCATCGTTAAATTCGATGCGCGCAAAACGCACGCGCCCAACCTCCACGACGCGATTTTGAAAAGCGGCTACAAACCCGCGCCGGAAGCGGATTAAATCGCCGGCTGCTGCTGGGTCAGGCAATGAAATGTCCCGAGACCCCAGATTAATTCGCGGCAATCGATTCCGATCACTTCGCGCGAAGGAAAACAGTCGCGCAAGATCGAGAGGGCCATTTCGTCCGCGGGATCGGCGAATGTCGGAACGAGCACGCAACTGTTTGCGATATAAAAGTTGGCGTAGCTCGCAGGCAGTCGGAGATCTTCGCGGACAATCTTTTTCGGCATCGGCAAGATGACGATGTCGAGTCCGAAGCCGGACAGGCGGTTTAGATTGTCTTGAAGAGGCTGGTAATTTGCGTCGTCGCGATTCTCTTCGACCACGGTGACCACTTTTATTTCCGAAACGAAACGCGCCAGATCGTCGATGTGCCCGTCGGTGTCGTCGCCCTCGATGCCATCGCCAAGCCAGAGAATCTCACGGACCCCGAGAAAATCGCGCAGCCTTTTCTCGATCTCCTCACGCGAGAGATTTGGATTTCGGTTCTTATTAAGAAGACACGATTCGCTGGAGAGGAGCGCGCCCGCGCCGTTCACTTCGATCGAGCCGCCTTCCAGAATCATTCCCGGATAAAAGACCGGGACTTTCAAAATCTCGGCGACACGAGTCGGCACGACTTCATCCAAATCGAACGGCGGATATTTGTTTCCCCACGCATTGTAGTCCCAATCAACGATCGCCAGCTTCGGATCGGCATTCCGCGTCAAAAAAATCGGGCCGTGATCGCGGCACCAGGGCTCGTTCGTCGGGATTTCGTAATAGGTGACGCATTCCTGCGGCAGGACATCCAGAACAGCACGCGCTTCGGCTTCATGCGCGCCGTTAATGACATTGATGCAGACCGGCTCAGATTCGATCAGCGCGGCGACCATCTCGCGAAGTGTTGGCAAGACATCATCGAACGAATCCGGAAAACTGATTCCTTCACGCCGCGGCCATGACAACCAGGTCGCAGCGTGCGGTTCCCATTCCGCCGGCATGCGATAGCCAAGCTGCGCGGGAGTTTGCGTTGAGGACATCGGAGCAAACGTTGAACGCTCTACGTTAAACGTTCAATGGCCTACCTTTTACGGAGGAGCATTTCTTTAACTGAGCTTCTCGATGGAGCGCGGCAATCGGCGCGTGACAAGTGATCCAGTTCGCTTTCGTCCGCATGAGCACATCCGGCGTTTTCGCGGCTTTGCATCGCCTGATGGCAAATGTTGCACTCGAGCGGTTTTTGCGTTGCCGGGTCGACTTGGTGTTTGGCGTAACTGAAATTCGGCTGCGGCACCCGGCGATCGACTAAAATCGGTTTTGTAACTGCGGATGGGCCATTGGGCGGCGCGCGACCGTGTTGGAAGCAATTTTCCCAGCGGCGAAACGATGCCGACCTGCCGGATCATTATGCCCCGCTTGTGCTCGGTTTGTAAATCGCGCCGATGATCGCACCGGCGATGGCGAACATGAGCAGGTCGCCGACAATCCAGCCGCACAAAATTTTCGTCGTTAGCGGCTGGACCGCATAGGTGATGAAGTCGGCGCCAGCATAAACGAGTGCGACCATGAAACCGAGTCGCGCGCCCGCGCCCGCCCCGCCCGTCGCATAGCGAGCGCAAAGCATGGTCAGAAAGAATGCCATCACGACATGACCAAGAATCAGCCACGACATGTAATTGGGGGCGTCCATCTCGGGTCGCCAGAGTGCCGGCACCTCGCTGTGGATGCCGTGCAGCAATTTTCCGTACCAGATAAAGCCAAAGGCAAAGATAAAAACAAACGTTGCGATGAATGCGATGAAGAATTTTTTCCAGTTCATAGTTTTTTCAGGATCTTAATTTAGCTAGCCCTCAAGAATCCTGAAGTCTGCTTGCGAAATTCCCGCCGGTTTGTCGATCTAAATTTCGGTCGAAAGTGTTCTACTCGCGCAATCCGGGAATATGGCCGTAACCGATGAAAGTCGGTCGCAATTTGCCATCATCGTTCTTTCCGGGACGCTCAATTTTAAAATCAAAGACGCTCACTCCAAAGCGCGATTCCCCTTGATAAACACGGCCGTCACTCGCGCCCACCATGACGCGTCGCCCCGTCTTTCTTTCGCGGCCGAGATAAATCATGGCATGGGTAATCGGCGGATCGCGCTCGATCGAATAAGTTCCGGTCCAGAAAAGCAGGTCGCCCGGCTTCAAATCTTCCAGTTCGAATGAGTCGTCCTTTTGACTGAGGACCGCCTCGAATCTTCGGACACGCCGCAGCCAAACGTATTGCTGGCTCGAATCTCGCGGTACATCTTCCACGCCGTTTTGTTTGAGCACGAAATAAACAAAACCGGAGCAATCCATCCCGCCGTTCGCGGGATCGGCCGAGCCGTATTTGTAATCGAGATTGCGCGCCGTCAATTCGAGGGCGCTGACGAGAAGCTTCTGCACGTTGGCCGGATAATTTTCGAATCCTTTGATTTGTTCCGGGGACAAGGAGGCGTTTGGCGCGCCATGTTTTGCTGATGGCGACGGCGTGGGAGCTTGTGGTGTTGGCGTAGGCGACTCCGCTGGCGTTGGGCTGGGTGATGGTGACTCAAATGGCTCCGGCGTCGGCGAAGTCCTTTTCTTCCGGCGCGGCGAAGCGGTTGGTGAAGGCGTTGGTGAAACTCTTGTTTTTTTGCGTGAAACTGATGGCGATTCTTCTTTTGCTGGCGTCGCGGATTTCTTTGCAGTGGGAGTCGGCGAACCTGTTGGCTTTGCAGTTGGGCTCGGAGTCGGCGACTTCTTCGCTGGGTGATGCGAACTCTTTTTCTTATGCGGCGTCGGTGTCGGCGTTGCGAAAATTTTCTTGACCGTGTCGGCCAGCGATCGCTCCGCCGCTTCGTTTACCGGAGCGGTGACGATGATGAACGTGAGGAAAATTAAAATTCGTAGAACCATGGGGTAACTATTGGACGGAGAATGTTAACGATTCCTTGAATCAGAATTCGCCGCTCATGCTAATCTCTGCGGTATGAGAACGATTGGATCCGTCATTCTCCCTCTACTCGTTTGTCACCTCGCTTCCGCGCAAATCGATCGTATCACGGGAAAAAAATTTGCGACGCGCTCGGAAGTCTTGGCGCGGCACGGAATGGTTTGCACGAGCGTGCCGGCGGCGACCCAAGTCGGGATCGATATTTTGAAAAAGGGCGGCAGCGCGGTGGACGCAGCGATCGCCGCGAACGCAACGCTCGGTTTGATGGAGCCGGTGTCGAACGGAGTCGGCGGCGATCTCTTTGCGATCGTTTACAGCGCAAAGGAGAATAAACTTTACGGAATCAACGGCAGCGGACGTTCGCCGCTCGGTTTGAGTTACGAGCAAATGAAAGCCGAGCTCGACAAACTGAATCGCAAAACGATTCCACCGCAGGGAATGCTGCCGATCAGCATGCCCGGTTGCGTCGACGCCTGGGCGGAGCTTCATAAAAAATTCGGGAAGCTGAAACTTAGCGACGATCTCGCGCCGGCGATTCGTTATGCTGAGGAAGGTTTTCCAGTCACGGAACTCATCGCGTATTACTGGGCGTTCGGTCCTCGACTCTATAAAGGACTTCCCGGCGCGTTCCTCGAAACTTACATGCTCGACGGTAAAGGCCGGACGCCGGCCAAAGGCGAAATTTTCAAAAATCCAGCGCTGGCGAGAACGTTGCGATTGATCGGTGAGAAAGGTCGCGATGTTTTTTACAAAGGCGAGATCGCGGACAAGATCGACAACTTCATGCAACAGAACGGCGGTTTCTTGCGCAAAGTGGATTTCGAGAAACACACCAGCGCGTTCGTCGATCCCGTTTCGACGAACTATCGTGGCTACGACGTTTTCGAATTACCACCGAACGGACAAGGGATCGCGACACTCCAGATTCTGAACATTCTCGAAGGATTCGATCTCCGTGCGATGGGGCGCAATTCGCCCGACACACTGCACACGATGGTTGAGGCCAAGAAAATCGTTTGGGCCGACCGCGCGAAGTATTACGCCGATCCCGCGTTCGCGAAAATTCCGCTGACGAAATTGATCTCAAAAGATTACGCGGCCGAGCGTCGGAAGTTGATCGATCCGAGTCGCGCGGCGAAAACTGTCGCCGCCGGTAAGATCGACAACGGCGACACGATTTACATGTGCACGGCCGACGATGAAGGCAACATGGTCTCGCTCATTCAAAGCAATTATCGCGGGATGGGAAGCGGCATCGTAGTGCCGGGACTCGGATTCATGTTTCAGGATCGCGGCGAACTTTTCTCGATGGAACCGGGTCACGCGAATGTTTACGCACCAGGCAAGCGTCCGTTTCATACGATCATTCCCGGATTTGTGATGAAAGACGGCAAACCGTGGGAGGCATTCGGCGTGATGGGCGGCGGAATGCAACCGCAAGGTCATGTTCAGGTGCTGACGAACCAAATCGATTTCGGTTTGAATGTGCAGGAAGCGGGCGATGCGTCGCGCTGGCAACACGAGGGCGACAACGAACCGACCGGCGAGAAGATGGAAAACGGCGGCTACGTGAATCTTGAAAGCGGCATTCCCGCAGAGACGCAGCGCGAATTAAAAAAGCGCGGCCACGATGTGCGCGTCGATGTTGGTGGTTACGGCGGTTATCAAGCAATCAAGGTTGAGATGCATGACGGGCAGCGCGTTTACGTCGGCGCAAGCGAATCGCGTAAAGACGGACAAGCAGCCGGTTACTGATCGTGACTTAATTTTTCTGCGACTTGAGCTCGGCAAGTTTTTGTTCGGCGCGGGCAACGTCGGATTTCCTGGCGCTGCCAAGAGCGAGAAGTTTTTCCTGGCGACGGACATTGGCTTCAGCCGCATCGAGCTCAGCTTGCTCGCGTTTGACGGTCGCGGCATGCGCTGCTTCAATCGCGAGCGCTAGACCCGCCTCTGTCTGCGCGATCTCCGCCTTTGCGATTTCGCCCGCGGTCAGCTGTTTTTCTTTCTCCAACATTTCTTCCTTGGCACAGACCAACCGCGCATTCGCGAGATCAAATTCAAGGTGAACGAGACGGAGCGCACGTTGCTCAGCTTCAAGTTTGGAAAGGGCGCCCATTTTGCACAGCCGTTCGATGCCGGCGGCGCTTCTTTTTGCACGCTCCAATTCTTTTTCCAGCCTGGCAAGATCGACATCTCGCCCGAGAAACGGCGCGGCCTTGGTATTGGGCGGAAGCTCGCTGTCGCGATTTGGAATCAGCAGCGGCGGCTCGATATCAAACGAATCGGGATTCTTGGTCGGCTCTTGCGCCAACAGAGTTGTGGCGACAAGTCCAAAAAGAAGCGCGGCTCCGCGCAGCATGCCGAAATAATATCACCTTCTCCCGTTCAACGAAGCGCCTTTAGTGATGTCCTAGGCCGAG
>Ga0209807_1000134_pt1 | contig 30983 bp, 33 predicted proteins | sample GraSoiAngelo_154_FD_186168 | JGI IMG/M metagenome (GOLD analysis project Ga0209807, IMG submission 186168) | Grasslands soil microbial communities from the Angelo Coastal Reserve, California, USA - 14_1009_13_20cm (SPAdes) (version 2) | ecosystem: Environmental > Terrestrial > Soil > Grasslands ... | reverse complement strand
TCGGGCTATGGAATATTGCTCGCAGCCTTGTCAGCGCCGGAGAAGCCCTAGCGCCACCGAACCAGGATGTTCTCCCGCTGGAACGCGACCCGTGCGAGCCAGAAGACCGCGAGATCGAGCACGATCAGGACGATCGTCATCTCCAAAAATGCGCCGTTGTCGAGCACGACGCGGCCCGTCACCTGCGCGATGCCGAGGCCGACCACCGGAACGACCACCAGGCCGCCGATCTGCTGCGCGACGCGAACGTCGTTCACCCGTGTCGAGATGAGGATGCCGAGGTTCACCGAGAGCAGCGTGAGGAGCGGCACGAGCACGACGATCGCGAGGATCCACCGCGGCGCCGTGACCGCCTGCGCGGCGGCGCGCGAGCCGATGGAGATCACGGTCGCGAGATAGATCCCATACGCGGCCCAGGTCACGATCACGCTCGGCACGGTCGACGCGAGGCTTTTCGCAAAAAGCAGGTCACCGACGCCGACGGGAGTGGCGAGCAGCGGCTCGAGCGTGCGTGACGCTTTCTCGCCGATCACGGAGTAGATCGCCATCGTGAGCGGCACCACGGTCGGGATGAGCATGAAAAGGATTAGGAAGTACGTCGCGATGAATCCTTGGACGGCCTCCTTCGGATCGAGACCCGCGACCGCGGGCGCGGCGGCGTACAGCGCTTGGACGTCGCGATCGCTCGGCGGATTGACGGCCGCCGCGGCCACAGCCGCGATGCCGGCGACGAGGATGACGACCGGCGGCAGCAGGGTCATGCCGACGAGCAGCTTGTTCCCGAGCGCCTCGCGCCACTCGCGCACGCAGACCGCGCGCACGAGCGTCGGCCGGGCCGGGCTCACCGCGAGGACGGCCGCGGTCATTCGATGGGCTCCACGATCTTCAAATAGACCTCCTCGAGGTGCGCTCTCCGTTCGGTGACGAACGCGATCTCGGCGCCGCCGTCCACGAGTGCCCTTACGAGAAGCGGGTTCGTCCGCAATGGGTCCGCCGAGGCGACGATGATCGAACCGTTCTCGAGGTGCGCCTCGCGGACGCCGGGCACCGCCTGCACGCTAACGAGGTCCTCGGCCCGTGGCTTGGGCACGAGCCGGATTTCTGTGGCGCGCCCGTACAGCTCCGCCCGCAGATCGTCCGGTTGAGCGATGCGGAGCACGCGATGGCGAAAGAAAGCGATGCGATCGCAGAGCCGGTCGGCCTCGTCGAGGTTGTGCGTGCACAAGAAGACGGTCCGCCCCTCGCCGCGCAGAGCGACGATGAACTCGCGGACCGTCTTGGCGGCGTCTGGGTCGAGACCGGTCGTCGGTTCGTCCAAGAAGAGGATGCGCGGCTCATGGAGTGCCGCTCGCGCGATGGCCATCTTCTGCTTCATGCCACGCGAGAACGTCACCACCGGCTCGGTCCGCCGTTCCCAGAGGCCCATGAGACGGAGGTAGCGCTCGGCCTGCGCCTTCGCGACCGGGCTCGGAAGTCCGTACAGCGTCGCGTAAAACACGAGGTTGTCCCAGGCCGACTGGCGCTCGTAGAGGCCGGGCTGCTCGGTGAGGATCCCGACGGCCGCGCGGATCTTCGAGTCATCGCGACCCAGCTGGAATCCCGCGATCTCCGCGGTGCCCGAGGTCGGCGCGATGAGGGCGCAGAGGAGCCGCAGGGTCGTGGTCTTGCCGGCGCCGTTCGGTCCGAGGAAGCCGAAGACCTCGCCCTCATGTACCTCGAGATCGATGCCGTCCACGGCGGTGAGGGCGCCGAACCGCTTGGTCAATTTCTCGGTGCGGACGACGCTCCTCATGTGATTCGGAGTCTATTTCTAGAATTCACCGATGACCGCGTCTGACGCGGAGCGAAAGCTCCGGGAACTGTCATTCCTGCACGAGGTCGCGCAGCTGGCATCATCGGCGCGCGACTGGGACGAGATGCTTCGCATCGTTATCGGCCGTACGACCGACGCGATGGGCGCCGAAGTGTCATCTCTGTATCTCCTGGAGCGGAGCGACGGCGTGCTGCGTCTCGTCGCCACGAATGGGCTCAACCGCGGGGGGATCGGACGCGCGACCCTGCGTGTCGGCGAGGGAATCGTCGGCTGGGTCGCGAACGCGCGCGTCCCTCTGGCGGCGCGCGACGTCCGTAGCGAGCCGCGCTGGAAGTGGGTGCCGGAGGTCGACGAGAAGCGCTTCACGTCGATGCTCTCCGTCCCGGTCCTCGCCCGTGATGAGGTCATCGGCGTCATGAACGTCCAGACGGTCGAGCAGCGTGACTTCGGCCACGAAGAGATCGATTTCCTGCAGACGATCGCGAATCAGGTGGCCGGGATCATCGAGAAGGGCCGGCTGCAGCGCGAGTCGGACCGCAAGCTCCGCGAGGTCTCGGCGCTGTTCGAGGTCTCGAACGTCCTCACGTCGACCCTGGACCTCGACGAGGTGCTGTCGCTGGTCGTCGACCGCCTCGTGCGCGTCTACCCGGGAGCGTCCGGTGCGATCCTCCTCCGCGAAGAAGGCGACGCGGTCCGCGAGCGGGCCCGCAGCGGTGAGCTCGGCAAGACCGCGGGCGCGGCGGCGCAGCGCGCGCTCGCTGAGCGCCGGCCGATCGTGGCCTTCGATCACATCGCGGTGCCGCTCATCGCGAACGACCGTCTTCTCGGCGCGGTGGTGCTGCAGGTTCCCGACTACAAGGAGTTCCTCGAGGAGGAGGTGCGGTTTGTCGGCGCGCTCGCGAACCAGGCGGCGCTCGCGATCGATAAGGCGTCGCTCTATGCCCTCGAGCGCAAGACGACCGAGCGCCTCCGCGAGCTTGAGCGGGCGCGGTCGGACTTCGTCGCGGTCGTCACGCACGACCTCCGCACGCCACTCTCCGTCATACGTGGCCACCTCGAAATGCTCGGCGAGCGGAACGGGGCATCGAAGCTTCCGATCTCGGAAGCGACCTCGCAGGTCGAGCGCCTCGACCAGCTCGTCGACCGGATCCTCGCCGGTGTGCGCAGCGATCGCCCCGAGCTCTCTCTTCGGCGGACCCGCTTCGATCTGCGCGCGACCGTCACCGCCGCGCTGAAAGAGGTCGCCCCGATGGCGCGCCGCCACAAGCTCAGCGGCCCGCGCGCTGGGCAGCCGGTCTTCGTGCGCGGCGATCGGCGGCGGACCGCAGAGGTCGTCGCAGGCCTTGTGCACAACGCGACGAAGTACGCCGCGCAGGGCACGCGCATCGCGGTGAAGATCGAACGCGCGGACGACCGTGCGATCGTGCGCGTTCAGGATCAGGGACGCGGGGTCCCGCCGAACGAGCGCTCGCGGATCTTCGAGCCGTACGCACGCGGGGCCGGGAACGATGAGGTGCCGGGCTCGGGCATCGGGCTCTTCGCATCGCGACGCGTCGTCGAAGGGCAGGGCGGCGACATCTGGGTCGAGGACCCGCCCGATGGCGGCGGTGCGGTGTTCGCGTTCACCGTGCCGCTCGCGCGCACGACCGCCGACGCGGCATCACATTGAGCACCGTCCTGGTGGTTGACGACGAGCGCGCGCTCGTCGGGATGGTCGCGTCGCTGCTCGGGGAGGAAGGTTACGAGATCGTCACCGCGTACGACGGGGAGACCGCGCTCCGGCGGCACGCCGAAGAATCGCCGGATCTTGTGATCCTCGATCGCAAGCTGCCGAAGATCTCCGGGGACGAGGTCTGCAAGCGAATCCGCGCGTCGTCGACGACGCCGATCCTCATGCTGACCGGCGAGCGCGGTGCGGAGGAGCGGGCGAAGCTGCTCGATCTCGGTGCCGACGACTATCTCGAAAAGCCGTTCAGCGGCCGCGAGCTGCGTTCGCGCGTTCGCGCCTTGCTGCGTCGCGCGACGCCCGCAGCTTCGAAGCAAGCCGCGGCATCCGTGGGACGCCTGCGTGTGGATCCGAAGACGCACGTCGCGAGCGTCGACGATGAGGCGCTCGATCTCACCCCGACTGAGTTCCGTCTCCTCAGTGCACTCATCACGCGCCCCGGCGAAGTGCTCGAGCGGCGCGCGCTCCTGCGCGCGGGCTGGCCCGAGGAACGCGACCCCGACCCCGAGTGGCTGAAGGCGCATCTCGCGCGTCTTCGCTCGAAGCTCGACGCGGCCGGCGCTCCTACGCTTGCCAACGTGCGGGGGGTGGGTTACCGGCTGGGATAGGAACTAGACCGCGCGGCAACCTGTGTCGGTCATCGCGAGCGTGACCGATCCTCTCGGGACCCCTTCAGCGACGGCTCGGTAGGTCCGGTACTCCTGAGCGAACCGCGTGATCAACATCTCGTCGAGGCTGACCCACGTCTCGACCTCGTTCGCCTGCCGCGCTCTCGCGACACACGTCTCCGGGCCGAAGATTCCCGATCCTGCGATAGGCACGCGAAACACCTCGGTCCCGCTCGCATCGACTACCCGCCAGCCTTGAGCAGTTCCGTCGTAAAACAGGACGAGCAGCGAGCGGTGCTGGGGGTCGTCCGGACTCCCCTTGTCGATCGCCCAACGAACCGTCGTTGGCAGAGGTAGCTGCGGCTGCACTACTGAAGCGAACGGTTTGGTCGGCGCCGGCGATGGGGTCGCGCTCGCCGTCGCTTTCGATGACGGCGCCGAGGTCGCTGCGCCACCGCACGCGACGACCGCGCCGACCAGGGCGGCGCTGACCGCGACGCGTGCTAGGCGACTCGCTAAGTCCATAACTCGATGGTGAGCTCGCCAATCTCGCCCGTCGTCAAACTTGGGTGCTCCAAAACTCATACGGAAAACTCATATGCGACAATCGCCCGCCCGCTTGTGCCGGCCGAGATTCCCAGGGGCATCGCCGAATCACTTCGGCGCGACTTGCACGATCCTCGCTCGGCTGGGCTCTGCGTGCGGCGTGGGTTTCCGCAGACGAACCAGCATCGCCGCAAGACCGATAGCGACGAACGGCTGAGCGGGGAGCGAGTACCGGCCTTCCGCCCATAGCGGATAGGAGACGGCCCACGTGGCGAGGATGACGAGGAGCGGCAATGCCGTGAGCGGGTCAGCGCGACGGATCATGAACACGGCGCCGAGAAAGCCCACGAGAAACCAAGTGAGGCCCCCGACGCGCCACAGCGCCGCCATCGTCGCGGTGATGTGCTCGGCGCGGAGCGGCACGTCGCCGGTCCAGAGCACGGCCGACCGCAGAACGCCGCGCGCCGCGAAGCCCCAGGGATCGTGCGCGATGAGCGTGAGCGCCCGCGCGCGCAGCTCGTCGTCGAGGGCGATCCAGCCACGTGACTGCTCGACGCGGTCGCTGATCGCGGTGAATCGCGCGAGCGCCGCCCGCCCGGCGGCCTCCTGCTCGCGGTCTGTCGCATCAAGCTCCCCTCTGACTTCGAAATACGCCATCCAGAGCTGTGTTCCGCTGCTTCCAACGATGGGCCGCCCGAAGGCGGACTCGGTGTAGGCCACATACGGCGCGACGGCGAACGCGAAGGTGATCAGCAAGAGCGCGAGCGGGGCGGCCGTACGACGGAGGCCATGGCGGAACGCGACGGCAAGCATCGTGACCGGAAGCGCGATGACGAAGAGCGGCCGGGTCAGCACTGAGGCAGCGAAGAGAAGACCCGCGAAGAGACCGCCCGACTTCCGGGCTGGGATGAGCATCGCCGCGGCCGCGACCGACCCGACCATGAGCGCGGTGCCGAGGACGTCGGAAAGCGCATGCGCGCCGAAGAACGCGAACGACGGGTTCAGCGCGACCAGGCCGCCCGCGATCACGCCGCCGCGCCGTCCGATCAGCGCGGTGGCGAACTTCGCGACGAGCACCACGAGGACCGCGACGAGGATCGCCTGAACGAATGTGATGCCCCACATCGAGCATCCGCGCACGCAGAGCGGTGCGATGAAGAGCGGGTAGCCCGGGAGACGAAGTGGCTCCGGCGCGAAGGCGTCGGTGCCGATGGCGCGTGTGTATTCACCTCGCTCGACGATCCCGCGAGCCAGCGCGAGGTACTCCTTCTGATCGTCGCGGACCGGATCCCAGTCGGGCGCGAGATACGCGCCATATGCGAGCGTGAGCAGAAAGCCAACACCCGCGAACGCGAAGATCACCGCGTCCGCGCGGACATGGTCGACCACAAACCCGAGCGCTTGTCGCACGACTCGAGAGTTGCCAATGCGAGAAGTCCGTTGGTCTCATCCCCGTATCGGTGACCGAAAGTTCCGCAACAATTCCGCGGCCTCAGTCCTGCCGATCGTCCTATCGGACCTGCTCGTTCCCTGTTACTGGGTGCGGCCATGGCCTCCGCATCATCCGCGCCCATACCAATCCGCGTCGGAGGCAGGACACGTGAAGGTCAAATCCACCGCGGCGCTCGCTGCATTCATCGTTGCGATCGTGATGGCGGCTCCGGTCGCGGGGTCCGTGATCATCCCGCCCGGCGCGATCACGATCCCAAGCTCAGGGATGTTCCTCTATCTGAACAGCCAGGCCGGCGACTGGGTCGGTAGTGGCATCGAGCAGCTGTACGTTTCGCCAGACGCAGGCATCGTCGCGCGGCTTGAACCGGGCGGCGATCAGTTCTATTCGTCGGTGTTCCAAGGCACACATGGCTGGTCGGTAACGATGGCCGCGGCGCCTGGCAACGCGCTTGTGCCCGGCTCCTACACGGGGGCAACGGGTAATAACTCGACGTCCCGCGTCGCTCCCGCGCTCGCAGTCGACGGCGACGGCCGCGGATGCAACGTGGCGACTGGGCAGTTCGACGTGAGCGAGGTTTCGTTCGCACCGACCGGAGAGCTCCTCGTCTTTGACGCGACCTTCGAACAGCACTGCGACGTCGGCGGCCCCGCGCTCTTCGGTCGGATCCGGATCGACATCCCGCCACCGACGCCGGGCGTGACGCTGCCGTCTGGCTCGCTGATCGTTCCCACGTCTGGCAATTTCTTCTACCTGATCAGCCAGCCTGGCGACTACGTGGGACGCGGGACCGAGCAGCTTTACACAGGGGCCGACTCGAGCATCAAAGGTCTGATGCTTCCGGGGACTCCGGGCCCCGATTACTTCAGCGGCCGGATCATCCAAGGAAACTTTCACTTTTGGTCGGTGGTGATCACACCCCCACCCACCGAGATTCTCGTCGCGAGGTCCTACATCAGCGCGAGAAGGGCGAACACACCAACCGATCACCCGGGCCTCGACGTCAGTGGCGACGGCAGCGGCTGCAACACGCTGACGGGCAAGTTCGACGTGGACGAGATCTCGTTCTGGTCGACGGGTGATCTCAAGACTTTCCAGGCAACCTTCGAACAGCACTGCTCTGGGGCGATCCCCGCGCTCTTCGGACGCATCCGCATCGAAACGCCGGCCCCGCTGCCGCCGCTCGAGATGACCATCAACATTCACGATGAGGGGACTCAGGACCCCAAGAGCGGTACCGCGACCATTTCCGGCATCGTCTTCTGCTCAAGGCAGGCCTCTGTCGATCTCGACGGCTCGGTGGGCCAGGCCTTCGCGAACAAGCTCGGCGTCGGTGGCACGTTCAAGGCGCATGTTGACTGCGCCGCACCGTCGACGAAGTGGTCGGGGACCGCGATTCCAGATGGCCGGCCGTTCAACTCCGGAACCTCGCAGGCCACGGTCGAGGCGATCGTTTCTGAGTACTTCCACAGCTTCTACGCAAGCGCCGCAGGGACGGTGAAGCTGAACGCGAGCAAGTAGGCGACTGCGGGGCGCCGATCTGGCGCCCCGCAACACGGCCGTAGGGCGACCTTCAAGCGCGCCGGAGCAATGCGTGAGCGTCTCGCTCAGGGCTCACCAAATCAGGCAAGCGCTCTCGCCTGCGACACCGTGACACGAGCCGTCTCGTCGGCCATGCTCGGGGCGCGGCAGCGGGAGCGGGACGTGTTATCTCGATCCCAGCGAGAGACTAGGAGGTATTCATGGAGCAGACCAAGGAATTCTCTTTGACTCTGGATGACCGACCGGGGACCCTCGCGAAAGCCACCGATGCGATCGCGAAGGCCGGCATCAACATCGAGGGTTACTGCGCGGTGCCCTCAGGCAGCAACGGAAAGGGCACGTTCCGCGTCGTCACGAAGGATCCGGCAAACACGCGCAAGGCTCTTGAGGCCGCCGGTTTCAAAGTCCAAGACGAACGGGACGCCGCGATCATCGATGTGGAGGATCGTCCCGGCGTTGTCGCCCAAATCTTCCGCAGGCTCGCCGAGAACGAGCTCAACGTCGGACCGACTTACTCGATCACGCAAAATCGGATCGTGGTTAGCGCCGACGACTTCACGAAGCTGCGCGAGACACTCCAGGAGCTCACCCCCGCAAAACGCAGGTAAGGGGAGCACCCACACCCCGCTCCTGCTGCCGCTCACTCATTAAGTAGGAGTGCTTCCTCACCCCATCACCGTCCGAAGCGCGCCGGCCCACGACGACAGCTCTAGCAGTGCCGCGGTCGTGACGACAGCGCCAAGGACGAAGAGCGCGTCCCCCCACTCGAGTCGGGCCTCGCGGTAGTAGGTCCGTTCCCTCGCGGCTGCGAAGCCGCGCGCGTCCATCGCGATCGCGATCCGTGTCGCACGACGCGTTGCGTCGGAGAGCAGCGTCACGAGCTCGCCGACCGCCTCGCGGACGCGGCCGAGCGGGCCACGGGGAAGCCCTCCGCGTACCCGCCGGGCGAGCCGCACCTGCGCGTATTCGTCGGTGAAGAACGGTAGGAAGCGGTAGGCCGCGAGCAGGGGATAGCCGATTCGGAACGGCAGCCGCGCGTGCCCGATAAGGCTGACCACGAGATCGGTCGGGTCGGTCGTCCACACGAAGGCCAGCGAGAACATCCCGATGGCGATTCCACGGATCGCGATCGCGAGGCCGAAGCGCAAGCCTGATTCGCTGGCGTGGAAGGGGCCGATCGTCCAGGTCGCCGGTCCTTGGGTCGCCGCGAACACAGCGTTGCTCCACACGAAGCCCACGCCGAGCACCGTAAGCGGCACCAGCGCGCGCGCGATCGTTCCCGGCCGTGCTCCGCCTGCGAGTGCCACGGCGAGGGCAATCGTGAGGAACAGGGTCGGCGTCAGCGGATCGACGATGACGATCAGCAGCAGCGAGATCCCCAGCACTACGGCGAGCTTGACGGTCGGATCGCGCCCGGCGAGGAGGCTCACGCCTGCAACGCCTCTCTCGCGGCGAGGGCGGTGCGGGCAGCGTCGAGCCCGGTCAGCGGTGGGATTCCCGGGTCGCGCTGTCGCGCCTGTGCGAATGCAGCCGCCGCCGGCGGAAGCGCCAGGCCGAAGCGCGCGATATCGGATCGCTGAAAGAGCTCATCGGGTCGTCCAGCGAATCCAATCGCACCGTCCGCCATCGCGACGGCGCGGTCGGCATGCTCGGCGACGAGCGAGAGATCGTGCGTTATGAGAACGACCGTCGTCCCACGGTCGCGCTCCTCGCGCAGGATGGTCATGAGCTCGCGTGTGTTCCGGAGGTCCTGCCCGAACGTCGGCTCATCCAGGATCAACACGGTCGGGCTTGTGACGAGGGCGCTCGCGACGGACAGGCGCCGCTTCTCACCATGGGACAGCGAGTGCGGATTCGCTCCCGCGAGACGCGCGAGGCCGAAGCGCTCGAGGAGGGCGTCGGGATCGCGCGCGATCCGGCGGCCGATCGTCGTGGCATAACGCACCTCATCGCGGACGGTCGCCGTGAGGAAGCCGCGTTCTGGGTACTGAAAGACGTATGCGATCTCGCCGCTGACATCGACCGTGCCGCGCGTTGGAGGAAGGACTCCGGCGAGAAGCAGACCGAGCGTGCTTTTCCCGGCGCCGTTGGCGCCGACGATCGCGGAGATCTCGCCTTCGTGCAGCTCAAGCGATGCGCCGGTCACCGCATCGCGGTTATCCCCGTGGTACCGATGGACGACTCCGTGTGCGGCCACGGTGATCCGTCCGAATACGCGGTCCTGGCGCTCGACCGACGCGCCGCGCGGCCACCGTTCGATGAGGAGGTCCGCGGCGTCCTCGACGTCCCGCGGCAGCCGCACCGCGCCCAGGAGGCGTGCGAGTTCGGCGAGCTCAGGCTGCCAGACCCCGAGTCGATCGAGCTGGCCGGCGCGTTCCATGAAGACCGTCTCGGGATCGCCCGCGAGCGCGAGCCGGCCGTCGTCGCCGAGCACCGCGACGCGGTCTATGAAATGGAGGAGCGGGTCGAGGCGGTGTTCGACCACGAGAAACGAACGCTCGCGCCGCGTGGCGAGCGCAGCGAACGCGGCGACGACCTCATGTGCGCCGATCGGATCGAGATTCGCCGTGGGCTCGTCGAGCACGAGCGCTCGCGGGCGCATGGCGAGCAGCGAGGCAAGAGCCACGCGCTGCTTCGTCCCGCCGGAGAGAGCGTCCAGCCGTCGCGGTGTCCCGGGGCCGAGGCCGGTGGTCGCGCGGGCCTCCGCGACGCGGTCGACCATCTGGTCCCGCGGTAGTCCGAGATTCTCGAGCCCGAAGGCGATCTCGTCGTCGGTCTCGAGCATCACGAGCTGCGTCTCGGGATCCTGGAAGAGCACGCCGACGTCTCGCGTGAGCTCCGCGAGCGTCGCCCTGCGCGTGTCGCGGCCGCCGACCGTCAGCGTGCCGCTCTCCCAGTGCGCGTCGAGCGCGTGTGGGATCAGGCCGTCGAGGCAGAGCGCGAGCGTGCTTTTCCCCGCGCCGCTCGGTCCGAGCAGGAGCAGACGCTCGCCCTCTTCCCACCCGAGGTCGAGATTGTGGAGCGCTGGTCGCTTCCGTCCGATGTGCCGGACGGTGAGCGACTGGGCGCGCGCGAACGTGCTCAGACTTCTCGCACTCGCTCCCGGCCAAGCGCGAAGTAGTTGAGCGATCCCGTCGCCGCGACGAGGTCGCCGATGGCCTTCGCGGCAAGACCCGCGAGCGTGCCGGCGATGACGCGGGTGATGAAGAGCCCGAGCATCACCCCGGGGTCGAGAGCGAAGTAACCGAGGCGCAGCCAGTTCCACGGCAACGCGACGACTCCGGCCGCCGCACCCGCGATTGCCATCGTGCCCCAGCCCCAGCGGCGGTAGCCGGTCGCCGCGAACGTGAGCTCAGGTCCGAGCGCCTGCATGAAGCCGGTGACGATCAGCACGGGACCGGCCGGAGCGCCGAGGAGCACCTCGGCGAAGGCGGCGAGCGTCTCAGAGAGAAATGCCGCTCCGGGTCGGCGAATGATGTACCCGCCGAGCAGGCCGCTCACGTACCAGAGGCCGAATAGGAGCTCCTGCCCGAGCTGCGCGCTGACGCCGGCAAGGATCGTTTCGATCCCAAGGTACGGGCCGAGCCATGCCCAGTAGATGGCGCCGAACACCACGGCGAGCACCGCGAGAAGGACGTAATCCTGCGTGCGCCAGGTGCGCTCTTCGGTCGCCGGACGGGCGAGGATGGCGCCGATCGCTGCGACCGCGAAACCCGCGATCGCAAGGTACACGCCGATTCCGATGCCCACGAAGTCACCGGCGCCGATCGCTTTCGCGACCGTCGCTTTGACCGCATTGTCGGTGCGGATCGCAGCCGGCGCGAAATTGATATCCGGCGTTCCGCCGAGGAGGCCGCTCGCCAGGAACAGCACCGCGAAGGCGAGACCGGTGATCGCCGCGGCTGCCGCCCAGAGCCGATAGCGGCCTTCGTTCGGATCGGCCGCGCGGACCCACGAGACGAGGATGAAGATCCCGGCAAGAGCGGCCGCGAGCGCGACGGCCCAGAGCCCGAGGTCGAGCCCCTTGATGCCACCCGCCTTCACCGCAGCGAGCGCGGGGGAGAGCGTCGCCGCGAGATCCGCGCCGCTGAAGCTGCGCTGCGCGTACGTCACCCACGGCAGGAAGAACGCGACGAGCGCGACGAGCGCGCCGGCGAGCGCGACGGCACGGGCGAAGCTGAAGGAACCTTTCACGAGGACCTCCCGGTGGGCGAATTCGCGGATAGCGTCGCGTGGGCGACGACGTGTCCCGCGTCGGCGCAGGCAGCATCGAATGAACGGCGGATCGCGCCGATGACATCGGTAAGGTCGCCACGAAGTCCGGAGACGAAATGCGCGCCCTTTCCGAAGACGCCCGCCGTCTTCGTGCGGGCGATCTCGCGGTAGATGACGTCCATGTAGCCATCGCTGCCCAAGGGGTAGAGCGACCACTGCGCGCTCACGGCAACACCGCTCTTGGCGCCTTCGGCGGCGGGCGGACTTGGCACGCGGATCTCGCCGGTCGATTCGCAGTACGTCTCGCCGGGACAGCCGTGCGAGAGGAGGATCGTCATGACCACGTGCTCGCCCGTTCGCGCCGCGGCTGCGAACACTCGGGTGAGCTCCCCGAAGACGCGGTCCCGGTCTCCGCCAATGAACGTGCTCACCTCGTCGGTCTCGATCTCGAGACCCGTGTCGTGGAGGCCCTTGATCGCGTCTTGGATCACCGCGATGTACCGATCGGTCATCGGATACAGAGAGATGCGCGCACCGAAGAACGGCGGGACCTCTGTCGCGGTGTCCGCGGGTCGTGTTCTTGTATCGGTCATGTCGTACCCCCTCGTGGTGTTTCGAAAACGAGCAACGTTCCTTTGTCGAGCGAGACCGTCGCCGGCAGCGACGCGACCTCGTTGCTGAGACCGCGTGCGCGGCCGAAGCGGAGCGTCTCGCCGCGCAGTGGGTAGCGCAGCCCTTCCGTGGTGACGCCGTCGGCGTCGCCGTTCACCGGAAGGAGCGTGACGAGAGCTCCAACCGGCGCGGTGAGCGCAAGTGAGCCCTTTCCTCGGACCGCGCGGATGCGGAGAGCGCCGCGCCGTGCTTCGATGCGAACGCCGTCGTAGTCCGGATACGCGAGGAGCAGAAGATTCGCCGTCTCGTGATCGAGCCGGTCCCCACCGAGTGCGCCGAGGACGATGACCTCGGTCGCGCCAGCCGCGATCGCCTGCGCGACCGCGAGCTCGAGGTCGGACTCGTCCTTCGCCGCGGGGAACTTGGCGACGGGTATGCCCTGCCGAGCGAATCGCTGCACACCGGCGTCGCCGAGCGAGTCCATGTCGCCGACCACGAGATGGGGAAGGAGCTTCCAGCGCTCGAGCGCGAATGCGCCGCCATCGGCCGCGACGACGTAGTCCTGCGCGCCGATGACGGCGCGATCGGCCGGCAGTACGTCGCCGTGACCGACGACTACTGCACGCATATGTTTTGTGGCCAGCGGGTCCTGTCCCGGGGTCGGGGTCGCGCGCTCGCCTGCCGGTCCGCTGCCCACCCGCATCGGCCGCCACGGCGCGACGCGGCCGGCCGACGGCTCGCGCACAACCGGCTCCCCCGTGCCACCCGCTGGCCGACTACGTCGTCGCCGTACCGCTCTGAGAAAAATAAGAGCGGCGCCTGAGCGCCGCTCGTAAGGGGTTCCACGCGTTTCGACTCCCTACGCTGACATTACTCAGATCAGGTTCTGGGGTCTGCGGCTATCCGCACTCTCAGCGCCCCTTTCGTCGGGCGCTCCCCCGTCGTATTCAGTTGTGTGCCGTTAATTATGCGGCTTTGCGGTCCTCCGCGTGGCTCACGACCGCGACGTTGCCGCGCGACGGCGCGACGAGCCAGGCGACCACCAGGACCGCGAAGGACACGAATGCCAGGATCTCCATCTCCGCCTCCTTAAATCTGGTACGCGGCTTCGCGGTGCTGCGAGGCGTCGAGGCCGAGGACTTCCTCGCTCTCGGGGACGCGCAGTCCGACGAAGACATCGATGAGCTTCAAGATCACGAACGTCATGACCGCCGAGTAGATGATCGACGCGGCCACCGCGATTGCCTGGATGCCGAGCTGCCCGGGGTTGCCGTAGATGAGCCCGTCCTTCGCGCCGCTGTTGATCGCGACGGTCGCGAAGATGCCGGTCGCGAGCGCGCCCCACGCGCCGCCGATGCCGTGCACCCCGAACACGTCGAGCGCGTCGTCGACCTTGAGGCGCTTGGTGAGCTGGATCGCGGTGTAGCAGAAGACGCCGGCCCCGAGTCCGATGAGGATCGACGCCGACACGTCGACGTAGCCGGATGCGGGCGTGATCGCGACGAGACCGGCCACCGCTCCGGCCGCGGCACCGAGCACGCTCGGTGCTCCCTTGTGCAGCCATGAGACGGTCATCCACGTGAGCGCCGCCATCGCCGCTGCTGTGTTCGTCACGACGAACGCGTTCGCCGCGAGACCGCCGGCGCTGATCGCGCTTCCGGCGTTGAAGCCGAACCAGCCGAACCAGAGGAGCGACGCGCCGAGCACGGTCATCGTCGCGTCGTGCGGCTCGAGGGCCTCGCGGCCGTATCCGACGCGCCGACCGAGAACGAGCGCCGCTACAAGAGCGGAGACGCCGCTCGTGATGTGCACGACGGTCCCGCCGGCGAAGTCGAGCGCGCCGAGCTGACCGAGCCACCCGCCGCCCCAGACCCAGTGCGCGATCGGGTCATAGACGAACGTGGCCCAGAGCAGAGTGAAGATGACGAACGCCTTGAAGCGCTTGCGCTCGGCGAACGCGCCGGTGATGAGCGCCGGCGTGATCACCGCGAACATCATCTGGAAGACCATGTATGCCTCGTGCGGAACCGTGGGCGCGTACGGTCCGGGATCCTGACCGACGCCGCGGAGGGCGAGCCAGTCGAGGCCACCGATGATCCCGCCGTGATCCGGGCCGAACGCGAGCGTGTAGCCCCAGAGGACCCACTGCACGCTGATGAGGCAGAGGATGAAGAAGCTGTGCATGATCGTCGCGAGAACGTTCTTCCGCCGGACTAGCCCGCCGTAGAAGAACCCGAGCGCGGGAGTCATGAGCATCACCAGCGCCGCGGATGCGAGGAGCCACGCAGTGTCGCCGGCGGAAATGTTGTTGGGCATTCGTACCTCCCGCCGAAAGCCTGAGCGACCGCCATGCCCCGGTCAGCGACGAGATGGCGTTACGAGGGTTGCGGTTCGGTCGTGGTCAGGGTCGCGGTGCGAATCCCATCACTTCGCGGCGTCGCGGGCCGGTCGTCCCTCGGCAACATCGGTGAGGCGTGGCAGGAAGTAGTCCCACCCCTCGGCGTGGCTCGCGATCGCGCCCTGCGGCAACCCCCGGTGGACGAGGCGTAGGCGAGTCCCTGATCCCATCGGTTGAAGGTCGATCTCGACCGTGCTCGATCCGGGCGGAACCATTTCGTTGCCTTCCCAGCCCCAGGTGAACACCACGCGGCGGCCGGGGACGACCTCGACGTACTTGCCGGCGGCAATGTCCTTCGTGCTCGGGAACTCGACGCGGAACCTGCCGCCCGGCCGAGGCTCGAGCTCGGCGAGGTTTCCCTTCCAGCGAACGTACTGGACCGGATCGGTCAGCAGCCGAAAGACAGTCTCCGGCGATGCGTCGATGGTGATCACCCGTTCAATGACTTTCGTGTCGACGGCCATGCTTGCTCCTCCTCTGCTGTTCTTCCCGCTCGGCTGCGGCTTTCAGCGTGCGCAGGCTTTCCGACCAGTACACCTCCAGCGACGCCCAGAGCTGGGCGATCGTCTCGGGCCGCGAGCGGTACAGGCGCTTGGTTCCGTCCCGCCGCTCGGTCACCAGACCGGCCTCCTTCAGGACACGCAGGTGCTGGGAGATCGCCGGCCGGGTGACGTCGAAGCGGCGTGCGATCTCGCCGACGGAGAGCTCTCTGCTCGAGACGAGCCTCAAGATCTCTCGTCGACGCGGCTCGCCGAGCGCGGCAAATGCGTCCATTTTTCTAGCGTAAGCGTGAACTTACGCACCTGCAAGCAGCCTCGCTACCGATTCACGACTCAATCACGACCGTACCGGCCGTTCACCTCGCACACCGCTCGCGAGAGCCTTACTGCGACGACTACCCGTGGGGAGTTGGAGAGATGACGCTCACGATCGAGCGACCCGCGACCGCGGCCCCGGCCGTGCCGAAGACCTCGCCGAAGGACGTTCTGAAGCTCGCGAAGGATCAGGGCGTCAAGATCGTCGACCTTCGCTTCGTCGATCTGCCCGGCACGTGGCAGCACTTTTCGATTCCGGTCGAAGAGCTCTCCGAGAACCTGTTCGCCGATGGCATCGGCTTCGACGGCTCGTCGATCCGCGGCTTCCAGCACATCCACGAGAGCGACATGCTCCTCATGCCGGACCCGACGAGCGTTTTCATCGACCCGGTGCTCGAGGTGAAGACGCTCGACCTAGTCTGCGACGTCATCGACCCGCTGACCCGAAAGCCGTACAGCCGCGATCCCCGTTACGTGGCGAAAAAGGCGGAGGAGTTCCTCCCTTCGACCGGCATCGCCGACACCTCGTTCTGGGGCCCAGAGATCGAGTTCTACATCTTCAACTCGCTCCGATTCGATCAGGCGCAGAACTTCGGCTACTACTACATCGATTCCGAGGAAGGGATCTGGAACTCAGGCCAGAACGGGACGCCCAACCTCGCCCACCGTCCCCGGTACAAGGAGGGCTACTTCCCGGTCCCGCCGGCCGACAAGCTCCAGGACATCCGCTCGCTGATGGTCCGTGCGCTCATCGACTCGGGCATCGCCGTGGAGGTCCACCACCACGAGGTCGGCACGGCAGGGCAGACCGAGATCGACATGCGCTTCTCGACCCTCGTCGAGATGGCCGACCGGGTGCTCAAGTACAAGTACGTCACCAAAAACGTCGCGGCCAAGAACGGCTACGTCGTCACGTTCATGCCGAAGCCGCTCTTCGGCGATAACGGCTCGGGCATGCACACGCACCAGAGCCTCTGGAAGAACGGGTCGAACCTCTTCTACGACCGCGATGGCTACGCGCTGCTTTCGACGATGGCCCGCCACTACATCGGCGGTCTTCTCAAGCACGCCCCGGCGATCCTTGCCTTTGCGGCGCCCACGACGAACAGCTACCGGCGCCTCGTCCCCGGGTACGAGGCGCCGATCAACCTGGTGTACTCGATGCGCAACCGCTCGGCGTGTGTCCGGATCCCGACGTACTTCGACAAGCCCGAGGCCCGGCGCCTCGAGTTCCGCGCGCCCGACCCGAGCTGCAACCCGTACCTCTCGTTCTCGGCGTGCCTGATGGCCGGCCTGGACGGCGTCATAAACCAGATCGAGCCGCCGACACCGATGGACGTGGACCTGTACGAGCTCGAAGGCGAGGCCAAGAAGCGCATCAAGCAGACGCCGGGCTCGCTCGAGGAGGTGCTCGACGCTCTCGACGCCGACCGTGACTTCCTCATGCGCGGCGACGTCTTCACGGAGGATCTCATCGAGGCGTGGCTCACACTCAAGCGTCAGAGCGCGAAGGAAGTCGCGCTACGACCACACCCGTACGAGTTCTATCTCTACTCAGACGTGTAGCGGGAGGTAATGGAGATGGCCGCGACCGCACAGGATCTCGGGCGTACGCCGGCGAGGCACTGGGCGGCACGGCCGCTCCCCGAGCCACCGCGCTCGCACCGGCTCTCGAAGAGCGCGCCGGTGCCGATCGATCGTCTAGGGCAGCTTCTCGAAGACTGGATGCGCGACTTGACGGTGGGAAACACGCTCGACGGCGAATAACGAGCTCGGCGTCCCCTAAGCCGGGCAGACGTAAAGTCCGCGCGTGTACGCGCTCTACGCCGAGTCCGGGCCGCAGCGTAAGAAGACCCTCGTCCACGTGCTCGATCTGCTCGGCTGCGTCGTGCAGGCGGACACCACCGATGAGGCCCTCGCCGTCGCGCCCGATGCGATTCGCGCTTACCTGCGCTACCTCAACCGCCACGGTGAGGCGGTCGATCCGAAAGAGAAGATCGAGACGCGTCTCGCGGAGCACAACACCGAAGGCCTGTTCTCGGGTCAGGCGCTATGGCCGCAGGACGTCAAGCCGCTGGCGCCGGCCGCGCTCGCGCGGTATGTGAAATGGCTCGGGTGGTCGCGCGCGGATCTGCTCACACTCGTGAAGGGGATCGACGAGAAAGGGTTGCGCGCGAAGCCCGCGGCGGGCCGGTCTTTGCGCGACATCCTTCTCCACGTGCTCGGAGCCGATAAGAGCTACGTCTACGGGCTCGTCGGTCCCTTGAAGCCGATGGGGGAGCCGACGAACGCCGCGGAACGCGGCGACCTCGATCTGCGCATCGCGTTGAAAGAGGCTCGCGCAGCCGCCATCGATCGCCTCAAAGGACTCACGCCGGCGGAGCGTCGGAATGTGCGGAAGGGCGGCCAGTCGACGTACTCCGCGCATCGCGTGATCCGGCGGATGCTGGAGCACGAGTGGGAGCACCGCCGCGAGATCGCCGCCCGCCTCGACCGCGAAGCTTAGGCCCGGACCGGCACTCTCCCGATCGCGTTCGCGAGCAGATCAGCGAGCGGCACGGCCAGCGAACCGTCGCGGTCCGCGCGCGCGTCATATCCGCAGACCGAGATACCGCGCACGTCCGCGACCGTGAACACCTGTCGCAGCACGTCCGCGACCACCTTCATCGGAGGACCGTCGACGGCGGCAAACGCGACCGCGGGAAATTCGCTCGGGTCGATGATGTCGACATCGACGTGGACCCAGACCGACCGCCGTCGCGACCACGCGATAAGGCCCGGCGCTTCAGGATGCTGCCGGTCGAAGGCGATCCGCAGGACCCGCGATCGATCGAGATTGCTGATCTCGCCGCTGTCGAGAGATCGCCCACCGACAAGTGCCACGCGATCGTCGGAGATCTTGCGCGCGCCGGGGAAGAGCAGCGGCGCGACGGAGCGACCGCAGAGATGCGCGAGGACCATGCCCGAGATGTAGTGCGACGGCGTTGTCGCGAGGGTGTTGAAGTCGCCGTGCGCGTCGAAGTACAGAAGCGAGAGCTCGGGCTCGGCGGTGAGCGCCCCCGATAGCGCGCCCGCGGCGATCGTGCACTCGCCGCCCAGGACCATCGGAGTTGCACCCTCGCGCATCGAGGCCAGGACGCCGTCGGAAAGTCCGCGGCAGGCCTCCCGCGCCGCGCTCAGCCAGCGCTCGCGCGGATTGAAAGGAATACGCACGCGCTTGTCCGCCCCCAGCCGGTCCGCAAGGAGGGGACCGAGGGCCGCCGGCGCCTCCTGCAGCCCCATGAAACGCTGCTCCGTAACGACGCCGGCCTCGAATAGATGGAGCGGGCGAGCCGCCATTTCTGGGCGCATCCTAGACGCGCCCACAAGCAGGCGACCCGCCCGCGAGCGCGTTACTGGTGTATGAGACCGGTCTGATTCAGCGCGAGGCAGATGACTGCGATGGCCGCTAGCGGATAACGAGACCAACGTCCGGAAACGAGCATTAGGACCCCGCAGATGAGCGCGATGAGCGCGAGGATGAAGGAGATCGTGAGTGCCGGCATGTACACCTCCCGCGCGTAAGAGTGCTCGGCGATCGTGCAACCGGCGTGCCGCGGTCAGTCTATGGTCGTCAGCAGTCGATCGATCGCCGAGAGTCCGGAGTGCAGCACCCGGGACGTCATTCCGAATCCGATCCGCAGGTGCCGCTCGGCGCGGAATTGAACACCCGGCACGATCATCGTGCTGTACTCGCGAATGAGCCGATCGACGAGAGCCATCGAGTCGATCGGGTACTGGTAGCTGAAGAAGCAGATCGCGCCCGCCGCCGGCGGCGTCCAGTGCAGCACTCGCGAATGGCTCGCGGCCCAGTCTTCCAGGACTGGCCACCGCTCGTTGATGAGAAACCGCGCGCGTTCCAGGAGCTGCTTGCGTCGCTCGAGTGCTATCTCGGTGAGCGCCTCCGATAGCGTGGGCGGCGCGATCGTCGTGTAGTCCTTTATCTCGAGCGCCGCCTCGATCCGTTCTCGCGGTGCGACGATCCAGCCGACCCGGAGACCGGGCAGCCCGTAGACCTTCGAGAGTCCGCCGGTCACCACGATGCGTTCGCCCCGGCCGCTGAAGGATGGGCTTTCCTCCGCGGAGCGCTCGGCCCCGCGGTAGACCTCGTCGGAAAGGATCCACGCGCCCTCGCGGTCGGCGATCCGCACGACGCTCTGCACCTCGGCCTGCGAGAGGATCTGGCCGGTCGGGTTATTCGGCTGACAGACGCAGATCACTTTCGTGCGGGCGTTGACTGCGGCGGCGAGCGCATCGAGATCGACGGTCCACGCGCGCTCCTCGCGCAGCCAGACCTCGCGCACACGCGCGCCGAGCGCGGTCGCGATGCCGTGAACCTGCATGTAGTTCGGCATCACGACGACGACCTCGTCGCCTGGGCCGACGAGCGATGCGAGCGCGAGGAAGTTCGCTTCGCTCGTACCGGTCGTGATCATGACGTCGTCGGCGTTGTGGCCCTGGTGAATCTCCGCAATTAGCGTGCGCGTGGCCTCGCGCCCCACGCCCTCGGCGTATCCGAGCCTCGTCTTCATCAGCTCTTTCGGGTCGCGTGTGATCTCAGCGAGGGTGAGCGCCTCGACCCCCGACTCAGAGAGGTCGTATTTGACCTTGTGCTCCCAGACGGACTGCATCCGCTCCATGTCGAAGCGTGGGAACTTCATCGCGGCGGCTTCCGGTTCAGGGAATCTAATTGCGAGGAGAGCTCTGCCAGTTCCGAAATCGCTCCTTCTATTGCCTGCTTCGTGAGAGTGAATCCAAAAGAGGGAAATGTCTCCCAAGTTTCGCCCGGGCCGGGTAAGGGCACAGAGCGGCAGTCGACGCGCCACCGATCGGTGCCGTCCCCTTCGACGCGAAGAGTCATGCCATCGTCGAAAACGGACAGCGTCCAGTCCGTTTTCGGCTGATCCACCGCGCGACGAAGGAACCGCCCGAATTCGGCGACCTCGTCCGTGCCCATGAGAACGTTCTTGAGGCGCTTTTGAGCACCGCCGGCAATCGTGACGACGTCTCCAGCTGCGACAGTCGAGTAGTCGGCAGACCACGCAGTTATCCGACGGAGCTGGATTGTTAGCCCGTCGCCTTGAGATCCGCGGAGCGAAATCTGCGGCAGGGCCGCGTCTCGCCACTCGGCATCGTTCATGTCACGGCAAACGATATCGTCCGATGTTGTGCGGATTGGGGTGCAGCTGCCGGAAGTCGAACGTGTCGTGCGCTGGCCCGAGGTCGCCGCGATCGCGCGGGCCGCGGAGGAGTCGGGATTCGAGTCGATTTGGGTCGGCGACCACCACCTGTACCGGGGCGGCGGGCGGCCCGACCGAGGGCCGTGGGATGCATGGACGCAGCTCGCCGCGCTCGCCGCGATCACCCAGCGGGTGCGTCTCGGGCCGCTCGTCGCGGCAACGGCTTTTCATCCGCCCGGCGTGATAGCGCGGATGGCGGCATCGATCGACGAGATCTCGGGCGGGCGCTTTGTGCTCGGCCTCGGTGCGGGGTGGAACGAGGCCGAGTTTCGCGCGTTCGGGTTTCCTTTCGACCGTACCGTCTCACGCTTCGAGGAATCCTTTGAGATCGTGCGCCGCCTCCTCGCCGGGGAGCACGTCACCTTCCACGGTGAGTTCCAAACCGCCGACGACGCCGTCCTACTCCCGCCGCCGCGTCGCCGCGTGCCGATCATGCTTGGCTCGAACGGCGCCCGGATGCTCGGAATCGCCCTTCCCTACGTCGATGCGTGGAACACGTGGTTCACCTCGTACGGGAACACGGTCGAGGGCTTCGCGAACCTGCGCGGTGATATCGACGCAGCTTGTGTCCGGGCCGGCCGTGACCCAGCCGAGATCGCCCACAGCGTGACCGTGCTCGTCAACGTCGGCGAGGGTTCGGGCGAGCGGCCGCACGACGTCCCGCCGGTCGCGCTGAAAGACCTTTCGGCGCACCTTCGTCTCCTGGGGGAGGCCGGCGCCGACGAGGCGATCCTCGTTCTCGATCCGATCGACGAGCGCTCCACGCGCCAGGTCGCGGACGCTATCGTTGACTTGAAATAAGCGAATAAGGCGTCTACTGCCCCGTCCGCGTGGACGGGGCCTTTCGGCGTCTGGGAGCGTGAGTGTCGAGATTCGCGAAGCTGTTCGGCGGCGGCAAAGCCGCGCCCCGCGTCGACCGTGTCGTCGTCGGGCTGGGTAATCCCGGCGAGGGCTATGCGAGCACGCGCCACAACGTCGGCTTTCAGGTCGCGTCGCGTCTGGCAAAGCGCGCGCGAGCGGAGTTCGCCGTGAAGGCCGCCGACTCGCGAATCGCCGAGGGCGCGATCGACGGCGTGCGGATCGCGATCGCGCGACCGCAGACCTTCATGAACGATTCCGGACGCGCGGTGCGCAAGCTGCTCGATCGCTATCGCATCGAGCCGTCCGATCTTCTCGTTGTCTTCGACGAGGTCGACCTCCCGCTGGGCAAGATCCGGCTCCGTGAGAAAGGTGGGCCGGGCACGCACAACGGGATGCGTTCGATAGTGTCCGCGATCGGCGAAGACTTCCCGCGCCTGCGCGTCGGCGTCGCGCCCGCCGACCCGCTCCGCGAGATCGGTGACCTCGTCGCATACGTGCTCACACCGTTCGATGCGGACGAGCGCACCGCGGCGGAGACGTCGCTCACGCGCGCCGCGGAGGCGGCAGAGGTCGCGCTTCGCGAGGGCATCCAGCCGGCGATGGCGAAGTTCAATGGTTAGCGCGGTCGACGTAGCGCCCGCCCGCCTCGGTGGCGTCCTCGCTCTTGCCGAGCGCAGCGAGGCGTACCGCGAACTCGCATCGCGTCTTGACGATCGCCGGCGCATCACGGTGGCAGACGCGAACGCCGGTGCGCGAGCGTTCGCGTGGTCCGCGCTCGTGGCGCAAAACGCGCGGACCGTCGCGCTCGTGGCGCCGAGCGAGGATCGGGCCCGCCGCTGGCGCGCCGAGCTCGCCGGATGGCTCGGCGAAGATCGCGTTCTCGCGTTCCCCGAACGCGAAACGATGCCGTTCGAAGCGAGCGCACCGTCCGGGACGGCGGTGCATCAGCGGCTCCTCACGCTCTGGCGGCTCGCGACGGCACAAGCCCCGGTCGCCGTCGTCACCAGCTTGCGCGCGCTCCTCGAGCACACGATCCCGCCGGAGGAGCTCGCGCGCCGCGGCCGCACGCTTCGCGCGGGCGACCGGCTGTCGTGGGCGGAAACCGCGGCGTGGCTTTTCGATCTCGGGTACGAGCCGGTGACCGAGGTGAGCGAGCCGGGTACGTTCTCCCGCCGCGGCGGGATCATCGACATCTACCCCGCCTCCGCGGAGCAGCCCGCGCGCGTCGAGCTCTTCGGCGACGAGATCGAGACGCTGCGCGCGTTCGACCCGGTGACGCAGCGATCTCAGGCGTCCCTCGAAGAGCTCATCGTCCTGCCCGCGCGCGAGTTCGCGCTCGAGGCCGCGCCCGCGCTCGCGGACCGCCTCAACCGCGCCGGCTGGGATCGACTCGCGGGTGCCGAGGGCGAGGACGGTGCCGACCTCTCGCCCTACGGGCGGCTCGTCGATGCGCTCCGCGAGGGTGGGTACGCCCCCGGCGTCGACGCGTTCGCGCCGACCCTCGGCGCCACGGCATCGCTCCTCGATCATCTCGGCGACCGGGCCACCGTGGTCTTTGAGGACACCGTGGAGCTCGACCTCGCGCACGATGCGCTGGAGGCCCAGGCCGAGGAGCGGCGCGACGAGCTCGCCGGCCAGGGCCTCCCCGTGTCGGTCTTCCCACCTCCGTATGTCCCGCGCTCGCGCATCGAATCGCTCGCGGCGGAGCACGGCACCGCGCGGATGGGGCAGAGCACAGACGCAGTTCGCCTCGGTTGGAGCGGGACCACGAGCTATGCCGGCCGGCTGAGCGAGTTCATCGGCCAGCTGTCGTCGCCCCCGGTCGACGGCATCACCCTCATCGCGACACCACAGGCGGCGCGTCTCTCGGAGCTCCTCGCCGACCGCGACGTGACCGCCGTCGCCCAGGAGACGATCGCCGATACCCCAGCGCCCGGCTCGCTCGTCGTCGCGCGCGTGCCGCTCGCCGAGGGGTTCGTGGCACCCGAGCTCGGCCTGCGTGTGTTCACGGACGCGGAGGTCTTCGGTTTCCGCAAGCCGCGTCATCCCGAGCGCCGTCGCAGGCGCGTCCAGATCGGCTCCTTCCTCTCCGACCTCAAGCCCGGAGACCACGTCGTCCACGAGGACCACGGCATCGGCCGGTTCGAGCGGTTCATCACGCGCGAGGTCGCCGGAGTGGTGCGCGAGTACCTCGAGCTGCAGTTCGCGGGCACCGACGTCGTGTCCCTTCCGACCGAGCGGGTCGACAAGGTGACGCGCTACGTCGGCGGCACGCCGCCGGCACTCTCGGCGCTCGGCGGACGCGAGTGGGGGATCACCAAACGCCGCGCGAAGAAGGCCGCGGAGGAGATCGCGCGGGAGCTGCTCCGCCTCTACGCCGCCCGCGAGGCGACGCAGGGGTTCGCGTTCGGGCGCGACACGCCCTGGCAGATCGAGATGGAAAACGCTTTCCCGTACACCGAGACTCCCGACCAGCTGCAGGCGATCGAGGACACCAAGCGCGACATGGAGCGCGGCCGGCCGATGGACCGGCTCATCGTCGGCGACGTCGGGTACGGGAAGACGGAAGTCGCCCTGCGCGCGGCCTTCAAAGCCGTCCAGGACGGCAAGCAGGTCGCGATCGTCGTGCCCACGACGGTCCTCGCGCAGCAGCACTACGAGACCTTCGCCGAGCGTCTCGCGACCTTCCCGGTGAATGTCGAAATGCTCTCGCGCTTCCGCTCGCCGGCCGAGCAGCGGGCGGTCGCGGAGGGGATCAGCACGGGCGAGGTCGACATCGTCGTCGGGACGCATCGCGTCCTCCAAAAGGACGTGCAGTTCCGCGACCTCGGGCTCTTGGTGATCGATGAGGAGCACCGCTTCGGCGTAAAGCACAAGGAGCGTTTGAAGCAGATGCGCACCGAGGTCGACGTGCTCTCCATGACCGCGACGCCGATCCCGCGAACCCTCCACATGGCTCTCTCCGGCGTCCGCGACATCAGCGTGATCGAGACACCGCCCGAGAACAGACAGCCGATCGAGACCCACGTGATCGAGCGGAGCGACGACGTGCTGCGCGAGGCCATCGTGCGCGAGATCGACCGCGGCGGGCAGGTCTACTACGTCCACAACCGCGTGCAGGGCATCGAGCAGGAGGCGCACCGTCTCCGCGAGCTCGTGCCGAGCGCTCGGTACGTCGTCGCGCACGGCCAGATGGATGACCGCAAGCTCGAGCGGGTCATGGTCGAGTTCGCCGACGCCGAGCACGACGTCCTCGTGTGCACGACGATCATCGAGTCGGGCCTCGACATCCCCAACGTCAACACGATCGTCATCAACCGCGCCGGCACACTGGGCCTCGCCCAGCTCTACCAGCTCCGGGGGCGGGTCGGGCGGAGCGCCGAAAAGGCGTACGCCTACCTTCTCTATACGAAGGAGCAGCACCTCACCGAGCAGGCACGCAAGCGCTTGCAAGCAGTCTTCGAGGCGAGCGAGCTCGGCGCCGGCTTCAAGATCGCGATGCACGACCTGGAGATCCGCGGTGCCGGGAACATCCTCGGCGCCGAGCAGCATGGCCACGTCGCCGCGGTCGGCTTCGAGCTGTACACCCAGCTCCTCGAGGAGGCCGTCAACGAGCAGCGGGGAGCCCCACGGGCCGCGGCGCTGCCCGAGATCACGATCGACCTGGCACTCTCCACGGCCATTCCCGACGACTACGTACCCAGCCGCCAGCGCAAGCTCGAGCTCTACCGCCGGATTGCCGGGCTCGCCGTGCTGGACGACCTCGCCGGGCTGCGCGAGGAGCTCCGCGATCGTTACGGTCCGCCGCCGGAACCGGTACGAAACCTCCTCTACGGCGTCGAGGTGAAGCTCCGGGCGGCCAAGGCCGGCGCCACCGAAGTGCGCGCGCGGGGCCCGGAGCTGCGCGTCGTCATGGGGAGGGACATCCAGCCAGACGAACGCACGCGCGTTCTCCGATCGTTCCCCAAGGCGCAGGCCGGGCAGCGGCAGATCCGGTTGTCGGTGCTCGATGTGAAGGCCGACTGGCGCGACGCGCTCACCGGTTTGCTCGATCGACTCGCAGCTTGATGAGACTTCGCTGCGACCACTTGCGGCAGCGTTCTGTCATCGTCCGATTCCGATGACGACAGCGCTTCGCACGATCGCTCTAGCGGTCCTGGCGCTTTTGCCGACTGTTATCGCGGGGCTCACGATCCGCTAGCGCCGACCCAATCTGATGCTCGCCGGTATACATCGCATCTCGCTCGGCGCCGCTCTCCTCCTTGCCGTCATCGGCGTGTCGGCGTGCGCGGGTTTCGCGGCGAAGGGCGAAGCCGAAAGCGCCGTCGCGAATTTCCACCTCATGCTCGACGCGGAAAAGTACGCCGACATTTACCAGGCCACCGATGACGTCTTCAAGAACGCGACGACCGAAGGCAATTTCACAGCAGTTCTCCAGGCGGTCCACCGGAAGCTCGGCGACGTGCACTCGGCGGCCCAGCAGGGCTTCTACTCACGGGACCAGGCGGGCATCAACCCTGGCAGCTACATCTCGATGACCTATGACACTGAGTTCGCCGAGGGCCATGCGACCGAGTCCTTCAACTGGCGCGTCGTCGATGGAAAGGTGCGCATGGTCGGCTACAACATCCAGTCGGCCATCTTGATCACCCGCTAGGTTCTCGGCCGCTACCGTATGCGGCATCAAGATCTGGGTCTTCGCAGCCTTCCTCGTTCTCTGGGGCAACCTCGTTCACCCGCTCATCGGCTCTAGCGCGGTGCTGCCCGGAGGAAGCTGGCTGTTCGTTCTTGCCGGCGCCGTTCTGATCGGCGCATCCCTCATCGCCGCTCGGATCGTCGGGCTGAGCCCCGTTTCGCTCGGGCTCCGACGCGCGGGAGCCGCCCGCGGTGCCGCGATCGGAGCGCTCGCCGCGGGAGCGATCGCGGCCGCTGGTGTCGTGGTGCTCCGGCTCGCGCCAGCGCTGATCGGCCAGCCCGTCGGCTACGCGCCGCTCGCCCGAGTCTCGGGCGACGAGCTCGCTTGGCACATCGCCCTCTTCCTCCCGCTTGGCGCGGTGCTGCCCGAGGAGATCGCCTTTCGCGGCACACTGCTCGGCGGACTGCTTGCTCGATATCGCGTTCGCACCGCGGTGGTGGCGTCAGCGCTCACGTTCGCACTTTGGCACGGCACGGTCGCATGGTTCACCGTGATGAACACATCGCTGCCGGTCGTCCTCATCATTCCCGCGGCGCTGGGCGCCCTCGTCGTCGTCTTCGCCGGCGGCGTCGTGATGGCGGGCCTGCGCGTGGCCACGGGTACGCTCGCGACCAGCATCGCGGCACACTGGGTCTTCAACGCCGTCATCTTGGTCGGTCTCTGGACGGATCGCGGGTGACTGGGCTGGCTGGGAATGCCCGTTGCCTACTGCCATACATCACCATAGGTAGATGTTCAAGTCGACCATCTATCTGCCAACGGAGTTGAAACGCCGTCTGAAACGGCTCGCGCGACGCCGAGGACAGTCCGAGGCGTCGTTGATTCGCGATGCTCTGGAGCGCCTGATGGCAGCTGGGAGTCCGCGACCGAGGCCCGGTCTGTTCCGGAGTGGGGATTCGCACCTAGCCGAGCGCGTCGACGAGGCGCTCGAGGATGTTGGGGAGTGAGCATCGGTCTCATCGGGCGTTCCTGGGATCTTCGAATCGGCCTTGCGGACGCATCGCTCCTCGTTCTTGCGGCTAAGGCCGGCCCTACCCGACTTCGGACTCTGGATAAGCGCCATTTCCGAGCGGTGCGTCCTCTTCGCGGTCGCGCTTTCACGCTGCTTCCCGCAGACGCGGCGTGAAGATCGGTATCGACCTCGACGACGTCATGGCGATCTGCTCCATTCCGTACCTGCGCCGCTTCGCGCAGGAATTCAACGTGGAGCTCCCCGACGAGAGCCAGATCGGCTGGCATCTTCTGTCGCAGAGGGAGAGCGGCACGGGGTACGACGCCGTCGTCCCGGGGCTCGAGCGAGTCACGCCCGAGCAGCGCGACCAGTTCCGGATCCGCCTGTACGACAGCACCTTCTTCGCTGAGCTCGAGGTCTACAAGGATTGCCCCGCGGTCCTGGAGCGCCTCGTGGCCGCCGGTCACGAGCTCTACTTCATCACCGCGCGTGCCGAACGTCGGCGCTACATCACCGAGACATGGCTCCGCGAAAAGGGGATCTTCGATCACGCCAAAGCGGTGCACCTGAAGCCGATGGGCGACTTTCGGCCCGAATACCCCCGCGGCCGCTATGACCCCGCCGGGTCAGCCGAGTACAAGGTGCGTCTTGCGAAGGAGCTCGAGCTCGATGCGTTCTGCGAGGACGACGTCGTCATCTCGCAGACGCTGGCGCAGTCCGGCGTACGCGTGTTCCTGTTCGACCAGCCCTGGAACCGCGAGGTGAAGGGCGAGCGGATTACCCGCGTGGCAGGTTGGACCGACCTCGCGCAGCATCTCGAACTGTCGTGAAGCCAACGACCTTCTATTTCGTGCGCCACGGTGAGAGCGAGGGCAACGCCGCCCGCATCTTCACCGGACAGACGGACTCGCCGCTCACCGCACGGGGCCGGCAGCAGGCCGAAACCGTGGCCGACGAGCTCGCTACGGTGAAGTTCGACCGGATCGTTTCGAGCGATCTCTCGCGAACCCGCGACACCGCGCAGGTGATCGCGAAGCGGCAGAGAATTCCCGTCGAGACCTTCCCGGAGCTTCGCGAGATCAACGTCGGCGACCGCACCGGGACGCCGTTCGACGAGGCCCGCGGTCTCCCGAACTGGAGCGACGACGGTTTCGTCTCCTGGCCAGGCGGCGAGACGCTCGATCAGGTCCTGGCGCGCACGCTCGGCGCGATCGACCGCCTCACACGAGAGAGCTCGGGCAAGACGGTCCTCATCGTCGGCCATGGCGGTGTGAACCGGATCCTCCTATCCCATTTCCTCGGGATCCTGCCGAAGCTCGACCGCACCCCTGGCGGAAATACCAGCATTAGCGTCGTCCATACCGACGGAAAGACCCACCAGGTCGAGCGCCTCTTCGCGGTTGATCATGTCCTACGGCCCGAATCGCGTGGGTAGTAGTGACGCTAGCCGCCTGCGGGCCGCATCGTGTTCGTGTCGGCCGAGCTCGTAGGCGGTATGGGAGCGACGACGAGCTCGAGACCCTTTGTGCCCACGACGCGCACGGGAGTTCCCGGCGCGATGTCGATGTCGGCCGTGGCCCCCGCTGAGAGCGGGTACCCCATGGCGTCGCGCATCGTGATCTGACCGTACCCGCCGGCCTGGATCGGCGCGATGACCTGCCCGTCCCAGCCGACGTACGTTGACAGCCCACCGCGCGGAGCCGAACCGCGAACGAAGAGCGCGCCGAGATCCAGGCGCGTCAGGATCGCGAGCGCGGCGCCGACGATCGCTAGGGTGTACGGCAGACTCGAACCGAGTCCGCCGCCGAAACGTCCGGCTGGCCCGATCCGGATCGGCGGACCGCCCGGACCCGCGACCTCCGGCGGCGCGATGATGCCGCCGAGTCCGTAGCCGAGGAGAAACGCGCCGATGATCTCGGTGAAGAGCACGTCTCCGATCCGCAGCGCCACCCAGGTGTCCCGCTTGGTGCCGCGAGTCCGCGAGGCCCATCGCGCGAGCACGACGAGCGCGAGTCCAACGGACACGGCGTACGCGAACTTCGCGTCGCCTGTGAAGGCAAGCGACGGCATTGAGCACATGGTTTATCAAACTTGGTGCACAAGGCGCTCCCCTGGCTGGTCACTCAGTGCCCCGGCCGAACAGTCCCGCTAGGTGCTCGGTGCTAGCTAGAAGCCCTGGCCAGTCGGCGACTCGGCGCGCAGCATCAACGAGCGGCGGTCTTTCGTCGGCATCTCGATCACGATGAGTACTCCCTGCCAGTCGCCATCACCGGGGACTTTCCAGGTGCTGAACGCGAGGGGCGCGTTCGCACCACCGGCGACGCGCGTCCAGCCTGCCGCTGCGAGCTGCTGCGCGAAGAACGACTCGAGCTCAGCGGCGGTTTTGGGTGTGGTCGCGACGGCATCGGATTGCTGACGTGGGCCACCAAAGCTCGATCCGGATGCCTGCAGCAACACACCATCCGGCGCGCGAAGTGCCGGGAGGCGTTGTGTGGGCATGCCCGGCTGAGGTCCGCTCTTCTGCGAGCACGGCGAGCCCATGAACTGCTGGGCGGCCGCTGGCTGCACCGGTTCGAAGTGGACCCGGACGTCGTTCGCGGCGTTAGGCCGCGCGAACACCGTCAACGAGACGTACGGCAGTGCATCGCCTTTGCAGAACATGCTCCCTTTCGTCGGACCCACCGACCCCTGGAATCCTCCGGGCTGCACCTGCTGGGGGACGGGCGGCGGCGTGAGGCCCTTCTTACCGAGCTCGCGCTCATAGAAGGATGTGACGTCGTCGGGGCTGCCTGGGACGTCGAGGACCGTATCGAATGAAGGGTTCGCATTGGTTCTCTGTCGAAGCACGCTGCCGACAAGGTGCGAGCCGGGCGGGATCGGTAGGTCGAAACCCGGGTTGGGCGGCAGTGCCCCAGGGTGCAGCGTCGCGGTCTGAATGGATCCGTCGGGCTGCGGGTAGGGTGGAGAGATCAGGCGCGCGGCGAGCTCCGCGAGATCGTCGTTCGACGCGGGAGTCGCTCCCTGCCCACCGCCGCGGATCTCACCGACTTGCGATCCGAGCTCGACCGCCGTCAACGCGATGACCAGCGCGAGCGCGACGGCCGTAAGCCCGCCGAGCACCAACCGCACGAGCGCATCAAAGCATGTCGTCCGAGCAACGCAAGCAACATTCGTGTAACTGCTTCCCTGTGCGCCCTGGATACGAGCAGTCGGTCAAGCTATTGATTCAGTGCACGCGCGCGTCGCCTAGGCCAGAGGCTTGGTGCTCATCGCTTGAGTCCACCGATCGTGGTACTCGACGAGATCCCGCAGCTCCGGAAGCGTCTCATCCGGACCAGCACGTTCCACGAATCGCGTCGTTGCGTACTTCCACGTCCGATCGACGTGGCGCTGCAGGTCCTCGCGCGCGATCGCGCGAGCCGGAAACACTGGGAGCGCGTGCTGTCCCGCGCGCCACGGCTTTGGCGTCA
>Ga0209807_1000130_pt1 | contig 31312 bp, 30 predicted proteins | sample GraSoiAngelo_154_FD_186168 | JGI IMG/M metagenome (GOLD analysis project Ga0209807, IMG submission 186168) | Grasslands soil microbial communities from the Angelo Coastal Reserve, California, USA - 14_1009_13_20cm (SPAdes) (version 2) | ecosystem: Environmental > Terrestrial > Soil > Grasslands ... | reverse complement strand
AAAGCAGGAAGTCCACCGAGGGCAGCTCGCTCGCCTCGGCGAGCAGCACCCGCAAGTGAACGGGCGTCGTGACCAGGCCGCGCGGCCGAGGCAGGGCATTGAGCTCGGCACAGATGTCGGAGGGGAAGAACGGCCGGCCCGCGTGCATCGCCAGGCCGCCCTGCATCACCATCAACACCGTCGATTCAAGGCCGTAACTGTGCTGCTGAGGCACCGTACCGAGCACGCTCATGTTCCGATAGGCGGCGACACCCAGGCGCTCGAATTCGGCCAAGCCGCTTTTCGCGAGCGCGCCCCAGGACTTGGGATTCGGCATGGGCTGCCCCGTCGAACCCGAGGTGAAGCCAATGACGGCGATTTGTTCCTCGGAAATGTGAGGTACCGAGGCGCTCACCGTGCTCCCGGTTTGCCGATAATGAAATGTCTCGATCGGCAGCGGGGGCTGCACCGCTCCATCGCTCAGGCAATAGGCGTCGGGATATTCGAGACTCAGCCGTTTGAGCAGATCGGGCGTCACGTTCGGCGGCAACAAATTCACCTGACGGCGCAAGAGGGCAGCGCAAAGGCCCACGGTAAATTGGTAGCGGTCGGAGCACAGGTTCACGACATAGTGCCGATCCGGAAGCAAATCGGCCAGTCGCCGGACTTCGCCGAGAAACTCTTCGACGCGCACCGGGCGTCTGTTCCGAAAGGCGAAAGCCGCGCCCGCGTCGAAGTTGCGGATCAGCGGAATATCAGCCATGACGCGACGGCCGGACAGGAAGCCGCCCCGCCTATTTGACCCGATGCTGCTGAATGTGCTCGTTCAGACTGCGCAGCGAATTGAAGATCTTGCGGTTGAGCTCGTCGTCCGAGCGCAGCTTGACGCCGTAGGCCTTGGACACCGCCAGGGCGACTTCCAGAATATCGATCGAATCCAGGCCCATGCCCTCCCCGTACAACGGCGCGGTCGGATCGATTTCCGCGGCTTGCGTCTCCAGGTTGAGCGAGGAAACGATCAATTCGGCCAGCTTGAGCTCTTCGGCGGTGAGTGCCTTGTTCGACAGAGTCTCTTTCATCGCGGGCTCGTTCATATTCCCTGTTTCCTCCCATCAAGCGATCGCTATTATAGCTCTTCGATTCGGGCAGTCGGATCAGGTCGAGCTGGAGAATCCGCCGTCGATCACGATCACCTCACCGGTAACGAAGCGGTTCGACTGGACGAGCGACATCATGGTTTCGACCACGTCCTCCGCGGTGACGCAGCGCCTCAGCGGCGTGAGCTTGGCGCGACGCCCCATGAGCTCCTCGTACTTGTCCTTCAGCATGCGCTGCATCCAGTCGCCTTCCATCCAGCCCGGCGCGACCGCGTTCACGCGGATTTCCGGACCCAGATTGTAGGCGAGCGTCTTGGTGAGATTGATTACCGCCGCCTTGCTCGCCGCATAGGGGAGCGGCTGCGGCCCCGGCCTCAGGCCGACGATGCTCGCCGTGTTGACGATGCAGCCCTTGGAGACGCGCAGGAGCGGCACCGCGGCGCGCGTCACCTGGAATAGGCCGCGCACATTCACCGCGAAAACGCGGTCCCAGTCCTCGAGCGAGAGACTCTCCAGGTCCTTGGGCTTCCACGCCGCGGTGGTTCCCGCGTTGTTGATGAGCACGTCGAGGCGGCCGAATTCGTCGCCGACCGTCGTCAGCATTGCACGCACGCCGGCCTCGTCGGCGACATCGCAGCGGCAGAGCAGCGTGCGGGCCCCGCTGCGGCCGGCTTCCTCTGCGACCGCCTTGGCTTCCTTTTCGCTCTTGCTGTAGTTGATCGCGACGTGGTAGCCGGCGCGCGCAAGGGCGAGCGCCGCCGCGCGGCCGATGCCGCTCGCCGCTCCGGTCACCAGCGCTGCGCGTTTTGTCGAAGGTGTGGCCATGTGTTTGGTTTCCTACAATCCGAGAACGCGCTCGGCGTTTGCGTGGAGGATCTTTTCCATCACCGCGTCCGGGTAGCCGAGCTCGTGCCACTCATTGAGGATGCGCGCGTAAGGCAGGCTGGGATAGTCGCTGCCGAACATGATCTTGTCCTGGAGGCGCGCACGCATGTCCACCTTGAGCTGGGCGGGAAAATATTTCGGGGCCCAACCGGACATCTCCCAGTAGACGTTTCCCTTGTGCAGCGCGACCGCGGTGGTCTCGTCGACCCAGGGCCATCCCGGGTGGGCCATGACGATCCTGAGATTCGGAAAATCAGCCGCTAGGTCGTCGATCGCCGAAGGGTGAGCGTGCCGGATCCTCGCGCCCATGCCGCCCGGAAGCCCGGCCCCCATGCCGGTAGTTCCGACGTCGATCATCACCGCGGCTTTCAGCTCGTCGATCACCTCGAACAGCGGATAGTAGCGGCGATCGTTGACCGCGAAGTGCTGCATGATCGGATGGAAGTGGAACCCGATCAGGCCGAGCTCGCGCACCGCCTTCTTCGCCTGGGCGATCGCCACTTCGCCTTTCGCAGGTTCCAGCGCGCCCCAGGCCTGGATGATCCGCTTCGGATGGCGCTTCCACATGGCGTGCACATATTCGTTGCTGACGGGCGGCGTCTTGATCGTTGTTTCCAGGTCGAGCGCCACCAGCAGCGCCTCTACGCCGGCGTTGGTGAAGTCTTTCAACACCTCCTCTTCGGTCTTCGCGGTCCACCCGCGGTTCCAGTACTTGGCGAGCGCGTCCACGTAAGGGCCCTGGCACGCGATCCACTCCTTGGTGCCGGGGTAGCAGTGCAGATCGATGATCCTCACGCGGCTTTCTCCCGCTCCAGCTTCGCTGTGACCATCTCCACCAACGCTTTTTTCGACACCTTACCGAAGGTCGACACCGGGAAGTCCGACAGGATTTCGAGCCGCTCCGGCAGCTTGAACTTGGCGATCTCCCTGTCCTTCAGGAACTCGACCAGGTCCTTCAAGCTCAAGCTGCGACCCTGCTTCGGGATCACGCAAGCGCACATCCTCTCGCCCAGGTGCGGGTCCGGCATCGGCACGCAAGCGATGTTCTGCACTGCGGGATGCCCGAGGATGAGGTTCTCGATTTCCTCCGCGCTGATTTTCTCGCCGCCGCGGTTGATGAGGTCCTTCTTCCTGCCTTCGACCACGTAGTTTCCGGAAGGGTGCAGGCGCATCAGGTCGCCCGAACGGTAGAAGCCCTCGGGGGTGAACTGCCTGGCGTTGTATTCCGGAACGCCGAAATAGCCGCGCAGCGTATACGGCCCGCGGCAGGTGAGCTCACCCGCTTCGCCCGGCGGCACCTCTTTTCCTTCATCGTCGACCAGCCTCACTTCGTCGTCCGGGCTCAAAGGCCGCCCGCAGGTCTCGAGGCGCACATCCTCGGGGTCGTCCAGCCTGACGAAGAAAAGCATACCCTCGGACATGCCGAAATTCTCCTGCACGGTCGCACTTGGAATGAGCTGCTTGGTGCGTATCCGCACTTCGGGCTGCATGCGCTGGCCTCCGCTCTGTATCACGCGCAGCGACGACAAGTCGTACTTCACGATGTCCGGATCGTTGATGAGGCGGATGAGCAGCGCCGGCACCACTTTCAAATGCGTGATTTTGTGCCGCTGAATAAGGCGGAGCAAATCGTCGGGTCGCGTAGTCGTGGAGAGCACCAGCCTTCCGCCTTGCAGCATGGTGCCCTGCAGTCCTGGACAGGCAAGCGGCAGATTGTGCGCGATGGGGAGCGCAAGCAGCAGCACCGAGTCACCCGTGACCCCGCAGACTTTCGCCGCGATCCTGGAGTTGTAGACGTAATCGTTGTGCGTGCGCGGAATCAGCTTGGGCACGCCGGTCGTGCCGCCCGAGAGCTGGAAAATCGCGGGGTCGGTCGGATCGATCTCGAGCGCGCGCAGGTCCTCCGGCCGTTTCTTCGGCTCGCGGGAGATCAGGTCCGCGAGAGAGAGGAAACCGGCGGGCGCATCGCCGAGCACGATGCCGAGCTTGACCGAGGGCGTTTCCTCCCGCACGCGGCGGATCATTTCCCTGAAGTCGAATTCACCATAGCGGTCGGGCGTAACGCAGGCCGCGGCCCCCGAGAGTTTCGCGAACTGGCTCACCTCGAGAAAGCGGTGCGTGGCGAGCGCGGCGATGGGGACGCAGCCGATCTTTTGCAGAGCGAAGTAGAGAAAAACGAACTCTGCGACGTTGGGCAGCTGCACCACCACCCTGTCGAGGGGTGCAAGTCCCGCGTCGAGCAGATTCAGCGCGAGGCGGTCGGAGACACGGTCGATTTCGGCGTAGGTGATGCGCGCGTCGCGGTCGATGACGGCGACGCGCTTCGCGTGGCGCCTGAAAACCGGGGCGAACTCCTCGGCGAGCGAGAGGTCGCGCCAATAGCCTTTCTCCCGGTAGCGCCTCGCGAACTCCGGCGGGTACGGCACGACCCCGTCCAGCACGCTCTCTCTCCTTTCAATGAAACGGGTGGCGCAGGACGATCGTCTCGTTTCGATCGGCCCCGGTCGAGATCATGTCCATCGGCACGCCACAGACCGATTGCAGGCGCTCGAGGTAGGCGCGCGCCCGCGCCGGCAGCTTGTCGTATTCGCACACGCCCACGGTGCTGTCCTTCCAGCCCGGAAGGATTTCGTAGACCGGCTCACAAAGCGCCGCGTCCTCGGCACCGGCCGGCAGCAGCTCGACGAAAGTCCCGGCCATCCGGTAGCCGGTGCAAAGCTTCACTTCCTCCATGCCGTCGAGCACGTCGAGCTTGGTGATGCACAGCCCCGAAACCCCGTTGATCTGGATGGAGCGCTTGAGCGCGGCGGCGTCGAACCAGCCGCAGCGGCGCGGCCGGCCCGTGGTGGCGCCGAATTCGTCCCCGCGCTTGCGCAGCAACTCGCCGATCGCGTTGTCGAGCTCGGTCGGAAAAGGCCCCGAGCCCACGCGCGTGGTATACGCCTTGGTGATGCCGAGAACGTAATGCAGCATCTGCGGCCCGATTCCGGCGCCCGCCGCGGCCGCCCCGGCAACGCAGTTGCTCGACGTCACGTACGGGTAGGTGCCGTGGTCGACGTCGAGCAGCGCACCCTGCGCCCCTTCGAACAGCAAGTTCTTGCCCGCGCGATTCGCATCGTAGAGAGCGCGCGAGACGTCCGTGACCAGCGGTCTCAGCCGCGGCGCGAGCGCAAGCGCCTCGTCTCGCGTTTTCGCAAAATCGACCGGTTTCGCGCCCAGGTATTTCGTCAGCACGAAGTTGTGGAAATCTAGGAGCGGCTCGAGTTTCGCAGAGAAGCGCTCGGGCACCAGAAGGTCGCGGATGCGAATCGCGCGGCGCGCGACCTTGTCTTCGTACGCGGGCCCGATTCCGCGGCCGGTGGTGCCGATTTTTGCGGCGCCCTGCGCCGATTCTCGCGCGATATCGATCGCCGCGTGGTACGGCAGGATGAGAGGGCAGCCTTCGGAGATCCGCAGGCGCGCGCCGACGTCCGCGCCCGCGCGTACCAGCTCGTCGATCTCCTCGATCAGCGCCTGGGGCGACAGCACCACGCCGTTGCCGATGTAGCAGTCGATGCCCTTCCGGAGGATGCCCGAAGGAACGAGGTGCAGGACCGTCTTCTTGCCGCCGATCACCAGGGTATGCCCGGCGTTGTGCCCGCCCTGGAAGCGCACCACCCCTTGCGCGTGGTCGGTGAGCCAGTCGACCACCTTGCCCTTGCCCTCGTCACCCCACTGGGTTCCGATGACGACGACGTTCTTGGCCACCGTCTCAGCTCTTGCCCAGTTTGCGCACGGTCCACTCGCCGCCGCGCTCGACGAGCTCTCGGTCGCAGTCGGGCTCGACGCCTTCCGCGGCGTGTCCCGGAAGCCCGACCACGACGACCTCCCCGGCGGCTCGCAGCTTGCGGATCGCGGTGGCGAGTCCCTCGTCGTTCGAGTACGGCGCCAGAATGGCGGCCGCTTCCGCCTCGTGTGGCGCAGTGCGCGCGAGATCGCGCAGATCCGTGCTGAATCCCGTCGCTGGCCGAGCGCGCCCGAATGCCTTGCCGACCTCGTCGTATCGTCCGCCCAGCGCGACCGCGTTGGCCACGCCCGGCGCATAGGCCGCAAACACCACTCCGCTGTGATAGTGATACCCGCGAAGGTCGGCCAGATCCACCGACACGGGGATGCTGCCGCTTCGGGAGAGCGCCTCGAGGTCCTTGAGCGCCGCGTCGATTTCGGGGTACTTGGGCAGCGCGCGCCGGGCGCGTTCGAGCACGGTGCCGTCTCCGTAGAGCTCCGGAAGGGCGAGCAAGGCATTGCGTGTCGCTTTCGGCATCGATTGAGTCACCACGCTCAGCGCCGGGAGATCCTTGCCCTCCAGAGCTTCATACAGTTCCGACTCGAGCTCGGCACCGACCCCGCCGTGTCGGCAAATCGCGCGGAATACGGCGACGTGGCCGACATCGAGGCGCGCTCCGGAAATCCCGCACGCGGCCAGCGACTCGACGAGAAGCTGCTGGATCTCGAGATCGCTCTCGATTCCGGGGTGGCCGTAGATTTCCGCGCCGATCTGCAAGGGCTCCCGGGTCGAGTCGAGGCCCCGCGACCGGGTGAGCAGTACGCTCCCCGCGTAGCATAGCCGCGTTACGCCTTTCCTGTTCAGAAGGTGGGCATCGATCCGCGCGACCTGGGGCGCGATGTCGGCTCGCACACCCATCATCCTCCCGGAAAGCTGGTCGACCAGCTTGAAAGTGCGAAGATCCAGATCGTGTCCGGTGCCTGTGAGCAGCGATTCGAGGTACTCGAGCATGGGGGGAATCACCAGCTGGTACCCGTGCACGCGAAACAGCTCGAGGAGCTTCGCCCGCATCCGGTCGATGCGCTGCGCCTGCGGCGGCAGGATGTCCTCGAATTTTTCCGGAAGGAGCCAGTTGCGCATCGGGTTCCTTCGGAGCGAGCGCGTCTAGCGGATGAAAAACAGGATCAGCAGGCCGACCAGCATCGAGGAGAGCCCGAAAAAACGGATCTGTCCGTCAGTGAACTCCGTGATGCGTCGGAAGGTATTGCGCCACAGCGCCGGAAGCAGGAACGGCAGCAAACCCTCGATGACCAGCATGAGGGCAAATGCCATGAGAAACATCGTGCCCATTCACTTGCCGCCCCTTCCAGAGTTTCTGAAATACTTGAAGAACTCGGAATTGGGGTCGAGCACGATCACGTCGCTCTTGTTCTTGAAGCTCGCGCGGTAGGCGTCGAGGCTGCGGTAGAAGGCGTAGAACTCGGGATTCTCGTTGAAGGCGCGCGCATAGATGGCGGCCGCCCTGGCGTCGCCCTCGCCCTTCACGCGCTGGGCGTCGCGGTAGGCTTCGGCGATGATGATCTGACGCGTGCGGTCGGCTTCGGCGCGGATTTTCTCCGCCAGAGAGAAACCCTGCGAGCGCGAATCTGCTGCAACGCTTTTGCGCTCCGCGTCCATGCGCCGATAGACCGCCTCGCTCACCTCCTGCGGCAGCTCGATACGCTTGAGCCGCACGTCGACGATCTGCACCCCGATCTTGGCGACGTCGTCTTCCACCTTGTCGCGCACGATGCGCATGATGTCGTCGCGCTCGCCCGATACGACGTCGTGCACGGTGCGCTTCCCGAACTCTTCGCGCAGCGCCGCGTTCACCGTCTGCGACAGCCGCGTCTGGGCACGCTGCTCGTCCCCCTGGACGCTGATGTAGTACTGGCGCATGTCCTGTATGCGCCACTTGACGAAAGAGTCGACCAGGACGTTTTTCTTCTCCGAGGTGATGAAGCGCTCGGTGTCGGGCGTATCCAGCGTCAGGATCCGCTTGTCGAAATAGCGCACGTTCTGGATCAGCGGAATCTTGAAGTACAGGCCCGGTTCGTCGATCAGGTCCTTGATCTCCCCGAGCTGGAACACGATGGCCCGCTGGCGCTGGTCCACGGTGAACGCGGACAGGGCCGAGAGGACGATCAAGCCCGCGATGATCGCGAGAGCGACTCCGGAGCGGCTGGTCACGGGCGCTCCCCCCTCTCGCGCCCGCGCAGCGCGTCACGGGAGCGGGCTCCGGTGTCCGGCGCCGGAGGCGGCTCGGTGACGCGGGACGGCGCCGAGGACGCCTGCCCCTCCGGCTGCGCGCTCGCCGCAGTCATCTGGATGATCTTGTCGAGGGGAAGGTAGAGGAGATTGCTTCCCGCCTTGGCGTCGATCAGGATCTTGGCGACGCTCGACAGGATCTGCTGGACGGTATCGAGGTAAAGACGCTCGCGCGTCACACCCGGCGCCTTGTTGTACTCGACCAGGATCTGCCTGAAACGCGCCGCTTCGCCCTCGGCGTTCGCGATCACGCTCTGGCGGTAGCCATTGGCCTCCTCGGTCAGCCGCGAGGCGGTGCCGCGCGCTTTCGGAACGACGTCGTTGAAATACGCCTGTCCCTCGTTCTTTTGCCGCTCGAGGTCCTGCTTGGCGCGCACCGCATCGTCGAAGGCGGCTTGCACCTGCTCCGGCGGCTGCGCGTTCTGCATGGTCACCTTGCTGATCGAGATGCCCGTCTTGTAGCGGTCGAGGATCTGCTGCATCAGGGTCTGTGCCGACACCGCAATCTGCTCGCGGCCCTCATAGAGCACGAAGTCCATTTTGCTCTTGCCGACGATCTCCCGGAAAGCGCTTTCCGCGGCCTGCAGCACCGTGTCCTCGGGACGGCGGTTGGTAAACAGGTAGTCCACCGGATCCTTCAGGATGTACTGCACCGCGAATTGGATATCGGTGATGTTCTCGTCGTCGGTCAGCATCAGCGATTCGCGCAGCACCTTTGTCTTGACATTGTTGCGGTAGCCCACTTCGACCGTGCGCACTCCGGTCAGATCGACGATCTCGTTGCTCTGAATGGGATACGGCATGCGCCAGTGCAGTCCTGCAGTGGTCACCTCGGAGAATTTGCCGAAGGTGAGCACGACCCCCCGCTGGCCTTCCACGACGATGTAGAAACCGCTCGCGAGCCACGCGACTAGCACGACCAGGACGATCAGGCCCGCTCCGCCGCCAAGCTGCCGGACGCTCGGCGTCTCGCCGGGATCCTCGCCTCCGCCACGACGCCGGCCGAACAGGCTGTTCAGCTTCTGGTTGAACCTGCGCCACATCTCGTCGAGATCGGGCGGCCCCTCGTTACCTCCGCCTCGCTTGCCCCATTGCGGGTCGTTCAATGACATGAGAATCCTACGTTGTAGCCGCTTGGCCCAGTTTCTGCGAATCGGTCGGTTTCGGCGGGCTCGCCGGAGATGTCCTCGAGGCAGTTGCCTCGACGAGGGCCTGACGCAGGCCATCGACGCCATCGCCCGTTTTTGCGCTTAGACGAACGCGGCAAATTCTATCATATTCGTTTCGGTCCACTCCCGGACGAAGGCCGTTGCGGTCGATCTTGTTCCATACCAGGAGCCGGGGAACGGCGGCTGCGCCGATTTCGACGAGGACCTTGTCCACTTCCAGGATCTGCGCCTCGCGTGCATTGCTCGCGGCATCGACCACGTGCAGCAGTAGGTCGGCGTGGACCGCTTCTTCGAGCGTCGCCCGGAAGGCCGCGACGAGCGTGTGCGGAAGATCGCGGATGAACCCGACCGTGTCGGAGATCGCGACGTTCCCTGCCTCGGGCAGGTACAACCTGCGCGTGGTGGTATCGAGCGTCGCGAAGAGCCGGTCCTCGGCGAGCGCTCCCGCGTGAGTCAGTGTGTTGAAAAGCGTCGACTTGCCCGCGTTGGTGTAACCCACGAGCGAGACCGAAAAAGCCCTGCCGCGCTCTCGGGCGCGCCGCTGAACTTCGCGCCGGCGGCCGAGCTTGCCGAGCTTGTCCTTGAGAATCTTGACGCGGTTCGCGATCAGGCGCCTGTCGACCTCGAGCTGCGTCTCGCCCATGCCCCCGAGAAACCCCCGTCCGCCCCGTTGCCGCTCCAGGTGCGTCCAGCCGCGCACCAACCGCGTCGCCGCGTGCTGGAGTCGCGCGAGCTCCACCTGGAGCTTGCCCTCGTGACTCTTGGCGCGCTGGGCAAAGATGTCGAGGATCAGCCGAGTGCGGTCGACGACCGGACAGCCCAGCGCCTTCTCGAGATTGCGCTCCTGTACCGGCGACAAGACGTGATTGAATATGGCGAGCGAACCACCCTGCTCCTGCAGAGTCCGCTTGATCTCCTCGACCTTTCCGGAACCTGCGAAATGGGCGGGGTCGGGTCGGTCGCGGCGCCCGCGCACCAGGGCGAGCGGCCGGATCCCTGCGCTTGCCGCGAGAAGGCCCAGCTCTTCGATGCCTTCGGCGTAGCCGCCCGCGCCGAAGTCCAGGCCCACGAGCACGGCGGTGTTGCGCTCCGACGAACGCTCAGCCATCGCGCCAGATCGCAGTCGGTAGCGCGGCCGTATCAGCTCTCGGGAGCGGAATGATCGGCCGACAGATTGACTGCACGCGAAGGCACGACGGTGGAGATGGCGTGCTTGTACACCATTTGCGTCACGGTGTTCTTGAGGAGCACGACGTACTGGTCGAAGGACTCGATCTGGCCCTGGAGCTTGATCCCGTTGACGAGATAGATCGATACCGGCACGTGCTCCTTGCGCAGGGTATTCAGGAAGGGATCTTGTAGTAATTGTCCTTTGTTGCTCATGGCTTACCCCGGAGTCGTATTATTTGAAGGTCTACTGTAAAGGGTTTTGCGGAAAATGCCAATGTACTGCCGCCACTCTCAGACACGCCTGTCGACATAAGGGTTCCTGCCGCTGCGAAATTCGATCCGGAGCGGCGTCCCTTCCAGCCGGAACACCCGGCGGAAATCGGCCTCGAGATAACGGCGGTAGCTGTCGGACACGGCGTTGAGCGCGGTCCCGTGCACCACGACGATCGGAGGGTTGCTTCCGCCTTGATGCGCATAGCGGAGCTTGGGACGCGAGAGTCCCGCGCGCGGCGGGGCCTGCTTCGCCACCGCGGCGATCAGGGTGCGGGTGAGCCTCGGGGTGGGCAGCTTGGCCATGGCGGCCTTGTAGGCGGCGTCCACCGAGTCCATGAGCTTCGCGAGGCCGCGGCCTTCGCGAGCGGAGATGTAGTGAAAGCGCGCAAACGAGAGAAACTTGAGCTTGCGCGCGATGGCGCGCTTGGTCATGTCGCGCGCGTAGCTGTCCATGCCGTCCCATTTGTTCACCGCAACCACCACGGCCCGCCCGCGCTCGAGGATGAATCCGGCGATGTGCGCGTCCTGGTCCGAGATCCCGCCTCGGGCATCGAGGACGAGGACTGCGACGTTGGCCCGATCGATGGCCTGCAAGGTCTTCACGACCGAAAACTTCTCCACGCTTTCGAATACCTTCCCGCGGCGTCTCAAACCGGCGGTGTCGACGAGAACATAGCGTCGGCCCCGTATCGCGAGCTCGACGTCGATCGCATCGCGCGTAGTGCCCGGCTCTTCGAACGTCACCATGCGCTCCTCGCCGACCAGCGCGTTGACGAGGGTGGACTTCCCGGCGTTGGGGCGACCCACGATGGCGATCCGTACTGCGCCGTCGGTTTCGCCGCTCTCCTTTTCAGCGGGGAAATCGGCAAGCGCGGCTTCGACCAGGTCGTGCACTCCCCCCCCGTGCTCGGCGGAAATCGCGTACGGCGCACCGAGCCCCATTTCGTGGAATTCGAGCGTCGCGAGCTCGGCATTCATGCCCTCGGCCTTGTTGACCGCGACGAATACGCGCCGGCCGATCCGCCGCAGCTCCTCTCCGATCGCCCGGTCCCGCGTCGTGAGGCCCTCGCGGGCGTCGGTCACGAGGACGATGACGTCGCTTTCGGCGATGGCGGTTCTCGCCTGTTTGGCCATCTCGACGAACACGCCACTCGCTTCCGGTTCCAGCCCGCCGGTATCGACCACGAGGTAGGGCCGCTCGCCCAGGCGTCCCAGCCCATAGTGGCGATCTCGCGTCAGACCCGGGACATCGGCAACCAGGGCATCCCGGGTGCGCGTGAGCCGGTTGAACAAGGTGGACTTGCCGACGTTGGGCCTGCCGACGATGACGAGAGTGGGTTTCATGGCGAAGGACCGTGGCCGGGTCCAATCCCGGTTACTCCGTGCTCAGGGCGAACAGATTCCCGTCCTGAGTCTGCACCAGGAACCCGCGGTCGAGCCGCACGAGCAACGATCTGATAGGGCTGCCGTCGGTGGCGACGCGGCCGACGAAGGCGCCGCTTTCACGCGAAAGGAAATGCACGTAGCCTTCGACGTCGCCAACGGCGACCTCTCGCCCAAGTGCCAGTGGCGCGCTCAGGCGCCTCAGGAACAGGCGATCCTGCTTCCAGATCGTCGCGCCGCCGGCACGGTCCAGAGCGTGCACCGCGCCCTTGTCGTCGCTGACAAAGACATAGCGCGCGTCGAGCGCCAGTCCGGCAGTGCTCGACAACTCGCGTGTCCACAGCGCGTTGCCGTTGGCGAGGTCGAAGCAGCCGATCCGCCCTTGGTAGGCCGCGGCGCACACTTCGCGCTCGGCAGCGACAGGCAGCCCGACCACGTCGGTGACGCGTTCCAGTTCCGTCGCTCCGCGAGGCAGGGCGACGTTCGTCTCCCAGCGCACGCCGCCGTTGGCGAGCGCGATCGACACGAGCTTCCCTCCGGCAAACCCGGTAAGGAGATAGCCCCGGTCGGCGATCATGCCCACGGGGGACCTGACCGAGAGAGGCGGGCTCGACCGCTGGTACAGCCAACGCCGCTTGCCGTCCGTTGCGTCGAGGGCGAACAGGCGGCCGTCGGCGCTGCGGACAATCACTAGATCTCCCGTCACTAGGGGCGCCGACAGCACTTCGCTCGATACGCGCGCGCGCCATCGCGCCTCGCCCGTACGCCCGTCGAGCGCGATGACCTCGCCGTCGAACGTTCCGACCGCCACGAGCGTGCCGTCGGAGCCCACTCCGCCGGACAGCGTGCGGCCCGCATTGATCCGCCATGATTCCCGCCCGTTCGACGCGTCGAAGCGGGCGACGGTGCCGTCCTGCGCCGCGGCGTAGACGCCGCCAACCGCCAGCGCGGGAAACAATATCGCGTCTCCCGCATTGCCGACGCTCGCCCGCCACAGCGTGCGCACCGCTACGCTCGCGGGCAATTCCGGGAGCTCGGCCATCTTCGGCCCGGGCGAGCCTGAGCATCCGGCGAGGAGCAAGCCGGCGAGGAAGAGGCGCTGCATCAGCCCTCTCCGAGCGCCTCGAGCTTCAGTCGCAGCGCGTCGCGCAGCGGTCCCGCTCCGGCCTTCTCCAGCGCGGCCCTGTAGGCGGCTCGCGCCTCGGAACGTCTCTTCTGCGTAGCCAGAATGTCCCCGCGCTGCGAAGCGTAGAGGGCTTCGAAGCTCGGATGAGGCTTTGCTTCGAGAATTTTCAGCGCGGCGTCGGGCTCGTTGTCGTCGAGCAAGACGCTCGCCAGCCTCAAGGCGGCGATCGAGCGTATCTCATCGCTCCCCGCGTGATCGATGACCCACTGAAGTTGCGCGCGCGCGGTCTTCAGGTCTCCCGCTTGAAAGTGGATTTTGGCCGACACCAGCGCTGCGAGCGGCGCGTAAGCGCTGTGCGGAAAGTTCTCCAGAATCGCCCCCGCGGCTTCCCGGGTCGTCTTGAGATCGCTCGCGCGCGCCGCCTTCTGCAGCGTGTCGTACAGCACGGCGGCGTGCGCGGCCTGCGAGCGTTGATACCATGTCCAGCCGTTCCATGCTCCGATCGCCGCGCACACGAGCGTGGCTCCGAGAATGATCGCACCGCCATGCTCCTTCCACCAGGCCTTCAGGGCGGCGAGCTGTTCCTGTTCTTCGAGGTCGTATGTCGCCATGGGGTTTCCAAAGTTCCTGTCACGAACGCTCAAACGCTCTGTTGGATGATTCCAGCCACGCGTGTGGGTGCGATCCGCACTTGGGCGTCCGCCGCACGCAGGGGTTTCAGGCTGACTTCACCGGCCGCCAGTTCTTCGGGGCCGATGATGATAGCAAAGCGCGCCCCGCTCGAGTCGGCCTTCTTCATCTGTGTCTTGAAGTTGCCGCCGCCGGCGTGCATGAGCACGATGAGACCGGCATCGCGCAGACTCTCGGCGAGGCGCAGCGCCTGCGCAGCGGTCCCGTCACCGACGTAGACAATATAGGCGTCCGCAGAGCGAGCCGGGGCAACGAATTGGTATTCCTTCATTAGCAGCACTATGCGCTCCACGCCCATGGCAAAGCCGCAGGCCGGCGCGGCCTTGCCGCCCAGCTGCCCGATCAGCCCGTCGTAGCGTCCTCCGCCGGCGATCGTTCCCTGCGAGCCCAGGCGAGTCGTGATCCACTCAAACACCGTGCGGTTGTAGTAATCGAAGCCGCGCACCAGGCGCGGATCGACCACGAAGCCTATACCGGCGGCGTGGAGCAATGCCTGTAGCGCCGTGAAGTGTTCACGAGCGGCAGCGTCGAGATAGTCGATCAGTTTCGGCGCTGCTTCTACCAGATGCTGGAGACGGGGATTCTTGCTGTCCAGCGTGCGCAGCGGATTGGAGTGCAGGCGACGGCGGGCGTCTTCGTCCAATTGATCCAAGTGCGCTTCGAAGTACTTCACCAAATCGACCCTGTGCTCCGCCCGCGCTTCGGCGTCACCTATGGAGTTGATATGCAGTTCCACATCGGTGATGCCGAGCTGCTTCCACAAACGGGCGAGCATGGCGATTTGCTCGGCATCGACATCCGGTCCCGCGAAGCCCAGAGCCTCGACGTCGATCTGGTGGAATTGCCGATACCGTCCCTTCTGTGGCCGCTCATAACGAAACATCGGCCCGCTGGTCCAAATTCTCTTCGGGCCATCGTGGAGCAAGCTGTGTTCGATTACCGCACGTACGATACCGGCAGTCGCTTCCGGGCGCAGTGTGATACTGTCGCCGTTGCGATCGGGGAAAGTGTACATCTCCCTCTCGACGATGTCGGTGACCTCGCCGATGGAGCGGTTAAACAGCTGAGTCGCCTCGACCACGGGCAAGCGCATATTCCCGTAGCCGTAGCCGGCGAACAGACCGCCGACTGCGCTCTCGAGAAAATCCCAGAATTTCGCCTCCTCCGGCAGGATATCGTTCATCCCGCGGATGGCCTGAATATTCTTGTTCATGAAGCTTCTGCGCGGCGGCGCCAGCCGCCGTCAAGAGATTTAGTGAGTTGCCCGAATGGGAATAGTCTGGTTGTCACTGTCTGCTTCGCCATCGCCGCCCCGGCCCTTCTTCGCCGGTGCGGCGAGCCGTGCACGCGCCGCGCTGTCACCCGCGTAAGTGGCAGCCACGTAGTCGTCCACCAGGCGCTGGAAATCTTCGGCGATCGTCTCGCCCTTGAGAGTCACCGTCTTCACGCCGTCCACATACACCGGCGCTACCGGACGCTCGCCCGAACCGGGAAGAGAAATACCGATATTGGCGTGCTTGCTTTCCCCGGGCCCGTTGACGACGCAGCCCATGACGGCGACGTGCATGTCCTCGACTCCGGGATAGCGCTCGCGCCACTGCAGCATCTGCTCTCGAAGATAGCTCTGGATCTTTTCGGCGAGTTCCTGGAAGGTGGTGCTGGTGGTGCGGCCGCAGCCCGGGCAGGCGATCACCATCGGCGAGAACGAGCGCAAGCCCATGGTCTGGAGCAACTCCTGGGCGACCATGACCTCGCGGGTCCGGTCGCCGCCGGGCTCAGGCGTGAGCGAAATGCGAATCGTGTCGCCGATGCCCTCTTGGAGCAGCACCCCGAGCGCGGCGGTGGAAGCCACGATGCCTTTTGTTCCCATCCCCGCCTCGGTGAGCCCGAGGTGCAGCGGATAGTCGCAGCGGCGCGCGAGCTCCCGGTACACGGCGATCAGATCCTGGACGCCGCTCACCTTGCACGAGAGCACGATGCGATCTCCGGCGAGACCCAAGGCTTCCGCTCGCGCCGCCGATTCGAGCGCCGAGGCGACCAGCGCCTGCCGCGTTACCGTGTCGGAATCGACGGGCTCCCGTGCCCGCGCGTTCTCGTCCATGAGCCGCGCGAGCAGTTCCTGATCGAGGCTGCCCCAGTTGACGCCGATTCTCACGGGCTTGTCGTAGCGGCAGGCCATCGCGATCAGGGTCGCGAATTGCTCGTCGCGCTTGGCGCCCCGCCCGACATTGCCCGGGTTGATTCGGTACTTCGCCAGCGCCCGCGCGCAGTCGGGGTGCTCGGCGAGGAGCTTGTGGCCGTTGAAATGGAAATCGCCCACCAAGGGCACGTCGCAGCCCATGGCGTCCAGGCGCTCGCGGATGCGCGGGACCTGCGCCGCCGCTTCGGCGGTGTTGACGGTGATGCGCACGAGCTCCGAACCGGCACGGGCAAGCTCGGCTACCTGGGTCGCGGTGCTGTGCAGGTCGGCGGTATCGGTGTTGGTCATCGACTGCACCAGCACCGGTGCACCCCCTCCGATCAGCGCGTGTCCCACCCGGACTTGGCGCGTTTTCTGCCTCGGAATGTTCGCCATCGCCTGCTCAGTTCAGCGTCAAGCGCGCGACTTCGATCTGGATGTACGGTTTCAGATCGACGGGCTTGTCGTTGTAGGTAAGGCGCACGGCCGCCCCGCTGCCGATCACCAGGGACAAGGGGCGCAGTCCGATGACGACCCTGCGGCTCCCGGCTGGATTCAGCTGCGACATCAGGGTCTTGCCGTCCCGGTCCCTGATCTCGACCCAGGATTCGCGATCGAACTCGAGTCGAATCCGCCCCTCGCCTCCGGGGCCGCCGGAGGGCTGCTGCGCCTGCGCGGCAGGCGCCTCGGCAACACCGGCTGAAGGCGCCGCCGGAGCCGCTGGAACTTCCATTTCTGCGCGCGGCGCGGCGGGCTGTACCACGGGGCGCGCCCTGGATTCCTTTTGCGGGGGAGGTGCATTCGACTCGAATCTTGCCCAAGGGAAAGTTCCTGCGCGCCACTCGTAGAGAATCCCGGCCACGACAACGAGGGCCAGGACCGAAAGAGCCAGGTAGACTCGGGTGCCGCGCTTGCCGCTATGCACGAAAGGGATGCCCTTGTCGCGCAGATCGAGGTCGATCTCCCCGGGGACGTAGCGCCGGTCGAGCTCATCGAGCAGGGGCTGCGGATCGGTGTCGAGCAGCTTGGCGTAGCCGCGCACCATCCCGCGGACGAACGTCCCTCCGGGCAGCTTGTCGAACTCCTCGGCTTCGAGCGCCTCGATCTGGCGCACGCCGTACTTGAGTCGTTGCGCGACGTCGGCGATCGACAACTGGCGCTCGGCGCGCAGCCGAGCGAGGGTCCGCCCGGGCCCGGCACTGGCGGAAGGCGCACTGGGTTCGGCCGTCTCGTTCATTCGAACCGCCCTTTTTGCAGTTCCTGGTACTCCTTCGATCCGGGAAAGCGCCGACGCAGCTGATTGGCGTAGCTCGTCACGGATGATGAGTCTCCCACTTTGCGTTCAATCCGCAGCGCAAGCCACAGCGATTCCGCGGTCGGTTCGGCGAGCTTGTTGTAGCGGCCCACGAGTGTGCGCGCGCCGTCGAGCTCCCCGCGCCGGTACTTGAGCTGGGCGAGATTGATCAACGCCGGATGGTAATTCGGATCCAGCTTGAGCGCACGTTCGAGATAATCGTAGGCATCGCGTTCGTTGTTCTTGCGCATCGCACACACCGCCGCCATCGCATAAGATTTTTGCGGCGTGGCGTAAAGGGGGTGGCGGACCGCCATCAGGAAATAGCGAATCGATTCTTCCTCGCGCTTGTTTTCGCATAGAAACCATGCGTAGTTGTGATTGGTGTCCGGGTCGTTGGGATTGAATCTCAGCGAGCGCTCGAACGCCTCTTCCGCCAGGTCCTTTTCGCGCAAGTCGCCGTACACCAGGCCCAGCACGTTGTACGCGGGCGCGTAACCCGAGTCAGCCGCGATCGCGATGCGCGCTTCGGAGAGAGCCACGCCGAGGTTTCCCCTCTGATAATACGAGCCGGCCAGCTCGGTATGAATGCGCGCGCGCTCGCGGCCGCCGGCCACCTCCCCGATGACGGCTCCGCTGTCAGTTTCGCCAGGCAAGGCTCCGGAGAGCGGCCCCCCGGCGCAGCCGAAAAGCGATGCGACACCGGCGAGCACCGTCGCAGCGCGAAGCGATCGATTCAAGAGCTCATCCCTTCCGAGCGCGCCGGCCTCCGGGTGCGGTCGTGGATCCTTCCGGCGAGTTGTCCGCATGCAGCATCGATCTCCTCTCCGCGCGTCTTGCGCGTGGTCGTGACGACCCCGGATGCGCTGAGCACCTCACTGAACCGTTCGATCACGCGGCGCGGGGAGCGCACGAAGCCCGAGCTCGGGAACGGATTGAACGGAATCAGGTTGATCTTGCACGGCACCCGCGAAACCAAATCTATGAGCTGGCGTGCGTGCTCCTCGGCGTCGTTGACGCCTTCGAGCATGACGTATTCGAAGGTGATGAAGTCGCGCGGCGCGCGCTCGAGGTACCGCCGGCACGCGGCCAGCAATTCGGCGAGCGGGTACTTGCGGTTGATCGGCATGAGCGTGTCGCGCAGCGCGTCGTTCGGCGCGTGCAAGGATATCGCGAGCGCCACCGGGCATTCCGCCGCCAGGCGGTCGATCATCGGCACGATGCCGGACGTGGACAGCGTCACGCGGCGCCGCGAAAGCCCGTAGGCGTCCTCGTCGATCATCAGCTTCAGCGCAGAAACGGTATTGTCGAAGTTGAGCAGGGGTTCGCCCATCCCCATCAACACGACGTTGCTGATGACGCGCTCCCCGCCCGGGGTCGCGCCGAGCTCGCGGTTGGCGAGCCACAGCTGCCCGACGATCTCGGACACCGAGAGATTGCGGTTGAATCCCTGCCTGCCGGTCGAGCAGAACTGGCAGGCAAGGGTGCAGCCCGCCTGGGTGGAGATGCACAAGGTGCCTCGGTTGGTTTCGGGTATGAATACCGTGTCCACCGCATTGCCTTTGCCGACGTCGAGCAGCCACTTGCGGGTTCCGTCTCGGGCCAAGCTGTCGCTCACGATTCTCGGGGGCGAAACGCACGCGGTCCGCGCGAGCTTTTCACGCAGCGATTTCGCGACGTCGCTCATCCGCGCAAAATCCGATTCGCCGAGGCGGTGCATCCAGCGCTTGAGTTGTCGCGCCCGGAACGGTTTCTCCTCGAGGCTTGCGACGAAGGCGGCGAGCCCTTCGGCGTCCAGATCGAGGAGATTGGTGCTCATTTAACGGGAAAAGATCTCGGAAGCGGAAAAAAAGTATGCGATCTCGGTGCGGGCGGTCTCGGGCCCGTCGGAACCGTGCACCGCGTTCGCATCGATGCTCTCGGCGAAATCGGCGCGTATCGTGCCCTTTGTCGCCTTCTTCGGATCGGTCGCGCCCATCAGCTCGCGGTTCCGCGCAATGGCGCCCTCGCCCTCCAGCACCTGCACCATGATCGGCCCGGAAGTCATGAATCTCACCAGATCGCGGAAAAACGGACGCCCGCGATGCACCGCGTAGAAGCCTTCGGCCTCCTGCTGCGACAGATAGCGCATGCGCGCTGCCACGATCTTCAGGCCGGCCTGCTCGAACCTAGAGTAGATTTGTCCGATGGCGTTTTTCGCCACTGCATCGGGTTTGACGATGGACAAGGTTCGCTCTACAGCCATGCAAGATCTCCGGTTTGAATTCTGGAAGCGACACGAGAAACTCGCCTAACGTTTTATTTTATCAGGCTTTTGCCGGAGTGTCGCGCCTGGACCAGGACTCGTCTGGCGGTTCGTCTGCCGTCAGGGGAAGACAATCCTAGACCGCGGAAAACGCGTTCATCATGTCAGCGTTCTGTAAGTCTAGCATCAGCTTATTGCAAGCCTGACCCGCGTACAGTTGCACGCGTAGTCTCTTTCCTCCTCTGTGGCGTGGGGGCGCGACTCGCGCTCCCACGCACTTTTTTCCGGGGCGTCCGTGTGCCCAGTTCAAGAACCCGGAGCCCGTCCGCGTGCTATCCTGAACTTCGAACCGGTTCAACCACTTGTCATGCGAGTTCTGATCGTCGAAGACGACAATGCATTGGCGGACGGGCTGATGCGAACGCTGAGACAGTCGGGCTACGCCGTGGATCATGCGGAATCGGGCGAGCTTGCGTTGCGAGCCTGCGCGGAAGAACACTATGACCTCGTCGTGCTCGACGTCAGTCTTCCGGGCATCGACGGGTTCGAGGTGTTGCGCCAACTGCGCCGCGACAACCACTCCGGCAGCATCCTGATCCTGACCGCGCACGATGCCGAGGCCGATCGCGTGCGCGGCCTCGACCTCGGGGCCGATGACTACGTCGCCAAACCCTTTTCGCTCCCCGAGCTGGAAGCGCGCGTGCGCGCGCTCATCCGCCGCAGCCAAGCGGTCAAGAGCCCCAAGCTGCGCTTCGGCCGCTTGAGCGTCGATACGGTGGCGCGACGGGCGAGCATCGGACCGGACCTTCTCGACCTCACCCCGCGCGAGTGGGCGGTGCTCGAATATCTGCTCATGCGGGTCGGGCAGGTGGTCAGCAAGGAGCACATGCTGCAGGCGATGTGCAGCTGGGACGACTCGCTGACCCACAACGCCATCGAAGTGTATATCTCGCGGCTGCGCTCGAAACTCCACGACGCGGGAATCAGGATCCGCACGGTGCGCGGATTCGGCTATATGGTCGAAGACCCGGATGCGGTCTAGCCTTCGCACGCATCTCACCTATTGGCTGACCGGCCCGTTGCTGTTGCTGGTTGTTGCGGGAAGCTTCGTTTCCTATCGCATCGCGCTCGATGCGGCCACCAAGGCCTACGACAGCGCGCTTCTCGATCCGGTCCTCGCGATCGCCAGTCACCTGCGCCGCACCGGCAGCCGCCTCGAGCTCGACCTGCCTTCGATCGCGATCGAAGCGCTGCGCATCGATACCGAGGACCGTGTCTACTATCAGGTGCTGGGGCCGGATGGCGAGCTGATCGCCGGGACGCCGCGGCTGCCCGCGCCTCCGGAGCGCTTGGCCCCGGAGGCGCATGTCTTCTACGACGCAAAGCTCGAGGGCGAGCGCGTGCGCGTCGCGGCCCGCGCGGTCAAGGTCGAGCCGGGAACTGCGATCGTCCAGGTCGCGGAAACGCTGGTGAAGCGAGACAAGCTCGTGCTCGAGCTCCTGGTCGCTTCGACCGTGCCTCAGTTGCTGATAGCGTTTGCCGCCGTGGCACTTTTCTGGCTCGGCATCGGTCAGGGATTGAGGCCCCTGGACCGCCTTCGCGACGAGATCGCGGCACGTTCTCCGCGCGACCTCCGCCCTGTGCCGGAGCAGGACAAGCCGCAGGAGGTGCGCGCGCTCGTAGGCGCGCTCAACCGGCTGCTCTCACGGCTCAACGCTGCGATCGAATCGCAGCAGCGCTTCATCGCCAACGCGGCACACCAGCTGCGAACGCCTCTTGCGGGACTCAAGACTCACGCGGAGCTCGCGCGCCGCCAGCCTTCGACTTTGGAACTGCGCTCGCTACTGGACATGATCTCAGGGGAGACTCAGCGCACGAGCCACCTCGTCAACCAGTTGTTGACACTGGCCCGCGCGGAGCCGGGAGAAGCGGCGAGCGGCGACCAGCCCGTCAACCTGCACGAGACCATCAGCCGTGATCTGCGCGACTGGGTGCAGCGCGCCGTCGGGAAGAACATCGATCTCGGCTTCGAGCTCGACGATGCATGGATCCTCGGTGAACCGCTGCTCCTGCGCGAACTGGCGGCGAACCTGCTCGACAACGCGCTTGCCTACACCCAGCCGGGCGGCAGCGTCACGGTGCGCACGGGAGCCCGCGACGGCGAGTCGGTGCTCGAGGTCGAGGACGACGGGCCGGGCATTCCCGAGGCCGAGCGCGAGAAGGTCTTCGAGCGCTTCTATCGCATCCCGGCGACCGGGGGCGAAGGCTGCGGATTGGGATTGTCCATCGTCTCGGAGATCGCGGAGAGGCACGGCGGCACCGTAGAACTGAGCCGGCCCCCAGGGGGGCGCGGCACGCTGATCCGGGCAGTTTTTCCGCGTCTCGCCGCCCAGGCCGCCCACGCCGTTCTCCCCGTTTCTACTCGAACGGTTCCCACGTCACGATGAGACCCGCCTCGCCCGCGGTCGCGCGGAACTCGCAAGCATCGCCGATGCCCGGAACGGAAACGAGCTCGTCGCCGCAGTAAATGAAGGGAAGGCGGTCGCGGCGCCACGGGGGAATGCCTCGCTCCTGGAACAAGTTCTTCAGCGTGCGACGGGGCCGGCCAGGGTCGAGGCGCAACCGCTCGCCGCCCTGTCGCAGGCGCGCGGTGACGCGCGCCCCGCGCAGTTTCGCGAGACTCAAGCCCCGTCCTTCTTCCGGCTTGAACTTCACCACTCCGCCGAGCGAAAGCATCGGCAGGGCGTTTCCGCCATCCCAGACTTCGCGCAGGTTGCGCTCGAGCGCCGGCGAGGCGCGCCGCAGATACAGCCTTTCGCGGTAACGGAGAAACGTCCACCCCGGTACCGCAAGGCCGATTCGGGCGTCGGGTCGGGACTCCCTCAGCTGGCGCAGCAGCTCGTCGGTTCGCGCCGCCGAGAGCGGCTCGATATTCTTCGCCTCGCACCAATAGCGCAACAGGTTTTTGGCGCGAGCTACACCGAGGTGCTGCAGATCCGCGACGTTGACGCCTTCGGTTCCCGCGCAGCGTTCGAAGTCGGTTCGCGCCATCTCATCGAGCAGCTCGCGCGCTTCGGCAAGGTGGGCCGCTGCCCGAGCGATTGTCGCGCGCGCCCCGGGAAATTGTCGCTCGAGAAGTGGAAAAACGTCGCGCCTCAGAAAATTTCTTCTGCGGCTGGTATCGGCATTGCTTTCATCCTCGACCCATTCGAGGCCGTGCAGGCGCGCATGGGTCTCGATCTCCGCGCGGGACACCGCGAGCAGCGGGCGCAGCAATCGCGCCCGCGTGCCGGAAATCGACCTGAGGGGAGACATAGCGGCGAGGCCCCGCAGGCCCGCCCCGCGCAGAAGCCGCAGCAGAAGCGTCTCGGCCTGATCATCGCAATGCTGCGCGAGGACGACAAAGTCGGCATCTACGCGCGCAAAGGCCTCGTAGCGGGATCGGCGCGCCGAGCCCTCCAGTCCCAGATCGCGGTGGGGAGCGATGTCGACGGTTTCCAGCTGCAGCGGAACCTCCAGCCTTGCGCACAACCCGCTGCAAAACTCCGCCCAGCGCGCGGCGTTGGGGCTGATGCCGTGATTGACGTGCACCGCGCGCAGCGAAAACCTGAGCGCGGGCGCCAGCCCGAGCAGGATGGAAAGGAGGGTTACCGAATCGAGGCCGCCCGAGAGGCCCAGCGCGAGGTGCGCCCCCGGAAAAATCTCGGGCGCAAGCACCGCCGCCACCCGTCCGGGCAATTCACTTGAGCTCGAGTTCCTTGAACTTCCCATAGCCCATCAGGCGCTCGAAACGCTCCTCGACGAGTTCCTGCGGGCGCTTGTCGGCAAGACTGCGCAGCGCGTCGGCGAGCGCTTTCTTCAGGCTTTGAGCCATGGCGGCCGGATCGCGGTGCGCGCCGCCCAGAGGTTCGTTGACGATCCTGTCGATCAATCCGAGAGTCTTCAGACGGCTGGCGGTGATGCCGAGCGTTTCTGCCGCCTCAGGCGCCCTGTCGGCGCTCTTCCACAAGATCGAAGCGCAGCCCTCTGGTGAAATCACCGAGTAAGTCGCGTACTGCAGCATCATCACGACGTCGCCCACGGCGATCGCGAGCGCTCCGCCCGAACCGCCCTCGCCGATGACGGTGCAAACGAACGGCACCCTCAATTCCGCCATCACGTAGAGGTTGCGGCCGATCGCCTCGGCCTGCCCGCGCTCTTCCGCTCCGATCCCCGGATACGCCCCGGGCGTATCGACGAAGCTCAAGACCGGGATGCCGAACCTTTCCGCGAGCCGCATGAGCCGCATGGCCTTGCGGTAGCCTTCCGGCCGGGGCATGCCGAAGTTGCGGAAGATCTTTTCCTTGGTATCGCGTCCCTTTTGATGGCCGATCACGACCGCCGACTGCCCGTTGAAACGGGCAAGACCTCCGACGATCGAGGGATCGTCGGCAAACGAGCGGTCGCCGTGCAATTCCTCGAAATCGGAAAACAGAGCCGCGACATAATCGAGCGTGTACGGACGCTGCGGATGCCGCGCCACTTGAGCGACCTGCCAAGGCGTGAGCTTTCCATAGATCTCCTTGGTGAGCGCGGCGCTCTTTTTCTGCAGGCGCTGGATTTCCTCGGAGATGTCGGTCGCAGACTCGTCCTGCGCAAAGCGCAGCTCCTCGATTTTCGCCTCGAGCTCGGCGATCGGCTGCTCGAAATCGAGAAACGCCGTTTTCATAGGAAAACCCCGAGGCCATTGTACCCGAAGCCCGTAGCACCCTTGGTCGATCTCAATATTCGACCGGGATCGGATCTAGGCTGCGCCAGAGATACCAGGTTGCGACCGAGCGCCAAGGGTCCCAGACCGAGGCGATCTTGCGCATCGTCCGAAGCGACACCGACCTGCCGCGGAAATAATTCAGACAGATGGCACGCTGCAGACCCAGATCGTCCAACGGCAGCACATTGGGGCGCAACAGGCAAAACATCAGGAACATTTCCGCGGTCCAACGGCCGATGCCGCGAACCTGGACGAGCTCGGCGACCACGGCCTCGTCATCCATCTCGGCCCAGGCGGCAACGTGCAGGGTCCCGCGGACGAAATGGCGGGCGAGCCCGCCGAGATACTCGGCCTTGCGCCTGGACAGGCCGCAGCCGATGAGCCGCGCGTGTCCCGCATCGATGAGCTGCTCGGGAAGCACTCGGGGAGCGAGCGCGACGACGCGCGCCCAGATGCTCGCGGCGGCTTTGACCGAAATCTGCTGGCCGACGATCGAGCGCGCAAGCGTGAAGAACGGCTCGCCGCGGGGCTCGAGCGCGATGCGAGGGTGATCGCGGATGATCTCCGCGAGCACGGCATCGCGGCGCGCGAGCGCGCGCTTGGCCCGCATCCAGTAAGCCGGCGCGGCAAGCTTGCGCCGCTTCACGCGCACGAGGCGAGCGGCAGATTGAGGAGAAGATTCTGCGGCTTCATGCGGACCACCCCGTTCTCGTTCATCGACAATGCCATGTATACAGGCTTGCCCGCGAGGTCGGCGCGCATCGACGCGGGGTCTTCGAAATCCAGCCGGAACAGAGCGAGCATGCGCCTGAGCGTCCCGGGCTCGATCTCCTCTCCACGCCACAGACCGTTGAGCATCGCGGTCGACTCAGAGTCCAGGCCGATGTGCCAGACCCAGCCGCGGTCCTCGATCGCGCGCAAAGGCCCGACGCTCACCGCGACGCCGAAGAAATGCAGTATCCACTTCTCCATCACGCGGCAGAACGCCCGGTTCGCGGCTCGCCCAAAATTCATGCTGATCACGAAATCGTGACGCTGATCGCGCAGCCAGTACGCCTGGGCATTTTCCGTATCGAGCACTTCGAGGTTTACGGTCGCGAGCGACGCCTGGGATTCGACGATGAGGCGACCCAGGCTGCCGAGGCTGCGGCCCGAGGCGTGCATCTCAACGGTCTCGAGGTCCGCGAGCATCACCGCACCGTCGTCGGTGCTCGCCTTCTGTTCCCGGAAGAAGAGTTCTCCCGCGCGCGGCTCGAGCGCGTCGTCGCAGCCCTGGAGAATGCTGCGTACGATGATCTGCGCGAGCTGGTCGATGAAAAGCGGCGGGACCGCGACCTCTTCGCCCGAAAAAATCTCCAGGTAGCAGGATTCCAGCGACGCCGCGCGCTTCAGTCTCCCGAGGAACGCGAGCAGGATGCGGTAGTTGTCACGGGCGTCCGCGTCCTCGATTGACTGCAGAGCCGACGCGGGCGGGTCCCGGCGCGGCTCGTCCATGAGCGCCTCGTGCAAAGCGATCTCGTTCGGCCCGGACTCTTCCGCGGGCCGGATCTCCGGGCGCATCAGGTAGGCCCGCAGGAAATCGTCGGTGACGGAGAGGCGTCCCTCGCTGTCGCGCTCGAGCAGGTGAAACCCGGAATTGCGCCAGAAATCCTGCACGGCGCTCGGACGATGAGGGCGCTGCGCCGCGCGGCTAGGCCACCGCGCCGGCCAGGGTGAGTACGCGACTGTGGGACGAGACGTGCTGGACCAGGAATTCCATCTGGTCCGCGAGAATCTTCCGGTTGGTGAGGATGAGGTACTCCGCCTTGTTCGGCACGTAGGGCGCGTACAGAAGCTCAAGGCCCGATTCTTCCGGCACGCGGTTGCGCTTGATTCCGTTGCAGGCCCGGCACGCCGTGACCACGTTCATCCAGGTGTCGGTGCCGCCGCGCGACACCGGGCGAATATGGTCCCGAGTCAGCCGCAGGAAGCTGAATCCCCCTCCGCAATACGCACAGATATGGCGGTCGCGGCGAAACAGCTCGCGGTTGTTGAGCGGCGGCACCTGATTGAAGCCTTTCATCGCCATCGCCTTGCCCTTGATCGCGATGATCGAACGCGCCGTGATGCTCGAGCGCCTGCCCGTCGCCCGGGAGATGCCGCCGTGGAAAACGAACTCCTGTTCGCCGAGCGTCCACGCCACCAGGTTCTTCGCGTAGTAAAAGCACGCCTGCTGCCAGTTGACCCAGCGGTGGGGAACCCCGTGATTATCCAGGGTCAGAATCAGCGGAATTTCGCCCGCCATAAAACGTCTCCGACTCTCCATGCTTGGAAACTGCAGCGGATTGTGCCGGAAAATTCCGAGCTACGCCAGATTCAGCGCTTAAGCCGCTTTGGACGCCGATTCGGCCAGTTCCGCCCTGTAGGCCTCCTCCATCCGCGGCTTCAAGTCGTGCTTGGCGAGCGCCTCGGTAAACAGCCTGCGAATCTCCGGCTTTTCGTCGACGTAGTCGATCTGGTCGCCGCCCATGCGCCTGCTGATCCAGGCTTTGGGAACCCCTTGTTCGTTCCGAATCGACGTGGCTTCGTGCTTGAACGCCAGATAGCGAGCCGGGGCCGTGCCCGTATTGAAATGCTGGTGGAACCACATGTTCGGCGGCACGATCATCGTTCCGACCTGCCAGTCGTAACGGCGCGGCTCGTCGCCCTCGGGCCACATCAGGCTATAGCCCTCCCCGGAGAGCACGATCACATGCGCGCCGGGGCCGTGCGCGTGTGCTTTCTTGTACGTGCCGATGGGAAACTGTGAGATATGGCTGTTCATCGAACCCCGCGCCATATTGAAGCGGATGTGCCCGCCACCCGCGCCGCGCTCCTTGGCGGAAATGAGCGGCAAGTTGACGGCGTCGGCGACGAAGTTCGTCTGCAGCAGCAGGCCCTTCTGCTCGCCCTTGTTGCTGAAGTAGTCCGGCTCGCCGGAAAAGCGGTTCTTGAAATCGTATTTCGTGTTGAATACGAACTCGACATCCTCATAGAGGTTGATGACCGCGGGCCCGTTGGTTACCGCCACGTAGCGCGCCGGCTCTCTGCCTGATCCGTTGAAATGCTGGTGCCAGGCATTCAAGGGGATCGCAAACAGCGAGCCCGCTTTCCATTCGAAGGTGATGCGCTGGCCGGCGTCGTTCCAAACCGTCGTCGAGCCGCGGCCGGTCAATACGTAGATCATCTCCTCGAACAGCTGTCGCTGCGGCGCGAGCTTCGCCCCTGCCGGGATTTCGCACACGTAGCAGTCGTTCGAGGTCCGCGAGGCGTCGTGATTGAGATAGACCCCGGACCCTCCGCGCCGTGCCCAAGGCTTCAGCGCAACGGTGCGCAGGTTCGCAACGTAGTGCGCGCCGATGATGTCCAGACCCTCGCTTCGCACCCAGCGCGCGTACGGCGTGTCTTTTTCGGTCGCGAACTTCTTTGCGAATTCTTCCGGGACGATAGCGTCTCTAGCCATGAAATGCTCCTGCGCCTGTACCAATAGGATTTGTTTCGCCTGGACAGCCTCGAGCCACCGCCCGAGACCGGCGCCCCGCCGACCTTCAGGCGGGCTCCTTGACCTTCCCCGCGAGGTATTGCTTGATGAGATCCGCGTCGAGCACGACCTTGGAGTCGTACTCCGGCGCGTCCTCCAATTGCTCGAGGTCGTTCAATCCGCAGTATTTGTAAATGCGGTTGGTCGCGGAGATGAGTCTCGCGGGACGCTGTGGATCCGCGTTGAAATGCTGGTGGATGGTGTTGGGCGGAATGTAGATCACGTCCCCCGCTTCCCACTCGTAGCGCTTCACTTCGTCTTGAGGCTTCCAGTGGTAGGTGTCGGTGATCTCCACGTCGCAGTCCTGGTGCAGGTCGTAACCGCGGCCTTCCACGACGTACAAGCACTCCTCCGCGAGGTGACGGTGCTTGCCCGAGCGGCTCCCCGGCGGAATGATCTGCATGTACGCGTCCACCGTTTCCATGCGCGTGTTCATCTGCTCGTTCAACAGATGCTTGAGCAAGCCCTGCCGGGACATCTCCCACGGCATCTCTTCCGGATGCACGATCTTCTTGCGCTTGGCGTTGCGCACCGGCTGATCGAGCGCGTCGTCCAGCAACGCCTGGTACAGCTTTCCACTCGCCGTTCCGCGCAACCAGGCTTTCGATTCACCCCAGGCCATTTCGTTTCTCCTTCGCAGTCGTCACGCGTTCGTCATTTCGCATGGTTGTAATCGACCTCTGCTTCCCTCGCCTCGAATCCCTGCCCGCCAGGGGCCGGCTCGGTGGGACGAGGCTCGACAAGGTGCTGGAACAGCATGTTCAGGAACATGTACATCGGCTTGGTCTTCAGCACGAGCGCGCGTGCCGGCTTGGCAGAATCGGCGTTGAAGTGCTGGTGTACGCAGTTGTTGTGGACCACTGCCACATCCCCGGCCTGCCAGTCGTACCGGATCCCGTCGTGGACCTCGTAACCCTTGCCGTCGAGAATGTAGAACGCCGCCTCGTTGACGTGGCCGTGTTTCTGGGACTTGCCCCCGGGACCGTATTCCTCGAGGTGAATGTGCAGGGTCTGGGTGATCCCGTCGTGGGGTTCGACGTAGTGGCGGCTATACGCCTGTGGACCGTCGATGAACTTGATCTGGTTGCCCTTGCGCACGCGAGGCAGTGCGCGCAGCCGTGCCAGCTCGTCCTTGAGTTTGTAATGCCCGGTGATCGCCCGCACAAATACGCGGTTTTTCTTGCTGCTGTAGTGCGATTCGACGCCCATCTGCCTCTCCTTCGTGCCGACATTATACCCTTCCGCTTTAAGGGCTTGCGGCCGCATTTCCCGCGTGCCGCGTTCAGCCTGGCGGAACCCGGTGGTGACCGTGACGCTCGTGACCGTGGCGGTGCGCGCGCCCGCGCGGGGAGCGCGGGTCCTCGCTGAACACCAGGGACTTCACGGTCACAGGAACGGTTTGCGACGGCATCCGGATCCGCCCCAGATCGATGTAGTCGAAATCCCAGAGGACGACGCCGTCGATGACGAGAATTTCACTGTCAACGCCCATTTCGTCGCGGAGGATGGCGCCGAGTGTTTGCGCGATGTCCCCGTCGACCATGATGTAGAGGGGCATGCCCTTCGCAAGGGTGTTCTCCAGTCCGTTCCGGATACCCAACGCGAAAGCGGCGATTCGCTCATAGGACGGAATTCCTTCCCAGCGCAGGGCGAGCGCCGCCTCGCTTTCGCCCTCGATGAGATCGAAAGCCTCGAAGTGTTCGCCGATCGCATCCGCAAGCTTCTTGGGATCGATGTGCTCCTCGCAGACGTAGGACGGCTGCAGCACCTGCAGGTTTTTCCTGGGCAGGAGCGCCCCCGGATTCGAGATGTAGATCGTGTTGCCGCTCAGCTGGACGCTGTACTCGGAGGCTCCGAGGGCCGTGGCGCGGATGCACTCGCCGGGCGGCAGCAGCGGCCAGGGCAAGGCGCCGGCGTCCACCTTTCTTCGCAACGCGCGGCCCAGCAGGAGCCCCAGGTCTCCGAATTCGCGCGTCTCGCGCTGATAAACGTATTCAGCCACACCGCCGGAAAACATCACTCCGTCGATCCCTTCCATCTCCGCAAGCGGCTCAGTCAGGAACAGGCCCTGCACTTCGGCCGGGAAGGGGCGCTCCGAGACCGAGGCGAGTATGGCCTCGGCCATCCACTCCGCGACTCGTTCCATGGCCGCGGCGTCGACGACATCGCCGCGGCTCCAATGAAATCCGGCCTGGGCGGCAAGACGGCGCCCGGCCGGATCTAGCCGCACGATGCGCCTCCCTTCGTCGGTGACCAGCAGCCGGCCCCCCACGTGCACGGCGGCGGTGGCGATCACCTTCCCCCGTTCCACCAGAGCGAGCTTGGTCGTGCCGCCGCCGATGTCGACGTTGAGTATGCGCTTTCCCGAGTCGTGAGATACGCGAGCGGCCCCCGAGCCGAAGGCCGCGAGCATCGATTCCATGTGATGGCCCGCGGTGGCGCAGACGAATTCACCGCGCTGCTCTGCAAGCACGCTTGCGATGGCCTCGGCGTTCTCGCGCCGCAGAGCTTCGCCGGTCAGGATCACGACCCCGGCGTCGATGTCGTCCGGGTGCAGCCCGGCATCGGAGAAAGCCCGGTCGATGATGGCTCCAAGCTCGGCATCGTCGATGAGCTCCTCGCTCCGATAAGGCGTCAGGGAGACCGGGGACTGGAACAGCGTCTCGCGGGAAACGACGAAGTAACGGCTCGAAAGCTCCTCTCCCATGCGCCGCAGGTTGATGCGGGAAAAAATGACCTGCGTCCCCGAGGAGCCGATATCGATACCTACGCTGAGCAGCGAAACATGATCCTGGATCCACAAGGCGTTGTCCTCGAGACGACCGTCCGCCTCGTGGTGATCGTGGTCATGGTCAGCCCCTTCGTCCCCGTCGTGGCTGTGATCGTAATCACGGCCCTGAAGATGGTCCTCCAGCTTGTGCGGGCGCTTCGGGTTGGGGTTGTCAGGCATGGGAATGGGAAAGTAAGGCCCGAGAAAAGGGATCGCCTTTGCGCAACCCGTTGGGAATTATGCTCGGTCGCAACAAATACTACATTGTGGCGGCCCTGCCCCGGCGAGCGCCTAGATTCGCCTCGAAAGCTTCAAGGCCTTTTTGCTCAAGGCTCTCTCACCTTTCGGCGCAGACAATCCACTGGCGTTGCCCGCAAAGCTCGACCGGGGACTGAAACACTGAGGCCGAACCATGCGTTATGCGTGATATACCTTCCTCTACGTCTCGTCGTAGGGCTTAAAGCCCTAAAATAGGAAGAATGGGAACCACTGTCCAAGTGTAGCTCGCCGGCGTCGGGTCGGTGTTGCCGGCCGGATCGGTGGCGCGTACCTGGAAGCTGTGGGTGCCGAGGTCCAGACCGCTATAGCTCTTGGGGCTCACGCACGGTGCGAAGGCACTCGCGTCGAGCTGGCAGGCGAAGGTGCTGCCGGCCTCGGTGGCGGTGAAGCT